>Ga0306918_10001905_pt1 | contig 10533 bp, 3 predicted proteins | sample tim00Cox0000000H_FD_203315 | JGI IMG/M metagenome (GOLD analysis project Ga0306918, IMG submission 203315) | Lab enrichment of tropical soil microbial communities from Luquillo Experimental Forest, Puerto Rico - timezero.00C.oxic.00.000.00H (v2)... | ecosystem: Environmental > Terrestrial > Soil... | reverse complement strand
AGTGCCTCGCGCAACTCGGCCTCGCTTCGTTGCGCGACCTCAGCCAGCAGCTCATAGGAAAAGTCGCGTCCGATCGCAGCGGCGACTTGCGCGATCTCTTTTGCCGTAGGGCCGAGCCGATCAAGCCGCGCCATCAGCGAGGCATGCAGCGTTGCCGGCACCGCCAGCGATGTACCCGGAAGGGCCGATATCTCTACCCCGGTTTCGAGGACTGCTTTGGTCAGTTCTTCCAGGAATAGCGGGACGCCATCGGCACGCTCGACGATCTCGTCCACCACGTCACCCGGCAGCGCCGCGGCGTCGCCGATGATCCCGCGAACCAACTCGTCGCTTTCGTCTCTTGCCAAGCGTCGCAAGGCCAACGCCGTGGCGTGCGGCTGGCCCGTCCAGGACGGGTTAAACTCCGGGCGAAAGGTCGCGATCAACAGCACCGGCAAGCGCTCGACTTGTTCGACGGTCAGGTCGAACAGCTCGCGGGACGTCGGGTCCGCCCACTGCAGATCCTCCAGAACCATCAGTACAGGTTTCTGCAGTGCCACGTTTGTGAACAGGCGCAGGAGCGCTTCGAACGTCTTTTCCTTCTTGCGCCGTGGACTGAGGTTCGGCAGCGGATGGCGGTCCGAAGCCGGCAATGACAGCAGATTGGCGAGGAGCGCCACATCCTCGTCCGGCGGTGGGGCGCGGGCCAGCACGGTCTCGAGCTTCTCTATCCGAGACCCAGGCAGGTCGTCGCGTGCAAACCCCGCCGCCCGGCCGAGCTGGTCGACAAAGGGAAACAGCGCGCTGTCCTGGTGATAGGCCGAGCAGAAATAGCGCAAGCGGAGATGCGGCTCGGTATGGATGCGTTCCTCCAGTGCCGCGGCGATGCGCGACTTGCCGATGCCCGCCTCTCCGGAGACCAGCACGACCTGGCCATCGCCGAGCTTCGCCCGCGCCCAGCGCCGCAATAGCAGGTCGATCTCCTCGCCGCGCCCGACAAGCGGGGTTTCGCCGGAGCGCAGCGCCTCGAACCGGCTGCCGCCCCGGCCTTCGCCGAGCACACGAAAGGCACCGACCAGCGCCGGCAATCCTTTGAGCTCGACCTTACCTAGGGTCTCGTACTCGAACAGCCTGCCGACCAGCCGCCGCGTATTCTCGGCAATGACGATTTCGTTCGCCCCGGCGAGCATTTGCAGCCGCGCGGCAAGGTTTGGCGTCTCGCCGACGACCGCCTGCTCTCGGGCGGCCCCCGATCCGATCAGATCGCCGACCACCGCGAGCCCGGTAGCAAGGCCGATACGGACTTTCAGCAACTCGCGTGTTTCAAGTCGGCGCACTGCCTCGACCACGGCGAGGCTGGCCCGCACCGCACGCTCCGCATCGTCCTCATGCGCTCGCGGGTAGCCGAAATAGGCGAGCACGCCATCGCCCATGTACCTGGCGACGAACCCGTCGAACTTGCCGACGACGTTGGCGACAGCGCGAAGGTATTCGTTGATAACCTCGGGCAGAATCCTCGGGGTCGAGCCGCACGGACAGCGCGGTCGACCCGACGAGATCGCAGAACATCACAGTGAGCGGCCTGCGCTCGGCAGTTGGTGCAGCCGCAGCTTGCTCCGGGGTGGCATCAACGTTGCTGCGCAGCGCGGCGATCGCTTCGAGAAGCTTGCGGCGGTGGCCTCCAAGCACGACACCGAGGTCCTTGAGATCCTCTGTTGTGAGCTTGGGCAGCGTGTCCCAATCTATCTCGTTGTCGCGGAAAGCGGCCTCGTATCGTTCAAGACCCAAGCCCCCCAGCCACGCGGCTATGTCCATCAGTCGCTCGCGAGTTCGTCGAGCAGTGCCTTTGCCTCTTTGAGATCCGGGGTGTCAAAGCCCTCGGTGAACCAGTCGTAGACCGGGGCGAGTAGGTCGCGGCCCTCGGCATGGCGGCTTTGGTCGCGGCGGAGCCGGGCGAGGCTCGCGGCGGCGCGCAATTCCCAAAGCTTGGCCTCCTGCTCCCGGGCGATGCTGAGGGCCTCGCGATACAATTCCTCGGCGGCCTCGGCATGTCCTTGCTGCAGCAGCAGTTGGCCCTTGTGCCTGTTCAACTCCGCTGCGAACCAGCGCTCCCCTGTCCACCCTACGATCTGCAGAGCCTCGTCCACCAGGGCCAAAGACTCCTGAATTTGCCCTGCGATCTCACATGCCGCGGCCAGCAGTGTGATGAAATAGGGCATCCACGCCTCCTGCCCGCTGGCCCGGTACGCAGTCGAACCGCTGCGCAGCAGGGGCATCCCCTCCATCACGTTGCCATTTTTGACCTTGGCCCAGCCGCCAAGGATCGTTCCCGCTGCAGTGTAGAGGGAGAAACCGTGCTCGGCCGCCACCGAAACCAGCTCGTCCGCTCGCTCTTCCAAGGCCCCGTTGTCTTCGACAAGAGACAGCGCAATAGTGCCGATCCCCAAGCTCAGAGCCAAGGACGGGGGATGAGCCAGCCTCCGCGCCTCAGCGACCGCTGCGCTCCTCTGTGTCAATGCTTGGTCCGGAAAGCCGAGACAGAAAAGAACGAGCCCCAAATTGGTTTGCGATATCACTTGAGGGTCGAGTCCAACCTGGTGAACAAGCGAGCTGTGAGAGATAGGATTATAAAGCGCGAGTGCCTGTTCAAGATGCGATCGGGATGACACAAAACTGCCGGTCGATACCAGCATTCGGCCGGAGCAGGTATGACCGAGAACGAGTCCAGCGGAATCGTTGTGCTGCCGGCTCAAACGCAGCAGATCCTCGGCCAAGCGCTGGGCCAGATCGAATTCGCAGCGGTTGACGTGATAGAAAAACTGACCCCACGGGACGTGAAGGAACTCCGAGGGGGAACCCAGCTGCTCCCACAACTCTCGCGCGCGGACATAGTTATGGCCTGTTTCTACCGCGGCGTAGCCCTTGGCGATCATCAAGGCCGCACCAAAGCCGCTGCGTGTTTCGAACTCCTGTCGCTGGCGTTCAGGGGTGTCGGATAATAGTGCCAGCTGATCCAGCGCTTTTTGAAATTGCGCGACCGCCTCTGGCATTGCCGAGCGAGCGGCGGACCTGCGCCCGGCCTTGCCCCAAAAGGCGACGGATTTTTCGACGAGCCCGGCCTCGGCGTAATGCTGCGCGAACAGCTCGGGCTGGCTGTCCGAGAGCTCCGGTGATTGGGCTTCGAGCGCCTCGGCGATCTGTGCGTGCAACTGCTGGCGCGTCGCGCGCAGCAGGCTGCCGTGGGCCGCGTCCTGCACCAGCACGTGCTTGAAGCTGTAGACCGCCTCGGGCGGCATGCCGCGTTGGGAGACCAGTTCAGAGGCAACGAGACGGCCGAGACCGGCTTGCAGCTCCTCCTCGGAAAGACGGGAGACGGCACGCAGCAGTGCGTAAGAGAACTCGCGTCCGATCGCAGCGCCGGTTTGCGCTACCAACCGGACCGACGCCAAGCGGTCGAGACGCGCCATCAGCGAGTCATGCAAGGTGGCCGGAATTTCCACCAGCGATACACCGCTCTCCAGGACGCTCTTGGTCAATTCCTCGACAAACAATGGCACGCCGTCGGTGCGCTCGACGATCTGGTCGACGACCGCACCAGGCAACGCCTTGTCTCCGGTAATCTGTTCTACCAGAGCAATCCGGTCGCGTCGGCCGAGGCGATTGAGCGTCAGCATTGTGACCTGCGGCTGGCCGCTCCAGGGCGGTTGGAACTCGGGGCGGAAGGCCACGATCAGCAGTACCGGCAGGCTTCGGACATGCTCGACGGTGAGGTCGAGCAGCTCGCGCGAGGTCGGGTCGATCCGATGTGCGTCCTCGAAGATCATGACCACTGGCTGCTGGCATGCCAGCCCTTCGAGCTGCCGGATTAGCGCTTCCAGTGTCTTTTCCTTTTTCCGTTGAGGGCTGAGGTTGGGCAGCGGATGGTGGTCCGAAGCCGGCAACGACAGCAGATCGGCGAGGAGCGCCACATCATCGTCCGGCGGGGCGGCGCGAGCGAGCAGGGCCTCGAGCTTCTCCAGCTTGGCCGCGGGTGTGTCGTCGCGGGCGAACCCCGATGCTCGCCCGAGCTGATCGATGAACGGGAACAGCGCACTGTCCTGGTGATAGGGCGAGCAGAAATAGCGCAGGCGGAGATGCGGCTCGGCGTTGAGGCGCTCCGCCAATGCCGCGGTGATGCGCGACTTGCCGAGGCCCGCTTCGCCGGAGATTAGCACGACCTGGCCGTCGCCGGCCTTGGCACGCGCCCAGCGGCACAATAGCAGGTCGATTTCCTCGTCCCGGCCTACCAGCCGGGTCAATGCCGAGCCGCGCAATGCCTCGAACCGGCTCGCGACCGCGCTCGGCCGCAATACCTGCCAAGCCGGCACCGGCCTGGCGAGGCCCCTGACCTCGACGGCGCCGAGATCACGGTACTCGAAGAGATCCCCGACCAAGCGGCGGGTGCCAGGGGCGATGACGACCGCGTCCGGCTCGGCCAGGGCTTGCAGCCGCGCGGCGAGGTTCGGCGTCTCGCCGACGACCGATTGCTCCTGAGCCGAGCCTTCGCCGATCAGATCGCCGACGATCACCAGCCCGGTGGCGATCCCGACGCGCGCTTGCGGGTTGGCGGATTTGATATCGAGGCGGCCGACGGCATCGATGATGCCCAGCCCCGCCCGTACCGCCCGCTCGGCATCATCCTCATGCGCTCGCGGGTAGCCGAAATAGACCAGAACACCGTCGCCCATATATTTGGCGACGAAACCATCGAACCCGGCGACCACCTCGGCGACGGCGCGGTGATACGCGCCGATGACCTCGCGCAGATCCTCGGGATCAAGGCGCGACGAAAGCTCGGTCGAGCCGACGAGATCACAGAACATGACGGTCAGCTGCCGGCGCTCTGCGCGATCCGCGTGGCTGGGCGCAGCTTCCGGCGCTGACGAGGCGGGAAGGGGCGTGATGCGCAGCTCGTCGATCGCGCGCAGCAGACGCTTGCGGTGCCCGAGCAGCACACCGAGCTTTTCGAGGTCCGCCTCGTTCAGCTCAGGCAATACTTCGGTATCGATCGCATTGTCGCGAAAGGCCGGCTCATACCGCTCAAGGCCCAGTCCGCGCAGCCAGCTGCCGATATCCACGGCGCTCCCCATTCCCGGCAGGTACTCGGACCGGGATTTCGGTTCAAGATTATCGCAAGTTACGGATCAGCGTGCAGGCTGTTTTCGCCACGCGCGGACGAGCTTTCCCGCGATCAGGCGACGCTGCCAGATTATCCGAGCCGGTTTGCCGGCGGGCCACAGTACCGGGCAGCACGTCGCGGCGCACAATGCTGCCGGCGCCGATGACGCTGCCATCGCCAATGTCACTCCCGGCAGAATGATGACGCCGCCGCCGATCCACACTCCGTTGGCGATCCGGATCGGGCGCGCCAATTCCAACCCCGAGTCGCGCGATGTGGCTCACCGGTCAGCATCTTCGCTTTTTCGCTCTGGTGCATCATCGTCGCCCGCTGAATCCGGCATGACGGTCTTCGGGCGACTGCCGCAAATCCTCGAGCAGAACCTTTGCCTCTTTGAGGTCTTGTGTGTCGAAGCCTTCGGAGAACCAGCCGTAGATCGGCCCCAGCAGGTCACGCGCTTCGGCTTGGCGGCCCTGGTCGCGACGGAGCCGAGCAAGGCTCACGGTGGCGCGCAATTCCCAGAGCTTTGCTCCCTGCTCCTCGGCGATGCTCAGAGCTTTGCGATACATTTCTTCGGCAGCCTCGGGTTGCCCTCGCCCCGTGAGCAACCAACCTTTGTGCCGATAGAGCTCAGCGGCCAGCCAGCGCTCCCCGGTTCTTTCCGTGATCTGCAGACCATCGTCCAGCAGATCCACGGCCTCCTCAATCTGCCCTGCGATCTCGCACGCGCTGGCTAGGAGGGCGATTTGGTAGGGCACCCACGCCTCCGCCCCGGTGGCGCGGTAGGCCGCCGAACCGTTTCGAAGGAGCGGCATCCCCTCGACCACATCGCCATTTTTAACTTTTAACCAGCCGCGATAAATCGTTCCCATCGCGCGCCATAACGAAAAACCCTGCTCGGTCGCCACCGTGGCCAGTTGACTTGCCCATTCATCAAGCATTGCGTCATTGCCGACAAGAGAGCCGAGCCTCGCGCCGTTGGTCAAGCTCACGGCCAGAGACGGCGAATGCGCAAGCCGCTGAGCTTCGATTATTGCTGCCGTGCTCCGCGCCACTGCTTGAGCCGGATGACCAAGACAGAACAGGGAAATCGCCATAAACGCCTGCGATGCCACCCGAGGGTGGACACCGGCCTGTCGGACGAGCGAGGCATCCGAGCCGGCATCGCAAAGTGCGAGGGTCTGCTCCAGATGCAAACGGGACGAGGCAAACCGGCCGGCAAACATCAGATTGCGCCCGAGAGATTGGTGCGCCAGAACAAGCCCCGCAGCGTCGTCGCGTTGTCGGCTCAGGCGCAGCAAATCTTTGTCCAGACGATGCGCCAAATTCAATTCGCCGCGGATCTCGTGATAGAGAGACTGCGCATAGGAAACCCGAAAGAACTCCGACGGAGAACCCAGCTGCTCCCACAGCTCTCTTGCTCGGCCAAGCGTTCGTCCTGTTTCAGGCGCAGCGTAGCCTTTAACGGATTGCAGCACGATGCCCAGAGAACTCTGGAGCTCGAGCTCTTGGCGCTGACGTGCGAAATCCTCCGGTAGCAATCCCAGCTGGTCGAGCCCCTTTTGAAATTGTGCTGCCGCCTCCGCCAGTGCCGAACGTGCGACCGACCTCTGAGCGGCCTTGCTCCAATAGAAGACCGATTTTCCAACCAATCCGGCCTCTGTGTAATGGCGCGCAAAGAACTCGGGCTGGCTGTCCATCAACTCGGGGAAATCAGCCTCCAGCGTTTGCGCGATTTGCCCATGCAATTGACGCCGGGCCTTGCGAAGCAGACTGCCATAGGCTGCTTCCTGGACCAGCGCGTGTTTAAAGGTATAGACCGCATCGGGCGGGGAGCCGCTCTGAAACACCAGCTCGGAAGCGACCAGCCGGGCGAGAGAGGCGCGCAGCTCGCTCTCGGGAAGACCGGCGACCGCGCGCAGCGACGAATAGCGAAACCAGCGCCCGAAAGCCGCACCAATCTGCGCCACATACCGCACTGACGCCAAACGGTCGAGCCGCGCCATCAGCGAGCCGTGCAGGCTCGTCGGGATCGCCAACGGCTCCAAGGGCCCGTCGAGGACGTAGTGGCCGTCTTCTTCGCGCAGCAGTCCGCTTTCCAGGATGCTCTTGGTCAGCTCCTCGATAAACAACGGTACGCCGTCGGTGCGCTCGACAATCTGCGTGACGAGCTCATCGGGCAATGCCTTCCCCCCAGCGATCTCCTCGACAAGAGCGCTCCGGGCGCGCCGGTCCAGACGATTGAGGACCAGGGTCGTCACATGCGGCTCGCCGCTCCAGGTCGGCTGAAATTCGGGCCGAAACGTGACGATCAACAACACCGGTAGGTTGCGGACCCGCTCGACGATAAGGTCGAGCAATTCGCGCGAGGTCGGGTCGATCCAATGCGCGTCCTCGATAATCATTAGGACAGGCTGCCGGCGCGCGAGGCCCGCAAGTCGGCGAAGCAGCGCCTCCACTGTTCGTTCTTTTTTCCGTTGCGCGGTGAGGTTCAGCAGGGGATAGCGCTCCGAGCCGGGCAATGACACCAGATCGGCGAGAATTGCCACGTCCTCGTCCGGCAGCGATGCGCGCGCAAGCAAGGCTTCTAACTTCGCCAGCTTGGCCGCGGATGGATCTGTCCGAGCGAACTCAGCCGCCCGTCCGATCTGGTCAATGAACGGATAGAGTGCGCTGTCCTGGCGATAGGGCGAGCAGAAATAGCGCTGGCGGAAATGCGGGCTGTCGTGAATGCGCTCGTTCAATGCCACGGCCATGCGCGACTTACCAAGGCCGGGTTCTCCCGACATCAATACGACCTGGCCGTCCCCCGCTTTGGCGCGTTGCCACCGGCGCATCAGCAGCTCGATCTCCTCGTCGCGGCCGACCAGCGGGGTCAAAGTCGAGCCGCGCAGCGCCTCGAAACGGCTGGCGACGGCGCTCGGGCGAAGCACCTGCCAGGCCGACACCGATGCGGAAAGTCCTTTGACCTCGACGGCGCCAAGATCGCGGTACTCGAAGAGATCGACGACCAGCCCGCGGGTGCTCGCCCCGATGATGACGGTGTCCGGCTCGGCTAGAGCTTGCAGGCGGGCGGCGAGGTTTGGCGTCTCACCGACGACCGATTGCTCCTGAGCCGAACCTTCGCCGATCAGATCGCCGACGACCACCAGTCCAGTGGCGATCCCGACCCGCGCTTGTAGCTTGAGGGATTTGACGTCGAGGCAAGCCACAGCCGCGACGGCGCCAAGCCCCGCCCGGACCGCATGCTCGGCGTCGTTCTCATGCGCTCGCGGATAGCCGAAATAGGCCAACACACCGTCGCCCATATACTTGGCGACAAACCCGTCGAACCCGCCAACGACATCGGCGACGGCCCGATGATACGCGGTGATGACTTCGCGAAAATCCTCCGGATCGAGGCGGGCAGCGAGTTGGGTCGAGCCGACCAGGTCGCAGAACATGACCGTCAATTGCCGGCGCTCGGCTTCGGAAGCCGCCGTCGCAGTGGCTCCGATCGCGGTGATGCCGGCTAGAAGCTTGCGTCGATGGCCGATCGGGACCACACCGATCTCTTTGAGATCCTCCGACGTCAGCTTCGGGAGTACCTCCCAATCGATCTCATTGTCGCGGAAAGCGGCCTCGTACCGCTCGAGGCCCAAGCTGCGCAGCCAAACCGCGACGTCCATCAGGCACCCTCGAGCTCGTCCAGCAGCGCCTCGGCGTCTTTGAGGTCTTGCGTACCGAAGCCTTCGGTGAACCACCCGTAAACTGGAGCGAGAAGCGTGTGCGCTTCGGCTCGTTGACCCTGGTCGCGGCGCAGCCGGGCGAGGCTCACGGCGGCGCGCAACTCCCAGAGCTTGGCCTCCTGCTCTCGGGCGATGTTCAGGGCTTTGTAATAAAGTTCCTCGGCGACTTTGGTATGCCCTTGCCGCAGCAGCAGCTCGCCTCTGCGCCGGTTCAGCTCCGCTGCAAACCAGCGCTCCCCGGTTCTTTCGACGATCTGCAAAGCCTCGTCCACTTGCGTCAAAGCCTCTTCAAATTGCCCTGCAATCTCGGACGCGATCGACAGAAGGGCGACATTGTGGGCCATCCACTGCTCTGCCCCTGTGGCGCGGTAAGCCGCCGAACCGATCCGCAGGAGCGATATTCCCTCCGTCACATCGCCATTCCTGACCTTGATCCAACCGCGATAGATCGTTCCGTAAGAACGCCAATACGGGAAACCCTGTTCGATCGCCAACGCAACCAGCTCGTCTGCCCTCTCCTCCGAGGCTGCGTCGTCTCCGACGAGCGAAAGCAATCTCACGCCGATCGCCAAGCTCCCAGCCAAAAACCGCGGATGAGCTAGCCCCCTTGCCTGAGCGATTGCTGCATTGCTCTGTGCCAACGCCTGGTGAGGAAAGCCGAGACAGAAAAGGACGCACGCCAGATATCCGCGTGATACCACCTGGGGGTGGAATCCGACCTGATCGACAAGCGAGTGGTTAGAGATCGGATCATAAAGCGCAAGCGCCTTCCCCAGATGCGACTGCGATGACGCAAACCTGCCAGCAAACATCAGGGTTAACCCGGAGGAGATGTGACCCAGAATCAGCCCGCCAGAATCACCGCGTGGGCGGCTAAGACGCAGCAGGTCCTGACCCAAGCTCAGCGCCAGATCGAGTTCTCCGCGGCTAAAGTGATAGGCTGACAGCCCATAGGGAGCTTGAAGGAACTCTGAAGGGAAACCCAGCTGCTCCCACAGTGCTCGTGCTCGCCCATAGGCATGGCCTGTTTCCGGCGCGGCGAAACCCTTTACGGCGTTCAATACGGCACCCAAGGCGCTGACAAGTTCGAGCTCCTGGCGCTGACGTTCTGGGGTGTGCGGCAACAGCGCCAGCTGGTCCAATGCCTTTTGAAATTGCGCCGCCGCTTCCGCCATCGCCGAGCGGGCGGCGGATTCGCGACCGGCTTTGCCCCAGTAAGCGACGGCTTTCTCAGCGAGCCCCGCCTCGGCGTAATGCTGCGCGAAAATCTCGGGGCTGCTGACTATTAGGCTTGGAGACTGAGCTTCGAGCGCTTCGGCTATCTGCGCGTGCAGTTGCTGTCGGGCGCTGCGCAGCAGGCTGTCGTGTGCCACGTCCTGCACCAGCGCGTGCTTAAAAGCATAGACCGCGTCGGGCGGTGTCCCTCTTTGGAACACCAGCTCGGAAGCGACGAGTCGACCGAGAGCGGCTCGCAGTTCGTCCTCGTCAAGGCGGGACACGGCCTGCAGCAGCCCGTAGGGAAACTGGCGTCCAATCGCCGCGCCGATCTGTGCCACCCGCCGTACCGACGATAGGCGATCGAGCCGCGCCATTAGCGAGTCGTGCAAAGTGGTCGGGATTCCCACCGCCGGCACGCCGCTCTCCAGCACGCTCTTGGTCAGCTCCTCG
>Ga0306918_10001899_pt1 | contig 10540 bp, 11 predicted proteins | sample tim00Cox0000000H_FD_203315 | JGI IMG/M metagenome (GOLD analysis project Ga0306918, IMG submission 203315) | Lab enrichment of tropical soil microbial communities from Luquillo Experimental Forest, Puerto Rico - timezero.00C.oxic.00.000.00H (v2)... | ecosystem: Environmental > Terrestrial >... | reverse complement strand
GGTTATGAGGCGGGCGCCGAAACCGGATACGCAGCCATGTCCATGTCGATCGCGGCACGGATCGCGTCCAGCGCCCGCCCCCGCGCGCGCCGCTTGGTGGCCGCGTGGGCGTCCCTGTCGAGCGCGGCCAGCTGAGCGGCGACACCGCGGGCGACCTCATGCACCTCGGACGCCTCCGCCGTCCGGTCCAGGAACCCCGCGGCGACGGCGTCCGCAGGGGAGAACGTCTCCGCGATGATCACCGCCCTGTTGAAGTGCGCGGGGGTAAGACGCTGCCGGCAGATCTCCACCGCCGCTCTTGGCATGGTCACGCCGATGGCCACCTCGTTCGCGGTGATCTTGAAGGGCCCGGTGGCCCCGACCCGGAAATCGCCGGACAGGAGCAGGAACACGCCCATCGCCACGGCGTGACCCGTGCAGGCGATGACCACCGGCCTGGGGAATGCCAGCAGCCGCGCGGCCGTCTCGAATCCCGCGCGCAGCATGGCGAGGGCATCGGGTCCGCCGGCGCGCAGCACCGGCAGGTCGAAGCCGGCGGAGAAGACGCCCTGCCGGCCGGCGAGGATGACCACGGCCTGATCCTGTTCGGCGCGGTCGAGCGCGGCGTTGAGCTCGGTCAATAGCGGTAGCGAGAGGACGTTGACCTTGCCGTCGTCGATCGTGATCGTGGCGATTTCGTCGTCAACACGATAGGAGATCATGCCCTCAGTATTTCATAACATTGTTACGAAACCAAGTTACGGAACAATCCGCCCGACCGTGTCAGGCCAGCTGGCGGACGACCACGCCGAGCAGCCGCTCGACGGGGAAATAGCCGAGCTGCCGCGAGTCATGGCTCCATTCGGGGTTGTCGCCGAGGAGCACGAGCTTGCCCGGCGGCACCAGGTGCTCCGGTGAATCCGGTGTCGCGGGCGGGCAGATGCGCGGCCGGGGGTCTCCAGGCAGGGCGGCGACCCGCTTGATCGCCCACAGGCGGCGGCCCGGCGGGCCGCCGCGCGCGCCGGGCCACCGGCCGTCCGTTCCGGGCTGCTCGACGACCACCACCTGCCCGCGGCGGAGCCGCCGGGTCCCGCCGCGGTGGACGATCACGCGATCACCAGGGGCGAGAGCCGGCCACATGCTGTCACCTTCCACGGTGACCACAGCGATCTGCCGTCGCAGCCCGATGACGAGCAGCCCGAGCGCCGCCAGGCCGGCGACGGCCACGCCGCCGCGCCGCATCAGCGCGCCCCCGGGCCTGGGCGGTGCATCGCACGGCCGGCCGGGCGCCGCACGGAGACGGGCGCGAACAGCCCGGCTATCTCCTCCCAGCGGGTGAACAAGAGCGCCCCCGCACCGCCGGCCGTCACGGCTACCGCCGTAGCGCCGGCAGCCGGATCTCCGCGCCCGAGCATGCTCGCGACGAGCCCGGCCGCGAGGACGCCGAGCAGCGTGAGGTTGCGGGTCAGGTGCACCGGGCCTAGCGGCCGCCCGGGGCGGGCACCGAAGCAATGGCAGCGGGCCGCCGTCCCCCGGCGCACGACACGGGCGACCCCGGCCGCCAGCACGGCGGTCAGCGTGATCGCCGCGGTCAGCACCGCCTCGGCCGCTGGCTTCGCGCTGGCTCCCGCCGCGGTGGCGACGAGGGCGGCGGCCAGCCCGGCGGCGGCGGCCGCCTCGGCGCTGGCGAGCACGGCGGCTGCCGCCGGCAGGAAGCGCCTGGGCAGCAGCGCGGTCTCCGCCAGGCCGCCGCGGAAGGACCGGTACGCCTGGCGACCGCGCAGCTTGCCGGCCGCCGACGCGGCGAAGATGAACGCGGCCAGGCTGAGCGTGGCCATGGAGAATTCAGTCACTGCGGCTCCTTTCTAGGTAGCTGCTCATGGCGGGTCCGGCTGTCGCCTCGTCCATGAAGCCTTGCGCCTGCAGCGAGAACAGCCGCGCGTAGGCGCCGCCGCGGGCCATCAGGGCATGGTGGCTGCCCTGTTCGGCGATCCCGCCGTCGGCCAGCACCACGATGTGGTCCGCGTCCCTGATCGCGTTCAGCCGGTGGGAAATCAGCACCGAGGTGTGGCCATCCCGGTGCGCGCGCAGGCTGCGGTGAATCTCGTACTCGGCCTCGGGGTCCAGGCCCGAACTCGGCTCGTCGAGGATCACGAGGTCCCGGCTGCCGCGGAGCAGGGCCCTGGCTAGCGCGACTCGCTGCCACTGCCCGCCGGACAGCAGCACTCCGGTCCGCGGGTTCTCTTTGTCGGCCAGATCGATGTAGGTACGTGTGAGCAGCGTGTCGTATCCGCTGGGCAGCGCGGCGAGAGCGCCGTCGATGCCGGCCAGGCTGGCGGCGGCGGTCAGCGCCCGCGGCTCCCCGCTCCGCGCCAGGTCACCGACCGCGATGTTCTCCGCGGCGCTGAGCTCGTAAGTCATGTAGTCCTGGAAGACCGCGCTGATCCGGTGCCGGAGTGCGGGCAGGTCGATCTCGCGCAGGTCGGTGCCGTCCCACAGGATGCGGCCCCGGTCGGGATCGTAGAACCGGCACATCAGCTTGACCAGCGTGCTCTTTCCCGCGCCGTTGAGCCCGACGAGCGCCACCGCCTGGCCTGCCGGGACCCGGAAGCTGACGCCGCGCAGTATCCATGGCAGGTCGGGTCCGTACCGGAACCACACGTCGTCGAACTCGATGCCGTGCCGCAGCGGGCGGGCGGCGGCCGGGTGGAGCGGCTGGGCGAGGTCCGGGCCTTCCGCCACGATGCCGAGGTAAGAACGGAACGTCAGCACTGCCTGGTACGTCGTCGCGGCGTTGCCGACGATGCCGGTCAGCGCGCCGCTGGCCGCCCCGAGCGCGGTCACGAACATCGAGACGTCGCCCACGGTAAGCCTGCCCGCCGCCGCGGCGGAGACCGCCCACCAGATGCCGGCGCCCACCACGACGGCGCTCAGGGCCGCGAGCAGGCTGTAGGTCACCGCCTGGCGCCGGTCGACCCGCTGGCCCGCCTGCTGGATCGCCCGCAGCTCGGCTAGCATCCGCCGCCCGAAGAACGGGCCGAGGCCGAAGAGCCGGATCTCCTTGGCGGCCTGGAGGCTGGACAGCAGGGTGGCGTAGAAGTACTGGCGCCGCTCCGCGTGGCTGATGCCTTCGATCATGGCCGCGCGGCGGCGGGCAATGCCCAGGTCCACGATGAGGCAGGGAACCGTGGCCGTCAGCAGCACCGCCGCCATGGCCGGGCTGAGCACGAGGAGCGCGGCCAGGAAGCCGGCCAGGGTCAGGCCGGACTGGACGGCGCTGGCGGCGCTGCTGAAGGCCTGTCCCGCCCCGTACATCCCCACCCGCTGAGCCATGTTGAGCCGGTTGTGGAAGACGGGATCCTCCAGCCTGCGCAACCCCGCGAGCCGCCCGACCGCGCCGAACAGTTCCGTGGTGGCCACCCGCTCGATGGCCCTGGCGGACTGAGCGGTCAGGTACTGGCCCAGGTAGGGCAGGATCGCGGCGGCCCCGCCTGCCGCGGCCAGTCCCGCGACCAGCCACGGCAGGTCCGCCCGCCCGGCGCCGGTGATGGCGTCCAGGACGGCGCGCAGCAGCCAGCCGGCCGCCACCGGCGCGAGTCCCGTCGCCACCATGACCAGGATCTGCGCGGTGAATACCGCGCGCTGCGCCCGCCACGGCATGACGAGCGCGGCGCGCAGCGCGCGAGCCGTCGAGTGATCCGGCACCGGTTCACGCCATGGCGGGCTCGGGCAGCGCCGCGGGGTCGTACCCGCTGGCCAGCACGGCTCCGTCCGCGTCGAGCAGGCAGAAGGCCGGAAACCCGGTGACGCCGAACGCCTTGGCGATCTCGCCGCCCTCCGGCTCGGTGCACGCCTGGGCCGCCTCCGCGAGCTGGTCCAGGTACGGAGCGGGCGCGTCGTCGTCCTGGCTGACGACGACGAGCACGCTGTCCTGGCTGATGCGGTGCCTGCGCAGGTACGCGAGGAACGGGGCCACCCGCTCCGGGCAGGCCGAGCAGGAGGAGGAGAAGAACGCGGCGACGCGCAGGCCCGCCCCCGTCACCGGCTCGCCGCTGGTGGTCACGGCCGCGAACGCGGCCGGCGACTGTCCGGGCTCCAGGCTCGTCACCGACGACGCGGCGCCGGGGCCGTTGCTGAGTATGTCCGTGTGCTCGCGCAGCCTGCGGATCACCCCGAAGGTCAGCAGCAGGTCAAGCAGGCACAGGCCGCCGACGGCGATGACCGCCGCGATCAAGATGGGCATGGTCTTTCCAATCTGTCGTGGGACCCGACCGGTTCGAGTGGCCGCGGCCCGGCACGCACCGGGCCGCGGCCACTAAGGGCAGCTCGGTCAGCAGGTCCAGACGGTCGGCCTGCAGAGCGTGCACAGTGCGCCGGTGCGGGACGAGATGCACCGGTCGTACCAGTAGGAGCCGCCACCGTTCGTCACGCAGCTGCAGGTCTGCCGGACGCAGCCCGCCGGGCAGCTCCAGGCAGCCGCTGTAGCGCGCGGGACAATCGCGCTCAGCAGGCTGTCAGCGGCTTTTGCCACCAGACTCATGTGCCGTTCACCTTCCTTTCGGATTGGCTCGGAATCTCCGCGGAGCCTCTTCCAGCCACATCCTGGTCGGCCCTGCTACGTACCGGCTATGCAGCGACTATGTGCGATTCCGTAACGGATAATGACTGGATATGGCGGTACGCGGCGGAATGTGCCAATATCCGGTACGGGAATGCCGTGGCGAAACAACACACTCTGGGGGACCGACAGGAACGGGAAAAGAGGCTCCGTGGTGGTGTCGACGCGTAGCTGGTCAGTTGTGGTCCCAGTGGGATATGTGGTCTCGCGGTGGCAAGTGACGGCGCCGATCGCGACGGGCAGCTGGGGCAGCGTCTACGAGGCCCGGCTGGCGTCCGGGCCAGAGCGGGAATCAGGGCAGGAAACAGAGCCGGAGCCAGAGCCGCCGGCAAGGCCCTGCCCGGCGTCAGTGGCAGTGAAGTTCCTTCCCACCGGGACCATCACGCAGCGCCACCTGGCGCACCTAGCGGACATGGCCCGGCGAGAGCAGGAGGTCTACCAGCAGCTACAGCATCCGAGGCTGGTCGAGCTGGTCGCCACCGTGGTCATCGAGGATCCGGACCGTCCTGAGCTGGACGGGGCCGTTGCCCTGGTAACCGAACGCGCCGAAGCGTCGGTCGCCGACGTGATCGTCCGGGCGGCCGGCAATCCAGTGCCTGACGCGCCGCGGCTCCTCACCGAGATCTGCGAGGGGCTGGCCCACATGCACGCGGCCGGCTGGATGCACGGCGACCTGAAGCCGAGCAACGTCCTGGTGATGGCGGACGGGTCAGTCCGGCTCGCGGACTTCGGGCTGTCGGCGGAGCTCGACGGGACCCACGGTTACCTGCCGCCGGCCGGCACTTGCGACTACATGCCACCCGAGCGCTGGAGCGAGTCGCTAACCGAACGCGGGATCCTTGTCCGGGAGTCCGCCGACATCTGGGCCCTGGGCGTGATGGCGTGCCTCATGCTCACCGGCCGGCTGCCATTCCCCGGCGCGACCGCCCAGGCGCGCGCGGCGGCGGCGGCCGAGTACGCGGCATCGGGCGGCCCGGGCCCGCTTGTCGACGGGTTGTCGCCGCAATGGCGGCAGCTGATCGTGGACTGCCTGGCTCCTGACCACACCAGACGATGCCACTGGACCGCCGGGCAACTGCTGGAAAGGCTACGGGAACTAGAGGTCCCGCCGGCGTCCGCGGCACGGCGCCGGCGGCGGCGACGGCGGCGACGCGCCGCGGTGGCGGCGGCGGTGACGACCGTGGTGGCCGCCGCGACGGGCATCGCGTTGTGGATGAGCGCCGGGCCGGCGGCCGATTATTCGCGGTATTTCCGCCCCGGGTCCGATATCCCCGCCATATATGAGGCGCTGATCGTACACGCGGGGACGATGTGCGAGGCACCGGGTGTGAGCCCGGCCCTGGTAGCGGCGATCTTGAAGGCGGAAAGCGGCTTCAACCCGCGCATGTCCGACCCGGCCACGCAGGCATATGGCATCGCCGGCTGGACCCCGGGCGTGCTCTGGCACTATACGGATCCCCCGGTTGAGAACCTGTCCCTCTCCAATGCCATGACTCCCTCAGTCGCCATCCCGGCCCTGGGCCGGTACCTGTGCTGGTTCGCGCCGACGCTGGTAACCGTGCCGGGAAACCAGGCGGTCAACCTGGCCGCCGCCTATCAGACCGCCGACTACGTGGTCCGCCGGGACCACGGGGTCCCGCCGGAGGTCCGGGGCTATGCCGACGCGGTGCGGCGGTACCTCGGCCAGTACTCGCCGGCCGACGGCTAGCCCGGTACCCGCCCGGGCTCGCCGAGCAGCGCGAGGTGCTGATGGGTCACGAGGTTGAACCGCAGCGCCAGCGACACCAGGGCGGCCCGCTGCCAGTCGGCCTTGCCCGCGGCACCATCCGCCGGCTTGACCCGCAGCTTGTGCCTGGCCAGGTATTCGATGTGAAAGTTCACCGAGGTACGGCTGAGCCGCGGGTAGCCGGCCCGGGAGAGCCGTTCGATGATCTCGGGCACGGTAGGGATGACGACGGAGGAGGCGTCCTGCAGCCGGGGTTCGCAGAGGGCCACCAGGATGAGGAAGTACTTGGCGGTCTGGTCGAGCGGGAACGCGGCCACCGTCTGTTCGCCCGCTAGAGCGGGGACGAGATCCGGGTCGGCGTACGTGTGCCGGGGCGCCAGCACACTGAACACCGGGTCCTCGCCGTTGACGGGAAGCACCACCTCGGCGAACTCGAACGGCACCGGCATGTCCAGCCGCCCGGGCGCCACCTTGACGAACTCGCCGGCCCCATAGGGGTTGCTTATCACGTACGTGGCACGGGAACTGCGGTTGCTGATCAGCCAGAAGTCGTCCCGGGCACGGACGGTCCCCGCGAGCCGTGACACGCAGCACCCGGCCACGACCACATCGACGTCAAGGCCGTCGCCACCGCGCCCGAACGTGACCGAATCGCCTGGTGCCAGCTCGATTGGCTGCGCGCACTTCGGCGCCTGCACGATGACCGTCCGCATGCGTGTAACCCCTCTCTTCCGGGAAGGATCAGCCGCTCTCCCTGTCAGCTTATAGATAGACAGCGGCGGTGCGCTTTGCCAGACTCGCTGACGATTGCTCCGCACCATGCGTAATTAGGGATGGCAGATCCTAAAATGCGGCAAGACCAGAATCCCGCCGAATGGACAAGAGCGGATATCCGAGAGCGGCGAATAGCCGCGGGAATGACGCAACGCCAGCTAGCGCGCGCCGCGAGGATCAGCCTGGGCACCCTCCGGGACTTCGAACAGGGCCGGACGCGTTCCCTCCGGCCGGCAGTGCTGGCAAAACTGGCGGCCGTGCCAGGCTTCGAGCCGGCCCAGCGGCCGGATCGCGCGCCAGCGGACGCGGAACGGATCCGGATAGCGGTGCTTGGTCCCCTCACCGCATGGCGCGATAACGCGCAGCTAGCCCTCGGGTCCGCGCGCCAGCGGGGGGTGCTCGGCTTGCTGGCTTTGCATTGGGGTACCAGCCTGCATCGCGAAGCGATTATCGACGCGCTATGGGGGAAATCGCCGCCGGCGAGCGTCGTCACGGAAGTGCAAGGCTATGTCAGCAGACTGCGCAAACTATCCGGGCGGGAACACGGCGCCGAAAGCGCGGGGCATTTCATCGCCACCGTCGGGACGAGCTATCAGCTGACGGTCGATGCCGATCAGCTTGACTGCGCCATGTTCGGCCAGCTCCTGCGGCGCGGCTGGGACGCGCACGCAGGCGAGAACCCCGTGCTGGCCTGCGCCCTTTACCGGCGAGCGCTCGATCTTTGGCGCAGCCCGATCCTCGGCGACCTCGACCTGCTGCGCCAGCATCCCGCCGTAACGGCACTCTCGTGCAAGCGTTCCGAAGCGGTGCTGCTGTATGCCGCCGCCGCGGAGCTTGCCGGGGCACACGGACAGGTTCTCTCGCATCTGCGTGACCTGTGCGCCAGCGAGCCCTTCAACGAGCACGCCCACGCGCACCTGATGATCGCGCTGGCGGCGACCGGCCAGCAGGCCGCCGCCCTTCAGATCTTTACCGATACGCGGCGCCGCCTGGACCGGGAGCTGGGCGTTCGCCCAAGCGCGAAGCTGGCGGAGGCGCACACGCGTGTCCTCCGCCAGCAAATCGGGGCGCTATCTCAATTATCCCGAACGGGCCGGTGTTTCACCTGCTCGCGGCCACCGGCTCGGGCTGGCTGACGGCGCCGGTCTCGGCCGTCTCCCGGGCCCGCCTCGGCAGCCAGAACGCGACCGCGAACGCGGAACCCAGCAGGCCGACGGTGGCCAGCACCGTCCACTGGGCGGCGCTCAGGTACCCCGCGGCGTGCCCGCCGCCGAGCAGCGAGAAGAAGATGACGCCGAGCCCGGCAACGCCGGTCGACATGCTGAGCGAGTTCACCGTCTGCAGCACGCCGGAGGCGGAGCCCATCTCGTGCGGCCGGATGCCGGCCATCGCGATGTCGAACAGCGGGACGAAGACCATGCCCATGCCGATCCCGCCGACGATCATCGGGGCCAGCAGGTCGGCGGTGCTCACTCCGGCCCCGGCCTCGCGCAGGACGCCCGCCAGCACCAGCAGGCCGGCCGCCTCCACGACCAGCCCGGCGTGCAGCACGCGGCGGCCGAGCCTGCCCATGGTCATGCCGCCCGCCGCCGAGCCGATGAACGCGCCCGCGGCCCAGGGTGCCGTGGTGATCGCCGAATGCCACGGCGTGTAGCCGAGGCCCGCCTGGAGCAGGACGTTGAAGACCACCACGATGCCGCCCATCGAGCTGATGAACGCGAGGGAGAAGCCGATGCCCGAGGCGTACCCGCGGTTGGCGAAGATGCCGGGCTCGATCAGCGGGGTACGGCCGGCCCGCTTGCGCCGGACCTGGTACCAGCCGAAGCCGGCCAGGACCGCCGCGGACGCGCCGAGCATGCCGAGCAGCCAGCCGGGCCAGCCCAGTTCGTGCCCCTGCACCAGCGGGAAGACCAGCAGGAACATCGCCACGCCGGCCAGGGCCGCGCCGGGCAGGTCGAGCCGGGTACCCGCTGCCCGGGGCGGGACCGCAGGCAGGAAGAACGCCCCGGCGGCGAGGGCCGCGAGGCCGACCGGAACGTTCACCAGGAAGATCATCCGCCAGCCGGTCCCGAACAGGTCCAAGCCGATCAGGCCGCCGGACACGATCGGCCCGAGCATCGCCGACAGCCCCATCACCGGGCTGAACACGGCGAACGCCTTGCCCATCTCGTGGGCTTCGAACAGGTCGCTGATCAGGCCGAAGACCTGGGGCAGCATGACGGCGCCCGCCAGTCCCTGGACGGCGCGGGCCCCGATGAGCTCGGCCGGGGTGGCCGCGGCCGCGCAGGCCGCCGAGGCCGCGATGAACCCGGCCATCCCGGCCAGCAGCACCCGCTTGCGGCCGTAAAGGTCGCCGAGCCGGCCGCCGGTGAGCAGGCCGACCGCCATCGCGAGCGCGTAGGCGGCGGTGAGCCATTCGATGACGGCGTAGGAACCGCCGAGGTCGTGCCGGATGGACGGCGCGGCGACCTGGGCGATCGTGGAGTCGAGCAGGTCCATCACCGATGCCGTGACGACGGCGGTGAACGCTAGCCAGCGCTTGGAGAGTGACATTGGAACGGCCTCTCGTTCGATCGGAACGAAATCTTCCGTTCCATAGTAACCCGCTTCCGTTTGGAATGGAAGGGTCTGTTCCGATAGAATCCGGAGACATGACCGAGACCAGACCAGCGCCGCTCAGCGGGCGCCGCGCCCAGGCCGCCCGCAACGACCAGCTCATCCTGGATTCAGCGCGGGCGGTGTTCATCGCCGATCCCGCCGCCCCGATCACCGCCGTCGCGAAGCACGCGGGCGTGGGCATCAGCGCGCTGTACTCCCGGTACGGCAGCAAGGAAGAATTGCTTCGCAAGCTGTGCATGGACGGCCTCGAGACCTTCGTGGCGGAGACCGAGGCGGCGCTCGCGGACGACCGGGATCACTGGACCGTCCTCACCAGCTACATGCGGCGCCTCGCCGACGCCGACACGAGCTCGATGACCGTGGCCCTGGCCGGCACGTTCACGCCCACGGAGGAGATGTTCACCCTGGCCGCCAGGAGCGGGCAGCTGCTGGGCGAACTCGTCGGCCGGGTAAGCGACGCGCTCCGCCCCGGGGTGGGCGCGCATGACCTGTCGGTCGTCACGGAGCTGGTCGCCTCGGTCCGGAACCCCGACGCCGGGCGGACCCGTGAGCTGCGCCACCGGTACCTGGCGATGATCCTCGACGGCCTGCGCGCCGGCCACGGCGGCCCGCTGCCGGGAACCCCGCCCACCTGGGCGGAGATCAGCGACCGCTGGCAGCCAGCCAGCTGACCAGGAGTCACAAGGCCGTACGTCTCGCGTCGTTGACATTTGGTCGGATGAGTCGTTAATTCAGGGGCATGGCAGACAACGAAGTCACAGGCCGCACGGGTAGCACCCGGCGCGTGTTCCTGTCCGCCTCGGCCGTCACGGCCGCCGCGGTCC
>Ga0306918_10001895_pt1 | contig 10545 bp, 15 predicted proteins | sample tim00Cox0000000H_FD_203315 | JGI IMG/M metagenome (GOLD analysis project Ga0306918, IMG submission 203315) | Lab enrichment of tropical soil microbial communities from Luquillo Experimental Forest, Puerto Rico - timezero.00C.oxic.00.000.00H (v2)... | ecosystem: Environmental > Terrestrial >... | reverse complement strand
GCTTGTTCGGTATGTCGCTTGATGACCTTTACGAGATCATGTCGTGGGAGCCGATCGCGGAGCTCGACCCGGCTCGCCTCTCGATGCGCATGCAGGCGACGCGTGTCGTTTTCACGATCTGCATGAAGGCCTTCCTCGACGGCAGGCTTGGCCGCGAAGCTTCCCGCGAGCGCGACAGGCAGCGCATTATCGAAGAACTCGCGCGTCGCGAATTCGGTGCCAGCGACGGAGCATAGGATCGTACGGGGAAATCCGGTGTCCGGGGGGAGGGGTCGCGAAAAAATGCGGACCGCGTCGGAAATTGCGCCCGATTTTTGGATAATCTCGAGAACCGCAGCTCGCTCAAAAAGAGCTTCGACCGGCCTTCGCCAGCGCCGGGTGCGATTTGCCATTGCCAAGCCCCTTCAAGGGCGCGAACCTGGGCTCAAGAGCGCCGGGGAACTAGAGAATGTCGGTTTACGCGAGGACCGTGCTCGACGACTTCTCGCGCGACATCGTCGCCTGGAAGCCTGTGCGCCAACATGAGGATGTCATCGCCACTCCTCGACTTGGCGCAGCGGGTCAGCGGGCTCGACCAGGCTAAGCCGGCCGATCGACCCCCGGCTTCTGTCGGTAACACTGGGTGCGGGGCAGGACGACGCTCGATGAGGCTGATGGAGAGGCGAAAGCGGGTTGGTGCCCACAGCCGCAAAGGCATCTGCTGTGGTTGCCTGATCGTCTGCATTTGTCTCTTCGTGTTTGGCGTTTCCTCGTTGCGTGCGCCAGGCCTGGCCGCAGACCCCGAGAGCGTCGATATCCCCGCTGTGCCGCCTGCCAAGGAAGCGCAAGCGTCGCCGCCGCAAGCGACGCCGGCCGTCCAATCGCCAAAGGACACGGACATCGAAAAGCTAGTCCTCTCGGCATTGGAAAAGCACACCAAGGATCGGGAGATCGTCGAAGTCGGCATGGCGATGAAGGCAGCCGATCTGCTTGTCGGCTGGGTCAAACTCCTTGGCGTCGTCGTCGCGATCCCGCTGGCCGTCGCGGTCTTCGTGCTCGGCTGGTTCGGGATTTCTAAATTCGAGGACATCCGCAAGCTGTTGGAGAAGGCCAACGAAACCCTCGCGGACGCGCGCGCCAAGGCTGAGGCGGCCAACCGGGACGCGCAGGAAACGCAGACGGTCCTCGCGGCAGCACAGCGCAGCAAGGCGGAAATCGACGAGCAGATGCAAAAGCTGCAGGCGGATATCCAGGCCAATGATCAGCGGATACGGACACTCGACGCCACTGTCAAAGACATCGCGCTGAGATTCGCCGCCGATGTGCCGGTCGCCTTGCAGGAGAAGATGCGTCCATTGGTAACCGGCTTTCGTGAATACTTCGAAATGCTGGGCTATAAAGCCAAAGCGGAGGCGCCTCAGGTTTCGACTAAAATCCAGGAGGGGGCGATCGCTTATTATGACCCCGGTTCCAACTCGATACTCGTTCATCCGGCTTATGCCGAAAGCGAGTATGCCGTGTTGCGGCAATACGCCCACCACTTGTTGATCTCGGCGCGTCCGGCCGGGCAGTTTTCGGCGGAGAGCCAAGAGTGGATCGCATTGCAGTACGGCCTTGCCGATTACTTTCCCGCCAGCTTCCAAAATCGCTCGCGGCTCGAGGCGATCGCGGCTGGCTCCGCAGCGCCAGCATACGGGGATTTTGTCATCGATCTGGACAATAATACGCCGCTGCAGCTGGGCCGACTGAGCTACAATCAAATGGACGGCAACAAGGTGCGCGAACGTCAGCGGGCGTGGGGCGGCGTTCTCTGGGAAATTCGGCAAAAGCTGGGCAAGCAGGTGGCCGACAAATGCATTTACGAGGCGTGGTGCGCGCTGCCGCCCGACGAGAGGAAATTCGTCAAGAGATCGATCGGCAAGAGCTTCATCGCAATGCTAGCGACGCAGGCGTCGGCGGCGGGCCCGGAAGGTGAGCAGATCGTCCGCGACGCGCTGTCGCGGCGCGGTGTGAAGTCTGCCGACCTGCCGGGCAAACCGCTGGCCGCGGTCGCGCAGTAAAATCGGGGCGGTGCGGGCTCGCTTGATCCGCCGCTGCCTGTGCTGGTCAATAGTTGCTTTAAGGCGCCAATCTCGTGAGATCGCCCGGGCCGCCGATGACGCTCGGCAATGCCGCGAACGCGAAGGTGCGTCTGATCGTGTGGTGCAAGGCGTGTGGCCACCAGGTCGAGCCCGACCCCGCCGAGATGGCTGCTTCATACGGCGCGAACACGTCTGTTCTGGATTGGCGCGATCGGTTGGTGTGCACACGGTGCGGGGGTCGCAATATCGACATGGTGGTGAGCGGGACAGAGCGGCTAGACCCTTAGCGGAAGCGGCGCCGGGATGCTTGAGACCCCGACGCCGCCCCAGCATCAACTGGCCCGGCGCCGTCTACGCCGAGCGCGGCTATTCTTCGCCAGCGCGGTTAGGAAGTGATGAAAGCTGGCCGGGCCCCGCGAGTGGCCAGACGCTCGACGGATCTCCCCCATTTTGTTGCACCGAGCGGCCCGGCCCGGCAACCTCGGTAGTGAAGAAGGGCTCCGATCGCTCCGCTGGCCGGCCGGCGCCGCTTTGACGAGAACCAGAAATGGGGAAGATGACCAGACCTGCACTTACGGCCGCAGCGGCCTGCGCTTTGCTCGCCGCCTGCGCGCAACCCGCACCGGTTCAGCCCCTCCCCCCTGGTCCGACCCCCGACGAGGTGGCCGATTATGCCAGGGCGCAGGCGCATTACCGCTCCGGGCTGGCATCGGGTAACGGCGATCTTGTCATAAAAGCCACGGATACGTTCTCGTTGGTCGCCCAGGAGGTTCTCTCCCGGCAGGACCCGAGCCTGTTCGACGCGCAAGTAGTATGTCAGAGGTACCAGGCGGCAGGGCCGCAATATCGGCGCGACACGCAAACGAGTTACGATCCGCAATTCGTCCAGGACTGCCAGCGCATCAGCTGGCGCTACAACCAAGCGGCTATGGCCATCCGCCGGGACCTCGAAGCGAGGATCGCGGCTGCCGACCGCGCGTCCATCGCCCAAGGGGGAGGGGCGCACCCCTGAAGGGCCGGCATGTCAACGCGATTGGTGGGTTCACCTCGATCGGCGCCCCTGGCGCGGGCGGCGGCCAGGGTTGCGTTCATCGGGCGTCGGCGGTCTCGCCGGGCGGCGGTTCCCGTGGCGCACCCGGCAACTTCGCCCGAATGGCGCGCAACACCCCGATCCGCGGGGTTTGGGTTACTCCTCGTCGTCCTGGCCGATTGTGAGGGCGGTGAGCACGGCCTCGAGAGCCGTGTGGCCCTTGCCTCTGATGCAGCCGTTCATGTACCGGCCCCGCTTCGGCAGCACGGTCAGGGTCCAGAGATGCTGCCAGTCCGTCGCCCCCGTGCCGAATTTGCGCCGGGGCAGCACCTCGAGGATCTCGCCGTCCTTGCCCTGCCAGCGGACGTGAACGCTGTCGGGGGGATCGGCGAGCTGCCAGTAGTCCGGCATGGCTTTGTCGAGGTAGCGGCCGTAGGCTCTGTCGTAGCTGTCGTCTGCGATTGCCATCTTCCAATCTCCTCATGGAAGGGTGCGCCGGAAACCGCCCGGCGCGGGCGGTTTTACCGACTTCGCCGTCCCTGGCGTGGCCGCCGCGCGGGATCACGCTCTTCTGGTGTGGGCAACCGGGCCGGGGGCGGCGGCGCATAGCGGCGGACCCGTGCCGCGAGTTCCGGCGGCAGTCCACCTAGCTCGCCAAACTTGCCCAGGAGCGCTTGCAGCAGGCGGATGCGCGGCGACAACGGATAGCGATCGTCGTCGATCGCTCGGTTTAGAAGGCTGAGGAGCGCCGCCGCTTCCTCATCGGTTAAATCAAGTTGCATCTCGCATTCGATCAGCGATTGTGATCCGCTCCTCGCCTGCGTGCGACACCGTCAGCTGAGATGCCTTCGGGGGCGGCGGAAACATACGACGCAATAATCGGCCTATAATCCCGGCCGAAAGCACTAAGAGCCCCGATAGAAACCCGAGCGCGACAGCGGAGACAACCGCAGCCCAAGGTTCCATCAGCGTGCTAGGAAACACCACCCGAGCAAGGTGGTAATCACTGCCGTCGAAAAGATGATGCCGAGCGCGGTCCGGGCTAGCTGCGTATGCAGCCGCAAGATCTGGTCGATGGCGAATTCGAGATCGGTCTTGATTGCTGCGAGATCGATTTGCTCGGGATGAGGACGCGGCCCGGAGAAGCGATGGTCATCGTCTGGCATGTGCACGGTATGCCAGGTGATGGTTGCTCCATTGTTAACCTAACGGAATTCGAGCCTGGCGGGACTCTCGCTGAAATGTCTGTGTACGGGGAAAATCGGCCGTTGTCTTAAGTGTCGGCGAGAAATTGATTACTTTGGGAAAACTCGAGCTCATGGGCAAGCAAGGGGAAATGGGCTTATGGGGAGTAGCGGGTAATGGCGAGCTCGTTCAAAACGACGAAGCGCGCTGCATACGTGCTGACGATCGCGGTGTTACTCGCTGGCGGCACGGGCGCGGCGCAACAGCAATATCAGGGGAGCGACAGTGCGACGGAGCGCGAATTTAAGGCGATTTTGCGCGACGGTAACACGATACTGAAGCGTACCCAGACTTGTATTGATGAGATAATCAATTCTCGACAGTATAATTCGCCGCTGCGCAAGCATGATCATGCTACGCTCCGTGACCAATTATACGATGTTAACTTGGCCGCAGACGACGAGATTAATTTGCTATCTCAGGAACTTCTTCAAGTGCAATCATGCCGAAATTCAGCTGTTAATAGTTTCAGCACATTGGCGCCGAGTGTAGTCCCAACCATTGTAGGCTATAACACACAATACGACGAAAATTTTCGCGATTTAATTTTAAAAAAACAAACCTATGCGATGTTTTTCAAACGAAATCGAGATTTGGATATAGCGTTTCAAGACGCCATAGGTAGTGAAGCGCACCGCATTCATGTTACACTGCAGCAGGCCAGCCAAACGAAAGACGAAATCCCGCTTCAATTAGACGGGGGGTCTTTACTGTTCCTGTAATCATAAACAAAGTAATAAGCGTACCTTGTATGTTGGATTCAGGTGCTTCAACCGTTCAGCTGCCTGCCGAGGTCATCCAGAAACTTACGCAAACCGGCGCTCTCTCCGACAACGACTTCATCGGTATGCGTTCCTACACCCTCGCCGATGGAAGTTCCAGGCGCAGCGCTCTCTTCCGGATCCGCGAAATCCAACTCGGAAAACACATCGCAAGAAACCTTACCGCAATTGAAGGCCCACCGGGCACCGACGCCCTGCTCGGCCAATCCTTCTTAGCCAAACTCCCGCGTTGGACACTCGACAACAAGCGCCACGTTCTCATCTTGGCGCGCTAGCCGGCGATGGGCTCGCAGCCGACAGGCTGGGGAGCAAAAGCGCGACCACGGGCGAGGCGGCTGAAATGCCTTGCCGCAACCGTCGCAGAAATGCGTTTCACGCACTTCGGCGAGCTGAGGCTCAACTATATCGACCGCGGGCGATGAAACGCGTTTTTGCCTGGTCCCGCTCCCAAGGAAGATCCCTTCCGGCTGCTCTCTGTATTTGACGCGCCGCAAGGGCTGGTCACCCTCGCCGAAGGTCCAAGTCGCGGTGGCGTGGAACGAGCGATAGGTCATCGTCCAAGCGCACCCTCGGTAGTGGATCACCATCGGCCGATCGGCGAGACCGGCGGCGACAAGCTGCCGCGCCAGCTCATTCGGCGCGCCATGACGAGAGCGCGCCTCGTACGTCCGATCATCAATCGTCGCCTCGGCGATCCACAAGCAACCTGAGTTCAGTGTCCGCGTCGCCTCGTCGGGCCAGGTCGTCACCGTGATCGGCGTCACTCGAGCCTTCAAGACAGCCGTGATGGCTGCGCCGTCCGGGGAATTTCGGCTCGACGGCTCGGCGACCGCGGAACTCGCCAGCCGCTCGGAAATCGCAAGCGGATTCGTCGATTTCACGGCGCCTCGCTGTCCAGTGGCGGATCAAGTCCGAGCGCCCGCAGCCCGGCAGTCGCCTCCCGGCGCCAGCGCTCGCCGAAAGCAAAGAGGCAGTCGAGACTGTCGCCGAGATGCACGCGGTTGCCATCCGCGAGGTCAAGCGCCGTGCCTGCGCCAATCGGCGATCCACACCCGGAGCATTGCCAAGCGGGCGACCGCGCGCCGTGTATGCGGTGCCAGTGGTCCTCGAGCTCGCCCCAAGCGAGCCCCGTGGCCTCTTCCATGGTGCGCGACGCGCTCCAATGCGCCAGCGCCTCGCGGTGGCGGGCGCGCCAGTCCGCGGTGAGCGCCGCGATTACTGCGGGCTTGTGAGCGAGCAGCAAGCGAACCGTCGCCTCGGCGCGTCGCGGGCCGCGGATAACCAGCTTGCCGCTCGCCTCTGCGGCGACGGCGAGCCCGTCCGCACGCGCCCGGCGAAGCAGGGCTACTCCGTCCATGTTGTTTCCTCGGGGTCGCGGTTATATCCCTCGCCGACATCGTCCCCTGCCGGGGGGTATTGAAACGCCACAACGCCACAATCCGCGGAAACGCTCGGGTTTTCGCAATTCTGAAACGCCACACCGTTCCCGCTTGTGGCGTTTTGAAAACCGTCGAGAGCCGCAGAAACGCTCTGTTGTGGCGTTGTGGCGTTTCTTCCGAGGGCAACGGGCAGATATCGCGTAAAGGCGTCCTCGAAGGCGTGGCGGTAATACCCCTTCGGCGTCCGCCCATCGTCGAGCCGGATCGATCCCGGGGGGATTTCGAGCGGCCGCAACAGATGAGCGAGTTTCGCCTTGCTGAGCGGCTTGCCCCTGCTGAACTCGGCCCACGGGCGCTCGTCGAGCCCGCTCAGATACGCGATCAGATCATCGCTGGACAGCCGATCTGCCTTCTTTGCGTCGAAGGCTGTGCGGATATCCGACAGCAGCTTCTCTCGGATCGTCCCGTCATCGGTGCCGCTCAGCTCGATTGCGGCCCTGCGGGCGCGCCCCGGCCATTCGCCACCGGCCAGGTCCGCGATGGAAAACAGCGGCGCCCAGGCATCCGCGGCCCGGTCGTGCAGTTGCGCCGGCGCTTTGGGATCCGCGTTTTCCAATGCTTTGCCGTGATCGGCCGCCCAGCGTGCCGCCTTGCGGCCCAGTTCGCGCAACTCAGCGCCGTCGCGCGCCCGCAACCGCTTCACGGCCTCGTCGGACCGCTTTCGCTTCATGCTGACGATGACGGAACGATCGGCAACGGTGTCGGGCAATGTCCCGATGCCAGCCAACAGCATCGGACACCACGTCGAGAAGGCGCGTGGTTCAAAACCGCCGTCCGGTGTCGGCACATTCTTCACGTGCCGGGCACCGGCGCGGTCGAAGCCGGAATTGACGAGCCCGCGCAGGGCTTCGGCTTTCTCGGGATCGCCCTTCATCATCGTGTCGATTTCGTCGAGCAGCATTGCCGGCGTATGCTGTTCGATGATCCGCAACAGCGCCGCCCCGCTAATACCCGATGTGAGAAACGGCCGGCGCACGAGCCGTTCCAACACTTCGACGAGCCGCGTCTTTCCTGACCGCTTTTCGGGCGAGCGGATCACGAGCTTCGGCGAAAAGTCGAAGACATCGAAGGTGTGCGTAAACACTGCCCAGAGTGCGACCACATCGGCCTGACGCGGCGACAGAATTATGTAATCCCGGATTGTCCGCGCCAACTCATCCAGAACGGCCGCGCCATCAACCGGCTCGGGCCACGGCTCGAGATCCACGATCTCGATGCGCCGTCCGTGCCGCCCGGTGTAGTCTGCATCGGCGCCCTTCCGGCGCGCGGCCTGCACCGCGGCGTGGAGGGTTGGCACGCTGCAGCCGAGCTTTTTGGCTGCGGCTCTCAGCTCGCGATCGCATTGAATCTGCGGCAGCACCGCGAGTCGAGCGATCTCAACCGCATCGTCCGGCTGCACGTCCTGCGCTGCGGCGATGATGTTGCGCACCGCCTCGGCACCGCCACAGTTCGGCCGGGGCGTGTCAGGCAGCATTGCCGCTGGGCTCGGTGAGCCCCTCATAGGCGCGTCCGGCGAGCACATCGGCCATGTCGTTACCTGGATCGAGGGGCGTCGCGATGCGCACCTGCCGACCTTCGGCGAGCCAGCGCTGCGCTGCGTTGCGGGCGGCGCGCTCACCAGCGCCGTTATGGTCGTGGTCCGCGAGGATGACGACAGTTCGGACGATCCAGGGCAACACCAGCGCGGTCATGCCCGACGTGCTGAGCGCTGCCCATACCGGTTGCTCGGTAGCCTGCATCGCCGCGAGGCAAGTCTCGACCCCTTCACCGACCATCAACGTCTCGGCTGCTGGAGCGAGCCGTACCGCACCACCGCCCACTGGTCCGAGCGATGCCCGGTCGCGGCGATGCCATCGGCCTCGATCGTCACGCGCGAGATAGGTGCGATGCACCGCGACGAGACGGCCCTCGACATCGAGCACCGCGCCGATCATTGCCGGCAGATCGGCGCGGGTGTCCGGATGCCAGCAGCGCGGCTCCCAGCGCAGCGACGACGGCATGGGCATGACGATACCGCGGCGGGCGAGGTAGCGCTCTGCCGGCGTCGCGCGCGCATCCCGAGCGCGATTCCAGATGCGCCAAACCCATGCAATGCGCTGCGCGGTGTTGTCGCCGTGGTCACGGCCGATCGGCGTCGGTGCCAAGCGAGCGCCATCACGCCGCCCCGCGATTAGCCCACGGCGTCGAAGCTCAGCGATGACGTCATCTCGGCTGCATCCGGCGTGGCAGTGCACGGCGAGCCCGCGCGGATGGTCGCGTAGTGCGAGGCTGAGGCTGTGGCCGGTCCGCGATCCGTGCACCGGGCAGACGCATCGCCACCATTGCCCTGCTCGGCGCGCGTTGCCGAGCGCCGAGGCGATACCGCGCGCGGTCATGACGGCCCCGCCTCAGACGTGCTGCCCAGCAATGGCGACAGACGCTCCTCAATCCAGGCCTCCAAATCGGGCTCGGAGTAGTACGGCTTGCCGTTCAGCCGACGGAATTTCGGCCCGTTGCCGATGCAGCGCAGCTTGCGGAGTGTCTTTTCGGTTCGGCGGACGCCGTGCGCCGTTAGCCACTCGGCTGCTGCCGCGGTTTCGAGCAGTGGCTCCATGTGTGGTGAGTCCTCGCTAAGTTTTGCCTATAAGCAGCGAGGTTGCGCGCAGTAGCACTCAGCGCTAGCGGCAAGACCGGCCAAATTTGGCCTGGCCGCTCGTGGCCGCTTATAAGCTCTGCTTACTTCTTACGGGCGCGCCTAACGGTTCGCTCGCTGGCGTCGGTAACGCGCGCAATGACTTTGTCGGTCGCCTCGGCGGGTATGATGCCGTTGGGGTATTCACTTTCGAGATAGCGCCGAACGACAGCGATCTTTGTTTCGCGTTGCTGTTTCGGCCGTTCGGTCTTTTTCGTCCCCTCGTCCGCGGTCAGCAGTTGAGCGATGTACTGCCCGTAATCGTCCCGGCGTCGAGCAATCGCGAGCACCAGTGGGGCATCGAGAACGCACAGCGTCGGGTCGAGTTCGCCCGGCAGGTCGTCGAGATATACGCGCTTGGCGGCGAGCCGGTCTCTTCTGATCCCGTCGGCAAGCTCTTGGAAGACTGCATTGCACACGCGATAGATCGCCTGATCATCCCAAACGCCTTTGCACGGTTCGGTCGGATGCGGGCGCATTCCCGGCTCATTCGAGCCGCGAGCGCCAAGCAGTGTCAGCCGGGCGTCCTGGAGTTCGGCAGTGGCGGTCCGGTAGTGATTGCCAAGAAATGCGGTCGGGTGCCGGTCCGTATAGATCATGCACCATTCGAAAACGGTATGCTCAGCGCCGATGACGAAGTCGCCCCAGCTGTGTCCGGCCCATTCGTCGTGGCCGCCGGGGATGATGATTTCGTCTGGCATGGTCGCGCCCCCGTAGGCGCCCGCATGGCGGCGGCAGGGAAGCGCGGTGCGGTGTCCGCGCGTTGTCGGCTGGCCGGCCTATCCCTGCAGTCTGAGTCTACGCGCCGGAGCGCAGCTCGACCACCGTTGACGCTGCTTCGTCGCTCTTGCCGCCGTTCATTGCCGCTGCGATCTTGCCGGCGACGGTGGCGGCCGCGGCCTTCACCGGGTCGCTCGCCAGATGCGCATAGCGCTGCGTCGTCTGCGCCTGAGTGTGGCCGAGCATCTTGCCGATGATCGGCAATCCCATACCTCCCGAGGCGGCGATGCTGGCAAAGCTGTGACGCAGATCATGAATGCGCACGTCTTCGAGCCCGGCCTGCCTACGGATCGCGCGCCACGGCTTTTCGAGATTGACCAGCGCCGCGCGATTTGCCGCCAACAATTACATGCGGATTGCCCTCAACGCGCGGCAGCTGGGCGAGCACGCTCGATTTTTCGCGACCCCTCCCCGTGCGGCCCGGTTTTCCCCGTACCGACTACGGCAACTCGACGTCATCTTTTGCCAGTTGTTCACTAGGCGCGCCCGGCGCAGTGCCAAGCGCACCCCTCGCGCGCACGCGCACGTATGTGAGTTC
>Ga0306918_10001890_pt1 | contig 10555 bp, 8 predicted proteins | sample tim00Cox0000000H_FD_203315 | JGI IMG/M metagenome (GOLD analysis project Ga0306918, IMG submission 203315) | Lab enrichment of tropical soil microbial communities from Luquillo Experimental Forest, Puerto Rico - timezero.00C.oxic.00.000.00H (v2)... | ecosystem: Environmental > Terrestrial > Soil... | reverse complement strand
ACGCCACTTTCTGGCGGTGTATCCCGTCTCTTCGAGGAGTTCGCGCTTAGCTGCAGCTAGAACTTTTTCGCCGGGATCGATACGGCCTGCGGGCAGCTCGAGCAAGTAGTCCTCGGCGGAATAGCGGTATTGGCGCTCGAGCAGCACTCGGGTTGTGGGTTGGGAGTCGTCGATTGCCAGGATGACTATTGAGCCGGAGTGCCGGATGACCTCGCGAATCGCTGTTATGCCATTTGGCTCGATGACGCGCTCTCGCGTGACGTCAAAAATGCGACCGCGGAAGACTGTTTTGGAGGACAGAATTTTCGGCTTCGAGCTCTTGATTGCGCTTGTCATTGTTTGACCTTCTCTGGCAACGTCGTTTTCCGCGCGGTCATGCCTCAACTATAAACGCATCGCATATTTGGCTTCCCGAGTCCCAAAGCGAGTTTGCTCGAGCGCTAAAAAGAGGCTGTGTCGCAACGGTGTCGTCACGGTATGCTGCAGCCATGCGAAAAAGTAGCGCGAAGGAGAAGTCCCTCAGCATTGTTGGTGCAGGACGATTGGCTCACGCGCTGGCGACCAACCTGACCAGCATTGGCTGGAGGGTTTCGAGTATTGTGGTAGGCAGGGGAGGGCAGCGAACGCGAGCGGCGCGGAAGTTGGCCGACGATGTGGGCGCCGCAGTGGAGCTTCTGGCCGAGCCAGGCCGCCCGTCTGAACTGGTCTGGATTTGCGTTCCGGACAACGCGATCGCGGATGTCGCATTCGTTCTCGCCGGGCGAGAGGACTGGCGAGGACGGACGGTTTTTCATTCTAGTGGGGCGCTCACCAGCGACGAACTGAAGAGACTCCGCGCCAAGGGTGCAACCGTTGCGTCAGTGCATCCCGGAATGACGTTTGTCCTGCAGTCGAGGACATCGATGCGGGGAGTGCCGTTCGGCATCGAGGGAGATGCCGCGGCGTTGCGCCTGGCGCGCGAGATCATCGAGGATTTCGGCGGAACGGCGGTGAAGATCCCGAAGAACAAAAAAGCGCTCTACCACACTTTCGATATGTTTGCTTCGCCGATGCTAGTGGCTCTGATGGCGGCGCTGGAGGGGGTAGGAAGGGCAGCGGGGATTCCGGAGAAAGACCTGAGAGCTATGGCGGGGCCGCTGCTTCGTCAGACGCTAGAGAATTACTTGGCACGGGGATCGAAGGCTGCCTTCACCGGGCCTTTGGTAAGGGGCGATCACGCGGTGGTTCGCAGGCATATGCGTGCGTTGCAAGGGCTCCCGTTGGCGCGTGAGGCGTACGTCGCCTTGGCGCGGGTGGCGCTGGAAGAATTGCCAGGGAAGAATCGGGGTGCCGTAAGGAGGGCGCTAGAACGCGAGGCGGCAGGTTATACGCAGGAAAGGGGGCCTTCGATTCGTCGCTCGCCACGGCGACCTTCTCGCTCAGCATGACTCCGAGTGAAACTTGTATCCCTTGGTCTACCTAAAAGCTCGAGAAGAGATGGCCCATGCGATCCTTTTTGGTCTGCAGGTACTTCTCGGCGTGCTCGTAAGGCTCGACTTCGGCTGAGACCCGCTCGACGATAACGATCCCGGCGTTTTCCAGCGCGGCGACCTTCTCGGGATTGTTGGAGATGAGCCGCACGGAACTCACGCCCAACTGCTTCAACATCTCGGCGGGAAGAGTGTATTGGCGGTAATCGGCGTCGAAGCCGAGCTTTTCATTGGCTTCGATGGTGTCGAGTCCCTTGTCCTGAAGTTCGTAGGCCTGGATCTTCGCCATGAGACCGATGCCCCGGCCCTCCTGCTGCTCGTAGATCAGGATGCCGGCTCCTGCGTCGCCGATCATGGAGAGAGCCATTTCGAGCTGCTGGCGGCAGTCGCAGCGCATCGAGGCAAATACGTCGCCGGTCAGGCACTGCGAGTGGATGCGCACGAGAGGGGCTTTCTCGTGAATGTCACCCATTACCAGGGCGACGGCTTCTTCAGGTTTGCCGTCGGCGGCTTCGTCCACAAACCCGTAGATGCGGAACTGTCCCCAACGAGTGGGGAAGTTGGCTTCGGCGACTTTGCGGATGTGGGGAGCAGTCACAGTTTGATTATAAGCAAACAGCAACCAGCAGTTTGCAGTTACAAAAAATCCCCCATGATTTGAAATTCCCCGCGCTTCGACCCCACTCAGCGCAGGCCGCGGTAGAAGAAGGCGGGATGGGGGCAACCGGCGGGAGTTGATAGGTCCCGCAGGGCTAAAGCACGGATGTACTTTCAGTCGTTTGCGGCATGACTGAAATCACGTCCTGACGCGAGAACATCGCACAAACTCTAGGAATAGCTGGCTAAGAACTTAGTTTCTCTTTCTCCACTCTTTACCCAAAATCGGGCGAAAGGGTGGGGGCACCCAGATGTAGGTCCCCAAACGAAGAGCCCCAGCTCGCCATAGGCGGAATGGGCACCCAAGTAAGACCCCGTTCAAGTGATGCTTGAACGGGGTCGCGAATGAGGAATTCTTTGGTTAGCGGCTGTGGCCTGAGTTGTGTCCACTGGAGGAGGCGGAGTGGCCGCCGCTACTCGATCCACCGGAATAATGTGTGCCCCCTCCACCGCCGGAGTAAGAGGGAGCTGAGTAGTGCGGTGCGGGAGCAGAGTAATGCGGTGCCGTAGGTGCGCTGGCTCGCGCACTATAGGTCGGAGCCGGCCTGTAGCTTGGAGCGGCACTGTAGCCTCCACCGTGGTATGCCGGAGCCGCGGGTTGTGAGTAACTGCGGTTGGGGGAATACGGGGCGGGGCTTGGCGTGGAGCCCCTGAGCGCTGGGCTCGGCATGTAACTCCGCGAGCCACCGTAGTACGATGCTCCCGAAGGTGCGGGCGAGCTGCCATTACGCGGACTGCTCGCGGCGCTGTACGAAGGGCCCGGCCGATACGAGTACGAGGTGGGCGGCTGCGGCACGGTCATTGCCGCTGAACCGGAGTTCGATTTGTTCGTCTCCTTGGGCGCACTCTCATGATTGTTCTTCGGCGCCTGGTTGCCATTGTGTTGGCTTTGCGGAGTTGTTGGCGCAGTGCGGACAGCCTGCGGCGGCGGCGTAGCTACATGCGGCGACTGAGGCGAGGACGACTTGCTTTGCTGTGCAGTTTCAGTCGCCGATGGAGCATGGCCTCCGGCGTAGGGCGGTTTTGGCACGACGTGTTGCTGACTGCCCTGGTAAGGAGTGGTCGAAGCAGTCACGGCAGGCATCGGATTGGTGTTCGCGCGTTGGTCTGAGGGCCGAGCTACAGCAGGGCGAGTCTGGTTCGCCGCTTCGGTCGCTGGGGTGCGTGCACCGTTGACGGTCGGTGGTGCCGGCGCGCCGTGGGTTTCGGGGGCGCTTGTAAGGGACCGCTGCGGAGATGTGTTCTGCGGCACGGCGGCGCGGGTTACGACGGGTCTGTCGATCGCGGTGCGCGGAGGCGTAGCAGAGGTACGGGCGCTGGCTCCTCCCAGCATCGACTGCTTCGTCGGATTCACATCAACATTGCGAACGACCTGTGCGTTGCCGAGTTCTGAAGTTGGAACGGGCTTGCCCACACGGGCGATGTTCTGTCCGTTAATCAAAGCGGATTTAGGTGCGGCGGTGACTGCACCAGCTACGTTACGGTTTACGTAATTAGTGTTGGTGACCCTATTGTTGTAGTAGTTGTTTGTGATGTTGGTGATATTGGTGATGTGAGTGTTCGTCACGTTCACGTTACGAATGTAAGTCTGGCTCACGTAACCGCCGCGGTATCCGCGGTACCAGGGATAGTAAGGCTCACCCCAGCCGAGCGGGAACCAGCCGCATCCGCCACCAAAGCCGAAGCCAACGGAGATGCCGAAACCCCAGCCTCCGCCACCAATCCAGCCGACCAGAGCGGGTGCATAGTAAGGACGCCAACCAACGTAAACCGGGCCAGGAGCCCAGCCCCAAGCGCCGCCGGAGTAGACCCAGCGTCCGTAGTGGAAGGGAGCAAAACCCCAAGGAGCATCGTCAACCCAAGTCCAGCCCCAAGGGGCGATCCACACCCAGTGTCCGTAGCGGTAAGGCGCCCAGCCGGCGGGAACGCTAGTGGGAACCCAGACCGCGCCATAGGAAGGCACCGTTCGCCACGAGCCGTAGTAATCCAAATCTTGGTAGCCGATGGTGCCGGGAGCTACGTACTGCGCAGACTGCGAGCCATCGAGGCGCCTATCGCGCACTTGGGCCCAGTCCTCGAAGCCATCAGGCCCCGGCGCAGCATAGGCAGAGTTCTGGAGCGTGCCTTGTCCGGTGAAGCGGACCTGCTGGCCCTGGGCGACTGTTACAGCGGGAGCACTGCCAGTTGCCTGGCCATGGCCTTTGCGCACCGTGACCAAGGTCTGATTGTCGTTCGCTGGCACATCGATGCGGTACACGCCCGGCTCCATTACATCGAAGGCGAGATTTGGAGTATCAATTTCCAAGATCTCGAGGGGTTCCAGATGGCGGACGGTGAGCTCAACAGTACCTTGATCGAGTTGCATCTGGAGAGTGTTGTCTCCGAGGTTAGTGAAGGTAATGCTGGTCTCGGAGTTCATCCGGATGAAAGCCGTGCCGACATTCAGTTCGGCGCGCGAGTCTTTGTCGGTCCACACCCGATCGGAGGTGGTCAGCGGCCGGTTAAGTGTGGCGGCAACCCAGTCGTTCACTCCGCCAGGCTGCATGGATACCTCACCCGCGATGTATTGGATGCGGGCCACGCGCGCCGCAGGATCGTTTGCGGGGTTGGAGTTATCGGATGCGGAGCCAGCATTGGGGTAGTTGGGGGCGGTCTGATCCTGGGCAAGGAGGCCGCCGACAAGAGACAGCCAGACCAATAGTGCAAGGAACCATCCGAACTGCCGTCTTGATTTCATTTTCGTACTCCGTCTGCTTCCGTGAACTCCGGAAGCTCTCACCACTGCTGAGCGCGGTTTCCGCACTCGCACTACTCTAAACCCCGGGGTGTAGGGTGTGTTTCGCAGAGCGCCTGTTAAGTAACCTGAAAGCGGGAGGTTAAGAATTGTGAAGGCGGGGAAATTGGTGTATCCGGAACAGAAAGGAAGCGAGTATTACCAATGGGATGCAGTGTGCAGAGGGCTCTGCTATGCTCTTCGGTTCGCCTGGAGGAGACATTGCACCTCATACGATATGCCGCCCTGGCGGTTTTTCTCGCAGCTGCCACTTATGCGCAGGGTCAGACGGCAGCTGAGCCGGGGTTGCCCTACAGGCCAAGCCTCGATGGGATCGCCATGGACCGCACGGTCGATCCGTGCGTCGATTTTTATCAGTATTCCTGCGGCGGATGGCAGAAGAAGAATCCCATTCCGCCCGATCAGGCCTCGTGGGACGTTTACGGGAAACTCTACGTGGACAACCTGGCATATTTGCGTGGACTGCTGGAACAAGCCGCGACCGAGAAGAACCGCGACGCAGTCACGCAGAAGATCGGGGACTTCTACGCTTCTTGCATGGACGAGGCAAGAGTGGAGCAGCTAGGCGCGAAACCGATGCGATCGCTGCTGGATTCCATTCAATCGATGAAGAGCATGGAAGACCTGCCGGCGCTCACGGCGACGTTGCAATTGCAAGGCATGGCAGTGCCGTTTGCCTACGGGTCGGTGCAGGACCCGGACGATTCGGACAAAATGATTGTCGGGCTCGATCAGGCGGGACTGGGTTTGCCGGATCGGGATTACTACCTAAAGGACGATGCCAAATCGAAGGAGACGCGCGAGCGCTACCTACAGCACGTGCAAAAGATGTTCGAGCTGCTGGGAGATTCTCCAAAAGTGGCCAAGAAGAATGCAGATACGGTGATGCGGATGGAAACCAGCCTGGCGAAGGCGACACTAACGCGGGTTGAGCGGCGAGATCCCTACAAGCAGAAACATAAGATGAGCGTGCCGGACCTTTATAAGGTAGCGCCTGATTTCGACTGGAACGCGTTTTTCGCTGCATCAGGCGTGCCGAAGTTCGGGATCGTGAATGTTTATTGGCCAGACTTCTTGAAGGAGGTCAATTCGCAACTGAAGACGGCCTCACTCGATGATTGGAAGATCTACCTTCGCTGGCATGTGGCGCATTCGCGCGCGCCATTTTTGTCGTCGGCATTCGTGAACGAGAATTTTGAGTTTTACCGCAAGTATCTGCGCGGAGCTACGGAACTTCAGCCCCGGTGGAGACGGTGTGTGCAGTACACGGATGGCAATCTTGGGGAGGCTCTGGGCCAGGTTTTTGTGCGGAAGACGTTTGGCCCGGAGTTGAAGGCTTCGACGGTGCAGATGACGCAGCAGATCGAGGATGCCATGGCGGTGCGGATCCAGGAACTGCAATGGATGAGCCCGACAACCAAGCAGCAGGCGCTGATCAAGCTGAAGGCGGTCCGGAACAAGGTGGGGTATCCGGATAAGTGGCGGGACTATAGCTCGGTAGAAATCGTCGCAGACGATTTCTACGGCAATGACATTCGCGCCACCGAGTTCGAGCAGAAGCGCGAGCTGGCGAAAGTCGGGCAGCCGGTGGATCGGACAGAGTGGGACATGACGCCTCCGACGGTGAATGCTTACTACAATCTTCAGATGAACGACATCAACTTCCCAGCGGGTGTGCTGCAGCCGCCTTTGTACGATGCAAAAATGGACGCCGCGCCGAATTACGGTAATACGGGGTCGACCATCGGGCACGAGCTGACCCATGCTTTCGACGATGAGGGAAGACAGTATGACGCCAAGGGGAACCTGAAGGACTGGTGGACGAAGCAGGATGCAGACCAGTTCGTAAAGCAAGCCGATTGCGTGGTCGATCAGTACGGCCAGTACGTGGTGGTGGACGACATCAAGATCAACTCGAAGCTCACCGAGGGCGAGGACGTAGCGGACCTAGGGGGGACGATTCTGGCGTACATGGCCTGGAAGGGTGCAACGAACGGCCAGAACTTGACCGACCACGACGGGCTAACTCCGGAGCAGCGATTCTTTGTAGGATTCGCGCAGTGGGCGTGCGAGAACCAGAGGCCGGAAAACCTGAGGGTCAATGCGATGACCAATCCGCATTCACCGGGAAAGTATCGAATCAACGGCGTGGTGGTGAATATGCCGGAGTTCGGTGCGGCATTTGGATGTAAGGTCGGACAACCCATGGTGAAGGCGAGCGACAAGGTATGTCGGGTGTGGTAGGGAAGAACCTCAGAGCTTTAGCCCATCATTGATCAAGATCTCGGCGGCGCACTTCATTTTCGCTCGGTAGAAGACCACGAGCGATAGCGCCGGATAGGCCCCTCGACTCGCTTCGCTCAAGGTCTCGGCTGCCGGCTCACATCTACCCCCAACTTGAAGCCCGCAGAGCACCTCGACTTACTTTGGCTCAATCCATGGGGTGTGGAAGATTGCCAGAGGATCGGCGTTGTCCGAGGAGTCCAAGTCGAGGTAGGAGTCGGAAACGATCCAGTAATACCGCTTGACGCAGTCGACGAGGAGATCGATAGCGCGATCAAGTTTGCGGTTGGTGGCTTCGAGAGCGGCGAAGGTGCGCTCGCGCGGCGTGAAGTGAGGCTCGAGTTGCTCCTGGAGCACAGTTGCGGCCTTATCCAGGTCGGCGATGTCGCCTGCCAGTTCCTTTCCGGTGAGCTTGTGGTGCATGAGTTCCGGATAATCGGAGATCTGGGTGAGAAGCCGGCGAAGCGACAAATTGGCATCGGGCGCGAACAAGCGGCCGAGGCGCATGGTTGTGGCATCAGTGTAGGACGCCCTGATCATCGGAAGATACGGACTGTTTGAATTCGCCAGGTTGAAATTCGGGGCGACAACTTCGGATTCCAGCTTGCGGTAGAGCGTGCGGTCGGCGAGAAGGCTCTGCAATTGAGCGCCGATTTCGCGGAGTTCGCGGATGGCGCGGTCACAGAATTGTTTTTGGCTGAGCATAGGCGACTAGTTTAAATGAGCAAGTGTGGTTTCTCGGTGATAAGAGCTCATCTCACAAGTGCAGATTTGCCCATAAAGAGAGATCCCTCGGGGGCTAAACCCTGTGCCTAACGAAGTCGGTTTCGGCACGGCTGAAGCCGTGCGCTTTTAAAGCAGAATTTGTGGGACAGCTTGGAGGAAACATAAGGCGACGAAGGTTTCACCCCACAAAGTGCAAAATGGCGCTTTGTGGGAACCCGGTCGTCGCCTGGAAGCAGTGACTGAAAATGGGCGAAGGAGAGAACTTAGCTGGTTTCTACTTCTTTTTCTTTTTGCCGGCTTTCTTGGCCGCCTTCTTTTTGGCGGGCTTTTTCTTGGCCGACTTGCGGCCGCCTTTTTTGGCAGACTTCTTCTTAGCCGCTTTCTTGGCGGCTTTCTTGGCCGCCTTCTTTTTCGCGGGTGCCTTCTTCTTGGGGGCGGCAGCAGCGGGCGGGGCGGTGGCAGCGACGGCGACCGGCTCCATGGGATTGCCTACCTGCTCTCCTGTTCCGCGGGCTAACTGTTCTCCGATTGGGGACATTCTATTCTCCTGGTCTGAACTTAGCGTTGATGAGCAACGCAGGATCCAACATCCTGAGCACCATATCATGCTTTTTTCCATTCGGTGAAGTTTTCTTGGCGACGGGAACAAGATCTAGCCGTGTTGGGGTGCTCTCTGTAGGAGCCTTTCAAGGTACGGAAGAAGTCGAATTCGCGGACTAAAAACACCCCCGCGAACGGCAAATCGGCGCTTCGCGGGGACCCCCGTTCGTCCGCTCGGGATTACAGCAAGTAGCAGCGTTAACGGCACCCTTGACTTCGCTCAGGGCAGGCTGTGAAGTCGTGGCCTCAGACACGACCATCGCGCATCTAGATTTTGCCGTAAGCCTCCTGGGCCCAGTCCTGAGAAATGATCATCGCTTGTCACGACTTACCCTGAGCTTTGCGGATCGCCTGTATGCGCGGCAGCCGGCTTTTGGCCGAGTCGAGGCTGAAGGAGCGGGCATCCCCGAGTTGGTCGCGAACGAATGCCTCGATAAGGGCTATCTGCTCCCGAAGTAACCTGTCTGGGCGGGAAAACGTACACCAAACCAGAGTGGAGCTCTCGGGATCATATTCCCATAGGCCGATGATAGTGCCGCGGTCCAGAATGGCATTGCTGGACAAGTCGGAAAGCATACCCATTTCTCGCATGCCTTTCTCAGCAAGGACCTTCTGACGGGCGACCTCAGGCGTCATCAAGGTGGCGATGTTTCGCCTGAGCAGAAACATCGAATCCAGGCTGCTGATTAAGGAATATTGCGGCTTGGTGGGAATCTTGAATTTGCAGAAGGCGGGTTGGTCCTCGGCTAGCATGAGCCGGTCAGAGCCGGGCTCGGCAGGTACGAGACCCAGCCGATCGATAATCGACTTTGCCGCCTTAGCGCCGAGACCAGAGAACCAGCGGAATTCGCTGAGAGTCGCGGGTCCGATCCACGCAAAGTAACGGCAAGCGAGATCGGTGTAGGAATCTGCGACCGATTGCCTGAAGTTGCGCATAGGGCTAGGTTCCCAGAGGGCATAGCGATAGCGCTGCTGATCGAGGCGGCCGTTGACCGGGATGCGGCGGATGTGACCGCTAACCTGCAGCTTCCCAAGAGCTACGGGTAAGGTTGTGGTGAGGCCCTTCTTTGCGCCCGCGGGCCCCAAGTTACGAGTGGCTGTGCCAACGGCGGCACGAATTTCGTCGGGCAGTTGAGGGCCACTTCGCAAAGCTGTGACAATGGCGGATTCCAATTTGGCGATTTCCGCATCGGCAACGCCGAGCTTGCGAGCGCGAGCCATTTCTTCGGCGGAGAATTCCTCACCGACGCGGAGTCCTAAGGCGAAATCTGATTTCGGCAAAACATAGGTGCAGCCGCGCGCGGAAGGTAACTCGTGAATGTCAAGAGCCGCAACGGCGTCATCAATCGATTGCCGTCCGAAACCAGAACGCGAAAAGAACGTGAGATACGGACCGGAGCCGGCAACAGAGCGCGCCCAACCCGCTCGTTGAAGCACCTCGCCCGGAGTACGAGCTTGCAAGGAACCATCCAGGCCCTGACGGTGAAACCACCACGCGCGCAGTTTGTCGTCGTTCATTGCGGCATAAGCATACCGAAGAGGACGGAAGCAGGGAAGAGTGCCAGATCGTGGGTCTTCAACGTCTTGCAAAAGTTTGGAACGAGGAGTTTGGTGCCCTGAATGCGAAGGTTATCTTGAGGGGAGGGATTCGAGCGAAGGACCCCTGGCACTAATGTCCTTAAATTCTCCTGCTTTCCATGGGTCGCCAAATGTACGAAGCAAAACAGGAAGGCTCATGTCGAAGCGCAGTCTTGTCCGTCGACCAGGGGAAGCTGGAAGTGGGGGGCACTGCGACTGAGCGGCTGCATAAGGTTTCGATTTGTCTTCCGAAGCCGTCAGCAATCGCGTTGCATCCCGAGCGGTTCACCACCGTAGAGGATTCTTGCCTTCTCGCCCATCACTCGACCTGATCAGCCCCCTCTATTCCTAGACTGCTGCGAGTACGCGGCGTGCCTGGCCACCAGATCCTTCCCGAGGTATGCATGTGGATGCGCTCGGGCGCTTGTGGCTTTTCACCCTCGTAGCC
>Ga0306918_10001886_pt1 | contig 10559 bp, 8 predicted proteins | sample tim00Cox0000000H_FD_203315 | JGI IMG/M metagenome (GOLD analysis project Ga0306918, IMG submission 203315) | Lab enrichment of tropical soil microbial communities from Luquillo Experimental Forest, Puerto Rico - timezero.00C.oxic.00.000.00H (v2)... | ecosystem: Environmental > Terrestrial > Soil... | reverse complement strand
CGCAAATGGCGGCAAGTCAATCGAGGACCCGCCGGGCGTGCGCCCTAATGGGGCATATCTCGCTTATCTTCGCGATCCCGATGGAAACAAATTGGTCGCTGTGGCTCGTCCGGCTACCTGATTCTTGCTAGACCTTGAGGAGAACCGTCCTGTTGGGTGGTTCTCTTAAGCGTTCGCCGGATTTCGGTGCGCTTCGCGCTGGTCGCTATTCGAGTAGCGCTCCGGGACCGTAATGTGTGCCAGCTCCGTGATGGCGAGCCCGCGAATGGATTGACCAGCATCAGGCGCACCGGGTTGCGGCGCGCCCATTCCCAAGAGCCCACTCTCAACATTTCTTAGTGGCACTTGAACCGATTCCCACCGACGAGCCTGAGTGTCGGCTGTCGGTCCGGTCAACAGATCTTCGGCGGGACCCTTGGCAACGGACGAAACGCGCCGAAAGCAGCCACCTGCGGCGCCCTGGCAATCCGCCACAATCGTTCCCTAAAGTCGTCATTCGGCAGACGTGGCGGATAAATCGGACCGGCCCCACCGACCGGTTGGCTCAGTTAATCAGGAAGCGAGCGAGGAACGCGGGGACGCGGGAGAGCGCATCTTGTCGCGCGGCCGGATCGGTTGCCTCGATCCGGATGTCGCCGCCCGCGGTGCGAAAGGACAGTTCGTGACGCGGCAGGTTGGGCCAATCGAAATGGTGATAGGCGCCGGGATAAACCTGCATCTCGACTGTGCCCCCGCGGCTGGCCGCTCCGTCAAGCAGGAGTTTGCACGGCGCGGCGGGAATTCCGACATCCTCGGCGCCGATCAACACCAGGAGCGGGACGGCGTTTGTCCACCACGCCGGCTTTCGCCGTTCATCGCACTCGCTCGGGTAGAAGCCGACCGCCGCCCGAAAGTCGCCATGCGGCAGCTGAGTCGGCCGGGCGAAGCTCGGCGTGCAGATCGCGAGGAGAACAGCGCCACCGCCCTGTGACCAGCCGATGAGGCCGACACGATCAGGCCGGACGAAAGGCTGAGCCTGCAAAAACAACAGCGCTCCATAGGCGTCTCGCGCGCGATTGCGATAAAGCTGCAGATCGAACCCACTGGGCGAGCACATCTCTCCACGGTCGCGCGGCCCAAAGCTGTCGACCATCAATACCACATAGCCGCGGCGGGTCAGCTCTCCGGCCCAATCGAGTTCGCCGGGCTCGATGGCCCGGCGAATGACCCAAATCCTAAACAGGGTGGTGCCCATGAATAGGCCGCCGCACCCGTGCAAAAAGATCAGCGCAGGGTGCCGCCCCTCGGCCGCTGGCCGCAAGAGATAGCCGTCGAGGACGGTCGAGGACTGACCCGGGCCGTTATCCTCGTACGACGGAAAATGAACCAGGTCCTGGGCGGGGGCGGCAGCCGACCAGAGCAGCGCGATCGCAACGGCAATAAGCCCTGTCGCTCGCCTCATCGATTTCCTATAGGCGGATACGCTCTCACTAAGGTTGGAGCGGTTCGCCGGCACGTCCACCTCCGAAGATTGTTTACACGCTCGAACACGGCGCTAACCGACCGCGCTTCGGCGCCCCGGCCGACAATCGACTACGGTGCAGTCAGAGGCGGTACCATAGATCGGTCTAAGGAGACTACCGCGTCTTGTTCGGGCGTCCGGGTCTTTTGCGGACCAAATCGGGTGTGATCGATTTGACGCGATCGTGCGTTGGTTACGGCGCGTCTCCACGAGTTTCTGCCGCCGGTGGACATTCAATTATATAGGATGGCGCGTGCTGATACGTTCGAACTGTGCCGCGGGATGCTGTCCTCGAAGGTCTCCAACCCACCTTCCGGAGCCCTTTACGCTCACGTAGGGTAACGGCCGGTTAGGGGCATGGGCTGCCGGCCCCATCAGCGGCCGGGGAGCGTCCGCAGTGGTGCGGTAAAGCGACCTCGCCGGGCCCGCGCGGCGGTGACCCGGTTGCGCAAGTCGCCGATCGCAAAATCTGGAAACACAGGCTCTGTGCGCGGTGAGGCCGAAATGATCCAAGGCGCCGCCGGGCCCGATCAAGACCAAGTGGGGCCTCGGCTTCCGCGACTACGACGAATGCCTCAACTACATCCGCCAGTCGAACAGCATCAAGGCGCCGCCGGGCGGTGTGGCGCTGCCGCTGCCCTATACGGTCTACGAGCGGCCGAGCTACTCGGTCGTGCCGTCCAACGCGATCTGGCGGGACCCGGCGCGCGCCGAGACAGCCATAATCCTGCGCACGAACGAGCGGGGCAACCGGCGGCGGGACCTTTATTTCCCGCAGGTGCTACGCGATGCGCGGCGGATCGGCGAGTACTATCCGGGCCTTTCGCCGAACAGCCCCGAATGCATGGACAAGCTCGGCGTATCGCTGGCGCATCTCGAGTCCAAATGCACAAACATCTACGATGCGGCTGAGGTGGAGCGGGTGTACTACCCGGAGATCGAGAAGCTGCTGCTCGAATTCTTTCCGAATGCGACCGATGCATTGGTCTACAACCACGATGTCTTTGACAGGACTACCAGGGCGACCGCACGGAGGACCAGGACGGCAAGAACCCTGGCGTGAACGCCAATTACGCCAACTTGGTGCACAACGACCTGAACGACAACAGCGGGCGCGTGCGCTGCCGCGAGCTGCTGACGAAGAACTTGCGCAATTTCGGGCGCCAGCAGCACTACACCGAGGAAGAGGCCGACGCGAAGATGTCGCGGCGGTTCATGTCGATCAACCTCGCCAAGCCGATCGAGACCGTCGAGCAGTTTCCCTTTGTGCTCTGCGCCTGGCCTTCCTTCGCCGACCAGCCCTACATCACCAACTACCGGATCTACGACGACCGCGTCGGCGAGACCACCCGCTTCACCTACCGTCCGAACCACGAATGGTACTGGTTCCCCCAGCAGAAGCCGACCGAGGTCTCGATGCTCAAATGTTATGACTCGGTGACCGACGGCTCCGTTTCGCGCTGGTCTTTCCATACCGCCTGTACCGACCCGACCGCGCCCGCCAATGCGCGATGCCGCAAGAACGTCGTCGTCCGGTCCTTTGTCTTCTTCTAGCAAGACAGGAAGAGGCAGCGGGCAGAGGAAGCCGACATCGTCGTCGTGGTACTTGATGACCGGATGACCACTTACGGCGCATCTCGCCCGTTGCCTCGTGTCCTCCGGAAGGTCCCGTGACTGAACTACAGCGGACGATCAACCGTGGCCGAGGGAACGCGTGCACATGCCCCATTGCGGTCATCAGCCGAGGTCGGCCCAAATGGCGCGGTCCGCTGGCAGCTGCCTCTCGTTCTCCGCCATCCGTCGTCAGCGAACCGATCGATCGCGCGCTATCGCGGGTTGATTTGGCGGAATTTCGACGATGCTTAGAAAGCATCGATAGGATGGCGGCATAACGCGGACCAAAGCTCCCTACGCCGTGTTGCAGTGAACAACGCCGATCCATCCGATCGTTTCGGAACTTTTTTTGATCTGATTCGTTAACCGGCATCCCCGCTAGATGAAGCGCCCTATGAAGAGCCTTCGCGATAGCTTGGTGGAATCCGCGCGCAAAGCGACCGCCATTGGTCATTTCAACGTCTCGGATCTCGTCGGACTGAATGCCGTCACGGCAGCCGCTCGCCGACTTGAGGTGCCGGCTTTGATCGGAACTTCCGAGGGCGAGCGGGCCTTCATCGGGGTCCGCCAGGTCGCCTCCGTCGTCACAAGTATCCGCGATGAATACGATTTTCCGATCTTTCCGAATGCCGACCATACGCATTCGCTGGCCAAGGCAGAGGAGGCCGCGCGAGCCGGATACGATATGATCGGTTTTGACGGCTCGACGCGCCCTTTTGAAGAGAATGTGCGCCAAACGAAAAAGGCCGTTGAAGCCATCAAATCGATCAATGCCGACGTGATCGTCGAAGGCGAGCTTGGGTACATCGGCAGCGGCTCCGAAATTCACGATACCGTCGCGGAGAGTTCGCTGATCCTCACAAGACCGGATGAGGCACGGCAGTTTGCCGAGGCCACTGGGGTCGATGTCCTAGCGCCTGCGGTCGGGAACATGCACGGTCTTCTTGCGACCATGGTGCACGGCGACGCGAGAAAGCACCTGGACATCGAGCGGATCGCGCAGATTAAGGCAGGGACGGGCATGCCCTTGACCTTGCACGGTGGCTCGGGAACCGACGACGGTGATTTCCTCCGCGCGATCGAGGCTGGCATGACTATCGTTCATATCAGCACCGAATTGCGCCTAGCGTGGCGTCGCGGGCTGGAGGCCGCGCTTGCAGCCGAGCCGGAGAACCTCGTCCCGTATCAACTTTTTCGTAAAGCCGGCGAGGCGATGCAAGAGGTGGTCACCAAGAGACTGAAATTGTTCAACCGACTGTAAAGCAATTACAAAAGCCGGTAACCGTCCTAACTCGACGGAGAACAGCGATGACCAACACAAATCTTCATCAAGTAATCGGCGCCTGGAAGATATTCGAGGGCCCGTAAGGCCGCACGAACTGAACTGCGCGCAGCGCCTGAGGTGCTGATGACTCCTTATCCCGCTGAGCCGGACATTGAATGTAGTAGCCACCGTGGCGGCGTTACGGCCGGGTTCCAAAATCTGATGCCTGGAGGCTGTGCAGCGCCAGAACTTGCAATCGGCACCTTCGGGTCGAAGTTGCGGAGGCTGGTTTGCGCAAGCGGATAGCCGTCGGCTTCATCGGGCTGTGCGTTCTTGGCGCGCTGGGGTTTCTCGCCTTGGCTTGGCGATCAAGCATCGCGCCGATCGATCCGCCTGCGGCCGCCGGCTTTCCGCGGGAGCTGATCGCCAAGGGGGAGGCGCTCGCCGGCGCGGGATATTGCGCCACCTGTCATACCGCTAAGGGTGGTGCGCCTTATGCTGGCGGCTATGGCATGGCGACACCGTTCGGCGTCGTCTATTCGACGAACATCACACCCGATCCTGAGACCGGCATCGGCCGCTGGTCCGAAGCGGCCTTTGCTCGCGCGATGCACGAAGGCGTCGCCCGCGACGGCTCCCACCTTTTTCCTGCCTTCCCGTTCGATCACTTTACGAGGGTCACGGACGAGGACGTAAAGGCGCTCTACACCTATTTCATGAGCCGGCCGCCGGTCCGCGCGCCGGCGAAATCGAACACCCTGCCCTTCCCGCTCGATATCCGGGCGCTGCAGGCCGCCTGGAAGCTCATGTTCCTTTCAAACAGCCGCTATCAGCCCGATGCCACCAAGAGCGCGGAATGGAATCGCGGCGCTTATCTCGCCGAAGGGCTGAGCCATTGTGGCGGCTGTCATACGCCGCGCAATTTTCTTGGGGCTGAGGAGTCCTCCGCTACATATGCCGGTGCGCTGGTCGACGGCTGGATAGCTCCGGCCTTGACCGACGCGAACCCTGCCCCGGTACCGTGGTCGCAGACAGACCTCTTCCGCTATCTGCGAACCGGCTCGAGTGCTCTGCATGGTACTGCGGCGGGTTCAATGTCCGCGGTGGTACACGACGGGCTTGCGAAGCTGCCGGATTCCGATATCGAAGCGATTGCAACATATTTTGCCGATATCAACCGATCGGCTAGCCGTACCGGCGGCCCCGAAACGGCGGTCATCGCCAAGGCGATCAGCACATCCGGTCTCGGAATTCGGCAGGAGTCGGACCCGGCGGCCCGGGGTTATATCGCTGCCTGCGGTTACTGTCACTACAACAGCGGAGCGACACCACTCGAGGTCCGGCCCGAGCTAGCCCTCAATACCGCGCTGAATTTACCTCAGCCTACCAACTTTATTCGGGCTGTCCTGGATGGTATCGGAATCCGGGACGGTATGCCCGGAGTGATGATGCCGGGCTTCGCCAGCGGGCTCAGCGATGCCGATATCGCACAAATGGCCGCATACCTGCGGCGCACGCGCACAGATCTTCCAGCCTGGACAAACCTCGCAGACCAAGTGGCAGCGATCCGCCGGGAGCGAACGGCGCCACAATGAGCATCCTCTTCGGAGCAGTCTGATCATGACCACGTTCGAACTCAACGGCCGCACCGTTTCAGTCGATGTTGCCGAGGACGTGCCGCTGCTGTGGGTCATCCGCGACGAAATCGGGTTGAAGGGAACAAAATTCGGCTGCGGCATCGGCATGTGCGGAGCGTGTACTGTGCACGTCGAGGGACGCGCGATCCGTTCCTGCATCACGCCACTTGGAATGGTGGCAGCCGCAGCGGTCACAACGATCGAGGGGCTTGACCCCGACGGTCGGCATCCGTTGCAGCGAGCCTGGATCGAGACGCAGGCGCCGCAATGCGGCTATTGCCAGTCCGGACAAATCATGCAGGCCGCAACCCTGCTCAAGGATTTTCCCGACCCGACAGACAGAGACATTGACGCCGTCATGGGCGGCAACCTGTGCAGATGCATGGCTTATATCCGCATCCGGCGGGCGATCAAGCTCGCTGCGGCCGAAATCCGAGGCACGCATGCATAAGCTGCTTGCAAGCCCCATGGTGACGCGAAACGCCTTATCCCGTCGCAGCTTCCTGATCGGCGCGGCAGGCGCGAGCGTTCTGTTTGGGTTCCCGCGTACCGGCTTTACAGCCGCCGATGCTGTTTCGACCCCTCCGGCCGCACTGTTCGAGCCGACGATCTGGTATCGCGTCGATCGCAGCGGCGTCGTCACCGTTTCGATCATCAAGGCCGAGATGGGCCAGCATATCGGCACGGCCCTTGCGCGCATCTTGGCCGACGAACTCGAAGTAGACTGGGAAAAGGTGCGGCTCGATTATGTTGATACCGATCCCAAATGGGGTTTGATGCTGACTGGCGCGAGTTGGTCGGTGTGGCAGACTTTCATGCCGTTCAGCCAGGCCGGCGCTGCTGGCCGCATCGCTCTGCTCGAAGAGGGCGCCAAGCTTCTCAACGCAAACAAGACAATGTGCAGTGCGCGCAGTGGCGCCGTCAGCGCCGGCGATCGCTCAATTTCATTTGGTGATATCGTCGCACGCGGCTCGTTGACACGCAGCTTCACTGCCGACCAGTTGAAGGCAATGCCGATCAAGAAACCGGCCGAGCGGCGTCTGATCGGTCACAACACCCAGGCCATCGACATTCCGGGGAAGACCAACGGAACCGCGCGCTATGGCATTGATGCCCAAGTCGACGGCATGGTCTACGCGCGCCCGAAGATCCCACCGACACGCAATGGCTCCAAGGTGGTCTCGATCGACGATTCCGCCGCGAAATCGGTAAAGGGGTATATCAAGACCATCGCGCTCGACGACCCGTCCGATACGGTGCCGGGATGGGTCATGGTCTTTGCCGATTCGTTTTTCGCTGCCGACCGAGCTGCCGACAAGGTGAAGGTGGAATGGATTCCCGGTGATGCGGTGAATGTCTCCGAGCAGGATTTGCAGGATTACGGCGGATCACTGTTGGTCGACGATCCAGGTGTCGAGGCTGCCTTCGCTGTTGCCAAGTCGAGCTTGGAGCGAACCTACACGACGAGCAGCGCACTGCATTTCCAATTGGAGCCGGTCAATGCGCTCGCCTTCGAGAAGGACGGCATTTTCGAGATCCACACGGGGAATCAATGGCAATCGCTGATGCTGCCTGTGCTGGCAAAAGCGCTGGCTGTCGGCGAGGACAAGGTCATCATGCGCACTTATCTGCTCGGCGGCGGCTTCGGGCGGCGGCTCAACGGCGACTACGCCGTGCCCGCAGCACTTGCCGCCAAAGCCATCGGCAAGCCGGTCAAAATGGTCTGCACGCGGGCCGACGACATGCTGTTCGACTCGTTCCGCTCGCCGTCGATCCAGACATTGCGCATGGCTTTTGTTGAAGGCGGCAAAGTAACAGCCATGGAGCATCATGCTGCCGCTGGCTGGCCGACGCAGATCGCAATGCCGAGCTTTATGCCGAAGGGTGTCAACAACATACCCTTCGATCAATTCTCGATCTGGGGGGCCGATCACTGGTACAATGTCGGAGCGCAAAGGCTTCGCGCTCTCTCAAATGATCTCGCCAACCGTGCCTTCCGGCCGGGTTATCTGCGCTCGGTCGGCTCGGGCTGGACCAATTGGGCGGTCGAGAGCTTCATGGACGAAGCGGCTCACGCGGCTAGTGTCGACCCTGTCGCATTCCGCCTCAGCCTGCTTGACGGTTCCGGCCGGAATGCGGGCACGACGCCGAACTCCGTCGGCGGCGCACTGCGGCAGGCCGCGGTCGTCAAACGCGCAGCGGAGAAAGCCGGCTGGGGCAGCACGATGCCAAAGGATACGGGCCTCGGCATCGCGACAACCTTCGGCCAGGAACGCACGATGCCGACATGGCTCGCCTGCGTGGCCCGCGTCCGCGTCGGTCGGGCGCGCGGAAATGTGACTTTGGAGAAGCTCACCATTGTCGTCGACGCCGGGACCATCGTTCATCCGGACGGCGCCCTGGCGCAAGTCGAAGGCGCCGCGTTGTGGGGTGCCAGTTTGGCGCTGCACGAAGGCTCGGAATTCGTGAATGGCCGGGTGAAGGACACCAATCTCGATACCTACACGCCATTGCGTATGGGCGACGTGCCGGAGATGGAGATCGAATTCATGCCCAGCACCGAAGTGCCGACAGGGCTTGGCGAGCCCGCGACCACCGTTGTCGGCCCGGCGATCGGAAACGCTGTATTTGCCGCGGCCGGTGCACGCCTGCGCCATTTGCCGATCCGGCCGGACGCAGTTCTGCGGGCTCTGAAGACAACGAGTTAATCGTGTGGGCCCACCCGTTTCGCGGCGATGTTTGCGGCTGTGGAGCCTAGCATGCCCTTGGGCGCGCACCTACTCTTAGAAAGATCTCGCCGTTGTCCCGGTCAGGATGTCGGCTAAGACCTGGATGCCATGGCGGCGCCTGAACCCCAACCGGTAATCCGATCTACCGAGCCGGTGCCGGGGCCCTTGATACCTGCACCGAGCAGCTGGGCCTAGCGGCTACGTCGGCGGGTCGGCGGCGCTCCCGTTACGGTCGCTATCCTGTTGCTGGCCGGCGTGGTGGTGGCGCTGTTCATCACCCGGTGGGAGACATGGGTCGGCGCAAGTGTTCGGCAGATCACGGACGATGCCTATGTCCGCAGCGACATGACGCCGCTCAGCGCCAAGATCGAGGGCTATGTGCGCCGGGTGCCGGTCAATGATTTTCAGCAGGTGAAGGCGGGCGATCTGCTAATCGAAATCGAGGACGACGACTACCGGGCCCGAGCCGACCAAGCCGAGGCCGAACTCGCCGGTGCCGAAGCGGCGATCGAGAATTTGAAGTCGCGCAAGGCGCTGCAGCAATCCCAGATCGCCGAGGCTCAGGATGCGATCAACGCGACCCAGGCCGATGTCGATCGCACCCAAAAGGAGGCGGTGCGCCAGCAGAAGTTGCTCGCCTATACCTTCGGCACGCCGCAAAAGGTCGAGCAGGCGGTTGCCGACGAAAAGCGGTTCGAGGCGAATCTGGCGCGCAACGAAGCCGCGCTCGCTGCCGCACAACGGCAGATGGCGGTGCTCGATACCGAGGAAGGCCAGCTGCGTGCAGCGGCCAAAGCAAAGAGGGCGGCGTTCGACCTGGCCAAGATCGAGCTCGGCTATACTCGCATCGCCGCGCCGATCGATGGCATGGTCAGCGAACGCGGCGTCCGCGCCGGGCAGTACGTCCGCGATGGGACGCAGGTCATCTCGGTTGTACCGCTCCACAACGTCTGGGCCATCGCCAATTACAAGGAAACCCAGCTGACCCATGTCAAAGTCGGGCAGCGGGCGGAAATCACGATCGACACCTTTCCGGGCCTCGTGGTCACCGGGCGCGTCGACAGCATTTCGCCGGCCAGCGGTTCGCAATTCACCTTGCTACCGCCTGACAACGCGACGGGCAATTTCACCAAGGTCGTGCAGCGCATTCCGGTCAAAATTACGCTCGACCAGAGCCACCCGCTCGAAGGGCAGTTGCGCCCTGGCATGTCGGTGATCGCTACGATCCACACCGATACCGGCCGCGAAGCGCCGTGAGCGCGATCGCGCCGCCAGTCGCGGCCGCGGCGTTGTCCCCCGCGCCGCGCCCGGCGCATTGTCAGAGGCCTTTGCTCGGCGTCTTTGCGGTGTTGTTCGGCGCCTTTCTGTCGAGCCTCAACACCCGCCTGACGACTTTCGGTCTCGCCGATATCCGGGGCGGCATGGGGCTGGGCTTCGATGAGGGTTCCTGGCTGACGACGGTGTTTGGCGCCTCTCAGATGGTGGTGGCGCCAAGTGCAGCTTGGCTGAGCACCGTGGTCGGAACACGCCGGTTTTTGTTGTGGACGAGCGTGATTTTCGCTTTGACGTCGTTTGTGGTCCCGTTGACGCGGGATTACGGCACGATCATCGCGCTGCAGGTGGTACGCGGGCTCGCCGTCGGCGCCTTCATCCCTGCATCTCTCGGATTCATTTTGCGCAGCCTCGCACCGCGATGGTGGATCTGGGGGCTCGCGGCCTACGCTTTCCGCTTCGTATTCTCGCAGAACATCGCGGGATCACTCGAAGCCTTCTATTCGGAAAGCGGTGCCTGGCAATGGGTCTTCTGGCAAAAC
>Ga0306918_10001884_pt1 | contig 10567 bp, 7 predicted proteins | sample tim00Cox0000000H_FD_203315 | JGI IMG/M metagenome (GOLD analysis project Ga0306918, IMG submission 203315) | Lab enrichment of tropical soil microbial communities from Luquillo Experimental Forest, Puerto Rico - timezero.00C.oxic.00.000.00H (v2)... | ecosystem: Environmental > Terrestrial > Soil... | reverse complement strand
ACACCGGCGCTGCCCCCGCAACTGTTAGCGGCGAGTCCGCGGCAACGGCCACTGGTTCGGGCGACGGCCCGGCCGGGAAGGCGCCGCGGGCGGCGACCCCGAGCCAGGAGACCTCCGCATCGCCGCTGCTGGGACGATTCCTCGGGTGGAGGAGGGGGGCTATTGCAATTATCTTTCGTGACCCCGACGCGTCTGCCGCCGGTCACCCTGGTCCTGGGCGGCGCACGATCGGGCAAGAGCCGCTACGCCGAGCGGCTCGTCGAGGGCGCCGCCTTGGGCGGTACCTATTGCGCGACGGCGGAAGCCGGGGACGCCGAGATGGCCCAGCGCATCGCCGCCCATCGGGCGCGGCGCGGCTCCTTCTGGCACACGGTCGAGACGCCGCTGACGCTGGCACCGGTCATCGCGGGCGAGGCTAGGAACGAGCGTCCGCTGCTGATCGACTGCCTGACCCTGTGGCTGTCGAACTTGCTGCTCGCGGGCAAGTCGGTCGACGAGGAGACCGCAGCACTATGCGCCGCATTGCGGCTGGCGGCCGGTTCGGTCGTCATGGTCGCCAACGAAGTCGGGATGGGCCTCGTCCCCGAAACACCGCTCGGCCGGCAGTTTCGTGATGCCGCCGGCCGCCTCAATCAGGAGGTCGCGGCACTCGCCGACCGCGTCGTCTTTGTCGCCGCCGGCCTGCCGCTGGTGCTGAAGGAGGGCTGAGCCGATGCGGCGGGTCCCGGCCACGGTCATCACCGGCTTTCTCGGGGCGGGCAAGACCAGCCTCGTGCGGCATCTGTTGGCCTGTGTCGACGGACGGCGGCTCGCCGTCATCGTCAACGAGTTCGGTGAGCTCGGCATCGACCGCGAATTACTGCTCGGCTGCGGCGAGGCCGGTTGCAGCGAGGAGGACATCGTCGAGCTCGCCAACGGCTGTATCTGTTGTACCGTGGCCGAGGATTTCCTGCCGACCCTCGAACGGCTGCTCGACCGCGCCGCGCCACCCGAGCATATCCTGATCGAGACCTCGGGTCTGGCATTGCCCAAGCCGCTGGTGCAGGCCTTCGCCTGGCCCGAGATCCGTACTCGCACGACGGTCGACGGGGTGCTGACCGTTATCGACGGCGCCGCCGTCGTCGGCGGCCGCTTCGCCGACGACCCCGATGCCGTCGCTCGACGGCGGATGGTGGACCCGGCGCTCGCCCACGATAACCCGCTCGAGGAGGTCTTCACCGACCAACTCGGCTGCGCCGATCTCGTCATTCTCAACAAGGCCGATCTGATCGACCCGGCACGTCTCTCGGCGCTGTGTTCGGAGATCGAGGCTCGGCTTCGTCCCGGGGTCAAATTGGTGACCGCCAGAGAGGGCAGGGTGCCGCCGGCGGTGGTGCTCGGGCTTGCCGCCACAGCCGAAGACGATCTCGCCGATCGGCCTTCGCTGCACGATCTCGAAGCCGAGCACGACCACGACGATTTCGAGAGCTTTGTCGTGACGTCAGGCGTGGTGCACGACGGTGAGGCGTTCCTCGCCCGCCTGCGCACCACGATCGACTTCCACGACGTGCTCAGGGTCAAGGGCTTTGTCGATCGGCCGGGGCGTGACCGCCGCCAGGTCGTGCAGGCGGTCGGCGGCCGGTTACAGCATCATTTCGATCGGCCCTGGCGCATCGGTGAGAAGCGCGAGACGCGTCTCGTCGTGATCGGCAAGAAAGGCCTCGATCGCGCGGCGATCAGGTCGGCGCTCGGAGCGCCGGGCGGCTGAATGCACCTGCTCGCGACTATCGCCGGAACGATCCCCGACGGCTCGGCCGCCATCGACCTCGGGCAGACCCCGGGCGATATCGTGTTGTTGTCGAGCGCCGACACGGAATTGGCGCTGCTCGCCGGGGCCCAGGCCAGGCTCCGCGCGCAGGATCCCGCCGTGCCGGGCCTGCGCCTGGCTTCGATCCTGCAGCTCGGCCACAATTACTCGGTCGATCTTTATATGGAGACCGTGGCGGCCGCGCGGCTCGTCATCGCCCGGCTGCTCGGCGGCAGCGCTTATTGGCCCTATGGGGTCGAGCGTCTGGCAGAGACCTGTGGCACGCATAGTATTCCGCTGGCGCTGTTGCCCGGCGACGACAAGTCTGACGCAGAGCTATCCGGACTCTCGACCCTCCCGCCCGAGGCAATCCACCGCCTGTGGTGCTATCTCGTCGAGGGCGGCTTGGCAAATGCCGAGAATTTGCTGCGCTATGCAGGGTCGCTAATTAGGCACGGAGCGACCTGGGCCGAGCCGGCCCCGCTGCTGCGCGCCGGGCTCTACTGGCCCGACCGAGCATTTCCGAGCCTCGACGAGATCGCCGCAGAATGGCGCGGTGAGGGCGGGATCGTGCCGATCGTTTTCTATCGGGCGCTCGTCCAGTCGGGCAACACCGCGCCGGTCGACGCAATTGTCCGCGCGCTCTCGGCGCGGCGTCTGCGGCCCTTGCCGATCTTCGTGCAAAGCCTCAAGGACGGCGAGGCTGGGGCATTGCTCGCCACGGCGCTCGCCGAGGCTTCGCCCGCTGTGATCCTCAACGCAACCGGGTTTTCCGTCCGGGCTGGTGCCGCGAGCGACCCGCTCGCCACGGCGGACTGTCCGGTCCTACAGGTCGTCTTCGCCGGTAATGACGAAGAAAGCTGGCGCGCCGGAACCCGCGGCCTCGGCCCACGCGACCTTGCGATGAATGTGGCGCTGCCCGAGATCGACGGGCGCATCCTGTCCCGCGCGGTTTCGTTCAAAGCACCGCTCGGCCGCGACCCCGAGACCGAGGCCGACCTCGTCGGCTACCAGCCGGTCGCCGACCGCGTCGCCTTTGTCGCCGATCTGGCGCGCAACTGGACGCGGTTGCGGGCGAAGCCCGCGGAGGAACGCCACATCGCGCTGATCCTCGCCAACTATCCGAACCGCGACGGCCGTATCGGCAACGGCGTCGGGCTTGACACGCCGGCATCGGCGATCGCGATTTTGCGAGCGCTCGCCGAGGCGGGTTACAGGATTGCCGGTGTGCCGGAAGACGGCGAGGCGTTGGTCCGGCGGCTACTCGCCGGCCCGACCAATGCGAACCCCACAGCGGCGGGCGAGGAATCGCTGTCCTTTGCCGATTACTCCGCGTTCTTTGCGACCTTGCCGGCTACTGTGCAAACGGCGGTCATGGCGCGCTGGTGCGCCGCCGAGCGCGACCCGTTCTTTCGGCCGGGACGGCTCGATTGCGGCCGATTTGCAATTCCTGGCTTTTGTGCCGGCAATGTCGCGGTGCTGATCCAGCCGGCGCGCGGCTACAACATCGATCCGAAGGCGACCTACCACGATCCGGCACTGGTGCCGCCGCACGGTTATTTCGCGGCCTATGCCTGGCTCGCCGAGGATTTTCGTGCTGACGCGATAATCCATCTCGGTAAGCACGGCACGCTCGAATGGTTGCCGGGGAAGGCGCTGGCACTGTCGGCAGAGTGCTTCCCCGAAGCGGTGCTTGCGCCATTGCCGCATCTGTATCCATTCATCGTCAACGATCCCGGGGAAGGGACGCAGGCCAAGAGGCGCTCCCAGGCCGTGATCGTCGACCACCTGACCCCGCCACTGACCCGAGCCGGCAGTTACGGACGCGTCGCTGAGCTCGAGCGCCTGATCGACGAATATTACGAGGCCGCCCAGGGCGATGCGCGGCGGGTTGGAGTGCTCGCCGTGGCGATTCTCGACTTGGCTCGAACCGGCGGGCTCGATGGCGATTGCGGCATCACCGCCGAGGAGGACCCGGCAACGGCGCTGCGTAAGCTCGACGGGTTCCTGTGTGAGCTCAAGGAGATGCAAATCCGGGATGGGCTGCACGTCTTCGGTGCTAGCCCTGGGGGCGAACAGCTAAACGCGCTGCTGCTCGCCTTCGCCCGCGCGGGGCGTGGCGCGGCACCGGAGGATGCCTCGCTGTTGTGTGCGCTTGCTGCGGATCTCGGCCTCGGGCCCGATCCGCTCGCCTTGGATCTCGCGGAGCCATGGGACGGTCCGCGTCCGGCGGTGCTCGCCGGCACCGGGCCATGGCGCAGTGCCGGGGACACGATGGAGCGTATCGAGGCCCTGGCTCTGCGTCTGGTTGCGGGCCAGGCCCGCCCGGAAGAGGGTTGGCTCCAGACCCGAGCTGTTCTCAGGTGGATCGAGCGCCAACTCCGTCCGACCGTTGCCGGGTGCGGCGCGGCCGAGTTCGCTGGGCTGCTCGCCGGGCTCGACGGGCGCCTTGTGTCGCCCGGGCCCTCCGGTGCGCCGAGCCGCGGCCGGCCTGAGGTATTGCCGACCGGCCGCAATTTCTTTTCGGTCGATACCCGCGCGGTGCCGACCCAAGCGGCCTGGCAGCTCGGCTGGAAATCCGCGGCACTGCTGCTCGAACGCCACGCCCAAGAATACGGAAACTATCCGGCGCGGGTCGCGTTGTCGGCCTGGGGCACGGCGAATATGCGCACTGGTGGCGACGATGTCGCCCAGGCATTGGCGCTGATGGGGGTGCGGCCAGTCTGGGAAGCTTCGAGCGGCCGGGTAACCGGGTTCGAGATCCTGCCGGCCTCGGTGCTCGATCGGCCGCGGGTCGATGTCACCTTGCGCATCTCGGGCTTCTTTCGCGACGCGTTTCCCGGGCTGATCGACCTCGTCGATGCGGCGGCCCGCGCGATCGCCGCGCTCGACGAGCCGCCCGAGATCAACCCGCTCGCTGCCCGGGTCACCGCCGACCGGCGCGCCCTCGAAAACAAAGGGGTGACGCCCGAAGAAGCCGAGCGATGTGCCGGATATCGGGTCTTCGGGTCTAAGCCCGGCGCCTACGGGGCCGGTCTGCAGACCTTGATCGACGAGCGGATCTGGCGGGACGATACCGATCTGGCGAACGCCTATCTCGGGTGGAGCGGCTATGCTTATGGCGCCGTCGCCGAGGGCTGCGCCGAGCGAGCGATGCTCGAGGCGCGGCTAGGCTCTGTCGACGCGGTGCTGCATAACCAGGATAACCGCGAGCACGACCTATTGGACAGCGACGATTATTACCAATTCGAGGGCGGGCTCGCCCTCGTCGTGCGGCAGCTCTCCGGCCGCGCTCCGGCGGTCTGGCACAACGACCACTCTCGGCCCGAGGTGCCGCGCATTCGCAGCCTGCGAGAGGAGCTGGGGCGGGTCGTCCGCGGCCGCGCGGCCAACCCGCGCTGGATCGCCGGCGTGATGCGCCATGGCTACAAGGGTGCGGCCGAAATTGCGGCGACGGTCGACTATCTCTTTGCATTCGCGGCCACCTCGCGGGCGGTCGACGACGCGCATTTCGATGCGCTCTATGATGCCTACCTTGCCGATGACACGGTGCGCAGCTTTATGGCCGAGCACAATCCTGCGGCGCTCGACGAAACCCGCCTTCGCTTTGCGGAGGCGATCGATCGGCGATTGTGGTGCCCCCGGAGCAACAGTGCGCGAGAGTCGCTCGCCGAATGGAGCAGATCGTGAGCGATCTTACCGACGTCGAGGACGAGATCAACCGACGCCATAACGAGAAGATGGCGCGGCGCAGGGCGGCGCGCGAGCGCATGCTGGCCGCCAAGACCGAGGAGCGCGGGCTTTTGATCGTGCATACCGGCAAAGGAAAGGGTAAGTCGACCGCCGCTTTCGGTATGGTTCTGCGTTGTCTTGGCCACGGCATGCGGGTCGGCATCGTCCAATTCGTAAAGGGGGTGTGGACCACCGGTGAGCGCGTGGCGCTCGAACGATTCGGTGATCTTGTGACCTGCCGGGCAATGGGCGAGGGCTTCACTTGGGACACCCAGGACCGCGCCCGCGACATCGCTGCCGCGCACAAGGCGTGGGAGGCGGCCAAGGCGATGATCGCCGACCCTTCCTACCGGCTGGTGTTGCTCGACGAGCTCAACATTGTGTTGCGCTACGACTACCTGCCGCGCGACGAGGTCGTTGCGACATTGACGGCCAAGCCGGACGATCTGCACATCGTCGTCACCGGCCGCAACGCCCGGCCCGAGCTCGTCGAAGCGGCCGATCTGGTGACCGAAATGACCCTCGTCAAGCACCCGTTCCGCAGCGGCGTCAAGGCCCAGATCGGGATCGAGTTCTGATGGCGCGGGCGCTGATGCTGCAAGGGACCGGGTCGGACGTCGGCAAGTCGACATTGCTGGCGGGAATGGCGCGCGCGTTCACACGGCGAGGGCTCAAGGTGCGGCCGTTCAAGCCGCAGAACATGTCGAACAATGCCGCGGTTACCGCCGACGGCGGGGAGATCGGTCGGGCCCAGGCACTACAGGCGCGTGCTTGCGGCATCCCTGCCGCCACGGACATGAACCCGGTGCTGCTGAAGCCGCAATCGGAGAGCGGGACGCAGATCATCTTGGAAGGCCGGGTCTGGGGCGCGGCTTGCGCCGGCGAGTATCGTCGGCTCGCCCCCAGCCTGTTGCCGGCAGTGCTTGTTGCTTTCACCAGGCTCGCCAAGGCAGCGGATCTCGTCCTGATCGAAGGGGCGGGGAGTCCGGCCGAGATTAATCTGCGCGACGGCGACATCGCCAACATGGGGTTTGCTGAGGCGGCCGACGTCCCGGTCGTGCTGATCGGTGACATCGAGCGCGGCGGTGTCATCGCCCAGCTGGTCGGCACGCACGAGCTTCTATCGGCAAGTGAGAAGGCGTTGCTCGCAGGGTACGTCGTCAACAAATTTCGTGGCGATATCCGGCTGTTCGACGGTGGTATCAGCGCGCTGGGCGAGCGCACCGGGCTGCGCTGTTTTGGTGTGGTGCCGCATTTCGTCGGTGCAACGAATCTTCCGGCCGAAGACTCGCTCGCGCTGACCCCCTACCCTCCCGTTGCGCGGGTCCCTCGCTCTCCCCGCGTGCGGCGAGAGGACTTGCGCAGGGGGCGACGTCCAGTCCGTATCGCGGTGCCGGTATTCCCGCGCATCGCCAATTTCGACGATCTCGACCCGTTACGCGCCGAGCCCGGGGTCGAGCTAGTTATGGTCACTCCCGGGCGGCCGCTGCCGCGCGATGCGACATTGGTGATCCTGCCGGGTTCGAAGGCGACGATCGGCGATCTCGAACTTCTGCGCGGCGAGGGTTGGGACATCGATCTTCTGGCTCATCGGCGCCAGGGCGGCCGCATCCTCGGCCTTTGCGGCGGCTATCAGATGCTGGGGATAACCATCACCGATCCCTTTGGCATGGAAGGACGAAAGGAAACCATTAGAGGGCTGGGACTGCTCGAGGTCGACACTGTGCTCAGCGGTGCCAAGCGGCTCGTCGAGACCGCCGGAATCGAGCTTGCCTCTGGTATGCCGGTCAAAGGCTACGAGATGCATCTCGGCCGCACGACCGGGCCCGAGCTCGAGCGGCCGATGCTCCGTCTGGTCGGCGGCGGCGATGGTTGCGTCAGCCGCGATGGCCGAGTCGCGGGATGCTATTTGCACGGTCTTTTTACCAGCGATTTGTTCCGCACTGCCTTTCTCGAGAGGCTCGGCGCCGATAGAGGCGAGGTCGCCTACGAACAGCAAATCGACGCGACCCTCGATGCGCTTGCTGATCATATCGAGCGCAGCCTCGATCTTCCCGCCCTGCTCGCCGCCGCGCGGCCGCCGCGCCTCAACCCGGCGGTGTGAGATGCGCGACGAGCCAGGCTCCCAGCAACAGACCGGCCTCAATCAGGCAGGCGAGCCGGTAGAGGTGCAGCGCGCGCGCGATGTCGGACGTTGCGACTCGTGCGTTGCCGTCGCCGAGCCAGGGATCGTCGACGAGACCCTCGGGATAGCGTCGAGGTCCAGCCAGCGCCAGCCCGAGCGCCCCCGCCATGGCACTTTCCGGCCAGCCGGCATTCGGCGAGTGGTGCTTGCGTCCATCGCGCAACATGATCAGCAGGGCGCGGTCCGGGCGACCGTTTTTGGCAAAGACCGCCGCGGCGGCGAGCAGCAACCCGCTGATCGGCGCAGGCGCCAGATTGAGGAGATCGTCGAAGCGCGCCGCCGCCCAACCGAAGCTGCGATACTGTGGGCTGCGATGCCCGATCATGCTGTCGAGCGTGTTTGTCATCTTGTACGCAAAGAGGCCGGAGAGACCGAGCAGCAAGTACCAAAACGCCGGCGCGATGACGCCGTCGTTGAAGTTCTCCGCGAGGCTCTCGATCGCCGCCCGCGCTACGCCATGCGCGTCGAGGCTTATCGGATCCCGGCCGACAATATGTCGCACGGCGCTGCGGCCCGCCGCGAGCCCACCGGCGTCGAGCGCCTTGGCGACGGCGGCGACATGCTCGTAGAGACTGCGCTGGGCGACGAGCACTGCGATCAGCAGAGCTTTGACAACGGCACCGAGCAGGTGGCCGCGGCAGAGCTGTTCGATCGCGAGCCCCAACGCTGCAGCGGCGCCGACCAAGAAGATCACCGTGATGATGCCGCGGTAACGGCGCGACGCCTCGCTGCGGGTCTCACGGTTCAGTTTGCGGTCGAAGAACGAAATCGTGCGGCCGGCGAGCACGATCGGATGTTGGACACGACGGAACACTGCTGGCATGTCGCCAAATACCCCGTCGATTGCGAGGCCGGCGACGAGCAGGAGCAATCGATCGGCGCCGGCGGGCGTCATCGGGCGCTCAGGCCCCGCCGAGAATCAGGGAGAGGCGACCAATGAGCGAGACGGCGGTACTGATCTGCGGGCACGGCAGCCGCGATCCGGAAGCAGTCGCCGAGTTCGAGTTGGTGGCTGCCGCATTGCGCCCGCGTCTGCGAGATTTCGATTTTGCCACCGGTTACCTCGAATTCGCTCGCCCGACGATCCGCGACGGGCTCGCCACCCTGGCGGCGCGGGGCGCACGGAAGATCCTCGCGATACCGGGCATGTTGTTCGCAGCGAGCCATGTTAAAAACGACCTCCCCTGGGAGATGAACAGCTTCATGGCCGACAATCCCGGGATCGATGTCCGCTTGGGACGTGATCTGGCGATCGACCCGAAGCTGTTAGGGGCGGCGGCCGATCGCATCGGCCGAGCGGCGGCGGATCCCGCAATCACGCGCGCCGAGACCCTGCTCGTCGTCGTCGGGCGCGGCACCAACGACCCGGACGCCAATTCCAACATCGCCAAGCTCGCCCGCATGCTATGGGAAGGAATGGGGTTCGGCTGGGCCGAAATCGCGTTCAGCGGTGTTGCCCATCCGCGGGTCGACGCGGCTTTGACGCGCGCCGCGCGGCTAGGCTTCCGCCGCATCATCCTGTTTCCCTATTTCCTGTTTACCGGCGTCCTGGTCAAACGCATCTACGCGCAGACCGACGCAGTCGCTCGTCTCTTTCCCGACATCGAATTTGTCAAGGCGTTGTATTTGCGCGACCACCCCGAGGTGCTCGACGCGTTTAGCGACCGCGTCAGCGAGGTCCGCGAAGGGCAGCCCGCGATGAATTGCCAGCTCTGCAAGTACCGCACCCAGATCGTCGGTTATGAGAGCGATGCCGGCGCAGCGCAAGCGGCTCATCATCATTACGTGCGGGGGATCGGCACGGATGATCATCACGGTCGCCACGGCGTCCCGTACCACGGTAATCACCACTGCTGAGCGGCGATGCCGCCGTTGTTCGACCATCACGTGATCATCGACTGGAGTGCGGCGAGCCAGAAGAGGAGGGGCCGCGACAGCATCTGGATCTGCCATTTGGGACCAGATGGAGAGCAGTGCCCAAACCCGGATACCCGCCACAGCGCCAAGCAGCTTTTGGCCGAAATCCTTGCTATTGCCGTACGGCGCGGCGAGCGGGTATTGCTCGGTTTCGACTTCCCATTCGGCTATCCCGCCGGCTTCGCCGCCCGGCTCGGCCTTTCCGGCACTCCATGGCGCGCGGTATGGGACGAAATCGCCGGACTGCTTAAAGACGCCAAGGACAACCGCAACAACCGGTTCTCTGTCGGGGCCGAGCTCAACCGCCGCGTCTCCGGTGGGCGATTTCCGTTCTGGGGCTGCCCGGCGCGCTTTTCCGACAAATTCCTTGGCCCGAAACACCATGGCCGGCACCATTACGAAGACCTCGCAGAGAAACGCCTGATCGATTGCTGGATGCGTGGGGCCCAACCATGCTGGAAGCTTGCCTACATCGGCTCGGTCGGCAGCCAGGCGTTGACCGGAATCCCGGTGGTAAGGGATTTGCGTAACGATGCAGCCTGGGCTGATCGGGCGCGAATCTGGCCGTTTGAGACGGGATTGTCTCTGCCTGAGGAAGCGCGGATCGTGTTTACCGAGGTCTGGCCGTCATGGTGGAAGGTCCGGTCGGAACTGGGTCCCCCCAACGACAAGGCACAGGTGCGCACCGTCGCCACGCTCTTCGCTGCACGCGACCGTGCCGGCGAGCTTGCATCCTGGTTTGTGCCGCCGGTTAGCGCGGCCGAAGTCCAACGGATTGTGTCGGAAGAAGCCTGGACTCTAGGCGTGATGGGGCCACGCCAGGCAAGAACAAGCCACTCTCCCCCGGCTCTACCGGACGAGAAACCAGACAGCGCCTATCTCTGCGACCCGGCTGAAATTTCACGCCGTTCCTTCGCATTGGTCCGTGCCGAGGCCGATCTCGGCCG
>Ga0306918_10001878_pt1 | contig 10583 bp, 12 predicted proteins | sample tim00Cox0000000H_FD_203315 | JGI IMG/M metagenome (GOLD analysis project Ga0306918, IMG submission 203315) | Lab enrichment of tropical soil microbial communities from Luquillo Experimental Forest, Puerto Rico - timezero.00C.oxic.00.000.00H (v2)... | ecosystem: Environmental > Terrestrial >... | reverse complement strand
GCAGGATGATGGCGGCGAAGCCGTCGCCGAACCCGCGCGCGGCGCGCGCAGCGTAGAGATTGACGACATCCGCTTGTCCGGCGACGCCCAAGCGTTCGAGCAGCGCCGCGCTACGATTGAACTCCCATTGCGCCATCGATCAATCAGCCGGCGTCACGGTGAAGTCGTCGAAGTACATGTGGCTGTCGGCCTTCGACCACAGGCCGATTCGTCCCGACACCGGCTCGGGCAGCACATGCTCCAAGTAAAGCTTGCCGTCGAGATAGGCCGCGACCTTGGGCCCGGCGATGCGCACCTTGAGATCGTGCCACTGGCGGGTGGGGGTTGGCGTATTGCGGATCCATTTCACCGAGGACCGCTTGCCCTTCTCGAATTTCCACAAGACGAGATTGTTCTCCAGAGGATTTGCGCGCACGGTGAGATAGTCGCCGTTCGGCTTGAGGTTGAACAAGATCCCGGCGCCCTGATCGATGCGACCGGAAATGCCCTCGAAGCGTACGGAGATTTCGCCATCGCGGAAGTCGGTAACGTCCTTGGCTACGACATAGGGGAAATACGCATAGGCCTGAACCCGGTCGAGGAATTCGGCATAGCGGTCGCCGTAAAGCGTGCGCGCCTTGTCCGCGATGCCGGCGGCGGTCTGTCCCTCTTTCCACTGCCGGCCATCGACGACCAGCACTTTGTTGTTGCCGTCGCTCTCGATGCGCCAGACGCCGACGACGCTCACGAACGATTTCGGCTCGCCGCCGACGGTCTCGTCGGAAAAGTCGACTTTCAGGGGTTGCGCCGCGCCCGCATATGTCAGCAGTGCCGCGAGGCCGGCGCAGGCGGCGGCGATGGCGATAGTGATGGTGATGGTAGGCTTGCTCGTTGTCATGGTTGACCTCCGTGTTTGATGAGTTGGGTGGCGATTTGCGGTGGGCGGCGGCTCAACCACCATGCGATGACGATCAGCAGTGGAAGGCCGCCGAGGAACCAGGCGAGGGCGGGCGATGCGTTGGCGAGCAGGGGGTAGCCCGGATACTCCTCGCCGGCGATCGGCGTCGGAATGGGCCTTTGCGCCAACGCGTAGATGAGCGGCAGGATTTCGCGGTGGCTGGTCGAGCGGCTTTTGTCCGTACGGCCGCCATAGGAATATTCGATCTCGCCGTAAGCTTCCTCGCTCGTGCTGCCGACCACGCTTTGGCCCATGGTGGCGAGCCGGATGGTGACGTGGGGCATGACCCGCCCGAGCTTGACGAGAATGTTGCGCCGCAGGTCGACGTAGCGCGGGTCTTCCGGAGCGAGATGAACCGTGATGGTCAGCGGCTCGCGCAGGTCGGCGAGCGCGCGCTGATCGGCGGCGGGAAACGAGTTGTGCCGGTCCTCGGTGAGATCGACCGATAATCCCACCTGCGTGGCCATGGCGACGACCGCGGCAGCGATGGTCACGCACGCCGCCGAGCGAACGAGCTTGGCGCGCAATGGCACGCCGGGATGCAGCCACACCGCCGCGAGCGCGGCGAAGCCGCAGATCGCCGCGACGATACCCAGCACGAGACCTGCCGACAGAAGTCCCTGCTCGAAGCCGCGCAGCGTCTGCGTCAGCGACAGGCGCGATACCCACTCGAGCATGCCGGGTTGCCCGGCGAGCGCAAAATCCAGCACCCAGGAGCCGATCGTGAACGCAAGCGCGACGATTGCCGCCGTGGCCGAACTTTCGGAAATGCTCGCCGCGAACAGCGCAATGGCGCCGACCAACAGGCCGTAGAGCAGATGACCCAGCAGAAGGTCGAGGGTTTCGGGAAGGTAGAGGTGGCCGCCGAGCATCAGCCAGATGGCCAGCGCCGAGGCGGCGGGAATGACGGCCGCAAGCCAGGCGCCGAAAATCGCCGTCATCTTGGCAGCGATCAGCGTCGGAACGCGATACGGCAATTGCACCAGAAGACGAAGCGCCCCCGTTTCTTTTTCGTGGCCGAGGGTGCGAATGGCCACGAAGGGAAACAAGAGCGTGACGGCGACGTAGAGCGCGCCGAATGTCGGCACCAGCACGCCGTCGAGCGGGGTGAGGCCGCTCGCCATGACGGGCGAATCGCGCGCGGCCGAGCTTGCTTCGCCGTAAAGCGCGGCCGCCTGGAAAAAGCTGTAGCCGACGAGTGGGCACAGGATCAGCAGCATGGTCCAGAGCGCGCGCCCGCTCGCGACCTCCCACAGCTCCTTGGCGAGCAATGGATGGAATGGGGCGCGCCGAACGATGGCTGGGTCAGGTGAGCGCAAGGAATACCTCCTCTAGCCCGGCGGCGGGCTTGCCGGCCTGCGCGCGCAGCTCCGCCAACGTGCCGACGCCGCGGATGCGTCCTTCTGCCAGCAGCACGAAGCGGTCGCAGACGCGCGCGGCATCGTTCAACTGGTGAATGGCGAGGACGAGCGCGCGGCCGTTGCTTGCAACGTCGCGCAGCACGGTCATGATCTTGCGCGTTTGCCGCAGATCGAAGCCGTCGAACGGCTCGTCCATCAGCAGCAGCGGATGGGGGGTCAGCAAGGCCAGCGCCAGCATGAGCCGGCGGCCATAGCCTTTCGACAACGCGGCGACGCGCTTGCGCAGGATTGGCGCGAGTCCGAGCGATCGGATCGTTTCTGCGACGAAGATTTCGGGCCGCCCGTACACGGCTGCGACGAATTCGATCACACGTGCGGCGTATTGGTCCTCCCAGGGACGCAATCCGTCGGGCAGATAGAACATGAACTCGCGGCGCTGCGGCAGGGCCAGCGGCGTGCCGCGCCACCGGATGTGGCCATCGTCGGCCGCCAGCACGCCGGCGACCGCTTCCATGAGCGTGGTCTTGCCCGCGCCATTGGGTCCGATCAGGCCGAGCACCTCGCCGGCATTTACCGCAAAGGAAATGTCGGCGAGCACGCGTTGTTCGCCGTAGCGCTTGGAGAGGCCGGCGACCTCCATCAGCGCGGGCGCGCGGTCGGCGGTACGGTCAAGGAGGATGGCGCTCGACACCGTCATGCCTGCACCTAGTTTCTGCGGACGAAAACGATGAGACGAACGACGTGCTTCTTGCCGTCGGTTTGATCCGTGCTCAACGTGATCGAAACCGGGCGCGCGGCGTTGTGCAAAACGACGTAGCTGGGAGACGATCGCTCGGCGGCCTCGGCCCAGCCCGCTCCGAGACAAGCTTTGACTTGATCGAGGATTGCCGTCCGCGCCTTCTCGGCTTCTTCCGCCGTGTCCATCTCCGAAGAGTCGCAGGTATAGGTCGCGGCGCCGTAGAGCGAGCAGTCCTTCCAACCCGCCAACACCAAGCTCGTATTCTGAAAGCTACCTTGCCGCGGCCGGCCGGCGATCGAGGCAAATCTCTCTTTGGTCATCGCCAGATCGACGACCCGGGTGAGGTCAAAGCAATAGGGTGGCGCTTGCGAGCGCGCGTCCTGCGCCGCCGCGCTCGCTGGCAAGCTCGCCAAGGCCACAGCCAGCGTGATGAGATTTTTCGTCATGGTCCTCCCTGCGCGGTGGCAAGCCCGAGCACGCCTAATGGCAACGAGTCCCTGGGTCGGGCTCGATCTTTTTTCCGGCCTCAGCCCTGTCGTCGCCCGGTATCGGCTGACTGATCCGGTTATTTTTTTTGGCAGGACTTCATGCATATGTCGTATTCAGTCTTGCATGTCTTCCCGGAATAATTTTTCGCGCAGGCTTGTTGTTGCTCTCGACACTGCTTGCAAGTGCTCGATTCAGCTTGTGCTGCAGTGGTCATGCTGCAAACACCGAACACCACAACGATAATCGCAGCGATAGGTCGCATGATGATCTCCTCTCAATGTTGGGCAACCGCTTCCTGTGTAAATCGCTCAAAGCTCATTGACTTCTCTTCTTGCCGTCGGCTCCAAACCGCTTCAGATAGGCCCAGAGATCGCCGATCTCCCTCTCATCCCTTACTGAAAGCAACATCGTTGTGCCTGGGACCTTGGCGGCCGGATTGCTGACGAATTCCCTAAAAGCTTGCTCGTTCCAAGTGATGCCGGAGTTTCTCATTCCCTGGCTATACGTTCCGTTCTCGACTGTGCCTGCCTTGCGGCCATCAAGGCCGTTGAGCTCCGGACCCAGCTTGTTCTTCGCCGTCTCGCCGACGTCGTGGCACGGCTGACATTTTCGGAATGAGGATTCTCCAGCCGCCGAATCTTGCGCTAACGCTTGACCTGACGATGCGGCTAGGGCCACCGCGCCGACCATCAAATGTCTAACCATCATCTGCTCTCCTTGTTCACGAAAATCCAAGACATGTTCCCGGGGGTGACCGCCGGTCGAATGCCCTCGATTAAGCGGCTGGCCTGGGCGATTTTCGCCCAGGCCGGTGTCGACCCCAAGACGACAGTCCGACTACCTCGCGTTGCTCAAAGCTGGCTGTCGGCTGGCCGGTGACAAGGTCGTAGAAAGCGGGCTTGATCGTACTCCCCTGGACTACCATCACTTCGAAGACGGGCTTGCCGCTGCGGATTTTCTCCTTAACGGACAAAACCGTGCCCTGCGCCGAGGCCTTCTGGATAATCATCGGAAGGGTCGTCTTGGTCATCGACAGCAGCGCATGACACTGCGCCGACCGAGCGATGTGCTTTAGGTCGGCGAATACCTCCTTCTTCGGGGCCCACGTTGTCGTTGTTGCGTCGCCTATATGCGTGGACAAAGGCAGCCTCGCTATCGACAGCCGTCACATCCCGCTTTCGCCCTGAGGGGCGTTTACTTGTCGTTTGTCCGCAAACGCGAATGTTGCACCACTCGACAGCCGTCCGGCTACTTACGCTGTGAGCATTTGTTTAAGGCAGTTTTAATAGGCATCTCGACCTTCGTCGTCGTCATGATCATCGTCCTTCAGGATGGCGTAGTGGCCGGCAATGCCTACTAGGGCTGCAACGCCGAGAACTGCCGCGCCAATGATTGCGCCGATTATTATTCTTCTCCGGGTCATGAGGGCCTCCATTGGACGCTTGTGCGATTGCGCACATAGCGGATGAGCTATTTGACCATTACCCATGTCGGCAGCAGCAGTGGGAATGCGATGAGGCCAACCACGGCTGTCACCGCGATGAGCAGTGGATTGTTCACTTTCCAGCGGAAAGAACCGCCAGCGATGCCACCGCGATGAGAGCGGTCAGCCAGTCGCCGATGGCGATCTGTCCGAGCAGGATGCAGGCGCCCAGGATCGTTCCGATCGCGGCCCCATAGGCACCCTTTACGAAGCCTTGGACATTGGGATTGCCCCTGTGACGCGCCAGAAGCGGGGCGGCCACCAGCACGAGGATGAAGGACGGGAAAAAGATTCCGATCGTCGAGACGAGCGATCCCCAGAAGCCGGCGACCAGGTAGCCAACGAAGGTCGCGGTGATCACCACGGGACCGGGGCTGATCATCCCGATCGCAACAGCGACCAGGAACTGCCGCGGATCGAGCCAGCCGTATTCCCGCACGAGCCCCTGCTCGAGGAAGGGCACGATCACGAGGCCGCTGCCGAAGGTAAGCGAGCCGGCTTTGAGGAAGAAAAGTAGCAGCTTGCCGAGGGTCGAGCCGGATGCGACCGGTGCAAGCTGCGTCACTACCGGGAGTGCGGTTATTTGCAGTGCGGCCGGGGGACGACGACGGAACAAATCCCCGTAATACAGAACGCCAACGATGCCGGCGCCGATGAACAGCAATGCCACCTCGGCTTGCAAGGCGACGGTGACGACCAGGCAGACGACTGCGATCGCCCATTGCAGCCAGTCTTCCATTCCGAGTTTCGCCAGCCGGTAGCAGGAATGGAGGATCAGCGCGATCACGGCGGGGCTCACGCCGTAAAATATAGCGTTCACCGGCTGCAGATCGCCGAGATGGACGTAGAGGGCGCCGAGCGCCGCGACGATCACGAAATTCGGGAAGATAAAGGCCCAACCTCCGGCCCATGCGCCCCAGAATCCGGTACGCAGGTATGAGACATAGATGCCGACCTGGATGGCGAGCGGTCCCGGCAAGGATTGGCAGATCGCGATCGCTTCGCGCATCTGCTCCTTGGTCAGCCATTTCCGCTCAGCCACGAGCTCGCGCTCCATTTGACCGACAAGCGCCACCGGTCCGCCGAACCCGAGCAGGCCGAGACGCAAAAAATAAACTACGACCTCGCGGATTCGGCCGTGCGCAGATGTCGCCGCAATGGTCATCCCAATCTCCTTCGCCGTCCTATTAATCCCAATACGTCTCCATCCGGCGGCAATTCTTGTGCTCGAACGGAATGTGTTGTGGGTGCTTGCAGCTGATGTTGTTCATGCAACATGCAAACGCACCACTCGGTTCGCGACTAGTTGCGTCCGCTCGACGGCTCGAGGGTGCCCTGCAACGGCAACAGACCTTCGCGCCGCAGCTCGACTTGGTTTCCGGACAGCCACACGTCGTAACATTGCTGTATCGGCTCTTTCTCGAACTCGATGCAGAGCTGATCGTTTTCGATCCACCATTTGCCGGTTCGCTTGTGCCCCATTGAAGTACTCATCACCGTTCCATTGCGCTGATAGAGGTCGCGCCAGTGCACGTTATCCGTCAGTTCCATGTCGGCGAGTTTGGCGCGGATTTGCCCGCCCGTAAGTTTTTGGAATTTCTCTTCCGTGACTGCTGTTGAGCCCAACGCCGCCACGGCAAGGAGTGCAAGCCCTCCGATGCGCAGCTCTCTCTTCTTTGAATTCGGCCTTGCACTCATCGACAATCCTCGGCGGGTTATCTGCCCTGGTTAGGCTTCTGAAGCACAACCTCTAACGGCACACTCGAGGTCTGGTTTCTCAGCTCCACGTTTTTTCCGGACAGCCACACCTCGTAGCAACCGCCACCCGGTTCGTTTCCGGTGTCGAGACAAAGCTGGTCCTTCTGGATCCGCCACTTGCCGGTGCTCTTGTGACCCATGGACGTGATCGTGAGCGTGCCGTTTTGCTCGAAGACCTCGCCCCAATGCGCTTCATCCGTCAGCTCCATCCCCGGGAATTTCGCTTGAATTTGCGCACCCGTGAGCTTCTGGAATTTCTGCTCAGCCGGGGCACTTGATTGGAATGCAAGCACGCCGAGCAACGCGGTCGTCGCTGCTGCCAGTTGTTTTTTCGTCGTGCTGCTCATCGTGCCTTTCGCGCCACTCATGACGACCAACGCAATGCCCGGAAATACCCATCGGTCCTCTGCTGCCCCTTTTGGGACGCCGGGCCGCAGAGTTGCGGCCCGGCTGTCAAGTCGCGCGGGCGACGCTCAGCTCTTCGCGCTCGCGGTCTTGTCGATTGCGGCGCGCAGTCCCTTGGCAAGCTTCACGGCGTCGTCATTGGCCCAGAAGTGCAGGAAGAACAGCCGCGGCTGCTCGTTGAGCATGTGGCTGTGGACCGCCGTCACCTCGATGCCGTTCGAGCGCAGCGCCATGATCACGGGATTGACCTCGTCTGCGGTCAGCACGAAGTCGCCGGTGATGGCGGCCTTGCCGCCGCCGGTGGGCTGGAAGCCGATCGCCGTGGCCACGCCCGTGGGCCCGGCGGGAGCAAGCTGCGTTCCGCTCTCGCTCACCGGGTCGCGCCGCGGCACGCCGAACTGATAGACGCCGCCATTGGGCTGTCCTTTGGCGCCGATGATCTGATCGAGCTGGGCGGTGTCGAGATCGATGGCGGGCTGCGAGGCCGGGGCCGCTGGAGGCGTGAGCGGAGTTTTGCTCGCCGCCAGCGCCGTGCGGATCGCTGTCGCGAGCTTCACCGGATCGCCATGTCCGCCGATATGCATGTAGTACGTCGCCGGGTTGGCGCGCAGCACGTGGTTGTGGACCGCGGTGATCTCCATGCCGTTCTCGATGAGCTTGGCCATCACCGGATTGACCTCGGTGTCGAGCAGCACGAGGTCGCCCATGACCATCGCGCCGCCGTGCATCGGCTTGAACGCGGCCCAGCCGCCGAGCGCCAGGGCCGGCCTGATGGTGACGCCGTCGAGGGTCACGGTGAGGTCGGTGCGCGGAAATCCGTAGCGGTGCACGTCGCCGGACACGACGGCGGCGCCTCGTCCGATCGCTTCATCGACCTTCTTCCAGTCGATCTCCTGGGCGCTGGCGGCACTGCCAATGGTCGCCATGGCGCAAATCGCTAGCACGTGAACAGCACGCATGATGATCTCCTCCTTGGTTGAGCTCATGACCTTGTATCGCCCGCCGTCCCTCGAGTTTGAACGAATAGTCGCTCCACGTTGTTCCAGCGAATAACGTCCATGAACGTGTCGACATAGCTCGCCGCCTTGGCGCCGAAGTCGATGTGATAGGAGTGCTCGTACATATCGAGCGCGAGAATCGGCGTGCCGCCCGCCAATGTGTGGCAATGATCCGACGCCCACTGGTTGACGAGCTTGCGGTCGCGCGGCGACCACGACAGCAGCACCCATCCAGAGCCGCCGCCGAGCGCTTTGCCCATCGCCACGAACTCCGATCGCCAGCGCTCGAACGATCCGAAATCGCGCGCCAGCGCGTCGCGCAACGCCGGGCCAGGTTCGCTTTGGTCGCCGAGGCCGTCGAAGAAGAGCTCGTGCAGGATCATCGAGTTCATCGCGATGAGCTGCTCGCGTTTGAGCCCGTTGATGAGAAAGCCGGCAGCCTTCGTGTAATCGAGCTCGGCGAGCTGTTCGTCGATCAGGTTGAGGCGTTTCACCGCCCCGCCGTAATTGTTCTCGTAGTGGCTGACGATCAGCCGCTCGGACATGCCCTTGATCTTGGCCGGGTCGCAGGACAGCGGCTTTATTCGGTATGTCATCAACGATCCTCCGACCATGGCAGGGCTCGCCTTGCCGTCGACGGCGAACGCGCTTCCTGTGTAGACGCCACCATTTCGCCGCAGCGATCCCGCTATCGCCGCTTGCGCTTGAAATACTCGTAGAGGTCGTTGAAGACCTCGGTGCCGCGCGCAATGCGCTCCGAATCGTCCTTGGTCGCGACGCTGATGCCTTCGATCAGCGTCCTGATGCCGGCGACTTCGGTACGGCCGAACTTGCTGTCCTTGAGATCGATGTCATGGATGATTTCCGCGATGGCGCGCAGCGCCGGATCCTTCAGCGCGCCCCGCTCCAGCAGCACCTCGAACGTGCATTTGTCGCCCTCGTGCGTGAACTCGGCCTCGAACATGTCGAAGCGCAGCTCGCCTTCGCTGGGGCGATAGCCCTTGCCGGACACGAATTTGAAGTGCGCCTCAGGGTCGATGAAACGCCGTATCAGCCAAGCGCTGGCGATGCGATCGACGTATACGCCTTGTCGCGTGACCCAAGTCCTGTTGCGCAGCGTCCCAAACGGGCTCGCCCCGGAATCGGCCGTCGTTTTGTCCGTCACCGCCTCCCCCTCATTCAATCGCGCCTCTAGATTTTTGATCATGCCTTCCGCGGTTTCGCGACCAATGGCGCCGAAGAAATCGACCGAAACCACCTCGGCGAGACGTTTGCGTAGGCGTGCGACCTGCACGCGAAGCTCGGCGAGCGCCGCGGACTTTGCGTTCGGGCGCAGCGACTTCGCCAATGCGCGCGCATCCTTGACCGCCTTGGCGTAATCGGCGTCGCGCGCGCGATCGAACAGCGCGCGCACCTCCTCGTCGGAAAGGCCGTCGATCAGGCGAGCTTCGCAGAGAAACGCCTCTCCGCCTCCCTCCTGGATCTCGCGCAGCAGCCACTCGAAGTCTTCTTGCGTCTCCTCGTTCATCGGCAGTGCGTGCACGGCGTTCTTGACCGCGACGGCGCCGAGGTCCTGCAGCCGCCGCCAGATCTTGACGCGCAGATAGGCAGGCTTTGCCGGCAATTGATGGATGAGCAGAAGCCAGCTGTGCGCCAGCGTCCTGGGTGCTCCGACATTCATGAGATAAATACTGTATCAAGGCCAAAATAAAGGCGCAACATATGTATCAACTCAATTTTTCGTGTAACTTGACGGTGGGAGAAGTGCGTCCGAAACGCGGAGGAGCGTGGCCAGATCGGCCGATTTGCAAATGCGGGCAATTTTCACGGCGGCCGCGTTTCTTTGCTCAGTGGAGGCGAGTGCCATGGCAGACAGCACAGCGAGCTTCGAGGCCGACGCGATTGGCGCCGCGCCGAAAGGCTGGACAGCGACCAAGACCGGCAAGGGTGATCCAAAATGGACGATCGAACCCGACAAGACTGCGCCTTCGAATTCGAAGGTAGTCAAACAATCCGGTCAGGCCGCTTACCCCCTGCTGTTGAAGGAGGACACCGACATCAAAGACGGCTTCATTCAAATAAGGTTCAAGGCCATTGCCGGCTCCGAGGATCGCGCGGGCGGAGTTGTCTGGCGGGCTAGAGATGCGAACAACTATTACGTGGCCCGTGCCAATGCGCTCGAGGACAACGTCGTGCTCTACAAGACGGTCGAAGGCGTGCGCAGCGCACTTGACATCGTCGACAGGAAGGGAGGCTACGGGGTCGCGATTTCGGTTCCAGCCAATGCGTGGCTTACGCTGCGCGTGGAGTTCAAAGGCAGCCGCTTTCGCGTCCTCTACAACGGCCGACAGTTGTTCGAAGTCGAAGACTCGACTTTCCCTCATGCGGGAAAGGTCGGACTGTGGACAAAGGC
>Ga0306918_10001870_pt1 | contig 10599 bp, 4 predicted proteins | sample tim00Cox0000000H_FD_203315 | JGI IMG/M metagenome (GOLD analysis project Ga0306918, IMG submission 203315) | Lab enrichment of tropical soil microbial communities from Luquillo Experimental Forest, Puerto Rico - timezero.00C.oxic.00.000.00H (v2)... | ecosystem: Environmental > Terrestrial > Soil... | reverse complement strand
CGACTCATCGCCCGCCGCCATGGTGTCGCCCACATCCCGCGCATCGCCGTGTTCAAGCAGGCGCACATAGTTGGGCGAGAAGTCCGCATGGCCGAGGACCTCGCTGGCGTAGGCGCGGGCCTCGTCTGCATCGCTCTTTGAGCACAGGGCGACGGGAACCCCCGCGACGACCCGTGGCGCCGGTCGTCCAGCGAAGTTCGCCGCGGCGGTGATGCGCGGAACCACATGGTCGTGGATAGCTCGTTCATCTGCCATCCACAAAATGGTGCCGCGAGTTCGCTCGCCGGCGAGGCGCAACATCGTCGGTCCGAGGGCCGCCAACAAGATCGGCATCTCGCAGGCGTCGGCGACGTCCACGGTCCCGCGGACCCGGTAGCTTTCGTTCTCTACGTCGACGGATCCGGCCCCGGCAAAGGACGCCTCTAAAACGTCGAGGTAGTCACTCACCAGATGGGCTGGCCTGTCATATGGCAGCCCGAGTTGACCATTGACGATCCAATGGTGTGACGGCCCGATGGCGAGAGTGAACCGCCCCCCGCACACCACCTGGGTAGTCAGTGCCTGTTGGGCCATGATCATCGGATGGCGCGTCTGGATCGGCACGACCGCAGTTGCCAATTCGATACGGTCTGTTGCCTGCCCCAGCACCGTGATCGCGGTCATGGCATCGAGGTAGCCGGGAACCTGTGGCATCCAAAACGAAGTAAAGCCAGCGCTTTCCGCGTAGGTGGCGTCATCGACGAGTCCGGCCAACCGGTCCGCGCGCGAGCGCTCCTTATCGGAGCCAACCATCAGACCAACGCGCACGGCATCCACCGGTCAGGGCACATAGCGGTCCCAATCGTAGGGCACCACGACGCGAAACGGGGCGGTCAAGCAACCAAGGCCTCACTCCCGACGCGCTTTCTTAGCATTCCCAAACAGCCGACCGATGGACCGCCGCGGATCGTATCCCGCAGTTGCCGTCTATGTGAGCCTGGCACCAACGCGGTCAATCGCACGGGTGCTACCCGGCCGCGGTCATTTCTTTCGCCCCTGCAGCGATGCCGTGTTCCCGGAGTAGGGCTTCGCCAGCAACGCAGGTTTCAATGAGGGCGTGTTGGTCGTCGGTGGACAACCGATTGGCGGCACCCACGAACCTCGGATCGATAAGGCTGGCACCGAATTCGAGCCAATTCGGGTCGGCTTCGACATCCAGGAATGCCGCCAGCCGCGCGAGACACGACCTGGGTTCTGCGACAAGGTCCGCATAAGACAACGGAAGGAATCGGTCCGCCGGCAGGCCGGCGAGCGCGGCTTCGCCGTTGACGATCAGCTCGCTCCACATGCGGGCGAATCGGGCGACGGGAAGGTTCTGACTCATGAGATAGTCGATGTCGCAGCGATCACCGACCAAGGGTGCGAGCTCGATCGGGATCGCCGTCGGATCCAGCCGCAGACCGGGGGTTCGGCGCTCTGGGTCAAGGTCGAGCAGCTCCAGGGCGTCCTGAATAAGCGCCATCAGGCGGAAACCGGTGTGCTGACTCATCGAGACCGCTGTGTCCGGACCGTCCCGGAATAGGTGCACGAACTTCGCATCAGGGAACGTCTCGCGCAGCCACGGAACACTACTCAACGACATGGCCGAGCGCTCAACCACGACACTCCCGCCGAAATGTGCTGCGAGCCAGTCGAAGAGCCTCTCGTAGTGTAGACGCGCGGTTTGTTGGGGCCAAGTCGGAACTTCCTCGGCAAGGGCGTCGAACACGCCATCGGGGTCCGATGACAGATGCGGCAGCGTCATCATTGAGATCGCGGGAATCCCGGTCGTGTTTGCATCGAACCGGGTTCCGTGCAAGCGGGGATAGACGAACTCCGGCATTGCCGAGCCGCCCCGGATCATTGCGTCGAAGACCGGGTGCGGCTCGGCCAGTGTCTGCCAGAACTGCTCGCCTGACAGTGGACGGTCGACCGCGGACGAGGCGCGCACCGAAAGGTAGAACTCGTTGAGGCTGAGCACATCTCGGTGACCGCTGAGGATTCGCGAGAGCGCGGTCGATCCGCTTCGTCCGACGGTGACAATGAATGTCATCCCTCTCGTCGGGCGGACGGTATCGGCGCTGCGCGCAGCAGCGTCGAATCGAGGCCCGACACGGGCCACGGTTGGACCCGCATGCACCGATTGGCTCGATCGCCGGTGTGCGGGTTTGACCGCGAGGTATCGCTTGTACCGCCCCACGCTTCCGAGCAGATAGTTCAAGTCGACAACGGTCTGGCTGTGCGGCTCTCCAATCACTGCTCGTGTGCCTGTCGTGTCGAAAGTCCGGCTGTGGTGCAGGTAGGGCATGAAGCCCTTGGCCCACCGCAGGCGTCGTTCCAACAGGTTCGGGTTCTCGATCGGACCATCCACCAGCGTCACCGGGATCGGCGACACCGCGTTGAACAGGTCCGCCAGAGTTTGCACTGCGACGTCGTGATGGTGAACGACGTGGTAGGTACTCAGGCCAGCCGGGGCCAGCCGCAACAGGTGGACCATCGCCTCAGCGGCTTCGCCGGCCGGCATGTAGTTCAAATGCCCGCTCAGGTCACCGCTGAGTCGCAGCGACAGGGAAGTGCGCAGCGGACGTCCGGATACGCCGAGCAAGCGCATCGCGCCTTCGGCCGACGTCGATAGAAACGAAAGAGGATGCAGCGGAAACTCGGGATGCGGCGGCCGACTGCTGACCAAGGCGCTCGGCCGAAGCACCACCACCCGGCGCCCCGTGCGCAGTGCCCAGTCCCGCACGAGCGACTCGGCCTCGAATTTCGACCGCTCGTAGTTGTTCTCGAATCCTTCGTCATCCCCGAGTTCGGTCTCGTAGATCATTCCCGTCCGGCGCCGGCCGGCAACGAACGCAGTCGAAACATGGAACAGGTCCGGCGCCTTCGAGCCAGCCTGGGCCAGTTCGAGGATCCGCGCGGTCCCGTCGACGTTGGTGCGGCGAAGGTCCCCAAGGTCGGCGTCCAACTCGATGCTTCCGGCGCAATGCAAGATTGCGTCCGCACTGTCGGCAATTGCCTGGAACCGCTGATCCGGTAGTCCAAGGTTGGGTTTGGCGAAGTCGACCGGCACCACCGCCAACCGTCCGCGCAGCTGCTCATCGGTCCACACCTGCCCATCAGTGGCGGTGAGTGCAAGCGCCTTCTGTATGCGAATGATCGGGTCGGACGGCGGCCGGGTCAGCAGGGTAAACGTTCCGCTCCCCTGTAGGAGTTCGCCGAGGAGGTGGATCCCGAGAAATCCGGTTCCGCCAGTGATAATCCAATGCATTCAGATTCCAGCCTCGCGATTTCCGCGCTCAAACAGCCCGTAACAGCCCTGCGGTTAAGATACGTCTCCGGTATGGCTCGCCGCCGACCGTTTTGCAAATTGATACCGCCGTCGCTGGTTGACTTGCGGTAACCCCCGGGTCGTCGCACCCATGGGCGTAGGTGCTACGACGCCGGGAGCGTCTGATCTCCGCGATCGGCGTATCGTCGCGTACCCATCAGTGACACACTCCGAAGGCGTTACCTGGACGCCTCCGGCTATCGCCGCGGCATGACGGCACCAGCCGACGATACGAGGCGCCACTGACCGTAGAAATGTCCCACGTCGTGCGGGTGTGCCGCCTGTGGGTGGGCCGCGCCGATCCCTAATTGATCACGTTCGACGCTTTGGACCGGACGCCGACTCAAGCTGTGGGAGGATACCTGGCGCAGGGCGATAGTGACGGTATCGGCTGCCGCAACATTCTGGACGGTGAGTTCAAAGGGGCGCATGGACGACGATTACATGGGCAACGAACAAACCAAGCCACCATTTATAGCCCGGACGATCCATCGATTTTCCGTACCCATCATCTTGGCGTGGTTGGCGATCACCGTCATCGTGAGTGTCGGCGTCCCCTCACTGGAGCAGGTCGAGAAAGAGCGTTCAGTTTCGCTGAGTCCCAAAGATGCGCCGTCGATCAAGGCGATGAAACGCATGGGTAAGGACTTCAAGGAATCCGATTCTGACAGTGTGGCGATGATTGTCTTAGAAGGGCAGCAACCCCTCGGCGACAATGCGCACAATTACTACGATCGTCTGATTCGTCAGTTGGAAAACGATCCGAAGCACGTGCAGCACGTCCAGGACTTGTGGGGTGATCCGTTCACGGCCGGCGGCGCGCAAAGCGCCGACGGTGAGGCCGCATATGTTCAAGTGAACCTCGCCGGTGACCAAGGCACTTCTTTGGCGAACGAATCGGCCGAAGCCGTCCGAAGCATAGTGGAGCGAACGCCGGCACCGAATGGAGTCAAGGTCTATGTGACGGGCCCGGCGGCGCTGATTGCAGATATGAACCGCAGCGGCGAAAAGACGGTCACCAAAGTCACAGTGACGAGCGTCGCGGTGATCTTCATAATGTTGCTTCTTGTCTACCGGTCGATTACCACCGTAATTCTTTTGTTGCTGATGGTCGGCATAGAATTGCAGGTGGCCAAGGGAATCGTCGCGTTCCTCGGCTATCACCAGCTTGTTGGTCTTTCTACCTTCGCCGTTAATCTACTGGTAGCACTCGGGATCGCGGCTGGAACGGACTATGGGATATTCTTTATCGGGCGGCATCAAGAGGAACGCCAGGCCGGCGCAAGTCGGGAAATGGCTTACTACGCCACTTACCGCGGGGTCGGCAGCGTTGTCTTGGCCTCCGGTTTGACGATCGCAGGAGCGACTTTCTGCCTCAGTTTTACCCGGATGCCCTACTTCCAAACGATGGGTGTCCCTTGCGCGGTCGGCATGCTCGTTGCCGTTGCGATTGCTCTCACGCTGGTTCCGGCAGTTCTCACTGTCGGAAGCCGATTCGGCCTGTTCGAGCCTAAGCGAAAAATCAAGGCACGTGGATGGCGGCGGGTAGGCACGGCGATCGCCCGTTGGCCCGCGCCCATTCTCATCGCAACGTGCGCGGTCGCCGTCGTCGGCCTATTAGCACTGCCAGGATACAAAACCAACTACCACGACCGGGTGTATGCACCCAAAGACATCCCCGCCAACATAGGATATGCGGCCGCAACCCGACACTTTGCCCTGGCCCGGATGTTGCCCGAGGTGCTGTTGATAGAGGCTGATCATGATATGCGCAATCCGGCGGATTTTCTGGTATTGAACCAACTCGCCAAGGGCATCCTCGCCGTTCCGGGAGTTGCCACGGTGCAAGGCATAACTCGGCCCCAGGGGACCCCGATCGAGCACACGTCGATACCATATATGATGAGCATGCAAAATGCTCTCGTGCGACAAAATATGGTGTTCCTGAAAGACCGCCTGAACGACATGCTCAAGCAGGTTGACGCGTTGACGGAGATAATCAACATAACGCAGCGCACATATGATCTGATCCAACAGCTCGCCGACACGACTCATCATATAGTCGGCAACACGCACGACATCCTGGCGATCACGAACGAGTTGCGGGATCACATAGCGGATTTCGAGGATTTCTGGAGGCCGATCCGCAGTTACTTCTATTGGGAAAAGCACTGCTATGACATTCCCATCTGCTGGTCGCTGAGATCCCTATTCGATTCAATCGACGGCGTTGACGAGCTTAGCGAGAAGCTGCGCGACCTGGTAAGGGACCTCGACCAGATAGACGTGCTCATGCCGCAGCTGGTCACCCAGTTTCCACCGTTGATCGCGACCATGCAGACCGTGCGGACCCTGATGTTAACCACGCATAGCACCATGTCTGGGATCTCCGACGAGATGGACGTCGCAAGCGATAACCCGACAGCCATGGGAAAGGCTTTCGATACTGCCCAAAACGACGATTCTTTCTACTTGCCGCCGGAGGTTTTCACGAATCCGGACTTCAAACGCGTCATGAAAGTGTTCTTGTCGCCGGACGGGAAGGCGGCGCGTATGATCATTTCGGATAGGGGAGATCCCGCGACGCCCGAGGGGATTTCACACATCGATCCGATAAGGACCGCGGCTGAGGAGGCGCTCAAGACGACGCCGCTGAAGGACGCCGAGATCTACATTGGCGGCGTCTCGGCGACCTACAAGGATCTAAGAGACGGTTCCAATTACGACCTAATTATCGCGGGAATCGCTTCGCTCTGCCTCATTTTCGCAATCATGGTGATCATGACGCGAAGTTTTGTCGCAGCCCTGGTGATCGTAGGTACGGTATTGCTTTCGCTGGGCGCGTCCTTCGGGCTGTCTGTGCTCGTCTGGCAACATATTGTCGGATTAGAACTACACTGGATCGTACTTGCGATGTCCGTGATCATACTTTTGGCGGTGGGATCTGACTATAATCTGCTGCTGGTATCCCGGATAAAAGAGGAAATAGGCGCTGGGATAAACACGGGGATCATTCGTGCCATGGGCGGTACCGGCAAGGTCGTGACGTCCGCGGGCTTGGTGTTCGCTTTCACGATGGCCTCCATGGTGGTCAGCGATCTGCGCGCTATCGGTCAAGTCGGGACCACCATCGGTCTGGGTTTGCTGTTCGACACGTTAGTCGTGCGCGCATTCATGACGCCGTCCATCGCCGCGCTGTTGGGACGCTGGTTCTGGTGGCCACAACGAGTGCGCCCCCGCCCCGCAAGTGCATTACTTCGGCCGACAGGACCCCGTCCGTTGGTACGTGCATTGTTGCTGAGACAACAGCGGTAAGTGCGGATATCGGTTTAGGACAGGGCCGGCAATCGTGGGGAACGTTGTGGCGCAGGGCGATAGGGGCAGCATCGGATGCCGCATCCTGGCGGAAGGTGTGGTCAAAGCTGCGAGGATCTCACACAAAGTCAACGCCCCTGCCTTCTGCCTGTTGAAGCCCTCATGAGCAGCGAACGCCCTCAGATCCCCTTCGCAGCGCGGACGATCCGCAGGCTGTCGCTGTTCATCATCATGGCTTGGGTGGCGCTGGCGCTGATTGTGACTCTGGCAGTTCCTTCGCTGGAGCAGGTAGGCCGGGAGCATTCCGTACCACTGAGTCCAAGAGACGCGCCGTCGGTGCAGGCCATGATGCGCATGGGCAAGGACTTCAAAGAATCCGATTCGGACAGTTTCGCGATGGTCGTGCTGGAGGGGCAGCAGCCGCTCGGAGACGACGCTCACACGTACTATGCCCGATTGGTTCGTGAGTTCCGAGAAGACCCGCAGCATGTCGAGCATGTGCAGGATTTATGGGGAGATCGACTCACGGCGGCGGGCGCGCAAAGCGCCGATGGTATGGCCGCATATGTGCAATTGAATCTGGCCGGCAACGAAGGCACGACCTTGGGGCACGAATCCGTGGCGGCGATCCTAGATATCGTAAACCGGACGCCGCCGCCTCCCGGGGTCAAGGTCTATGTCACCGGCCCCGCAGCACTTGTTACCGACATGGTCCACATTGGTGACAAATCCATTCTGAAGATCACCGTGCTAAGCGGCGCGATTATCTTCGTGATGCTGCTTCTTGTCTACCGTTCGGTTATCACGGTGGTCCTGCTGTTGGTCATCGTTGGGATCGAGTTAGGGGCGGCACGGGGAATCGTTGCGTTTCTCGCCCATAACAATATTCTTGCGCTCTCGACATTTGCCATTAATCTGCTGGTCGCCCTCGGAATCGCGGTCGGAACCGATTACGGGATATTCTTCTTCGGTCGATATCAAGAGGCACGTCAGGCGGGCGAGGACCCGGAAACGGCCTACTACACCACCTACCGCGGGGTTGCTCCCGTTGTTTTGGCTTCCGGTTTGACAATCGCCGGGGCAATCCTCTGCCTGAGCTTTACCCGGATGCCCTACATCCAGACCATGGGTGTCCCGTGTGCGGTGAGCATGCTTGTCGCGGTTGTGATCGCGCTGACATTGGTTCCGGCGGTTCTGGCCGTCGGAAGTAGCTTCGGCTTATTCGATCCCAGACGCAGAATTAGAGTTCGTCGATGGCGCCGGGTGGGCACAGCGGTTGTCCGCTGGCCCGCGCCTATTCTCGTCGTGACATTATCAGTCGCGTTGGTCGGTCTAGTGACGCTGCCGGGCTACAAAACGAGCTACAACGACCGGCTCTATCTGCCCCAAGGCATTCCATCTAATTTGGGGTATGCGGCAGCCGAGCGTCATTTCTCCCAAGCGCGAATGATGCCCGAAATTCTAATGATCGAATCGAATCACGATATGCGCAATCCGGCAGACTTCCTCGTCCTGCACAAATTGGCCAAGAGCATTTTCCGGATTTCAGGAATTTCCCGGGTGCAGGGTATAACCCGGCCCGAGGGAACACCAATTGAACACACTTCGATCCCTTACCTTCTCAGGATGCAGACTGTGGACCAGTTACAAACGAGGAAGTATATGGAAGACCGTATCAAAGACATGCTCGAGCTGGCCGACTTGATGGCAACACAAATCGCATCTCTGAAGCGCATGTACGAATTGTCGCTCCAGCTCACCGCGGCTACTCGCCACTCGATCGGCGTGACAAAAGAAATTACCGCCATTGTGGATGGGTTAAAAGATCACCTTGCGGATTTTGAAGACTTCTGGAGACCAATTCGAAGTTACTTCTACTGGGAAAAGCACTGCTACGACATCCCAATATGCTGGTCCTTGAGATCGGTGTTTGACCTGCTCGACGGTGTCGATACAGAAAGCGATAAACTTCATGATCTTGTGAGGGATCTGGACAAAGTGGATTTGCTGTTGCCGCAGATAATCCAGCAGCTCCCGCCGGTGATCGCGACCCTGGAGTCCACGCGGACGATGACGCTGGCGGCTCACAGTACCGTCTCCGGGTTCATGAGCGAAATAGACGAAACGAGCCAATACGCTAACGCCATGGGACAGGCGTTCGACGCCGCTAGGAACGACGATTCCTTCTATCTGCCGCCGGAGGTCTTCAAGAACCCGGACTTCCAGCGCGCGATGAATTCCTTTCTGTCTCCGGACGGAAAAGCGGCTCGATTCATCATTTCGCATAGGGGCGACCCCGCGACGGTCGAGGGCATAGCGCATATCGATCAGATAAGGACAGCGGCCGAGGAGGCGCTCAAGACGACGCCGCTGAAGGACGCCAAGATCTATATCGCCGGCACCGCGTCGGACTTTAAAGACTTCCGAGACGGCTCTAAATACGATCTATGGATAGCGGGAATTGGTTCGCTTTGCCTTATCTTCATCATCATGCTCATCATGACGCGAAGTTTTGTGGCGGCACTAGTTATCGTAGGTACGGTGGCGCTCTCGTTGGGCGCATCGTTTGGGCTGTCGGTGCTGGTCTGGCAGTATATTCTCGGCATCAAATTGCACTGGCTGGTGCTTCCGATGTCTGTGATCATCCTTTTGGCGGTGGGATCTGACTACAATTTGCTGCTGGTATCCCGGATGAAAGACGAAATAGCCGCCGGCATTAACACCGGCATTATCCGCGCAATGGGCGGTACCGGTAAGGTCGTGACGAACGCGGGCCTGGTGTTCGCTTTCACCATGGCCTCGATGGTGCTCAGCGATTTGCGGATTATCGGTCAGGTCGGGACCACCATCGGCCTGGGCCTGTTGTTCGACACCTTGGTCGTGCGCTCGTTCATGACGCCGTCCATTGCCGCGCTGCTGGGACGCTGGTTCTGGTGGCCGTTGACCCTGCGGCCGCGCCCAGCCAGTTATCTACTTCGGGACATCGGACCCCGCCCCCTGGTTCGAGCTCTTCTTCTAAACTCGCAGACGTCCAGACCGACGATGTGATTTCACATGCCGGCGCGGCGACCAGTTGAAGTAAGGAATGGGAACTTGCAGTCGACTCGTATATCGGAGCTGCCGCTGCCGCCCGGGCCACGATTGCCCAGCATCGTGCATACCGCGTTGTTCCCCTACCGGCACCGCGTCACGCCGTGGATGCGCAAGCGCTACGGCGACATCATCGCGATTTCGGTGCTGGGCCGGCCCGCTGTGCTGCTCTGCAGTCCTGAACTCAATCGACGCGTGTTCTTCGGCGAGGCGACCACGTTCCACGCCGGCGAAGGCAGAATCCAGGGGATACGCCGCGTGATGGGTGACCAGTCCGTGGTGACCACCGATGAGGCTGTCCACCAACGGCTTCGCAGACTGCTGATGCCGCCCTTCCACGGCGCCGCGCTGCGCAGCTACCGCGACATGATGAGCCAACTCGCCGCCGAAGAAGTCAGCCGATGGCCGCTCGACACCCCTTTCGCCGCGCAGCCGCGGATGAACGCAACGACACTAGAGGTGATTTTGCGAGTGGTCTTGGGTGTCAGCGAGGGATCACGGTGCGAGGAGCTTCGTCGCACGTTTTCGCGGCTCGTTTCCGCGCCCACGGCGGTGTACGTCGGCGAAGTGGTAACGCCGCTGCAGCGGTTCGGGCCCTGGAAACGATTCGACCAACTGCTGACGCGCATCGACCAATTGCTCTACGCGGAGATCCGCGAGCGTCGCAGCGCGGCGGACACCGCAGAACGCAGCGACGTGTTATCTCGGCTTGTAGCCATGCAAATCGATGAGGACCGACTCTCCGACGCCGAGCTGCGCGACCAGATGGTCACCCTGCTGCTGGCCGGCCACGAAACCACCGCCACCACGTTGGCCTGGACGCTGCACGACCTGGCACATGATCC
>Ga0306918_10001859_pt1 | contig 10623 bp, 9 predicted proteins | sample tim00Cox0000000H_FD_203315 | JGI IMG/M metagenome (GOLD analysis project Ga0306918, IMG submission 203315) | Lab enrichment of tropical soil microbial communities from Luquillo Experimental Forest, Puerto Rico - timezero.00C.oxic.00.000.00H (v2)... | ecosystem: Environmental > Terrestrial > Soil... | reverse complement strand
GGCCCTGCTGCCCGGCATCAGCCGGTCCGGCATAGCCATGGTGGCCGGCCTGTGGCGCGGCCTGTCGCATGAGGATGCCGCCCGGTTCTCCTTCTTGCTGGCGACGCCAATCATCCTGGCGGCCGGGGTCTACAAGATCCCGGAGCTTTTCGGGCCGCTCGGAGCGGGAATCCACGGGCAGGTCCTGGCCGGCAGCATCGCTTCGTTTGTGTGCGCCTACCTTGCCGTGCGTTACCTGACGCGGTACTTCCAGACTCGAACTCTCACACCATTCGCCGTCTACTGCGTCGTTGTCGGGGCCGGCAGCCTGGTGTGGCTCTGCCTGCGCTGACTAGCTATTTGCGCAGAGCTCCACCTAGTGCTGTGCTTACCGGATCGCCCATCTGACACCCGTCAACCCCACCAAGGACGAAAATGGCAAACACGGCATCAATCGGCCTCAAGGTCCGCGACAAGGTCATCGTGATCACCGGCGGTGCGCGGGGAATCGGACTGGCCACGGCGACCGCGCTGCACAATTTGGGCGCCAAAGTCGCGATCGGCGACGTCGACGAGGTACGGGTCAAGGAGTCTGGCGCCGCGCTGGGCCTCGACGTCTACGGCAAGCTCGATGTCACCGACCGAGAGTCGTTTTCCAGCTTCCTGGATCAGGTGGAGCGCCAACTCGGCCCGATCGACGTGCTGATCAACAACGCCGGCATCATGCCCGTTGGCCGGATCATCGACGAGCCGGACGCGGTCACCCAGCGAATCCTGGACATCAATGTCTTCGGCGTGATCCTGGGCAGCAAGCTGGCGGTCCAGCGGATGGTTCCGCGCGGGTCCGGACACGTCATCAACGTCGCCTCGCTTGCCGGCGAGATCTACGCCATCGGGTTGGCCACCTACTGTGCCAGCAAGCATGCGGTGGTCGCGTTCACCGACTCGGCGCGGCTCGAGTACCGCAAAGCAGGCGTGGAGTTCTCGATGGTGTCGCCGTCGTTCGTCAACACCGAGCTGACCGCGGGCACGAAGGGGGCCAGAGGGTTCAGGAACGCCGAGCCCTCAGAAATCGCCGACGCGATCGTCGGGCTGGTGGCCCGCCCCAGGCCGCGGGTGCGGGTCACCAGGGCGGCCGGTGCGATGGTCGCATCGACGAAGTTCATGCCGCGCAGAATGGCGGAGAGTCTGAACCGCGCCCTGGGCGGCGAGACCGTCTTCACCGATGACGTCGACGTCGAGAAGCGCAAGGCCTACGAGGCTCGGGCTCGCGGCGGGGAATAGGCGCCGACGCGCGGTGTTCATCCGAGGCGCGCACAATCGGCGAGATGACTGTAGAAACCCCGACAGCCCCGACCGCAGTCCTCTCCGACGACGAACTGGCCCTAATCGACAAGTACTGGCGCGCAGCCAATTACCTGTCGGTCGGGCAGATCTACCTGCTGGACAACCCGCTGCTGAGCCAGCCGCTGTCGGCTGAACACGTCAAACCCCGGCTGCTGGGTCATTGGGGCACCACGCCGGGGCTCAACCTCATCTATGCGCACCTGAACCGGGTCATCCGGGAGCGCGACGCCAGCGTCATCTACGTCACCGGACCGGGCCATGGCGGCCCCGGCCTGGTCGCCAACGCCTACCTGGAGGGCACCTACAGCGAGGTGTACACCGGCATCGAGGAAGACGCCGAGGGGTTGCGGAAGTTGTTCCGGCAGTTCTCCTTTCCCGGCGGCATCCCCAGCCACGTCGCGGCCCAGACGCCGGGGTCGATCCACGAAGGCGGCGAGCTGGGCTACGCGCTGGTGCATGCCTACGGCGCGGCCCTCGACAACCCGGACCTCGTCGTGGCCTGCGTGGTCGGCGACGGCGAGGCCGAAACCGGGCCACTGGCCGCCGGCTGGCACTCCAACAAGTTCCTCAGCCCGGTCACCGACGGCGCGGTGCTGCCCATCCTGCATCTCAACGGCTACAAGATCGCCAACCCGACGGTGCTGGCCCGCATCCCCCACCAGGAACTGGAATCGCTGCTGCGCGGCTACGGCTACCGGCCCATCACGGTGGCCGGCGACGACCCGGCGAAAGTGCACCGGCAACTGGCCGCGGCACTCGACGACGCGTTCGAGGACATCGCGGCCATCCAGAGTGCGGCGCGCGCCGGCAACCGGACGCAGCGACCGGTCTGGCCGATGATCGTGCTGCGCACGCCGAAGGGTTGGACCGGGCCGAAGATCGTCGACGGCAAGAAGGTCGAGGGCACCTGGCGCTCGCATCAGGTGCCGCTGGCCGAGACCCACGACAATCCCGCACACCGCGCGCAGCTGGAGGAATGGTTGCGCAGTTACCGGCCCGAGGAGCTGTTCGACGGTGACGGCGCGCTGCGCCCCGAGTTGCGGGCGCTCGCGCCCCGCGGTGATCGCCGAATGAGCGCTAACCCGCATGCGAACGGTGGGCTGCTGCTGCACGACCTCGACCTGCCGGACTTCCGCGACTATGCCGTGCCAGTGTCGCAACCGGCCGCCACAACACACGAAGCCACCCGCGTTCTGGGCACGTTTCTGCGGGACGTGATCGCCCGCAACAAGGACCGATTCCGTCTCATGGGTCCCGACGAGACCGCGTCCAACCGGCTGGACGCCGTGTTCGCGTCGACCGACAAGGTGTGGCTTTCGGAGATCGAGCCCGACGACGAGCATCTCGCGCCCGACGGCCGCGTGATGGAGGTGCTATCCGAGCACCTGTGCCAAGGCTGGCTCGAGGGATATTTGCTGACCGGCCGGCACGGCCTGTTCAACTGCTACGAAGCGTTCGTCCACATCGTCGACTCGATGATGAACCAACACGCGAAATGGCTCGCCACCAGCCGGGAGCTGCCGTGGCGGCGGCCGATCGCATCGCTGAACTACCTGCTGACCTCCCACGTGTGGCGCCAGGACCACAACGGCGCGTCCCACCAGGACCCAGGGTTCATCGACCTGGTCGCGAACAAACGGCCCGAGCTGACGCGGGTGTACCTGCCGCCGGACGGCAACACGCTGCTGTCGGTGGCGGACCACTGTCTGCGCAGCCGCGACTACATCAACGTCATCGTCGCCGGCAAGCAGCCCGCGCTGGCCTACCTGGACATGGGGCAGGCCATCGCCCACTGCACGCGTGGCCTGGGCATCTGGGAGTGGGCGAGCACGGCCGCCGCGGAACCCGATGTGGTTCTGGCCTGTGCCGGTGACATCCCGACGCTGGAGACCCTGGCCGCGGCCGACATCCTGCGGCGTGAATTGCCCGGGCTGGCCGTCCGGGTGATCAATGTCGTCGACCTCATGCGGCTGCTGCCGGAATCCGACCATCCACATGGCTTGCCGGACAGGGAATTTGACGCGCTGTTCACCCGTGACAAACCGGTCATCTTCGCCTACCACGGCTACCCGTGGCTGATCCACCGGCTCACCTATAGCCGCACCAACCACCATCAACTGCATGTGCGCGGTTTCAAGGAACGCGGCACCACGACGACGCCGTTCGACATGGTGATGCTCAACGATCTTGATCGCTTCCACCTGGTCATCGACGTCATCGACCGGGTGGATGGGCTGGCCAGCCAAGCCGCCGTGCTGCGTCAGCGCATGGTCGATGCCCGCCTCGCGGCCCGCAGCTACACCCGCGAACACGGCGAGGACGACCCGCAGATCGCGGGGTGGGCGTGGGATCGCGAGCGAACCTGAGTGCGGTGAACCCCGGGTAAACTTGCACGATGCTTGACGGGACGGTTGCAGTCGACACCAATCCGGTGGTGTCGCAGCTCGCGGCGCTGCACCGGTTCCGGATTCACCTCGACATCGCCGTCGTCGTCGTCGTGCTGGTGCTGACGAACCTGGTCGCGCACTTCACCACGCCGTGGGCCAGCATCGCCACCGTCCCGGCCGCCGCGATCGGTCTCGCGTTTTTGATGCGTGCCAACGGTCTGGACTGGACCGACCTCGGCCTGGGCCGCGAACACTGGAAGTCCGGGATGGGCTATGCGCTGGCGGCGGTGGCCGTCGTGGCGTCGGTGATCGGGCTCGGTGTGCTGCTCCCGATGACCCGGCCGATGTTCATGAACAATCACTACGCCACGATCTCCGGCGCGTTGGTCGCCTCGATGCTGATCATCCCGCTGCAGACCGTTATCCCCGAGGAGCTGGCCTTTAGGGGTGTGCTGCACGGCGCGTTGAACCGGGCGTGGGGCTTTCGCGGCGTCGCACTGGCGGGCTCGCTGCTGTTCGGACTCTGGCACGTCGCCACGTCGTTGGGCCTGACCAGCAACAATGTCGGCTTCTCCCGCGTCTTCGGCGGCGGGGTGTTCGGGATGCTGGCCGGGGTGACTATGGCGGTTTTCGCCACCGGGGCGGCCGGGTTCGTCTTCAGCTGGCTGCGCCGCCGAAGCGGCAGCCTGATTGCGCCGATCGCGCTGCACTGGTCACTGAACGGCCTCGGTGCCCTGGCCGCGGCGCTGGTCTGGCACCTGTCCACCTAGGCTTTGGATCACACCAGCAGGACCGCCGCGCCGGCGATGCGGCCGGCGCTGAGATCCGTCAGGGCCCGATCGGCTTGTCCGAGGGGGTATTCCGGTGTGGTCACTTCGATGTGATGCCTCCCCGCGAAGTCGAGAAAAGCCCGCGCATCGGCCCGGGTGTTCGACGTGACCGACCGGACCTGGCGCTCCTGAAACAGGTGACGCTGGTAGTTGAGAGGCGGGATATCGGACAGGTGAATCCCTGCGATTGCCAAGGTGCCACCTCGGTCCAGCGCCTCCAGCGCGGGCAGCACCAGCTCACCGACCGGCGCGAACAGAATCGCGGCATCCAGCGGCACGGGCGGCGCATCGGCGGCACCCTGGGCCGACGCGGCGCCGAGCTTCAGCGCCAGCTCGCGCGCGTCGGCTCCGCGGGTCATCACGTGCACCTCGGCGCCTTGTGCCAACGCGACCTGCGCGGTGATGTGGGCGCTGCCGCCGAAGCCGTATAGCCCCAGCCGTCCACCCGGGGGCAGCTCCGCGCGCAGCAGGGAGCGGTATCCGATGATGCCGGCGCACAACAACGGCGCGAGCTCGCTGTCGCTGTAACCGCTCGGCAGGTGGTGCGCGAATGCGGCAGGCACCGTGGCGAATTCGGCGTACCCACCGTCGGCGTCCCAGCCGGTGTAACGGGATTCGGGGCACAGGTTCTCGTTGCCGCGACGGCAGTACTTGCATACGCCGCAGGTGTGGCGCAGCCAGGCGATGCCCACCCGGTCCCCCACCTTGAACTCGTCACCGGCCTCGGCCCCGATCTGGACGACCTCCCCCACCACCTCGTGGCCGGGGGTCACCCGATCGCGGTGCACGGGTAGGTCACCTTCGGTGACGTGCAGGTCGGTGCGGCACACCCCACACGCGCGCACGGCAACAAGCAACTCCGACGGCCCGGGAAGCGGCACGTCGGTGGTGACTTGTTCGAGTGGGCCGGTGGCCATCGGTCCGGGCCGGCGCACTCGCCAAGCCCGCATCGCCGTGGTCGCCGCCGGGGCCATCGGTGGCTTACGCCGGTAAGGCCCGTTGCGGCGTCGATGTCGGAGTCGGGGTGACCTCGCCAGCGGGTGCTTGGCCCGGCGCCGGTGCGGGCGCCGGCGCACCGGGGGCCGGTGCGGGCGCCGGCGCACCCGGGGCCGGTGCTGGAGCGCCCGGAGCCGGGGCCGGCGCCGGGGCCGGCCCCGGAGCGCCCGGAGCCGGTGCTGGAGCGCCCGGAGCCGGGGCCGGCGCTGGGGCCGGCGGCGGGGCCCAGGGCTGGATCGACTCGGCCAGCGCCTTGGCCGCGCCCACGTCGACCGGGTCGTTCGAGGTCCCGAGCCACACCACGAACCAGCGCTGCGGGGGCGTGGACGAGGCCGAACCGACGACGCCCGTCCAGATCTGGCCGTTCGGCTTGGACGGATCGCTGAACTTGACCTCGTAGTACGACGCGCTTCCGGTGATCCCATTAGCGGCGGTCAATGAGGCGGTCGCCTGGTTCATCCGGGTGCCCGGATACGGCATGAAGAACTCACCCATGTCCGAGCCCAGGCGGACCGCGGCCTGCGCGTTGCTCGCTTCCGCACTGGCGTAAAGCTTTTGGTCCAGCCGGCCCATCACGACGCGGGTGTCGTTGGCAACCGGTGGCGGCTGGTCGGGGAACGGCGGCGGTGCGGTGGCCTTGCTGAGCAGCTCCGAGCCATAGTCGAGGTGCGACGCGTCCGACTCCACCCAACCGGGGGGAAGGACGAAGCTGAATCCTCCGACGGCATTGGCGATCCGGCCGGCGTTCGGGTCGACGGCCGGTGGTGGCGGGGGTGCGTTCGGATCGACCGGTGGCGGGGGCGTCGCATTCGGAGCGCCCGGCTGGGCCTGCGGCGCGCCGGGCGCCGCCGGCGCGGCAGGCGGGGCCGGCGGGGCCGTCGTCGTCGGCACCGGGGGCGCGGGCTCCGGATCGGCGTTGGAGGTCGCCGGTAATGCGATGCTAACGGCAAAGGCACTGGTCACCGTGGCGATCGCCAGCGTCGCCCGCAGTCCGTTGCGACGTGTCGAGTTCGGGTCCACCTGATTCATGGCGACGAACCTACCCCGTTACGGCTGTGAAGCAAGTGTGCCGTGCGGCCGTTGCGATGCGGTTTTTCGGATGTTGCCGATGTGCAATCCGTCTGGCGTCGGCGCAGGTCATCGAGGCGCGGGGTACAGAGCCACTTCGTGGGCTTTCACCGAGAACCACACGCGCTGCCCGGGTGTCAGCCGCAGCTCGGCGGCGGCGTCGCCGGTGATCTCCGCGGCCAGGCCAGGGGCGCCATCGGGCTGCTCCTGGGCGCGCACCAAGACCGCGGACCCCCGGATATCCAGCTCCGCCACGGTCACCTCGACCGTATTGCGTGGGCTGCCGTGTGGCTGGTCTCGGTACACGGCCACCGCCGAGGGCGGGAACACCGCTACCGCGTTGTGCCCGGGGGCGAGCTGGTCGGCCAATTCCTGGGCCGGGGTCGCATGCCAGTGAGCGCCGAAGCGGGCGTGCAGCGATCCGTCCGGACCGATCGTCCCGTTGACCAGGTTGATGCCGGCGATGCGGGCGCCGAAATGACTGCGTGGCGCGGTCAGCACGTCCGCCACCGGGCCGATCTGGGCTATCCTCCCCGCTTCGAGCACCAGCACCCGATCGGCCAGCGCGAACACGTCCAGCAGGTCGTGGGTGATCAGAATTACCGCGCAGCCGGTTCGGGTGACCACGTTGCGCAGCACCGCGCGGATGCCCGCGGCCGCGGCGACGTCGAGTCCGGCGAGCGGCTCGTCGAGCATCAACACATCGGGCTCGGCTGCCAACGCGCGCGCGATGGCCACCCGCTGGGCTTGACCTCCCGACAGCTCCCGCGGTTTTCGGTCGGCGAAGCGCTCGGCATCCAGCTCCCGCAGCCAGCGCAGCGCCGTCGCATTTTTGCTGGCGCGAGCGGCGCGGAACATGGGGGGCTTTTTCTGGCGGGTGCGGGGTCCGAACGCAACGTTGGCGGCGACGCTCATGTGCGGGAACAGCAACGGGTCCTGCATGAGCAGCCCCACCCGGCGGTCGTACGTTGCCACGTCCACCCCGGCCGCGGTGTCGGTCAAAACCCGATCCCCCAGCCGCACCACGCCCTCGTCGGGGCGAACCAGCCCGGCGATGACGTGCAGCGCCGTCGACTTGCCGGCGCCGTTGGGTCCGAGCACGGCGAGAACCTCGCCCGCAGCCACCGAGAAGTCCACATCCAGATGGCGTTCCGCGACAACGGCGCGAAGCTGTAGCTCGCTCATGGCCGGTTACCTGGCGTCGGTCCCGGTCAGCCGGCGGGCGCCGACGCCCACCACCACCAACGCCGCCACCACCACCAACAGGATCGACAACGCCACCGCGGCGTTCGCATCGGTCACCCGCTGCAGGTAAATCTCCAGCGGCAGGGTTCGGGTGACACCTTGCCGGGAACCGGCGAATGTCAGCGTCGCGCCGAACTCCCCCAGTGAGCGCGCGAACGCCAGCACCGCTCCCGACAGCATGCCGGGCACCAGAAGCGGCAGGGTCACTCGCCACCAGACCGCGGAGGGTCGCGCACCGAGCGTCGCCGCGACCACCTCATAGTCGGCTCCCGCGGTGCGGGCGGCGCCCTCGAGGGAAATCACCAGAAAGGGCAGCGAGACGAACGTCTGCGCCAGCACCACGGCGGTGGTGCTGAACGCGATGCTGATACCGGCGGCCTCCAGATACCGCCCGATCAGCCCCAGCCGGCCGAACGCGTAGAGCAAGGCAATGCCGCCCACCACCGGCGGCAGCACCAGCGGCAGCAGGATCAGCGGGCGCAACAGCCGCACCAACCGCGTCTCACTGCGGGCCAGCACGAGCGCCATCGGCACTCCGAAGAGCACGCAGAGCACCGTGCTGGCGGCGGCGGTCTTGAGGCTCAGCAACAGCGCGGTCTTCGACGAGGGGCTGGTGATCAGCGACCAGAAATTCGGCCAGTCGACCTTGATCGCGATCGCGAACAGCGGCAGCACAACGAACACGGCCCCCACGGCGGCGGGGGCGTATACCCAGCGCGGCAGATCCGTAGGCCGGTGCATGGTCAGTGCTCAGGGTTTGGCGAAGCCCGACTGGGCCAGGATGTTTTGCCCCGTGTCACCGGTCACCACGGCCACGAACTTCTGCGCGGCCGTCGGTTGCGGCGCCTTCTTCAATACCGCAATGGGATAGACGTTCACCACGCCGGCGGCCTCCGGAAAGTTGACGGTCGTCGCCTTGCTTCCGGCGCTGCGGGCATCGGTGACATACACCAGCCCGGCGTCCGCCTGCCCGGTCGTGACCTTGTTGAGGACATCGGTCACGCTGAGTTCCTCGCTGACCGGGTTGAGGTGTACCCCCGTGCTGTCTTCGATGCGCCGGGTCGCCGATCCGCACGGCACCGGCTGCTGGCAGATCACCACGTCGAGCCCCGGCTTGCCGAGGTCGGCGAAGGATCCGATTTTCTTCGGGTTGCCCGGCGCGGTGACGATGACCAGTGTGTTCGACGCGAAGTTCGTCGGATTGCCCGTCAGTAGCCCCGCCTTGGCGACAGTGTCCATCTGCGCGGTGTCCGCCGATGCGAAGACGTCGGCGGCCGCGCCCTGGGTCAGCTGGGTCGCGAGCTCTGAGGAACCCGCGAACTCGAAATCGACGCCGGCGCCCGGATTTTCGGTTTTGAACTGCTGACTGATCTGAGTGAACGCCGCTTTCAGCGAGGCCGCGGCGAACACCACGATTTTGGCGGAGGCCGCAGCGGGCTGGGAAGGCGAGGACGAGGGCGATTTCGAACCGCAGCCGACGACTCCCGCCGCCAGGATCGTCGAAACCACACCGGCCAGGATCCCGATCCGACGCATGGGGTGAACCCTAGCCCGCCGACGATGCGGTCCGCTTGGCGGCTGAAACGTCGCAAATAAGTGACGGCCGAATAGTTATGCAAATTATCTGCGCGTCGCGGCGTCCGGAATTTCGCCGACTAGCTACTGTCCAGTAACATGTACGGGGATTGACGCCATAACACGCTGAGATCCCGGGCATTGGTCCGGCGGTGTGCCACCGCATGGAGCTGCCAGGGTCTGGGTTCAAGGGTGAACACGAGGAGGTCGTGGCAGTGGAGGTGCTGGTCACCGGCGGAGACACCGAGTTGGGGCGCACAGTAGCCGAGCGCTTCCGCGACGACGGTCACAAGGTGACCCTCGTGGGCGCACGCCGCAGCGATCTGGAGGTCGCCGCCAAGGAACTGGACGTGGATGCGATCGTCTGCGACACCACCGACCCGGCCAGCATTGCCGAGGCTCGGGGGGCATTCCCTTACCACCTCGACACCATCGTCAACGTGCCGGCGCCGTCGTGGGACGCCGGCGACCCCCGCACCTACTCGATGTCCGACACGGCCAATGCGTGGCGGAATGCCCTCGACGAGACCGTGCTATCGGCAGTGCTGACGGTGCAGGCCGTGGGTGACCACCTGCGCTCGGGTGGCTCCATCATCAGTGTGGTGGCCGAAAATCCGCCCGCCGGAAGCATCGACGCCGCGATCAAGGCGACCCTCTCGAATTGGATCGCCGGGCAGGCGAGCATTTTCGGCACTCGCGGAATCACCGTCAACGCTGTGGCCAGTGGGCGCAGCGTCCAGGCCGGTTACGAGGGCCTGTCGCGCACGCCGGCGCCGGTCGCGGCGGAGGTCGCCCGCTTGGCGCTGTTCCTGACCACATCCGCGGCTCGCCACATCACCGGTCAGACGCTGCACGTCAGCCACGGCGCACTCGCTCAGTTCGCCTGAGGCTCTTTCGCTTTCGCGGCCGCTCGCTACGGTAGATACCGTGGCTATTCGGCTTGGTCTGCAGATACCCAGTTTCTCCTACGGCACCGGGGTGGAGAAACTCTTCCCGTCGGTCATCGCCCAGGCGCGCGAGGCCGAAGCGGCGGGCTACGACTCGCTGTTCATCATGGATCACTTCTACCAACTGCCGGCGTTGGGATCGCCCGACCAGCCGATGCTGGAGGCCTATACCGCACTCGGCGCGCTGGCCACCGCCACCGAACGGCTGCAGTTGGGCACCCTGGTGACCGGCAACACGTATCGGAACCC
>Ga0306918_10001857_pt1 | contig 10629 bp, 10 predicted proteins | sample tim00Cox0000000H_FD_203315 | JGI IMG/M metagenome (GOLD analysis project Ga0306918, IMG submission 203315) | Lab enrichment of tropical soil microbial communities from Luquillo Experimental Forest, Puerto Rico - timezero.00C.oxic.00.000.00H (v2)... | ecosystem: Environmental > Terrestrial >... | reverse complement strand
TCGAACAAGTCAGGTCCATAGGAGACCAAGCCACCGCTCGTGACCATGATTCGCCGAAAATAGACTGCGGGAAGCCTGTGTCGCGCCGCGGTCGCGATGATCAGATTACGATGCGTAAGCGCCTGCGCGCTCCCGGTCACGACCAGACCGCCATTGGGGATTCGGGCAAACTCGGCGACCGCGCGCTCAATCTCGGCCGACTCGTTGACATCGACCGGCGTCAATTCAACCCCTAACGACGGCGCCACCGACTGGATTGCCGCGAACTGACCGACCCCGGCGGAAACCGAAGCATCCCGAATGACCGCCACACGCGTCGCGCGCGGTACGACCTCTTTGAGCAGCTCCAGCCACTTGCCGGCCAGTCCGAATTCGTACAGGGCAAATCCGGTGGCGTTGCCGCCGGGCCGCGCTAGGCTGGCGACATAACCGGCGCCAACCGGATCTGCGACGGCTGCAAACACGACTGGTACAGCGCGGGTCACCCGCAGCAGCGGCCCCATGGCCGCGGAGCCGTTGGCCAGGATGACGTCCGGCGCGAGCGCGACCAGATCCGCCGCACGCTTGCGTACCGAGTCCGCGTCCGAACTGGTCCAGCTGTATTCGATGCGCACGTTGCGGCCGACCGACCAACCCGATTGCTGCAGCCCTTGAAGGAACGCCGCAAGGCGATCCTGGGCGTCCCTATCGTCCGCAGCCGCGGGCATCAGTACGCCGATACGCCGCACCCGCTCGCCCTGCGCCCGCGCGACAACCGGCCACGCCGCGGCGCCGCCGAGCAACGTGATGAACTCGCGTCGCCTCATGCGCACCCCTCGTCAGCTTAGGGCCGCACATTACCACGCCGTTGCGGAAGAACGCCGCTGTGCATCACAGCAAAAATTGCGCGCTAATGTCGCAGATGAGTCAAACTCGGTGTCGCGTGGTTGGTGTAGCCTGATCTTCGAGCCGCCCCCAGCGGGATATGCCGAAGTCCCTTTTTTGGCGGCAAGCTGATGCCATCGGCGGGCATCCCACTCAGACCATCATTTGTGCGGTCTATCCACGCTTGCATCGCGCGCCCGCGCCCTTTTACGCCCTAAAGACGATCCGGAGGAGGACGCCAATGAAACATCCCCGCCGTATATTCTTGCATCTGGCCGCGGGTGCTACCGCGCTGACGTACCTCTATCCTGGACTGATTTGCGCAGCGATCGCGTTCTTCGTGACGCAATCTCCCGCGCGCGCGGACATCATCACAGAATGGAATCAAACCGCAGTAACAACTCTCGTGCAGGCTCAACTCCCCACAGGAGCGCCGACTCGAGCGTTGGCGATGCTCCATGCCGCAATGTTCGAGGCGGTCAACTCGATTGATCCTCAGTTCCACCCCTACAAGGCTTCCATCGACGCGCCGAAGGGAGCTTCGGCGGCTGCGGCCGCATCGTCAGCCGCCTATCGCGTACTGGCGGCGGTATTGCCCGCACAGGCATCAACGCTCGAAGGACGGCACAAAGTGCTGACCGCAGGAATCCCGGAGAGCGCGGATAGGGCCGCCGGAATATTGATCGGCGAGAAAGCAGCCGCAGCTATCTTGGCCTTGCGCGCAAACGATGGCGCGGACTTCTCGGCCGCTTACACACCCGTTCCCGGGACAGGCATGTACGTGCCGACGTCGACTGGGATGATGGCTTCGCCTTCTCTGGGCAAGATGCAGACCTTTGTATTAGAGAAATCCAGCCAGTTCCGTCCGCCGCCCCCGCCAGCCATCGACAGCGCCCAGTGCCTTCGTGATCTCGGCGAAGTGAAGGCGCTCGGTGAGAAGGACAGCGCGATTCGCACGAAGGCGCAGACCGACATCGCGCGGTACCACGCCCCTCCGGGATTTATTGTCTGGAACAGTATCGCGCGGCACGCTGTGCAAGCTAAGGCGCTCGACCTGGTCAATTCCGCACGGGCCATGGCCCTGGTGAATTTTGGGATAAGTGATGCGGTGAGTGCAATCTTCGACGCGAAATACACCTACAATGCGTGGCGACCAGTAACCGCGATCCGCGCGAGCGGGTCGGCTTCCGGCTGGACGGCTTTGCTGCCTGAGCCGATGCACCCTGAATACCCCTGCGCACACTGCGGCGTCGGTGCAGCCGCGTCGACAGTCCTGCAAAGACTATTCGGGTCTGGTCCATTTCCGTTCTCGGCAACCGCCGCGCCAGATGTAGCCCCCAGGGCATTTGGCAGGTTCCGCGAATTTGAAGAGGAAGAGGCCATTTCCCGAATCTATGCGGGCGTGCACTTCCGCTGGTCTAATGCCGTCGGCGAGATCGTCGGGAAGCAGGTTGGAGAGAAGGTATTGGAAGCTCTCAAGCCGAAAAGCTGATGATCAGGCGGAGCCTACCGAAATTTCCGCATGCCACTGAAGTGTCGCCGAGGCAGAGCCGATCGGCTTTGCCTCGGTGGCCGCAACGATGCATTGAGGCGCTTTGTGGCCTTCACATTTGAGGTCCGGTCAGGGTCATGAGCCGAAAGGCTCATGGCGAGGCAGCTTCGTGCCAGTAAGCGACATATGCAGCGCAGCAAATTGGAGCTTATTTGATTGCCCTCGTCGAGGGGCCGGCGGTTCGCTGAACGGAGCGTTATGGAATATCGGGCTTGCGGCAGTTTCACTGCGGCTTGATGCCGGCGAACTTGATCACCTTGCCCCACTTCTCTGTTTCGGCCGCAATATGCTTTCCGAACTCGGCTGGCGTACTGGCAAACACGATGGCGCCCAGGTCGGCAAGCTGCTCCTTGATTTTTGGGTCGGCGAGCGCGGTATTGATCTCTCTGTTGAGCTTGTCGATGACTTCGGTCGGCGTGCTTTTGGGTGAGCCAACGCCGGACCAGCCGCTCGCCTCGTAGCCCGGTACAAATTCGCTGACGGTGGCGATGTCGGACAGCGCCTCCGAGCGCGTCCCGGTGGTTACTGCGAGCGCGCGCAGCCTGCCAGCCCTGATATACTCGATCGATGCGGCAGTGTTAACGAACATGATCTGCACCTGCCCGGCGAGCAGATCAACGAACGCGGGACCCGCGCCGCGATAGTGTACCTGCACCAAATCGACGCCCGTCATCGTTTTGAATAGCTCGCCGTAAATATGTGGAGCGCTCCCAATGCCACCCGATGCCATATTGATCTTGCCCGGGTTGGCCTTGGCATAATCGATGAACTCAGGAACCGTCTTCGCTGGAACCGAGGGATGAACCGTCATGACGTAGATCGTGCGCAGCAGGCTTGCGACCGGTTCAATATCACGAATGAAATTGAAATTAAGCTTGTCATAGAGCGTCGTGTTGATAGCGTTCGTCGACGTGATGAGAAGGAGTGTGTAGCCGTCGGCGGGTGCCCTCACGACCGCCTCCGTGCCGATATTGCTGCCGGCACCCGGGCGGTTCTCGACAATGAATTGCTGACCGAGCCGCTCCGACAGCCATTGACTGATTAGGCGGGCGATAATGTCGGCTGGTCCGCTAGGGGCGAAGCCGACGACGATGCGTACCGGCCGCGTCGGATAGGATTGCGCCCTCGCGATCCGCGACACCGCCGGCAGCGCGGCAGCGCCCGCAGCCAGCTGCAGTAAATTTCGGCGGGGAAGTTTCATCATGTTGCTTCCCTGAAATGCTAAGCGGGAGCCAGATTTATTCTCCCTTGATGTTCGCGGCCTTGATGATCGGCCACCACTTCTCAATTTCGGCCTTGTGAAAGGCGCCGAGCGCCTGCGGCGTCTGCTGCTCGCGGGGAAAAATCTCCTGCCCCAAGTCGGCAAGCCGCGCGTGCACGGCGGGATCGGCGAGGGCCTCTACGACCGCAGCATTGAGCTTGGCGATCACGTCGGCGGGCGTGCCCTTGGGCGCCCACAGACCATGCCAAAACGGCGAATAAAGCGCGGGTCCTCCCGCTTCGTCGACGGTGGGAATTTCGGGCGCCGCTGTCCAGCGCGTCTTGGTCAGCACCGCATAGGTCTTGATCTTGCCGCTGCGTAGATGCGGCACGATGTTGGAGCCCTCCGGAGTTGCCAGATCGACCTGCCCGGCAATCACATCCTGCACGAATGAAGCGGCGCCACGATAGGGAACGAACTGCAGGCGTGTGCCGATGACGTTTTGAAAATGGACGCCCCACACGCGCCCGGGCCCGCCCATGCCCACGGTGCCGAACGTCGCATTGGGGTTGGCTTTCAGCCATGCAATCAGATCGACCAGAGTGTTCGGCGGCAGGCTGCTTCTTCCGATGAGCACCTGCGGCGAGGTCGTCAGCAGCGCTATCGGCTCAAGGTCGTTGACGAGGTCGAACGTCAGCGCGTAGGTCGCTCCGCTGAAGACATGACTATTGAGATGGCCGATGCTGAGCGTATAGCCGTTGGGCTCCGCGCGAACCGCGCGGCCAACCCCGATTGTGCCTCCGGCGCCCGTGACGTTTTCGACGATGATCGGTTGACCAAGAGTGATCCTCATTCTTTCGCCTAAGAGGCGGGCAATGGTGTCAGGCGGTCCGCCAGCCGTGGTCGGCACGATGATTGTGATCGGTCGCGACGGATAGGCCTGTGCCCGCGCCGCGAGCGGCCACACAGCAGCAACGCCGAGTGTGGCTAAGAATTTTCGTCGTCCGATGTAGCTTGCCATGTGACCCTCCGGTGGGGGGTCATTCATGCAATGGGGGGATGATACCACGCTTCCATCGCGCGGTCTGCGACTAAGGTCGACAGGCAAGTCGAGTGAAAGTCTCCGAATGACCGCTTGGGTTCAGAAGCGGTGCCGGGATTATCAACGTTCTTTGAAAACGCGGCAATCCAAGGTGAAATGTGGCTGGTGGATTGCACCGGGCTTGCGCTCCGGCTGTTTCAGCAGCGACGACGTTGGAATCGCCGGATGATCAATGAAGATGCCAAAATAAGTCACACCTTCAGAGCCTAAAGAGAAGCGCCCGGACGGACTGGCGAGCCGAATTCTTCCGCCCCTGACACCGCCTATGCGGTGCAGGCCGCCATCTTTCGTCTCGCACCAGTCCCCCACGCGCGGTCCACGCTGCTGATTCCACCTGGCGATCTGCTCGTCGTGCACGGGCCGTCACTCCCGCCGCCAGCTCTTCGCGAATGCTGCCATCGCGGCCTCGCGCGTCGGCTCGTAGCCGTGCGTCGGCCAGCGGTCCTCGTGCTGGCCAAAGGCGAGCATCCACAGCCATGGCTCGCTGACCGGCGCGGCAGCCGCCTTCATGATTCGGCCGACGACGCCATCGCAGACCACGTCGAAGTCGTCGTCGTTCCACTCGCCGGACGGACGGGAGGTCGAGGCGCGCTTGAGGGCCAGATAGTCCTTGTCCATTTTACCGAGCCAACGTGCGCCGCTTCACTCGATCACCTCGTCGGCGCGGGCGAGGAGCGTCGGCGGCACCGACAGGCCGAGTAGCTTCGCCGTCTGCAGATTGATGACCAGCTCGAATTTGGTTGACTGTATCACCGGGAGATCGGCAGGCTTCGCGCCCTTTAAGATGCGGCCGGTATACACACCGACTTGACGGTACATGTCCCCAAGGCTCGTCCCGTAGCTCATTAACCCGCCTGCATCGGCATATTCACGCGCCGCATAGGTGGCGGGAATCGCATGGCGCATCGTTAGCAATGCGAGCTGCACCCTCCGGGTATTAAAAAAGCCATCGGGTCCGACGAATAGCGCATCGGCCCGCTCGAGGCTTGCAAAGGCCGCATCGATTTCGCTGCTGGTGCTGGCCTTGAGGACCTGGATCTCCAGGGTGGTGGCACGAGCAGCAGCGTGTGCGTCATCAAGGACCGCCTCGGTACGCTCAGGATCTGCTGGATTGACCAGTACGGCAACACGAGCAGCGCCCGGCACTAGCTCACGCAGAAGAGCCAGCCGCTTTGCTACTAACTCGGCGCTGAAAAAATTGACCCCAGTTGCATTGCCCTCTGGCCGGGCGAGGCTGGCGACGAGGCCGAACTTGACCGCGTCGCCGCCGACGCTGAAGACGATCGGGATTGCCGCGTTCGCGGCCTTGACCGCGCGCACGGCAGCGGGCGGGCTGCCGGGCAAGGCGATGACCGCGACCCGACGGCGGACAAGGTCGGCCGCCAGTTGCGGCAGTCGATCATATTGGCCCTCCGCCCAGCGGTACTCGATCCCGACGTTCTGCCCTTCGACAAAGCCGACTTCGTTAAGACCTTTTCGGAACGCGGCCAGATAGAGCGCGAACGTATCGAACGAGCCAAATCCGAGGAACCCAATCACCGGCATCGCCGCCTGCTGCCCGTGCGCCGCGAGCGGCCACGCGGCCGCAGTGCCGAGCAGCGTGATGAAGTCGCGCCTCCTCATGTCGGACATCGGGGTTCCTCCCCCGCCGGTCGGCCTACCGCACGCTCAACCTACCGCACACGGGCTGGCAAGGCCTTGGGGCAGACCTGAATTGTTCTGAATCAAGCGTTGGCCGGCCCTCTCAATGTGCCTCCAGCCAGACCAGGATAGCACAAGGCGAGCGGCTCGACGGCCATGTTGAGGAGGGCCGCAGAATTACGCCCCTCTCGACTTTAGGTGTTCAAATCAGCCCAGCGCGAAGCATTCTCAGCAACGCGCTGAATTTCTGCCGCTCCGCAATCGCGGCCTTGGTCCGCTCGCCGTGACGGTATTGCCCATTCCGTTCGCCAGGAGGGCCGCCGCTACCGCTTGCGCCGCCGTGCAATCGACCGCGCCCCTTTTTCGTCGCTGGCGACCGGCATGGCCTCCCGCTCTTCGTCCGCGCTCCACATTGACGGGCTGTCTGAAATTGCACGGAGCAGCAGCCTACTGACCAAGAGTGCGCCGCACCTCGGCCAGAGCCTGCTCGCATGCGGCCTTGTCACCGGTGCCATCGGCTGCACGCGCACGCGCCATGGCTTGCCTGATAGCATGAACCGTCTGAGGCGATATTTCGCCCATCCTTTCCTCAACGGTTTCCAGCGAACGCGGTGTCGGTTGAGGGCTCGTTCCGGCCATGGCGCCGGCAGTGGCAGGTGGCCCGGCGGCAGCTTTTGCTTCGAGCATGGCATCGATCTTTGCCTGCACGGCGGAGAGGTCGTCCCAACATGGGCCGGCGTAACTCGCCGAAATCGAGGTGGCGAGCACAGCTATGGACGCTACTATCGATCGCATTCTCATAACTCCGCCTCCACACGTTCGAGCTTTACCTAAGCACGCGATGGACTCTCATTCAATCACCTCGTCGGCGCGGGCGAGTAGCGTCGGCGGTACGTCGATGCCGAGCCCCTTCGCGGTGCGGAGGTTGAGGAACAGTTCGACTTTCGTGGTCCGCTGGACAGGCAGGTCGGCCGGCTTATCCCCTTTGAGAATCCGGCCGGTGTAGACGCCGACCGCACGGAATGTGTCCGTAAGACTGCCTCCGTAGCTCATCAGGCCGCCGTTCGCCGTGAACTCGCGAAACTGGTAGACCGTGGGCACCGCGTGATGAGTCGTCAGTGTCGCGAGCTGTTCGAGCCGGCCACTGAAAAATGGATCGGTGCCGATCACGAGCGCGCCTGCTCGCAGTTGGTTCAGGGTCGCGAAGACCGTATCGAAATCGCGATCGGCGCTGGCATGCAGGATATGCATCTTCAGCCCGAGGCTACGCGCCGCCGCATGCAGGTTCTTCGTAGTGAGCTCGGCGAGATTCGGATTAGTCGGGTTGACGAGTAGGCCGACGACGGTCGCCGTGGGCACCAGCTCGTGCAGCAGCTCCAGCCGCTTCGGTCCTACCTCCGCGTTCAACGACGTGACGCCCGTGATGTTGCCGCCCGGTCGCGCGAGGCTGGTGACCAGTCCAAGCTCGACCGGATCGGACGCTACCTCGAAGACGATGGGAATCGTTGTGGTTGCCGCCTTAGCCGCCAGTGCCGCAGGAGTGCTACCAGGCGTGACAATCACGGTCACCTGGCGACCGACGAGCTCGGCCGCCAGTGGCCCCAATCGCTCGTTTTGTCCCTCCGCCCAGCGATATTCGATCGCCACGTTGCGGCCCTCGGCATAGCCGATTTCACTCAAGCCTTGGTGGAACGCGCGCATGCGGCCCGCCCACCGGTCGGGTGATGCGCTGCCAAGAAAACCGATCACCGGCATCGCCGGTTGCTGCGCCCGCGCCGCGAGCGGCCACGCCGCCGCCGCGCCGCCGAGCAACGTGATGAACTCGCGTCTTTTCATTCGATCACCTCGTCGGCGAGCGCCAGCAATTTCGCCGGTACTTCGAGACCGAGCGCCTTTGCGGTCTTGAGGTTGATCACCAGCTCGAACTTGGTCGGCGCCTGCACCGGAAGCTCGGCCGGCTTGGCGCCCTTGAGAATGCGGTCAACGTATGCTGCCGCCCGCCGGTATACGTCGCCCACCTCGGTCCCGTAGGACAAGAGACCGCCGCTCGCCGCATAGAAACGATAGGGATAGACCGCGGGCAGGCGATGGCGGGCCGCCAGCGCGATGATAAGGTCGCGACCATTCACGGTGCTCACATCTGGCAGCACGATCAGGCCGCCGTTCGCCATGCGCGCGAAGGCCTCGATGGCCACTTCGATGCCAGCGGCGTCCGGCGCTGTGGCCGGCATCGGCTTTACCGCGAATGAGGACGCGGCCGCCTCGATGGGCCGCAGGAACGCCGGTGCGTAAGGCGCCGTCTGCGGGTTGAAGATGACCGCGACCTGCGTGACCGCGGGCGCGATCTCCTTCAGCGTTTCGAGCCACTTGCCGCCGATTGAAAACTCGAAACTGGCGAAGCCGGTGACGTTGCCGCCCGGCCTCGCCAGGTTCGGCACGAAGCCGCTGCCGATCGGATCGGTCACCTGCACGAACACCATCGGTAGGGTTGTGCTCTCCCGAAGCAGCGCGGCCAAGACTGGCGTGGTGTTGGCAAGGATCAGGTCCGGCGTCGCGGCGACCAGCTCGGCGGCCTGGCGGTGCAAGAGGTCCGGATCTGGAGCCCAGCGATATTCGATACGCAGGTTGCGTCCCTCCACCCATCCGAGCTCGCGCAGCCCCGCTTCGAAGGCGTTGACGCGAAACTGCGATTCCGGGTCGCGCTCGGTGACGGCCATTAGCACGCCGATCCGCCGCATCCGCTCACCCTGCATCGCACGTGCTGCAAGTGGCCACGTCGCCACCCCCGCGCCAAGAGTGATGAACTCGCGCCGCCTCATGTCGGACATGGGTTTCCTCCCGGAGGGTGGAAGATCATACCACCATTACGTCACGGGTATGATTTTTGGAGGGACACGTGTCACTGCCGGTGCATCCGGGTTCTTCTTTTGAGCCAGTCGGGGGAACGCCCCGAACGATGCCGGTCCTTCTTGTCTGCGCTGCCTGCACCCGCGATCTAGAACCTTGGGTGCCGGCTCTTAAGAGTGCCCGCCTTCGATTACTCGGAACCGTCGCCGCCGATCCGGAGCGGTAGCAGTGGACTGCCATCGCGCGAGAATGCGCCGCAGCGTTGCGACCAGCCGATCAAATTCGATCGGTTTGGTGTCGAACTCGTTGCACCCCGCCGCAAGCGCCTTTTCGCGTTCGCCGGCGAGCGCATGCGCGGAGAGAGCGATGATCGGGATATCACGGGTTTGCGGATTGCCCTTGAGCCGCCGCGTAGCTTCCCAGCCGTCGACGACTGGCATTTCGAGGTCCATCAGGATGATATCGGGGCATTCGCTGACCGCCATTGCGCAGCCCTTCTCGCCGTCCTCCGCCGTCAGCACCTCGAAATCGCCGAGCAGCTCGAGCCGCATCTTGAGCATATAAACGTTGTCGTCGTTGTCTTCGACGTAAAGCACTTTGGTCACGATGCTGCTTCCATCCGGTTGGTGACTGCAGGCTTCCTCTGCACCAGCCGGCGGACGCGTTCGACCAGGTCGGCCGGTCGGAACCTTTCCTTGACCAGCACAAATTGGACGCCGGCATTCAACCGCTCGCGATCTTTGGCGTCGAGATCAAGCGCGGTGATCACGATGACCGGGATGTCTCGCCAGTCCGCCTTCTTCTGCAAGGCGGCGACGACCGCAAAGCCGTCCATCTCCGGCATCATCAGATCGAGCAGAATCACGTCCGGCTTGCCCTGTTGGAGACGATCCAACGCCTCTCGTCCGTTCGCTGCCTCTCGTACGGCCCAATGGGGACCCTCGAGCCATCCGCGCATCCGCTCGCGCTGCACCGCATCGTCTTCCACCAGCAGGACGCGGGTGGGTGGGGTCGATGCCCGAAAACGGGTGACCAGCCGGTGCAGCCGCTCGCGGTCGATCGGCTTGGTGAGATAGCCGGCCGCGCCGAGTGCAATGCCGCGGCGGTGCTCATCCACGATCGTGATCATGATGACCGGGATCTCGGCGAGCTCAGGGTCCTGCCGCAGCGCGCCCAACACCGACCAGCCGTCGAGGTCGGGCATCATGACGTCGAGCGTGATCGCGGTCGGACGCAATTCCTTGGCAAGCTTGAGCCCCTGCACCCCGCCCTCCGCAGTCACGACGGAAAATCCTTCGGCCTTGAGGTGATCCGCAATGAGCTCGCGCGCAGTAGCATCGTCGTCGATGACGAGAACGCGATCGGCAGTGGGCGAACGGCCGCCGTCTGAACCGGGCGAGCTCCTCGCCTGCGGCTCCGCGC
>Ga0306918_10001853_pt1 | contig 10640 bp, 10 predicted proteins | sample tim00Cox0000000H_FD_203315 | JGI IMG/M metagenome (GOLD analysis project Ga0306918, IMG submission 203315) | Lab enrichment of tropical soil microbial communities from Luquillo Experimental Forest, Puerto Rico - timezero.00C.oxic.00.000.00H (v2)... | ecosystem: Environmental > Terrestrial >... | reverse complement strand
GCCTATGAGCAGGCCAACACCTATTCCAACCTCATCTCCGTCTCCCATCCTATCCTGGATCTGCTCACCTTGAACTTCGCCTATCACAATGCCCATCATGCCCGCCCCGCCGTGCCCTGGCACGATCTGCCGTCCCTGCATGAAAAACTCTACGGTCCGGATCGCACGCAGGTTCTCCCCGCCAGCACGCTCTTCACCTCCTGGCACAAGAACCGGCTGCGCCGCGTCACCGATCCTGATTACGGCTTCGTTGCGCCCGTAGGCGACCGCGCCGCGCAATTTGTCGGCGCCGTCGGCGTCTCCTTCCTCACGGCGGTCTGATGACGCAGGTGAAAAAATTCTGGCCGCTGCTCACCGGCATGCATCGCTACGACAAGAGCGTCTCCACGCGCCACCGCAATGAAGGCGTCATGATCGATGCGCCGATCCTGGCTTACCTCATCGAAACCGCGAATGGCCGCATTCTCTACGATGTGGGCTGCGATTATTCCAAGCTCGCCGACCCGGCCCGGCGCGAGCGTTTCTACGGCGGCCTCTCTTTCGACCCGCCGGTGATGCGCGCGGAAGACCGCCTGCCATCGCGTCTGGCCCAGCTCGGCCTGAACCCGAAGGACATCGATGTGGTGTTCCTCGGCCATCTACATTTCGACCATGCCGGCGGCCTCTGCGAATTTTCCCATGCCGATCTGCATGTGCATGAAAAGGAGCTGGAAGCGGCGCGCGAGCCGGCCGACGAAGCCTATTTCGGCGATGATTTCAAGAAGGTCAAAAACTGGCGCTGTGCGTGCTGTGATTATGATCTGGCGCCCGGTGTGCGCGCCATCGAGACCCCAGGCCATACCGCCGGGCATATGTCCATGCTCATAGAGCTGCCGCGGGGCAAGCCCATCCTGCTCTGCGGCGATGCCGCCGATCTCGTCGAGAATCTTGAAGAGGAGATCGCGCCGGGACTTTGCTATCGCGATGACGAGACGCAGGCCCTCGCCTCGATACAGTGGTTGAAACAATTGGCGCAGCAGACAGGAGCGGAGCTATGGCCGAACCACGATCTGACATTCTTCCAGGCGCACAACATCTTCCCGCAAGCAATGTCGTAACGCCGCCAGCCCAGGCCACGCGGCCAAAATTATGGACCGTCCGCGGCACCATGAGCAAGACCAGCTACAGGCTGGTGGCACTCGCCTCCTTCCTGCTCCTGCTCGGTGTCTGGTTCGGCCTCACCGCCACTGGGCTTATCGACCCGATGTTTCTGCCCAGTCCCATCGATGTCGCCGAGCAGGCCTGGAGCTGGGCCACCACCGATAATCTGCTCGGCAATACCGGCATCTCCATCTACCGCGTCATGACCGGCTTCGCGCTCTCCGCGGCCATGGCCGTGCCGCTCGGCCTCTATATCGGCGCCTTCATGCCGGTGCGCGCCTTTTTCGAGCCTTTGATGGAATTCTCGCGCTATCTACCCGCTGTCGCTTTCGTGCCGTTGGTGCTGCTCTGGGCCGGCATCGGCGAGGCTTCGAAAATCGCCCTCATCTGGCTCGGCACTTTCTTCCAGATGGTGCTGATGGTGTCTGACGATGTCTCGCGCGTGCCGATGTCGCAGATCGAGGCGGCGCGCACTTTGGGCGCCACCAATGCGGAAGTGGTGCACAAAGTGCTACTGCGCTCGGCCTTGCCCGGCATTTTCGATACGCTGCGCCTCACCCTCGGCTTTGCCTGGACATATCTCGTGGTGGCCGAGCTGGTCGCGGCCAATTCCGGTGTCGGTTATGCCATCATGCAGGCGCAGCGCTTCCTGCAGACGGACCGCATCTTCGTCGGCATCATCGTCATCGGCATCATCGGCCTCATCACCGATCAGAGCCTGCGCTTCGTCCACCGCAAACTTTTCCCCTGGGCCCGCAAATAAGGAGGCGGATATGAGCAACTTGGCCGTTTCCCAACTCTCGAAGCGCTTTGACCATTTCGAGGCGCTCAGCGAGGTCAACCTGTCCCTGGAGAGCGGCGAGTTCGTCGCACTGGTCGGCGCCTCGGGCTGCGGCAAATCCACACTCCTGCGCATCATCGGCGGGCTGGAGACAAAAACAACCGGCACGCTCTGCATCGACGGGCGAGCGATCACCGCACCCGGCCGCGACCGTGCTATGGTGTTTCAAGACTACAGCCTCTACCCTTGGCTCAGCGTGAGGGAGAATGTCCTCTTCTGCCGCGGCCTGAAAGCCTACAGCAAAGGCCAAACCGAAGCCACCATCGGCGATGCCATGCGCCGGTCCAATCTGCTCATCGAACTGATGGGCCTGGCCCGCGTGCGCGATGCCAGCCCCGCCGCCCTGTCCGGCGGTATGCGCCAGCGCGTCGCCATCGCCCGCGCCCTCATGGCGCAGCCGGACTTCCTCCTCATGGACGAGCCCTTCGGCGCGCTGGACACACAAACACGCGAGGTGATGCATGACCTGATCTTGCATGTGAAGGAGACCGAGCGCTGCGGCATCCTTTTCGTCACCCATGATGTGGAAGAGGCCGTCTATCTTGCCGACCGTGTGGTAGTGCTCGCCCCCAATCCCGGCCATGTCGACAGCGTCTGGGATATTTCGCTTCCACCACGCAACCAAGAGCTGAAGCTAACCCCTGCGTTTTTGCATTATAAGCGCGAGATCACCCAACGCATCCGCGCCACCTCGGGCATGGTGAGCGACCTTTCCGCCCTGCAGGCACTGACCACCGCCTGACGGTGGCCGTTCTCCACCGGATTATGGTGGCAGATTAAAGCGGTGTGCCGATCATAAGTTGCTCGGTGGAATGGAAACCATCACCGGTACCTGTGCGAAGTCCTGAACTTGTGTGGCTTGGGAATAGACTGCGCATCTAAGCTGGACGCGCCGGCAGAAAACAGAATCAACAACATCAGCACCAGCCAAGCGCTCATAATTCTATTCCTTTCAAAATATGATCAATGACAGGAGCGGTCGGCTTCCGCTTGGTCATCGGTCACCACCTGAAAACTCACCGCCTCGTTGGGCGTAAAGTTGGGGCCGCCATTCAGGCGGACAAAAACCGGACCAAACACGGCGAGCTCGACGATCAGCACATCGCCTGATTTACCGCCAGGGCAATCGGATGCGTGCGATGCGCGCCTGATATGGCTGTCCGGAAAATTGGCTGCATGGAATTCCGCTGGCTTTGGCGCCTCGCCATGGTCGAACCACACGATGCTAACCCCCGCACTCAAACCGCTTAAACGGCGTGGGTTGGTGCGAGTCGAACCCTCGCCCACCGATGGCCGTGCACTGCTTTTGCTCCTCACAAATGCCGGACGCGAGAGGCTCGCTGCTGCGGTTCCTATCTGGCGGGACACCCATATGGAGATTGAACGCCGTCTCGACGGCCTCTATCCGAATACCCTGCGTAGAGCACTTATCCTGCTCTTCAGTGGCTAGCCAAGCACGGCTTGATGGATGATCATGTTCCCCTCTTTTGCAGATGAGGGCCGCATGAGCGAAATTAGCGGCACTGTAAATATGCAAAAGATGCGCCGACTGATCCAGGTATTTTCAACTTTGTGGTCGGCGAGGAACTAACACGCAGAGTGTGTGGAGTCAGTGGATTTGAGTAATAAACTGGTTAATTGCAAAGCGTGAGATTTTCGTGATCGACGCGTGCGGGGTACTGGCCTTCAAGTGAAGAATGCGCGGGGCATTACCTCCGAGGTAGTTGGCGCGCCGCCACATTCCTATTTTAGTCCACGAGTCAGGAGGATAGGCTATGACCAATGGCTTGGCGAGTGCGGCGGCGGGAAATGACTGCGTGCGATGCCGTACATTCACCGTGGTAATCGGGGTAACCTTGCCTCCCCCCATCATCAGCACGGCTATGCGCGTGGCGCATGTTGGGGCCGCGGGGGCCGGTTGAATGGAGCTGGCGCCGCCAGTATATTATTATATTCAAAATAAGAGGCTTACGGCCAGTGAGGACTGAAAATGCCGCGTCTTGATCATGACAGCATCGGTGGGTTTTCCATACCGGACGACGTTTACTGGGGCGCACAAACGGCCCGGGCGGTCGAGAATTTTCAGATTTCCGGCGTGCCGCTATCCGACCATCCCGAATTGCTCATTGCCCTCGCCATGGTGAAGAAGGCTGCGGCGCGCGCCAATGTCATGCTCGGCAAACTGGAGCCGCGCATCGGCACCGCGATCGAAAGCGCGGCAGAGGAGATCATCGGCGGGCAATGGCATAACCAGTTTCCCGTCGACGTGATCCAGGGTGGTGCCGGCACCTCGACCAACATGAACATGAACGAGGTTCTCGCCAACCGCGCGCTTGAGCTGCTCGGCCAGCCGCGAGGCGCGTATGAGACCGTGCATCCGAACGACCATGTCAATCTCTCGCAATCGACCAACGACACCTACCCGACCGCCGTGCGGGTGGCCGTGATCCTCGCCAAGAAAGGGCTGGCCGAGGCGCTGGCACAGCTGGCTTCAGCGTTCGAGGCGAAGGCTGCCGCCTTTGCCGATGTGGTGAAGCTGGGCCGGACCGAAATGCAGGACGCCGTGCCGATGACACTCGGCCAGGAGTTCGGCGCGTTCGCCACGACCTTGCGGGAGGACATCACCCGGCTCGATGAAACGTCGGACCTGCTGAGGGAGGTGAATCTCGGCGGCACTGCCATCGGCACACGCATCAACGCCGACCCGGGCTATGGGCGCATCGCCATCGCCATCTTGTCCGAGATCAGTGATGTCTCGCTGGTGCAGTCGGGAAACCTCGTGGAAGCGAGCTGGGACATGGGGGCCTTCGTGATGGTCTCGGGCGTGCTCAAGCGCAGCGCCACCAAGCTTTCGAAAATCGCCAATGACCTACGGCTTTTATCTTCAGGGCCGCGAGGAGGCTTTGGGGAAATCACACTGCCGCCGCGCCAGCCCGGCTCTTCCATCATGCCGGGGAAGGTGAATCCGGTCATTCCGGAGATGGTTAATCTCGTCTGCTTCCAGATCATCGGCAATGATCTCGCCATCACGATGGCGGCCGAGGGTGGGCAATTGCAGCTCAACGCCTTCGAGCCCCTGATTGCGCATAATATGCTCGATAGCATCCGGCTGCTGCGGAATGCGGTGGAGACTTTGCGCAAATTCTGCGTGGAGGGAATACAGGCGAACCCGGAAGCGTGCCTGCAGCATCTGGAAGCCAGCACCGCGACGGCGACCGCGCTGGTGCCGCATATCGGCTACGAACGCGCGGCCGAACTGGCGAAAAGAGCCCTGCGTGAGGGTACGACCGTGCGCGCGCTTGCGGAAAAGCAGCTTCCTGGCATCGATCTCGATAAAGTCCTGAATCCGGAAACCCTTGCGGGTGTCCGGGCCAAATATCAGCCCGACCTAGCAAAGCGCCGGGCGGCGGTCGCGCCGGTAGGGGAAAACGGGCCCGGCGCGCTCCAGCAGGAAGCGGGAAATATCCGTGATCAGTAGCGCTTCTATCCCGCCTATCGCGGCTCAGCGCAGCCGGGTACCGGCGCCGCATAGGCTGTGCGAAACGCTTCAGCCCGCGGACGCGGCGCGGGCTGTTCGGGCGCTCTGGTTACAGCGAGGGCAGGTCCAACCCGAATTCCCTAGCGCAGTCCCTGGCGATGCCGTAGCCCGCGTCCGCATGGCGCATCACGCCGGTCGCCGGGTCGTTCCACAGCACGCGCGCCAGCCGCGCAGCGGCTTCCGGCGTGCCATCGGCGCAGATGACCATGCCCGCATGCTGCGAGAAACCCATGCCCACACCGCCGCCATGGTGCAGCGAGACCCAGGTGGCGCCAGAGGCGCAATTGAGCAGCGCGTTCAGCAACGGCCAGTCGGACACCGCATCAGACCCATCCATCATCGCCTCCGTCTCGCGGTTGGGCGAGGCGACGGAGCCGGAATCCAAATGGTCCCGCCCGATCACTATGGGGGCGGAAAGTTCGCCCTTGGCCACCATCTCGTTGAAGGCAAGGCCCAGCCGGTGCCGGTCCCCCAGCCCCACCCAGCAGATGCGCGCGGGCAGGCCCTGGAAGGAGATGCGCTCTTTCGCCATGTCCAGCCAGTGATGCAGATGCTTGTGGTCCGGCAGCAACTCCTTCACCTTGGCGTCGGTCTTGTAGATATCCTCCGGGTCGCCCGAGAGCGCCGCCCAGCGGAAGGGGCCGATGCCGCGGCAGAAGAGCGGGCGGATATAGGCCGGCACGAAGCCGGGGAAGTTGAACGCATCCGCCACCCCTTCTTCCTTCGCCACCTGGCGAATATTATTGCCATAATCGAAGGTCGGCACCCCGCGCTTGACGAATTCCAGCATGGCGCGCACATGCATGGCCATTGAATGGCGCGCCGCGCGCTCCACAGCCTGCGGGTCACCCGCGCGCCTAGCCTCCCATTCCGCCACACTCCACCCGGCGGGCAGATAGCCATTCACCGGGTCGTGGGCCGAAGTCTGGTCGGTGAGCAGGTCCGGCAGGATGTTCCGGCGCAGCAGATCGGGCAGGATTTCCGCCGCGTTGCCCAGCAGCGCGATTGATAGCGGTTTCTTTTCCTGCAGCGATCGATTGAGGATTTCGAGAGCTTCATCCAGCGTGTCGGCCTTCACATCGACATAGCGGGTCTTCAGGCGCATCTCGATCCGGCTCGGCTGGCACTCGATGGCCAGGCATGATGCCCCCGCCATCGTTGCCGCCAAAGGCTGCGCGCCGCCCATGCCGCCCAACCCCGCCGTAAGCACCCAGCGGCCGGAAAGATCGCCATTATAATGGCGCCGTCCGGCTTCCACGAAGGTCTCGTACGTGCCCTGCACAATGCCCTGCGTGCCGATATAGATCCACGAGCCGGCCGTCATCTGGCCATACATCATCAGGCCTTTGCGATCGAGTTCGCTGAAATGCGCCCAATTCGCCCAATGCGGCACGAGGTTGGAATTGGCGATGAGCACGCGCGGCGCATCCGCATGGGTGCGGAACACGCCAACAGGCTTGCCCGACTGCACGAGCAACGTCTCGTCATGCTCCATCCGCCGCAGCGTGGCGGCGATGCGGTCGAAGGATTCCCAGTCTCGCGCCGCGCGGCCGATGCCGCCATACACGACCAGCTCCTCCGGCCGCTCCGCCACCATCGGGTCCAGATTATTCATCAGCATGCGCAGCGGTGCTTCCGTCGCCCAAGATTTGGCGGAAAGCGCGGTCCCGCGCGGCGCGGTAATGTGGCGGGCATTATCGAGGCGTGTCATGGCAGCAAACTTTCAATCACGGTTTTGAGAATGGGAAGGATGGGCGCGTCCGGATTGAAGGAAGCCGGCCAATTCGCGGGAGAAATATCGGACGGCTCTTCCATGTAGCCGCGGCAGGCAAGCTCCATCTGAATGGCGTGGATGCCCTGTGCCGGATTTCCGTAATGGCGCGTGATCCAGCCGCCCTTGAAGCGCCCGTTCAGCACATGGGTGAAGCCCGGCACGGCGCAGGCCGAGACCACACGCGCCACCAACGCTGGCGCGCAGGAGAGGCCGCCATTCGTGCCGATGTTGAATTGCGGCAGAAGACCGGGGAATAGCCGGGGAATCTCGCTGCGGATGGAATGACAGTCATACAGCACAACCTGCCCATGCGCGGCGCGGAGACGCTCGGTCTCGCCTTGCAGCGCCTGATGGTAGGGCCAGAAATATGTCTCGCGCCGCCGCGCGATTTCCGCCTCGTCCGGCACGGCGCCACGGTAGAGCGGCTCGCCGTCGAATGTCTCCGTAGGGCACAGGCCGGTCGTCGCTTGGCCGGGGTAGAGCGAGGCGCCTGACGGGTCGCGATTGAGGTCGATCACGCTGCGCGAGATGCGCGCCGCCAGGATCGTCGCATCCAGCGCTTCCGCGAATGAGTAGAGCAGGGGCAAATGCCAGTCCGTGTCCCGGCGCGCCAGCCAACCGGAGACGAAATCAGTCGCAAACTCCTCCGGAATTTCCGTCCCCGAATGCGGCATGCTGAGAATGAGCGGGGCAATGCCCCGCCTGAGCGTGAAGAGGGTCATGTCACACCTGGCAGATGATCATCGGCGAGGGCACCCGCGCGTAGCAGCGCGATGGCGGCCTCCATGTCCGGCGCGAAATGCCGGTCCTCCTCGAGCTTCGGCACGGCTTTACGCAGCGTGGCGCGCGCCGCTTCAAGCGCGTCGGAAGATGGCAGCGGATGAAAATCGCACCCTTGCGCCGCCGCCAACCATTCGATGGCGATGATGGCGCGCGCATTCTCCGCCATCGCCAACAACCGCCGCGCCCCATGCGCCGCCATGGAGACATGGTCCTCCTGGTTCGCCGAGGTCGGGATGGAATCAACGGAGGCTGGAAAAGCCCGGCCCTTATTCTCCGACACCAAAGATGCCGCCGTCACCTGGGGAATCATGAAGCCGGAATTGAGTCCGGGCCGCGGCGTGAGGAAGGCCGGCAGGCCGGAGAGCGCCGGGTCCACCAGCATGGCGATACGCCGTTCTGTTATCGAACCGATCTCGCATATGGCCATGGCGATCATGTCGGCGGCGAAGGCGACCGGCTCGGCATGGAAATTCCCGCCCGAGAGCGCCACGGCCGGGTCTGTGAAAATCAGCGGATTATCGGTAACGCCATTGCCTTCCGTCTCCAGCGTGGCGGCGGCCTGGCGCAGCACGCCGAGTGCCGCGCCCATCACCTGCGGCTGGCAGCGCAGGCAGTAGGGGTCCTGCACGCGCTCGTCATCCTCGCGGTGCGAGGCGCGTATGGCGGAGCCTTCCATCAGGCGGCGCAACGCTTCAGCCACTTCCGCCTGCGCTTTATGCCGCCGCACCGCATGGATGCGCGGGTCGAACGGCGCGTCCGAGCCGCGGGCTGCGTCGGTGGCAAGCGCGCCTGTCACCAGGGCAGCGCGGAAAATTTGCTCGGCCTCGAACAGCCCCGCCAACGCGTAAGCCGTGCTGAATTGCGTGCCATTGAGCAGCGCCAGCCCTTCTTTCGGCCCCAACGCCAAAGGTGCCAGCCCGAACCGCGCCAACGCCGTGGCAGCTTGCATCCGCCCCCCAGGCGTGAACATCTCGCCCACGCCAAGCATCGCGGCCGCCATATGCGCGAGCGGCGCCAGATCGCCAGACGCCCCGACCGAACCCTGTGCCGGAATGACGGGAACCAGATGTTTGTCCAGCATCGCCGCCAGCATCCGCACCGTGGCCACCCGCACGCCAGACGCGCCCTGCGCCAGAGAGCCCAGTTTGAGCGCCATCATCAGCCGCGCCACCGCCTCCGGCATCGGCTCGCCCACCCCTGCGGCATGAGACAACACGAGGTTGCGCTGCAGCACCGCCAAATCCTCAGCTGCGATACGGACCGAGGCCAGTTTCCCGAACCCGGTATTGATGCCGTAGACCGGCTCGCCGCGCGCCAGGATTTCTTCCACCGCCTCAGCGCCCGCAGCAATGGCGGGCAGGCAGGTTTCGTCCAGCACCAGCCCCGCGCCACGATAAATGGCCCGCCATTGCACCAGCCTCACATTTCCCGGCGTGAATTTCATGCGGCACTCCAAATACGCTTGTGCAATGGGTTATAGCCAATCTTGTAGACCAGCTCAGCCGGACGCTCGATGTCCCAGATGGCGAGATGGCATTTTGCTCCCGCCTTCAGCACACCAACATCCGCGCGCCCCAGGGCGGCAGCCGCGTTGCGGGTGATGCCGAGCAGGCATTCCGTCACTGTCAAACGGAATATCGTCGCCGCCATGTTCGCGGCCAGCAACAGGGAATTGAGCGGTGACGTGCCGGGATTGAGGTCCGTGGCAATGGCCATCCGTACGCCATGCGCGCGCAAGGTCTCCACAGGTGGCAGTTTCGTTTCCCGCAGCGTGTAGAAGGCGCCCGGCAGAAGCACGGCAACCGTGCCGGCATCCGCCATCGCGCACACGCCCGCCTCATCCGTATATTCCAGATGATCCGCCGATAACGCCCCGAACTGCGCCGCCAGCGCCGCGCCATGCAAATTGGAAAGCTGGTCCGCATGGAGTTTTACCGGCAGCCCACGCGCCCGCGCCGCCGCGAAAACCCGCGCGATCTCTTCAGGAGAAAAGGCGATCGTCTCGCAGAACCCGTCCACCGCGTCCGCCAGCCCTTCGGCGGCAATGCGCGGAATCATCTCATCGCATAACAGCGCCACATAATCCGCCCGTGCCATGTCTGGTGGAAGCGCATGCGCGCCCAGAAACGTGCTGGAAATATCGACATCATCTCCAAGCGCGTGAATGACGCGCAATAATTTATACTCGAACCCTGCGGAAAGCCCGTAGCCGGATTTCACTTCCACCGTGGTGACGCCCTCACCCAGCAAAGCCCGCAGGCGTGCTTTGGCGCCGCTGAGAAGCTCATCCTCCGTCGCGGCACGCGTCGCCTTCACCGTGGCGGCGATACCGCCCCCGGCGCGCGCGATCTCTTCATAGCTCGCCCCTTCCAGCCGCGCCTCGAATTCGCCGGACCGGTCGCCGCCATAGACGAGATGCGTATGACAATCGATCAGCCCGGGGGATATCCAGCGCCCCGCGCAATCCACAATCTCGTCCGCCTCGATCCCCGTTTCAGGCCCGGCATAGACAATCCGCCCGCCGGATTCCGCCACCATGCCCTTCTCCACAATCCCGAGCCCCG
>Ga0306918_10001846_pt1 | contig 10660 bp, 11 predicted proteins | sample tim00Cox0000000H_FD_203315 | JGI IMG/M metagenome (GOLD analysis project Ga0306918, IMG submission 203315) | Lab enrichment of tropical soil microbial communities from Luquillo Experimental Forest, Puerto Rico - timezero.00C.oxic.00.000.00H (v2)... | ecosystem: Environmental > Terrestrial >... | reverse complement strand
CTACGAGGTAATGCGCCGGCAAGGCATTACGCGGCGGAGCTTTCTCAAATTCTGTTTGCTCACCGCGACTGCGCTCGGCCTCGGTCCGCAATTCGTCCCGCAGATTGCCAATGCGATGGAGACCAAGCCGCGCACGCCGGTGCTCTGGCTGCATGGGCTCGAATGCACCTGCTGTTCGGAATCTTTCATCCGCTCGGCGCATCCCTTGGCGAAGGATGTTGTCTTGTCGATGATCTCTCTCGACTATGACGACACGCTCATGGCCTCTGCCGGTCATCAGGCCGAAGCGATCCTCGACGAGATCATCGAAAAGTACAAAGGCAATTACATTCTTGCCGTTGAGGGCAACCCACCGCTCAATCAGGACGGTATGTCCTGCATCATCGGCGGCAAGCCTTTCGTCGATCAGTTGCGCCGCGTCGCCAAGGACTGCAAGGCGATCATCTCCTGGGGGTCTTGCGCATCCTTTGGCTGCGTGCAGGCGGCAAGGCCGAACCCGACGCGCGCGACCCCCGTGCATGAAGTGATCACCGACAAGCCGATCATCCGCGTCCCCGGCTGCCCGCCGATCGCCGAAGTCATGACTGGCGTGATCACCTATATGCTCACCTTCGACCGCATTCCGCCGCTCGACCGGATGAATCGGCCGCTGATGTTTTACAGCCAGCGCATTCACGACAAATGCTACCGGCGCCCGCATTTCGACGGCGGCCAATTTGTCGAAGCCTTTGACGACGAGTCCGCTCGCAAGGGCTATTGCCTCTACAAGGTCGGCTGCAAAGGGCCGACGACTTATAATGCCTGTTCCACCGTGCGCTGGAATGAAGGCACTTCATTCCCGATCCAGGCAGGCCACGGCTGTATCGGCTGCTCGGAAGATGGGTTCTGGGATAAGGGCTCCTGGTATGCGCGCCTGAGCAATATTCATCAGTTCGGGATCGAGGCGAATGCCGACAAGATCGGCGGTGCGGCGGCGGCGGCCGTTGGCGGCGCGGTCGCGGTCCACGCGGCGATCAGCGCCCTGAAGCGCGCTCAGCACAAGGGGGAATAGACCATGACCGTGCTTCAGACGCCAACCGGCTTCAGCCTGGATAATTCGGGCCGGCGCATCGTGGTCGATCCCGTGACCCGGATCGAGGGTCACATGCGCGTGGAAGTCAACGTCGATCAGGAAAACATCATCCGCAACGCCGTCTCCACGGGCACTATGTGGCGCGGCCTTGAGGTGATTCTGAAAGGCCGAGACCCGCGTGATGCCTGGGCCTTCGTCGAACGTATTTGTGGCGTATGCACCGGCTGCCATGCGCTCGCCTCCGTGCGCGCGGTGGAAGATGCTCTTGGCATAAAGGTTCCTAAGAACGCCTATCTCATTCGCGAGATCATGGCCAAGGTGCTGCAATGGCACGATCATGTCGTGCATTTCTATCATTTGCATGCGCTCGACTGGGTCAATCCGGTCAATGCCCTGAAGGCCGATCCGCGCGCCACCTCTGAACTTCAGCAGATGGTCTCGCCAAGCCATCCGATGGCGAGCGCGGGCTATTTCAGGGACGTGCAAAACCGCCTGAAGAAATTCGTCGAAAGCGGCCAGCTGGGCATTTTCAAGAACGGCTATTGGGACAACCCGGCCTACAAGCTGTCGCCCGAAGCCGATCTGATGGCCGTCACCCATTATCTGGAGGCGCTCGACTTCCAGAAGGAGATCGTCAAGGTCCATACGATTTTCGGCGGCAAGAATCCGCATCCGAACTATCTGGTCGGCGGCGTTCCTTGCGCGATCAACATAGATGGCAATGGCGCCGCCGGCGCGCCGCTCAACTGGGAGCGGCTGATGTTCGTCCGCCAGCGGCTCCAGGAGGCTTACGAGTTCTCTGCCAATGTCTATGTGCCGGATGTGATCGCCATCGCGTCCTTCTACAAGACCTGGCTCTATGGCGGCGGGCTCTCCGGCATCAATGTGCTCGACTACGGCGATTATGCGGCGGTCCCTTACGATCATTCAACGAATCGCCTTCCGGGCGGCGTCATCCTCAATGGCAATTGGGATGAAGTCCATCCGATCGACCCGCGCGATCCGGAGCAGGTGCAGGAGTTCGTCACGCACTCCTGGTATAATTACGGCGACGGCAATAATGACAAAGGTCTACATCCCTGGGATGGCATCACCGAGCCGAATTACGTGCTTGGCGCGAATTTCAAGGGCACGAAGACCAATATCCAGGAACTCGATGAGGCGGCCAAATATTCGTGGATCAAATCGCCGCGCTGGCGCGGCAATGCCTGCGAAGTCGGTCCGCTTGCCCGCTACATCCTCGCTTATGCGCATGGCGTCGATTATGTGAAGGGGCAGGTCGAAGACTCGCTTGGCCGGTTCAATTCATTGGCCGGCACTGCACTCACCGCCAAGCAGGCTTTGCCCTCGACGATCGGCCGTACGCTCGCGCGGGCGCTTGAGGCGCATTATTGCGCCAAGATGATGCTCGACGATTTCGATGCTCTGATCGCTAATATCAAGGCGGGCGACACGGCCACCGCCAATATTGAGAAATGGGATCCGAAGACCTGGCCGAATGAAGCGAGGGGCGTCGGCAATGTCGCGGCGCCACGCGGCGGCCTCGGTCACTGGATCCGGATCAAGGATGGCAAGATCGAGAATTACCAATGCGTCGTGCCGACGACCTGGAACGGCTCGCCGCGCGATCCGAAGGGGGGCATTGGCGCCTTCGAGGCATCCTTGATGAACACGCCGATGGAGCGGCCGGAAGAGCCGGTCGAGATCCTGCGCACGCTCCATAGCTTCGATCCATGTCTTGCCTGCTCGACCCATGTCATATCCGACAAGGGCGAGGAATTGACGCGCGTTGCCGTTCGCTGATCATCGTCGCAGTGGCAGTTTGTTCGCCGCTTCCGGCAAGAAGGAAGGAGATATCATGACTGTCATCCATTCCGGCGATGCGCTGCCACGTAAGAAGGATCATCCGCAACTCATCACCGCGATTCGCGTCTATGAGGCTCCGGTCCGCATCTGGCACTGGGTCAACGCATTCGCCATCCTCGTCCTGGCGGTCACCGGCTATTTCATCGGCAGTCCGCTACCGACCATGCCCGGCGAGGCCAGCGCCAATTTTTTGATGGGCTATATCCGCTTTGCCCATTTCACGGCGGCGCTCATCTTCACGATTGGCTTCATCGGCCGGATGTATTGGGCCCTTGTGGGAAATCACCACGCCCGTCAGCTCTTCGTTCTGCCTTTTTGGAGCGGACAATGGTGGAAGGAAGTGCTGTTCGAACTTCGCTGGTATCTCTTCCTCGTGAAGGAGCCGCGCAAATATGTCGGGCATAATCCGCTCGCGCAGCTTGCCATGTTTGTCTTTGTGGTGCTGGGCAGTCTGTTCATGATCGCAACCGGGCTCGCGCTTTTCGGCGAGGGCTTGCAGCGGGGAAGCTGGGCAGACCGGCTGTTCGGTTGGGTTATTCCTTTGTTCGGACAAAGCCAGGATGTGCATACCTGGCATCATCTCGGCATGTGGATTTTTATTCTCTTCATCATCATCCATGTTTATGTTGCGATCCGCGAAGATATCATGTCCCGGCAATCGATTGTTTCGACCATGATTAGCGGCGTGCGTACCTTCAAGGATACACGATCCGATTGAGCGATCCCTTGGAAAGGAAGTTCAAAGAGCGGCTTCGACCGCTCTTTTTTATGGATATTAGGTTGCCAGTTTTTGTGTATTTTGTTAGAAGCTGTCCATTCCGCGCCTAGGTCCTACCGGCGTAAGGTTAGAAATAACCGTATTTTCAAAGCTGAATACTTTTGGCATATCGATTTCGTAAGATTTGCAATGCAAAGAAGATGGCCAATGAAGCCACCGCGCTTTGCTCCAAGAACGACATGAGGCAAAGCGGTGCAAGCGCTCATACTTGGAATCGGCAATGTCCTATGGGCCGATGAAGGCTTCGGCGTTCGTGCGGTTGAGACATTCAACGAGCGCTATCGGTGTCCGGATAATATAAGTGTCATGGATGGCGGAACGCGCGGCATGGCGCTGCTCCCTTTTGTGCAGGACTGCGATCTCCTCGTCATCTTCGACGCCGTCGATTTCGGTCTTGAGCCCGGAACCTTGCGCATTTTGCGCGACAGCGAAGTGCCTGCCTTCCTCGGCGCCAAGAAGATGAGTCTGCATCAGACTGGCTTTCAGGAAGTTCTGGCGCTTGCCGAATTGACGGGCGAGATGCCCGCTCACCTTCTCCTCATTGGCGTGCAGCCGGAACTGATCGAGGATTATGGCGGTGGCCTGACCAATGCTGTCGCGGCGCGGATCGAGCCGGCCATTGCCGCCGCCGTCGGCTATCTCGCCGAGCATGATATTTTCATTGCGCAACGCCTTGATGTGGCCGAGGCGCTGAGCGCGCTGGCCCTCCAGAGGCCGCTTTATGAAGGCGAACGTCCCTCGGCTGAAATCGCCTGCCGCATCGGCGACGAACGCTTCTTTCCAGCGGATATGTTCGCGGAGCGGGGGCGCTGATGTGTATCGGCATCCCCATGGTCGTGGAATCGGTGTCCGGCCATCGGGCCATTTGTCGCAAAGGCGAAGAGCGATCAACCGTTGATCTAGCCCTAATAGGACCGCAGCCCGCAGGGACTTGGGTGCTCGTGTTTCTGGGCTCAGCGCGGGAAATTCTAACGCCGGAGCGGGCGCAGCAGATCGAACTTGCGCATGCCGCGCTGACGGCGGCGGCAAATGGCGAGAATACTGATTTCGCCTTCGCCGATTTTCTCGCTGAGGGCCCCACGCTGCCACCCCATCTTGAAGAGGCGCGGCAGGCCGGGCGCGCCAAGGCGTGACCAGATTGCCGCGTCGGGAAGGTGCATCATGTCAATGCTGATCGAGACTCTGACGAGCCGTCATGGCTATCCCGTCGTGGACGAGACGTCGCTCGAAGCATTCCTCACTGAGCCTGGAGACAGGGTTCTTTTCGTGACGGGCGATCCCGACAAGCTTCTCGATTCGAACGATATTGCTGTCATTCTCCCCGAACTCGTGGCCCACTTCCAGGGCCGCCTCTATCCGGCAGTTGTCGCGCGCGCGGCCGAGCCGCATGTCTGCGAACGTTTCAAGGCTGACGTGAAACCCACTCTCGTCTTTGTCCGGGATGGCCAGCTCGTCGGCAGCATTCCGCGCGTGCGCGACTGGGATGATTACATCGAGAAGATTCGTGGCTTCCTCGACGGGGCTGCCCCCGTCCTGAACCATTAGGAGGAGGCGATGCGCAGCCCACTCGATCCGCCGGCTGGTTTTGGCCCCGGCAGCCAGCCCGAGGCCGAGGATGGCGCCGATCTCGCCTATCTGCCGATGCCGGCCGGCATGCAGACCTTCGAGGCCCGCATTCCCTATGGTGTGAGCGAGGAGGTTCGGGCCGAGGGTATGCCGCGCCTGCGCGCGCTGCATGATCTTGTCCAAGGCTGGAAGCCGGGAAGGGAGTCGGTGCTGAGTGTCGGCGGACTGGACGCCAAGGGGCGGGCGCTCGTCGATGAAATTCTTGGCGAAGGCGAAGTGTCGATCATCATCGAGGATGATCCGCTGATCGAGATTCAGGAAAGCATTTTTGCTGGAATCTGGCGGGTTCGGGAACGCGATGCGCGGCGTGGCCTCGTCGCGGACCGTATTGAAATTGGGTTCGTGCCGGAGGCTGTGAAGGCGCGAAGTTTTGCCCCTTCGCTTTCTCAAAACATCCCCGCCGACCTCCTCGCGCGCCCGGGTGTGGTCAATGCCCCGGCCTTGCTGACCGAGATCACGGACAAGTCGAAGCAGACACTGAGCGAGGCTGCGCATATCATAAACCTCACCTTATTGCCGCACACGCCCGAGGATCTGGTTTGTCTCGATGAAGTGCTTGGCGAAGGGCCGACGCGCATCCTCTCGCGCGGCTATGGCAATTGCCGGATCACCGCGACGCGCTGGCCGCATGTCTGGCGCGTCCGCTTCTATAATTCGATGGATGTCTTGATCCTCGACACGATCGAGATTGTCGACGTGCCGGTCGTCGCATTGGCCGCCGAAGAAGACATACGCGACAGCGCCGAGCGGCTTGGCGAAGTGCTGGAGGCTCTCGCATGAGCGCGCCTCATCCCTCCTTTGAAGGCTCATTTCTGGGGGACGCCGCCCGGATCGCGGATACAACGCGGCTTGAGTGTAAGATCTGCTGGTATGTCTATGATCCAGGGAAGGGCTGCGAGGCTTGGCAGATTCCTCCCGGAACGCCTTTCAGCCAGCTCCCATCCCATTGGCGATGCCCCAATTGCGACGCCGAGAAAACCGGATTCATGGCTCTTGCCGAACCATCCGCGCAGGTCGTGCCAGACTGCACGGAGAGGGCGGGGGCCAGCACAATTGCACCGGAGCCCGCCGATCAGGCATTGCGCAATCGTGCCCGCACCCTCACCCGCGCATTTGAGGCCGCTTTCAAGGAGCTTCATGCAGGCAAGATGCGGGAAGTGCCTTTGCTCAATAAGGCACTTTACGTACAGGCGATCGGCTTTCAACCTTATGAAAGCAAGATTCTCGGCGTTCTCCTGACCCCCTGGTTCATGAACCTCGTCATCATTCCGGACGCAAGCTTTGACGCCGCAAAGCCCGGCACCAAAGAGCTCATCAACTTTCCATCGGGAAACTATGAATTCATCTGGGCAGCCCGTCCGGAGACCGGCCCCTATATGGCTTGTTCGCTGTTCTCGCCGGTTCATGAATTGACGAATCAGCTCATGGCGGTCGAAGTGGCGCAGGCGGTTCTGATCGCAATTTTCGATCCTGAGAACAGGGTTGAGGGTGCAAAAACCGCCGAGATCCGCGCGGCTCGGGACCAGGAGATCGCCGCAAGCAATGCCGCTGAAGCGCCCGGTGACGGCCATTCCGCCCTTGATGCGATTCCCTCGCGCCGCGCGATCTTGACCGGGCGTCTTGAGCCCGCCGAGCTGAAGCCGTGATGTCCGCGGATCTGCTCGCTTTCCCAGCTGCGCGCGCGCAAAACCCGCCGATTGTGCGGGTCTCTATCGAACGGCCGATCCATGTATGCGACGGCATGAAATTTCTGCGCGGCCGGCGCGTCGAAGAGGTGGCAATCGTCCTGCCGCTGATCTTCAACCTCTGCAAGGCCGCGCATGGCGCAGCGTCGGCCCTAGCTTTGGGGCTTGACCTTGGCGCCGAAGCGCCACGCCGCGTCGCGGCCGAGATCGTACGCGAACATCTGTTCCATATCTTGCATCGCTGGCCAGCTGCGCTCGATGAGCAGAGGTCCGGTGCCGATCTTTCCATCGCTTCAATCGAGAAGGGTTTATCCCCGCAAGGCGATGAGTGCCGCGCTTTGGCCCATCACATCGCCGAAATTGTCTTCGGCGAGCCCTGTCATGTATTCCTTGCGCGCCAGCAACTCGCGAGCTGGCTGGCGTACCGGCCAACCGCCACCGCTGCTGCGCTCGCAACTGTGTTTTCGAGATGGGGCGCTGAGCTTCGCGTAAGCGCCGGCGCGGACGAACGCGATCCGACCTTCCACAGCCGGGTGCGCCACCATCCGCTGGTTGCGGCATTCGAGAACGGCGGTCGGCCAAGCCTGATGTCGAGAATGGCGGCGCGTCTTGTTGAAGTCGCCGCGTTGCTTGAAGCGCTGGCGAAGGACACGCTTCCCGATATCTACCATCCGGTTCGCGTCGGAGCAGGTGCCGCTGCTGTCTGCGCGGCGCGCGGTCAATTGTTTCATGAGGCGGAGGTGACGAATGGCGTCGTCAGCCTTTATCGCATCACGACCCCAACGGATTGGATGCTCGCGCAGGGCGGCCTCCTCGATCAGATCATCGCGGCGTTCGAAGCCAATCCGCCGACCTTCCAACGCTCCGCGTTGACGCTGCTGATCGGATCGATCGATCCGGGCGTGCCTTATCGGATCGAGGAGGTCGAAGATGCATGAGCTTTCGATCTGCCAGAGCCTCATTTCGATGATTGAAAACGAGGCGCGGCGACAGAGTTTTCACAAGGTCCGCCAGATCCATCTCGAGATTGGGCGCTTTGCCGCCGTGGACCCGGAAGCCTTGCGATTCGGCTTTGAAGTCGCTTCGCGCGATACTTTGTGTGAGGGGGCCGAGCTTCATATCATCGACCTGCCGGGCATCGCTTATTGCTTTACATGCGAAGAAACCGTTGCGCTCGGCGATCGTCTGGCTCCTTGCCCCAAATGCGGCGGCGGCCGTCTTCAAGCAACCGGCGGTGACGAACTCAAGGTCAAGGATCTGGAGGTGATCTGATGTGCATTGATTGCGGCTGCGGGGACGACCACGCCAAGATCGAGAACGGCCCGGGGCCTAAGGTCGCGGTCGCAAGCGTTAATGCTCTGGTGGCACGGCACGATCATGCTCATGATCATGGGCATCACCACCATGATCACGCTCATGGCGATGGACACCATCATCACGACCATGGCCACGTTCATGGTGAGGGACACCATCATCACGATCATGGGCATCATCACCACCACCATGATGCAACGCATGATCATCACCCAACTGATACTCCGCGCACATTGTCGTTTGAGCAAAAGATCCTCGCCGAAAATGACGTGCACGCTTTTGCCAATCGCAAGCGGCTTGAAGCTTCAGCGACGCTCGCTCTCAATCTGATGTCGAGCCCCGGCGCGGGGAAGACCACGCTTCTCGTGGAGACGTTACGGCGCCTAGGAACCGTGCCGGCTGCGGTGATCGAAGGCGACCAGCAGACCTCGAATGATGCCGAGCGCATTCGGGCGACGGGCCGCGCCGCGATCCAGATCAACACTGGCAAGGGCTGCCATCTTGATGCTCACATGGTTGGCCATGCGATCGATGAACTGCCGCTTGGCTCCGAGGGCTATTTGTTCATCGAGAATGTCGGCAACCTCGTATGCCCGGCAAGCTTCGATCTCGGCGAACGCCGCCGCGTTGTGATGCTCTCAGTCACCGAGGGCGAGGACAAGCCGCTCAAATATCCAGATATGTTCGCCGTAGCCGACCTCGTGATCATCACCAAGGCCGATCTCGCGGCTTATGTCGATTTCGATGAAGCGCGGGCCATGGAGGCGATTGCCCGGGTCAATCTCAGGGCTGATGTCATCAAGGCTTCGGTCAAGACGGAAGGCGGGCTTGATGCCTGGCTCGCTTGGCTTTCCGCAGAACGTGCGCTGCTGCGTGGCGGCGCGCCACGCAACGGTCAGGAAATGACCGCATGAGCGCGGCGGCGCAGGCGACTGTCCTTGTCGTCGATGACGAGCCGCGTTCAGTCGAATTGATCGCCCGCATCCTTGGCGAGGAGTTCGACGTGCGCACAGCGCACAGCGCCCGCACGGCGTTGTCCATTCTCGAAAATGAATGGGTGCAGGTGATCATCTCCGATCAGCGGATGCCGGAAATGACCGGCGTCGAGTTTCTGTCGGTCGTCCGCAAGCGTTGGCCCGAGATCCTGCGTATCATTGTCACCGGCTACACCGATCCCGAGGATATGATCCGCAGTATCAACGAGGCCGGGATTTATCATTTCGTAGCCAAGCCATGGCACCCGGGCGAGCTGATCCAGACCACCCGCAACGCGGCCAATCTCTATAAGCTCCAGCGCGAGCACGAGCGCCTTTCGATCGAGATGAAGCTCCTCGCGCCATCAATGGCGCAGCGTCTCGCAGCCCAGCGCGATATCGTCAAGCAAGGGTTCCATTTTGATGCGATCGTGCGGAGCCCCTCAAGCCCGCTGAACGCCACCTGCCTTCGGGCGATGCAGATCGCGAGCTTCGACATCTCCGTGCTGATTCATGGCGCGACCGGAACCGGCAAGGAACTCCTTGCCCGGGCGATCCACTATGCGAGCCTTCGTTCCGACAAGCCGTTTCACGCCGTCAATTGCGGCGCGATCCCCGACGAGCTGCTTGAGAGCGAGCTCTTTGGCCATAAGAAGGGCTCTTTTACGGGTGCGCATACCAATCGGATAGGACTTCTCGAACAGGCCGACACCGGCACGATTTTTCTCGACGAGATCGGCGATATCTCTCCCGCCTTTCAGGTCAAGCTGCTGCGCTTTCTGCAGGAGGGTGAAATCCGGCCTGTCGGCTCAAACGAAACGCGCCGGGTGGACGTTCGCGTGATTTCGGCGACGCATTGCGATCTCGAAGCCGAGACAGGCGCGGGGCGGCTGCGCGAGGATCTTTATTATCGTTTGGCCGTCGCCACGGTGGAAGTTCCGAGCCTGAGGGAAAGGCCGGACGATATTCCGCTCATTGCCCGCCGCGTGCTTGACGATGCGATGCGCCTCCACGGCAAGCGCGTGCGTGGTTTCACCGAAGAGGCGCTTGCCTGTTTCGCCGATTACGACTGGCCGGGCAATGTCCGGGAATTGCAGAACGAGGTGATCCGAATGCTCGTGCTTGCATCGGGCGAAACTCTGGGCGCGGATCTTATTTCGCCGAAGATCCTGCGCCGCTTGACCGGTGCCTTTCCCTTGGCCGATCTTGGTCTTGCGGCCACTGGAACCTTGAAGGAGCGGATCGAGGATATGGAAGCGCGAATCCTGCGGGAAACGCTTATACGCTATCGCTGGAACAAGAGCCGCGCGGCGGAGGAACTGGGACTGTCGCGGGTTGGATTGCG
>Ga0306918_10001839_pt1 | contig 10668 bp, 10 predicted proteins | sample tim00Cox0000000H_FD_203315 | JGI IMG/M metagenome (GOLD analysis project Ga0306918, IMG submission 203315) | Lab enrichment of tropical soil microbial communities from Luquillo Experimental Forest, Puerto Rico - timezero.00C.oxic.00.000.00H (v2)... | ecosystem: Environmental > Terrestrial >... | reverse complement strand
GCTGCCGCGCGCAGTCATCCGCGACGCGGCGCTGCTGCGGCTGATCGAGGACATTTACGCCGAGGACATGACCACTTTCGGCTATGGGCCCGCACGCGCGGGCCGTCGGCCGTCCGGCGAGGCGAACTCCCTTGCGGTGCAAGCACTGGCCGAGCTGGTGGATCGGCATGAGCGCATCGGCGATCTTCACCGGATGCTCGCGCCAGGTCCGGCCCGGCCCATCGTCGCGCAGCGCGAGCCGCGCATTGGGCCGGCCGCGGGGCCCCCGGCCCCGCCGGTGGCGTCACCGTCGCGTCCGACGGTAAGTGTTGTCTTCCTCTCCGACGCAGATATGCCCGACGCCATAACCCTCCCAAACGGCGTGGAGGCCGTTATCGTGCCGTCGCGCGGGGGCGATCCGCCGGGGCCGGCAGCGACCGGCCCGGCCCGGGTCATCCCCGCGCCATCGGCTCCCGGGGCGCCGGCACGATTCCAAGCCGGACTGGATGCCACTTCGGGAGACGTTGTGGTGTTTTGCCGCGATGTCGCCGCCCTCTCTGGGGACTGGGCGGAGCGCGTGTGTGAGTCGCTCGACGACCAGGAAGTCGGTCTCGTCTCTGCGCTTATCCAGCCTGAAACCGACCCGCAGCTACGGCTGGCCGGCTTGGAATTCGTCGACCAAATGTTCAACGTCCACTGGATCGCCCGCACGATGGAGGAATCAGGTCCTGAACATGCCGGGATCGAGGTGCCACTTCTGTCGAGCACCTTCCTCGCCGTCAGGCGCGCCACCCTGACTTACCTCGGCGGTTTGGATACTGGGATGCGCGGGGATGCTTGGCACGACACGGAACTTTGCCTACGCGCATGGCGATGCGGGCTCCGCTCGCTTGTCCTGCCCAATGTCGTCGCGTCCTGCCCGATGTCGCCGACCGAGGGTTCGACCAGCCACCTGCTTCACGACCTACTCCGGCTTGCCGCAGTCCACCTGAATCAGGAGCGGTTCGCGGGGCTCATCGCATCGCTGCGCGGCTCATTCGAGCTTCACCCGGCACTTGCTGACCTCTTCACCTCAGATGTCGGAAGCCGCCGGGCCCGAATCGAACACATTGCACTACGAGACGCAGAGCCACTTCTTCCGAGTCCAGCAACGCAGCAGGGGTTGTCGAATGGGGTCGCGTCATGAGCCCCGCCAGACCGACCTACGCGTCGATCAACCGGCGCGGCTGGAACCTCCTGTGTCGGAGCGGTTGCGATTCCTCCCAGGTCGTTGGTCCAGCCGCTCTTTCCCACGCGCAGCAACTGCTCGACAGCAACGGCTGGCTGCCCTGGGATCAGCTGCGCACCATCCTTTGCTTAGCCGGGGGAGGCGGCCAGCAAGCGCCCATGTTCGCCGCCCTGGGCTACGAGGTCACCGTCGCTGACAATTCCCCAGCCCAGCTGGCGCTCGATCGGCAGGCCGCCACCCGCTACGGCGTGCTCATCGAATCAGTCCTCTGCGACGCAATGGACTGCACGCCTCTGGCGGGTCGCTCCTTCGACCTTGTTTATCAACCGGTCTCGACGCTCTACCTGCCCGATGTGCGCCTGTGCTACCAGCAAATAGCTCAGCTGCTCGAACCGGGCGGCCTGTACTGGAGCGAGCATTGGAACCCCGTTGAAATGCAGCTCGACGAGACCCTCGCCTGGGACGGAACCGCGTACCGCTTGTCCCGACCCCAAGGCATCGGCCCCGTGCCGGCACCGGCGGGATCGAGGCCTGAGAATGCTGTGTGCTGGCACTACATCCACCGGCTGAACGACTTGCTCGGCGGGCTTTGCAGTACAGGGTTTTCGATCGTTGCCTTCGCCGAACGGCCGGGCGCGGATCTGTCCGCGCCGCCTGGCACCCGCGCCCACCTAGGGGCCTTCATACCTGGGTTCTTCGCAGTCTTGGCGCGAAAGGAAATGCGATGAACGCCGTGCCCGCTCAACCACAGCTCGTTACTATCGACGACCTCCAACCACTGCTTGCGTCACGCCGGTGGCGGTGGCGTACCTCGCCTTTTCCGCATGTCGTCGCCGAGAACGTCTTCGCGGCTGATGTGTACCAACAGCTGGCTGTGGACTACCGCGCCCTGCTCAACGACGCCGGTTACAACAGCAAGCATGACTTCTTCGGCAGCTCATTGTTTCCCGGCCAGTGCGGCTCACTGGAGTTGTTTCTCTCGCGAGCCTGGTACACGCTCTTTACCAAACTATTCAACGCCGAGGAGCCCGGATTCCTCACTGCGGGGGTGCACCGACACCGCCCCGGCAGCCGAAACGGTTTCCCCCACAACGACATCTATCCCGAGCCAGTCAGGTCGCGTCCGCCTGGCACCGACATGATCAACTTCGGGGACCGCAGTGAGCAAGCTGTGCGGGCCGTCGCCATCCTCTTCTACCTGAACAACGGGCCCTGGTCGCCCGGAGACGGCGGGGAGACGGGCCTCTACTGGGACTGGAAGGACCCGGTTAGCGAACCAGCCGAGAGCGTTCCGCCGCGCGACAACACCCTGTTGGCGTTCGGCTGCAACCCGCACGCATACCACTCCTTCCTCAGCAACCGGAAAAGGCGCGACAGCGTCATCAGCTTCGTATACCGAGGCCTGGGCAACTACCTAACGCTTTGGGCGGAGGAGGGCGTCCGACAGTACGCCGAGTACGGCAGGCACCATGCATGAGCCGGCATGGGTGGGGTCATCGGGACGGAAAGTGTGCCTGCTCACCGGCGCGGCCGGCGTCCTGGGCGCCGATTTTTGCCGCCGATGGCGCCACGATTACGACATTGTGGCTGTGTATCGGGGTGGGCGGTTGCCGGTAGCAACCCAGGACGAATGGCTCGTCGACCCCCTTAACCCGTTTGCCCTGCTGCCCGAAGACCGGAATCCGGTGTTTGGAGTGCGATCAGATCTGCGCCACCCCGAGGAGCTCGAGCGGGTCGTCGATCTCGCCCTCGCCCGCTTCGGTCGAATCGACGTACTCGTCAACGCCGCCGTGCATGTCCACCGCGACCGACTCACCTGCCTGGCCTCATCGAGCCAGCTGCTTGACGAAACATTCGCGGTTAACGCCACGCTGCCAATACAGCTGGCCGCGGTGGTCGCCCGTCGACTCTGGCTGCACCGCAAGGACGACAACGAGGCGTGGGGCCGTAACGTCATCAACTTATCGAGCATGGCCTCATTCGGCGTGGTCGCCGGTGTCGGCTTATCCGCCTACAGTGCATCCAAGGTGGCCCTGAACATGCTGACCGCTCACCTGGCAGCGGAGCTGCGACCGATCGGCGTGCGAGCCAATGTGCTTGCGCCAACGAGCTTCCCGCAGATCATACCCACCTCCGTCGTGTCGGATGCTGTCGTAGACCTCGATCACAGCGATCTGACCGGCGTCGTCGTGCAGCTGGACGAGCACGGAAGCCGCGAGGTTTCCCCGTAGCGGCCAACCGGCCTTCGAGACTCTCGCCCGACCCTCACTCGTGCCGCTGCGCGATGGGGCGTGTGTCGAGTCCCAAGACTGCGACCACCTCACTGGCCAGGGACCGCGGCAAATACACCGGCCCATCGGGCGCCAAACCTTCCCCGCCTCGCGCCGTGCGCCACCTAGCGAGCCGGACCCCGAAGCAGCGCTCGACTGCCGACACTGGTCCGGACAGCCGGATCGCCTCGGGGGCGACGCTCGGTTCCACCGTCAGCCCGCACCGGCGGGCGTATTCCATCACAGCCTCGGCAGCACCAGGGGCCGGCTGGCCCGGGCTGACGGATTCATCCGCGTCGTCGCCGCCCTCCGGGCGCATCCGAAGGTATACCGCCACCGTGATCGGCTCCGCGGGATCGGGGCGACCGGCAGGCTCGTCGCCCGGCCGCCGATCCGGCGCTCCGTCGCTCAGGGCTACACGATCAGAGCCGGTGTCCACGCGCAACCACCACCCATCCGGCCCAACGGACCGGTTAAGCGGCCCGCTGGCTCTTTTGGGGCGAGAATACACTCACACGGTGGTGAGCCGGATTTCACTGCTTGTCAGTCGTTCTCGGGTGCTGCTTGGCGCTCAGTGGACGAGGGTGCGGACAGCCCTTTCGCCAGTTAACCGGCGCACTAGCTCCTCGAGCTGCATCGACGGCGCCATGCCGAGCTCGTCGGCGAGCCGTTCCTCGAACCGCTCATATGCCAGCAGGGCTTCGCTAATGTTGCCCTCCGCCGCGTAGGCCCGGATGAGCGTCGCACACGCGCTATCGCGAAGTGGTGCCGCGCGAATCGCTTCGTGGGCTGCTTCAATCGCCTCACCAAATCGGCTGGCCCGGACGAGCTTGTCCGACAACGCTTCCCAGATGTGCAGGCGCAGGTCCCGCAGCCGCTCGCGCTCGAGCAGAACCCAGTCGTCGTACCAGCCCGGTAGCAATTCCCCGTACATGGCTGGGTTTCCCCGGACGCAGACATCGACCGACGCGGTCGGATCGAGGACACACCGACCCCACGCGGTGAGCTCTCGCACATCCACCTGGACGCATGGATTTATGCCTACGGCGCCGCGAGACGCCTCGACCAAGCCAGGCAGCGCTTTCTCTGCGCGCCACAAGGTGGTGCGCAGGCGATGCTGAGCTTGGTCCTCACGCACCTCCGGCCACAATTGGCCGGCAACGGCAGAGCGACCCGGCCGGCCGGTAAGACTGATGAGTGCAACGAACCGTTGCACCCCGTACGGCAAATCGTTGACGAACAAGCCGGTTTTCAATTGCACACTGACGCCGTCGAGCAGCACCAGCCGCGTGATTGACGTGCCGGTCACCGTTTCCCCCCAATGCTGTGGTCGGTCGAGAATCCAATCGCCGAATGACGGGTGGTGTATGAAGACCACACCGCCGAGGCCAAAAGGCGAGATGTGCGGTTTCGGCTGTCGGCGCACTCCAGCGCCCGCCTGGGACGAACCGCGCGGGCGGGCTCCGTTCCTGCGACCTTCCAAATCGTCGCACCACAAACAGTGAAAAGTCACTATTGTCGTACCGTCCGTTAACCCCCGCCTTGCCATCCCGAAACGCGACCGGAGTCGAACCGTCATCAATTTCCCCGTGACTTCGTCGGGTGCCACGATCGATCGCTGTGTGCAAGCTGCTCCCGTGTAGGCGTCACGTGTTCCTATCGCAAATAGTGATCCATACGATCGATCTGATCGTTCCCGAACATAATCTTGCCACGAATCGCAACCCGCATGCGTAATCGACTACGCAAATCAGCGGTATCGACTACGCAACCAGCGGGCCCATGAACGGTTATCGCCAAGATCGTCTAAACAAAACCGCTGCGCCCCCGTAACGGAGGCGCAGGCGCGCCGATTTGCTCCATCCTCCAAGGCCGGTGACTTCGCGCGACCGGCGGAGTCGAAGCCGACGCGCTCGTGCAAGTGATCGCTCATCACTGTCCCGTCAACCCCGACAGTTCTCCTGTCTCCTGCCGAGGCTAGACTACGGCGCTATTTATGCGGTACTTATCAGGAGGCTGTACGTCCTGTCAATTGACAACGGATGTTTTTTTGGATCGCTGTTAGTAAACCTAAATAGCTGCAAATTTCAAGATCATCTCGGCAGCCTTTCACTGACAAGTAGAGACAAGTAGACAAGTAAGAGGCGGCGAGGGGCGGTATCCCATCCTAAGTGACTCAACGGCTTAACGGGAGGTTAAATCTGCAGCTAGCCGCTCACTGATGCACTATCCTCGAAATTTCACCCGAGTGCGGGATCTACTGACGTTTCCATGGGTCGGATTTCATGCGGCGCGTCCGGGTAGTGGTGGGCAGAGACCGCCTCGTGTCAGCAGTGCCATGGCTATGAGTGCGTCGGGGCTGTGGAATCCGTAGGTGCGCTTGGTCAATGCCCGCAGGTGGGTGTTGGTGGCTTCGGAGCGGGCGTTGGACAGGGCGTGGTCGAGCGTGTTGTGGACCAACTCGCGGTAGCGGCGGAGGCTGCGGGCGAGCGCGACGAACTCCGGGATGCGCAAGTGCGACGCCCACGACAACCACCCGGCCAACAGCTGCCGCCCGTACTTGCCTTTGACCCGAAAGACCTCGCGCAGTTGCTCTTTGAGTAGGTACGCCCGGTAAAGGGTGCTGTTGGTGGCCGCGATCTCGGCGAGGCTGGTGCGCTGCTCGCAGGTCAGGTCGGGCGGGTTCTTGCGGGTCGCCCACATGGCGTGCCGATCGCGGATCCCTGCCTTGGTCATGGTGCGCACCCGCACCTTGTCCAGTGCCTTCATCGCCCAGGCGACGACATGGAACGGGTCCAGGCAAATCACCGCCCGCGGCGCGCGCTGGCGCACCAGGGCATGTATCCATTCCGCGCCGTCGCAGCTGACGTGGGTGAGCAGCTTCGCGCGGTCGGCGCCGAGCTGGTCGAAGAACCGGCCCAGCGTCTCGGTGTTGCGGCCCTCGGCCGCCCACACCAGCCGGCCCGTCCCGTGGTCCACGATCACCGTCAAATACCGCTGCCCCCTGCGATAGGCGATCTCGTCGATGCCGATCCGGGTCAGCCCGGCGAGCAGGTCGTTGGTGTCGCGGCCGTCGGCGACCACCCGAGCCACGATCGCCGCCACGGTGCGCCAGGCGATGCGCAGCAGCACCGTGAGCACGCTATGGAATTCGCGGCCGGGCAAGCCTTGTTCGACCGGTTCGCTTACGACAGCGATTCCATTCTGGCGGTGCTGCGCGACACCACTGCCACCATGCTGGCCCGCGCGCAGCGGCTCCATGGGGCGACTCGGTGTCATCGGCCCACCCGCGCCGAACCCCATATCGTGTTGCTGGTCGACGAGTTGGCCACCCTGACCGCCTACGCCGATCGCAAACAACGCGCCGAAGTCGACCAACTTTTGGGGCTGTGGCTGGCCCAGGGCCGCGCGGTCGGGGTCAGCGTGATCGCGGCCGTGCAAGACCCCTCCAAAGACGTCGTGGCGCTGCGCCAACTGTTCCCGGTGCGGGTCGGGCTGCGCATGACCGAGGCCACCCAAACCGCGATGATCCTCTCCACGGCGGCCCATCAGCAGGGCGCGCGCTGCGAAGAGATTCCCGACACCACACCGGGGGTGGGTTATGTGCTCACCGAAGGCAACACCGCCATACAACGGGTGCGGGCGTTTCATGTCACCGACGCCGACATCGCCTGGCTGGCCGACCATTTCGCCCCGCCGGCCCGCCGCGCCACTAGCCAGAGGCACCGGTGAGCGTGATCGCCTCGACTGCGCTGCCCGACTGGCTGGCCCCGGGCTCTCCGGCCATCGATCAGGCGATCCGCCGCGCCTCTTCATCCGGCTATGAGCCGTGGTGGAAACGTTGTGCGGCGGTGGGGTTTTGCACCAACCCCGTGCAGGCCAGCGCCTATGATCCCGACGTCGGTAGAAGGGTGGCGGTGATGATCCGGTGCGGCAACCGCCGTAATGCGGTCTGCCCGTCGTGTTCGGACCTGTATGCCGCCGATACCTGGCAGCTGGTGCATGCCGGCAGCCAGGGTGGGCATCACGGCATGCCCGAGAGCACCGCTGATCGCCCGCAAGTGTTCGCCACCCTGACCGCCCCCAGCTTCGGCGCCGTGCACACCAGCGGCGGCCGGCCGGGATTGCCTGCCACGGTGTGTCACCCATCCGACGGCCGCAAGACGTCTTGTCCACATGGGACAACATTGTGGTGCAATGTGAGTCATCACGGCGATGACCCGGAAGTGGGGCAGCCGCTGTGCCCGGACTGCTATGACTACACGGGGCATGCGTTGTTCAACTGGCACGCCCCGGAACTGTGGCGGCGCTTCACCATCGCGCTGCGCCGCGCCGTGGCCGCCCATCTGCGCCGTATCGGAGTCGACCCCGGCGTGCTGCGGGTGTCTTTTGTGAAAGTCGCCGAATACCAGCGCCGCGCCGTCATCCACTACCACAGCTTGATCCGGCTCGACCCCACTGACGACGACACCACTACCGGCGCATCCGATATCGCGATGTCGCCCATTGAACTGGCCACGCTCGTTCGTCACGCCGCCAATCAGGTACGGCTTCCTGTGACGGGAAACCCCGCTGCTACCCCGTTCACGGAGGGCGAAAGTCTTATTCTGCGGTTCGGCTCCCAAGTCGACGCCCAGCCGCTCAGCGACGCGGCTGACACCGGAAAGTCAGGATTGGCTCGGCGGGTGGCGGGGTACTTGGCCAAATACACCACCAAGTCGGTGGCCGAATTCGGCATTGCCGCTCGCCGCATCAGCCCCGCCGCTATCGCCGAGCTGGATATCCCTGCCCATACCCGCCGCGTCCTATCGACTCTGGCCAAGCTGGCGACGCTACCGGGAAACGCCGCGATGCTGGGCTGGCTGCATACCCTGGGTTATCGCGGGCACATCACCACAAAATCGCGGCGCTACTCGATCACCATGACCGCGCTGCGCGCCGCTCGCCATCACTGGCGCATCCGCCGCGCGGACCAATCCGAACACGGTGACCCCCAGCGTAATTCGCATACTCAGCAAGATCATTCAAGCACCACATACGAATTGAGTTACTGGCGTATTGACGGTGCCGGGCTCCGCGACGACGGCGAACGGCTGCTGGTGCACACCGCAGCCCGCCAAGCCCGCCAGCACCGCTACCTGGCCCGCCTGGAATGCCACGACGCCACCATGGCCGGCCCATGACCGCCGCCACAACTAACCAGTACCAGACCGCCGCGACCCACACAAGCGTTGGCCCGCAAAGCGTTACGTGTAGACAATCGCGGGATCAGACTCAGTGTCTAGCGGGGCGTGACGAGTTCACCGCGTGGCTAACGGCATCTTGTCAACGTCAAGCGCTGCCCGTCACTATCACCGACCACGCCACCCTCGCCACCGTCGCAGCCCTGCTGCGCTAAAGCTGAAGCCTGCCCATCGCGGCCCAGCAACGACACCAGGGCCATCAGCGATCAACCGGGTAGCGCGAAAGCCGTTGTAAAACAACCCTTGCCCCGGCGACAAGGGCGCTTCCGGTGTCTGGGGTGGTGAGCTGTCAAGGCTCGAACTCGGTTCGACCGCTCGCGGCTTTGGGCCTTGACCGCTCACCACACCAGACACACACTGGCAAACCGCCGGGGAAACCCGAACACCAGCAGGCGGGCGAGAACGTCGCTGCAGACCATCAACGCGGGTCGGATGCGCACCGCCGTGATGGCTAGATGCGCCAGTGGGGTTGAACGCGGTTAATGTCAAGGCGGCGTGCGCCGGGTGCGGCCGGGGCGATCACGCCGTGATCCAGGACGGCTTTGAGGATGGCCTGCTGGCGGCCCAGATCAAGGTCCGGCCACTGTTTCCGCAGCACACCACCGGTGCCCGCCAGCTCACAGACCGCGCTGGTGTCAGTCGCCTGCGCGATCTCGCGGCGGTGGTGGTTGATGCGCACCGTGATCGGGTCACGGGCCGCGATCCACTCCCGCGCAGTGATCGCACCATCTGCATAAAGCGCGGCCAGCTCATCCAGGCGGCCCTGATCGGCCTCCACGGCGGCAGCCAATGCCGCCACATCATGATCAGTGCTGGATTTCCCGGCCAACACCTCAGCCAGGTGCCGGGAATCCAGCCGAGTCAACACCGCATCGGTGAGCAACCGCTCGACCGGTTCGGCCACCACCGTCAACCGGCCACACCCGCCGTGATCCGGGCCTTTCAGGCACACGTAGCGGCGCACCCGGTGATCAGGATCGTCATGGCGCACCTGGGAGAACAACCGGTTGCCGCAGCGCCCGCACCGCAGCATCCCGGAAAGCAAATACGTGCGGGCCGCTCGCGTCTTGGTCACCGAGCGGGCGGCTATGCGCGCCAGCACCCGATCCCGCTCGGCGGGGGTGATGATCGCCGGCCATTTCGCCAGGCCGATGACCTGCCCGCGATGCTCGCGCAACCCCGCGATGCGACCCGAGCATAGGATTTGGCGCACCGCCGAGGTCTGCCACGATTTCGCCACCGCCGGGGCGATGCCGGACTCGTTGAGCCAGACCGTCAACGACAACAACGACTGGCCGGCCAGGTAGCGGTCCACCATCTCGCGCACCACCACCGCCTCCGACTCGCGCAGGGTGATCTTGTCGGCCTCATACCCAAACGGGCGCACCGACCCATGCGGCAACCCCTGCTCGGCGTTCTGCAACATCTTGCGCCGGATGCGCGCCGATTTGCGCCCCGACTCCTTGGCGGCAAACGCGGCGAAGATGCGCGCCATAAACAACCCGTCATCGTTACCCAGGTCGATGTCAGCGGTCACCGTGGCCACCTGCGACACCCCGGCCCGCTCACACAGCGCGACGAACTCTTCCAACTCGACCGGGCGCCGATGCAACCGATCCAAGTTGTAGACGATCACCGCATCCCGGGCACCGGATTCCAGATCGACAAGCATCCGCTCGTAATCGCGACGCCGCTTGCCGGAAAACGCCGACACATCGTTATCCACATATTCATCCCCAACCGGCCAGCCCCGATCGGCGGCCAGCTTGCGGCAATCCTCCAACTGGCGCGTTACGCCCAACCCCGTGCCCTCCACATCGGCCGAAATCCGCGCATAGACCGCCGCCGACCGCACATCGGTGCGCCGAGCAGCCGTTTTCTTCACCGCCATGAGGGTATATTAGCAACATCTCAGCTTGGAGGCGTAGGTAAGTCCCAGCGGGTAGGG
>Ga0306918_10001834_pt1 | contig 10678 bp, 9 predicted proteins | sample tim00Cox0000000H_FD_203315 | JGI IMG/M metagenome (GOLD analysis project Ga0306918, IMG submission 203315) | Lab enrichment of tropical soil microbial communities from Luquillo Experimental Forest, Puerto Rico - timezero.00C.oxic.00.000.00H (v2)... | ecosystem: Environmental > Terrestrial > Soil... | reverse complement strand
ATGCGCCGCTGCCGACAGTAGCCATGTCCGCCCTCCCTGTTCGTAGCCGCTCGCGAGCTTGTCACGACGCAAAGCGTCGAGCCAGCCAGGTTTCGGCCGGGACAACTGGCCGCGGCACGGACATCGAATGTTTTCTCGACTCTCTGCGGATGGAGGCGCATATTTAAGACGTCCGAGACGCTATTTCAAAGCGTTCGGGATTACATCCAATTTACTGATTGGGACCCCTTCGAGCGTCCCGAGCCCGCACGCATGTCCCGGGAAAGATGCCTCAAAGGGAGGATCGAGATGAGCAGGCTGAGCAGACGCTCGATGCTTCACGCGTCCATGGGGTTGGCGGCGGCCGGCGCGTTGGCACGCCCGCATATCTCCAACGCGGCGGCCAGGAGTGCGACTGTATGGTGGGCCCAAGGTTTCGTCCGCGAAGAGGATGAGTCCTTCCGCCGCATGGTGGCGGAGTATGAGAAGGCGAGCGGCAACAAAATCGACTACAGCGTCGTCCCGTTCGCGCCGCTGAACCAGAAGGTCATCTCGGCGCTGACCAGCGGCGATGTCCCGGATCTGATTTCTGTCGACGGCTCCGATCGCCGGATCGTTCCGCAAAATGCCTGGCTCGACAAGCTGGTGGACATGAGCGACGTCGTAGCGACCCAGGAATCGCGCTATCACCCCACCGCGCTGCTCGCCACCCGGTATTACAACAACGTCCAGAAAAAACGCGGCATTTACCTGGCCCCCTACAAGTCGAACGTGTCTCCATTCCATGTGTGGAATTCGCTGGTAGAGAAGGCCGGCTACAAGCTCTCGGACGCGCCGAAGACCTGGGATGCGTTCTGGGATTTCTTCAAGCCGATGCAGATGAAGTTGCGAGAGAAAGGCATGCGCGGCGTCTATGCGCTTGGACTGCAGCCCACCACCACCGGGCCGAACGACGGCAACTATCTGTTCCATGCCTTCCTGATCGCCTATGGCGGCAAAGACATCGTGACCCCGGATGGCAAGCCGCATCCCGACGATCCACGCGTCAAGCAGGCGGTGACCAACGCACTGACCTACATCAGCACGGCCTACAAGGAAGGCTACGTCCCGCCCGGCGCCGTGAGCTGGAACGATGCCGACGACAACAACGCGTTCCACGCCAAGCAAATGATCATGGATTTTGACGGCACAATCTCGACTGAGCTCGCGCTGTATCACAAGAAGGAGGAGTACGAGGACATGGTGACGATGGGCCTGCCGCTCGACAACGCGGGCAACCCCATTCCGTCACAGCTCGCCATCGGCGGCGGCTTCATCCCGAAGGGGGCGAACAACGTCGAAGTGGCCAAGGATTTCGCGAAATACGTCATCCAGCCCCAGGTGGCGAACGCCTATCTGAAAGGCGGCCTGGGGCGATGGCTCCCGGCGATACCGGAAATCGCCAAGGATGAACCCTTCTGGCTCGACCCGAAGGACCAGCACGTATCGACCTATACCCGGCAGGGGTTGTTCGGCCCGACGGTGCCGCAATATCCCGTGTACAACCCCGGCTATGCCGAGGTCGAGGCGCAGCAGATCTGGGGCCTCGCTGCCGCCGACGTCATTAGAGAGGGAATGACGCCGCAAGCCGCATCGGAGAAGGCGCTCAAGCGGATCGGGGAGATTCTCGCGAAATACCCGATCGAGCAGAGCTGAGAGGCCGATCATGGACGGCGCCTATACGCAAGTTGTTCAGGCGCTTCCCACTCGCGCAGTGACTTCCTTGCGGCCGCGCTGGCGCGCCTTGCGGGGCGGCTTGAAAGGATCGGAGTATGCCTGGGCCGTCGCCTTCGTAGTCCCCTATGCGGGGGTGTTCCTCGCCTTCGTGGCCTACCCCGTCGTTTACGGGTTATGGCTCGGCCACGCGCCAAGCCTCTACGCGGAGTTGCTGAAGGATCCGATCTACCAGCGCACGATGGTCAACACCGTGCTCTACGTCGGCATCGGCGTGAACCTGAAGATGTTCCTTGCGCTCCTGTTATCGGGTTTCTTCATGCGGCGTGGCTGGTGGGTGAAAGGCCTGCTGCTGATCTACGTGTTGCCGTGGGCGGTGCCGGCGCTGCCCGCCTTTATCTCGATCCACTGGATGCTGAACGGCCAGTGGGGTCTGCTCAATAATTTTTTGTGGAACGTCTTTGGCATCGACGGCCCTGGCTGGATCGAGACGTCGCGTTGGCTGGCCCTCGGCTCGGTCATAGTCTCCCATATCTGGAAATGGCTGCCGTTCTGGACCGTGATCCTGCTGGCGGGACGGATGTCGATCCCGCAGGAGCTCTACGACGCGGCCGAGGTGGACGGCGCCAGCGGACTGCGCCGGTTCGCGCATCTCACCTTCCCGTTGCTTGCCAACCTGTATCTCATCTGCACGCTGCTCTCGACAATCTTCACGCTCGGCGATTTCAATACGGTGTTCTTCGTCTCCGGGGGCGGGCCGGCGCTGTCGACGCATGTGCTGGCGACGCTTGGCATCCGCAACGCCTTCGAGGTCGCTCGGCCCGAGCTCGGGGTGGCGGCGGTGATGTCCGCCCTGCCGCTGATGATTCCGCTGATCATTATCCTGATGCGCAAGCTGCGCATGACGCAGGTGCAGCTGTGAGTGCGGAGCCCACATGCGGCCGTCCGCTCCAGCGCCGTTACCGGCTGCAGCGAAACCTGACGGAAGCCGCGGCGCTGGGGCTTGGCGTCGTGATCGTGATCTGGACGCTCACGCCGATCTACAACATGGTCGCCGTGGCACTCGAATCGCACGGCGACGTGTTTACGAATGACATTTGGCCGGCGAAGCCCTCGCTCGAAAGCTTCTGGATCGTCGTAACCCAGGGCTATTGGTATCTTGAGTATTTCTGGGAGCAGTTCGGCAACAGCCTCTATGTCGGCGTGATCACGGTAATCCTGACGCTGCTGATCGGCTCGCTGGTCAGCTTCTCCATCGGGCGGATGCGGCTGCGCCACGGCTGGCTCGTGAGCAACGCCGCGCTCTTGACCTACGTGATCCCATCGTCGTTCCTCGCCATCCCGTTCTATCGGATCATGCAGAAATACGGCCTGTCGAACGACCTCTGGTCGGTGATTGCGGCGGAAGTGACCTTTGCCACCCCGTACGCGATATTCATTTTCCAGCAATACGCGGTCAGCATTCCGATCGAGCTCGACGAGGCGGCGCGCATCGACGGGGCTTCGCCCATCCAGGTTTATCTGCGCATCTACCTGCCGCTGATGGCGCCGGCGCTGGTCGCGGTCGGCACCTACGCGCTGCTGCTGGCGTGGAACGAATACCTCTACCAGTTTCTGCTGCTGTCCTCGAAGAGGAACATGACGGTGCCGGTGGCGCTGGCGCAGTTCCTCAACAGCGACGAGGCACCATGGAATTACATGATGGCCACGGCCATCGTGTATGCACTGCCGCCGGTCGCGATCTATTACGCGCTTCGCCGCCGCATGACCGCCGGCCTCACCATGGGCGGCGTAAAGGGATGAAGGCCCGACGCGCCGCAGCGGCATATCATCACTTGATGGCCCGGCATGGGGAGGCTGCGCAGCCTGCGTCCGACTGAGAAAAAGTCGGCCGTGGCGATCTCCTGGGAGGCTGCGCAGCCTGCGCGCTCCCGGGCGCCGACCGGAATGAAGCACATGGGCGTCCCCCACTTGTTGCGAATGGCGAACCGCTACTTTACGATCACCGTGTGACTGCGGCCGGCATCCATGGGCCCGCAATGAATCTATCAAAAAAACCGCCGGAGGAAGCGATGACCAGGTCAGGCATTTCACGTCGCGGATTCGTCGAAGCGGGCGTCGGGTTGACGGTTGCGAACTTTCTGCCCGGCGCAACGCCACTCGCGCTCGCGGCGTCGATGGAGGAGCGCACCGTGGCTGCAGCAAAGACGGTGGGCGCCGCCGATGTGACCGGAATGATCTGGTCGCCGTACCTGGTTCCCATGCAGCCGGTGATCGCCGAATTCAAGAAGCAGACCGGCATCGGCGTGGGAGCGGTGCAGGATATTTCGATCTTTGACGCGCCCCAGCGCGTCATGGCGGAAGCGCTGTCGCGCTCGCCGCAATTCGACTTCATTCACATCGACTCCAACATGATTCCCTCGCTTGCCTCGGCCGGCTATCTCGAGCCGCTCGACGCCTACATGAAACAGGCGGAGTTCAAGATCGATGCGGTTGCCGACTACGCGACCTTCATGACCTACAAGGGCCAGACCTACGGAATTCCTACCGATGGCAACGTGCACATCGAATATGCACGCAAGGACCTGCTGGAGGATCCCGACAACAGGAAAAAATTTGCCGATAAGCACGGCAAAGAGCTCAAATTCCCCGAGACCTGGGAGGACGATCTGCGGATTCAGGAGACGTTGATGGATCCGTCCAAAGACCTCTATGGGTCGGGTAATCTGCGCAACCGCGCCAACGGCCCGACCTGGTGGTACATGATCTTCTACAGCGCGGGCGGGTTCACCTTCGACGACGACATGAACCCGACGCTAGATACGCCGGCCGGGCATTACGCCGTCGACATTTATCTGCAGGACAAGAAGGTTGCACACCCCGAATCCGCCGGCTGGGGCACGCCGCAGATGATCCCGCGCATTGCGCAGGGACACGTGGTGAGCTGCCAGTACTGGGACGGCACCGCCAAGCTCAACGAGAACCCGGAGAAATCGAAGACCGCAGGGAAATGGCTGTACGGCCTCGTCCCAGGCTCCGACTTCTCCGGCAAGCGCATCCATCGCTCCATCTCGTCGCCGCTTGCCGCGCTGCTGATCAACAAGTATAGCCCGCGAAAAGCGCAGGCTGCCTATCTCGCGCTGTGGCTCGGCTCGGGAAAGAACAGCATCCCGATCGTATCCGATCCGGTGAACACCTTTCACGATGTATGGGCGAGGGAGCAGCTGTCCGCCCCGCAGGTGATCAAGGCGTATGGCGCCGCCGGCATCAAGGCGATCGAGAGCAATTTTCAGGTGGTCTCGCCGCCGACCTATCTGACCGGATACCTGGAATTCCAGGATACGCTCGGCAAGAATCTGTCGGAGGCCTACGTCGGTCAGCTTCCCGCCAAGGATGTCCTGAAGAAAACCCAGGACGAGTGGAGCGCGATCGTTCGCCGCATCGGCCGGAGCAAGCTCAAGGAGGAGCTGGCAAGTTACAAGGCATTGATGCCCAAGCGCGACCTGCCGGCGTGACGGGTCGTTCCGCGTAACCGGGCCGGACCGCTTCCATGAACGTGGCCGCTGTCTCGGCCGCTGCCCTGCCGTTGCACGCTTCCTCGCGCGGACGTTCCCGAGAACGCGCGATCAGGCGCTTCCGGTGGGCGATTCTCGGCCCCTTCATCGCACTCCTCGCCTTCGTGCTGCTGCCAGTGCTGTTCCTGCAGCTGTATTTCTCGTTTCACCAGTGGACCGTGTACCTGGGCAGCTGGTGGGAGGCGGAATATGTCGGGCTCGACCTGTTCCGGGAAGTGCTGAGCGATCCGCGCTTTGGCTGGGCGATAGTGCGGTCATTGGCATTTGCCGCCGGATCCACCATCGGCTGCTTCCTGGTGGGATTCGCGCTTGCGTACCTCATGCACAAGCCCTTTTCCGGGCAGGCGCTCTATTACACCATCTTCATTCTGCCGATGCTGACGGTGCCCGTGGTGGTCGCATACACCGCGGAGATGCTGCTCTACCAAAGCGGCCCGATCAACGATCTCATCTCTCGACTGACCGGAATCGAGTTCAAGCCGATGTGGCTCACAAATCCGGACCTTGCGCTGCCGACCGTCATGCTGCTGGAGATTTGGAACTGGGTGCCGTTCTCGTTCATCATCATGCTCGCCGGCCTGTCTGCCCTTCCAAAGGAGCCGATCGAGGCGGCCAGCATTCTGGGCGCTTCCAGCTGGCGGATTTTTTGGGAGGTACAGCTGCCGCTGCTTCGGCCCGTGATCCTGCTGGCGCTGGTGCTGCGCTTCCTGGAAGCGATGGCTGAGTTCCCCAAGACCTGGGCGCTGCTGCAAGGCGGTCCGGGAACCGCGACCGAGACGGTGCCCGTCTACATCTTCCTGACCACCTGGCAGTACTTCGAGATCTCCAAGGGAGCAGCGATGTCCTACATCGTCATGCTCCTGATGATCGTCATCGTGCTGCTCGCAATTCGGCTGCTCAGACGGGAGAAGAGATCGTTGGATGCCATGCACGTGTCGTCCCCGGCCGGGCCGGAGTCGGCACCATGAGGAGATCCCACCGTCGTCGCATCTCCGCCGGAGCTCGTTACCTCGTCCTCTCACTATGGGCCATCGTTGCCTTCTTCCCGATCTATTGGGTGATCGCGACCTCGTTCAAGCCGGATACGCAATGGTTCGCGTGGCCGCCGGTCTATTTTCCGCATCCGCCGACGCTGGCAAATTACCTCAACGTCTGGTTTGGCGCCGAAGAATATGCCGCCACGCAATACGCCATCTCTTCACAAAAGCCGCTTGTCTCATTGCTCAACTCGTCCATCATCGCCGGGGCTTCGACGCTGCTCTCGGTGCTGTTCGGCTCGGTGCTTGCTTATGGCGTTTCGCGCTACCGCATCCTTTCCGAGACGCGCATGTTCCAGCTGCTCATCCTGCGGATGATCCCGCCGATCGTGATCGTTGCCCCGCTGTCGCTGTATTATTCCGCGCTTGGGCTGCTCGACTCCCGGATCGGGCTCATTCTGATCTATTTCCTGACCACGCTGCCCTACGCCGTATGGATGGCCAAGAGCTTCATCGATGAGGTTCCGCGCGAGCTCGAGCAGGCGGCCGAGATTCTCGGGGCCAGCAGGTGGCGGACCCTGTTCGAGATAGTGTTGCCGCTCATCCGGTCCGGTCTGGTTGCCACCTTTTTGTTCATTCTGATCCTCACCTGGAGCGAATACTTGCTGGCGCTCATCCTCACCAAGACCGATGTCACGACGCTGCCGATCGAGCTGTCAAAATATCAGGGAACGACCGAAGGCCGGGTCTACGGCCGGCAAGCAGCGCTCGCAGTCGGTATCACCATCCCTCTCATGATCGTCGGGCTCATCATCCGCAAGCATCTCGCCCGTGGCTTCAGCTTCGGGATGGTCCGGAGATAGCGATGGCACGCATCGAGCTTGTCGGGTTGCACAAGACCTTTGACGGGATCATCGCGGTGAAGAATCTCAGCTGTGCCATCGAAGATGGCGAGTTTGTCGTGCTTGTAGGGCCATCCGGGTGCGGAAAGACCACAACGCTGCGAATGATTGCCGGTTTCGAGGACCCCAGCGCCGGCGAGGTCCGCATCGACGGCCGGGTGGTCAATGACCTCGAGCCACGGGACCGCGGCCTGGGGATGGTATTCCAGACCCATGCGCTGTTTCCCCACAAAACGGTCGAGCAGAATATCGAGTTCGGCCTGCGCATGAAGAGGATCCCGGCCGCAGAACGGGCGCAGCGAGTTCGCCAGGTCGCGGACATGGTGCGCATCGCGCACCTGCTCGATAAGATGCCGAGCCAATGTTCGGGTGGCGAAGCGCAACGCGTGGCGCTCGCGCGTACCCTGGTCACTCAACCAACAACCTTTCTGCTGGATGAGCCGCTGTCGAGCCTTGATGCCAAGCTCAGACGCGAGCTGCGCGCTGAATGCGACCGATTGCATCAGGTTCTCAAGCGCACGTTCATTTACGTGACCCATGATCAGGAAGAAGCGATGACTCTTGCCGATCGCATCATCGTTATGCGCTCGGGTGAGATCATACAGATCGGATCACCGATGGAAATCTATTCGAACCCGGTCAACTATTTTGTTGCGGATTTCTTCGGCTCGCCCTCGATGAACCTGGTCGCCGGTGAGATCGTGCCGGGAGAGGAAGCCGCGCGGTTTCGCTGCACGGCATTCGAGGTTGCCCTGCCGCTGCGGTTCAAGTCGGCAAGGGCGGGAGCGGCCACGCTCGGCGTCCGGCCCGAGCATGTCATGCTTGGCGGTCCTGGCGGTATCGAGCTTCCTGTTCGGCTGGTGGAGCCCCTCGGCCGGGATACACTGATCTATTTCGACGCTGCCTGTCAGCGGGCATTCATTGCCGTCAGCGAAGGGCTGGGCAGGACGGATATCCCGATCGGCGCTGCGCTGGCACTCTCATTGGCCCCGGATCGGGTGTATCTGTTCGATGCCGATGGAAGGAGAATGTAGTGGCGTTCAGGGCGAGCACATCGATGGGTTACCGCGAGAAAAGCGAAATCCGTGACGGGATGCGAATCGACTGGGACATGCCGATCGCAATGGACGACGGCCTGGTGCTGCGATCCGACATCTACCGTCCGGTCGCAGAAGGCAGGTACCCGGTGATCCTGACCTACGGACCCTATGGCAAATGGCTGCACTTCGACGATCTCTATCACGATCAATGGCAGCGCATGTGCGCCGACCATCCCGACGTGCCCACCGGATCAACCAACAAATATCAGTGCTGGGAAGTCGTCGATCCGGAAAAGTGGGTACCCGACGGCTATGTCTGCATCCGCGTTGACAGTCGCGGCGCGGGACGCTCGCCCGGCATAATCGATATCTGGTCGCTGCGCGAGGCGCAGGATCTCGCGCAATGCGTCGAATGGGCCGGCGTGCAGCCCTGGTCGAACGGCAAGGTGGGCCTCAACGGCATTTCCTACTACGCCGAAAATCAATGGCAGACGGCGGCGCTGCAGCCCAGGCACCTGGCTGCGATCTGCATCTGGGAGGGCGCCGCCGATTTCTATCGCGACATGGCGCATCATGGCGGTATTTTCTGTCGCGGTTTCGTGCAGGACTGGTCGAAAGCGCAAGTCTACACCGTCCAGCATGGGCGGGGCACTCGCGGATTCAAAAGCAGGATGAACGGCGACTGGGTATCCGGACCGGAGACCTTGTCCGAGGAGCAACTCGGAGAAAACCGCCGCGACTTCTACGAGGACTGTATCTCACGCAAGCTTGATACCGACGCGTATTGGCAGTCCCGGATGCCCGACTGGAGCAGGGTGAAGACGCCGCTGTTGTCGGCCGCCAACTGGGGCGGGCAGGGTTTGCACCCGCGCGGCAATTTTGAAGGGTTCGTGCGGGCGGCATCGACCGAGAAATGGCTCGAATGCCATGGCGGCGAGCACTGGACCCATTTCTACACGGACTACGGCCTCGCATTGCAGAAAAGATTTTTCGGTCATTTTCTCAAGGACGAGGACACGGGCTGGAGCAAGCAGCCAAGGGTGCTGCTGCAGGTACGCCATCCCGGAGAGAAATTTGTCGAGCGTAATGAGAACGAATGGCCGCTTGCGCGCACGCAGTGGACACCGTTCTATCTTCATCCGGCCGATGCGAGCCTGTCGACTGTCCGCCAGGGATCGAGCAGCTGCGTCGTCTACGGCGGGTTGGGCGACGGGATTACGTTCTTGGCCGAGCCCCTCGCAGAGGAGGTGGAGATTACCGGACCGGTCGCGGCGAAGCTGTGGGTGTCGTCGGCCACGGAGGATGCAGACTTGTTTCTGGTGCTGCGCGCGTTCACGCCTGACCTCAAGGAGGTTACCTTCCAGGGCGCGCTCGACCCCCACACCCCGCTCGCGCAAGGATGGCTGCGCTGCTCGCACCGCAAGCTTGACCGAAAGCTCACGCTCTCCTACCGGCCGTACCACACCCATGACGAGGAGCAGAAGCTCACCCCTGGGGAGATCTACGAGGTCGAAGTCGAGTTGTGGCCGACCTGTATCGTGTTGCCGCAAGGCTGTCGGCTCGCGCTCTCGGTGCGCGGGACTGATTATGTCTTTCCCGGCGAGCCGGGCGCCGGGGTGGAAACACTCGGGAAGGTATGGACCGGCGTCGGACCCTTTACCCACAATGATCCGCGTGATCGCCCGCCGGCAGTATTCGGCGCGGATGTGACGCTGCATGCCGGCCCCGATCGCCCGGCACATGTCCTGCTCCCGATTATTCCCGCCAGGTGAGGACTCATGAGCTGTCGAGAGCTGAGCGAAATTCGTGACGGGATGCGGATCGACTGGGACATGCCGATCCCTATGGATGACGGCGTGGTGCTGCGGGCCGACATCTACCGGCCGATCCGCAACGGGCGTTATCCCGTGATCCTGAGCTACGGCCCTTACGGCAAATGGCTGCACTTTGCCGACGGATATCCCACCGCGTGGAACCGCATGGAGGAAAACCATCCGAGCGTGACCGCCGGCTCGACCAACAAGTATCAGAGCTGGGAAGTCTGTGATCCCGAAAAATGGGTCCCCGACGGGTACGCCTGCGTGCGCGTCGATTCGCGTGGCTGCGGCCGATCGCCGGGTTATGTGGAGCATTGGTCGCCGCGCGAGAGCCGGGACCTGTTCGCGTGCATCGAGTGGGCCGGACGCCGGCCATGGTCGAACGGCAAGGTAGGCCTGAGCGGCATCTCGTACTACGCCATCAACCAGTGGAAGGTCGCGAGCATGCAGCCCAGGCATCTCGCTGCCATCTGCGTTTGGGAGGGGTTTGCCGACTTCTATCGCGAGCTCAGCCACAACGGCGGGATCTACAACACCTTTGCGCAGAATTGGTACGACATGCAGGTCAAGACGGTGCAGCACGGGCTGGGCACGAGAGGACACCGCAGCCGCATGAACGGCGACTGGGTGTCCGGGCCGGACACCCTTGCCGACGAGGAGCTGGGCGCCAATCGC
>Ga0306918_10001832_pt1 | contig 10679 bp, 9 predicted proteins | sample tim00Cox0000000H_FD_203315 | JGI IMG/M metagenome (GOLD analysis project Ga0306918, IMG submission 203315) | Lab enrichment of tropical soil microbial communities from Luquillo Experimental Forest, Puerto Rico - timezero.00C.oxic.00.000.00H (v2)... | ecosystem: Environmental > Terrestrial > Soil... | reverse complement strand
GCTTAGGGAGACGTAAGTCAGCGCGATTGACCTGATCGCTATTATGTTGCTGCCGAAGACCGCAAGAAAGGGTGCGTAGAAATAATACGACGCTGCGGGATGATGGCCGTTGAAAACATAGTCAAACGGCATTTGACCTCGGAGCAGTCCTTGCGCGATCAATGCCGAATAGTATTCGTCCGAATTGATGTCGCTGATCGGAAAAACGAGAAGCCGCGGCGCGAAGACAGTAAGGAAACAGAGCGCAATAAGCAGCAGGACCGGCTTTGTCTGCTTATGCGTCGACATTTTATCGCCCAAGAGGGGCAATTCCACAGAATTCGCGTGCGCGCGACTAATCCGCTCCGAGCTGGGGCTACTTCCAGCCATCGATCAGTTTCCCTCGCTTGAATCCCATGTTAAATATCGCGAGAGCCTCCACGTCACATTGCGGCGCCCAAACAGGCCTCTAATCGGTCGTCCCAGGCGCACCGGCTCAAAATCCTTCGGCGAGGAGGGCGCGCATGCGGGGAAACACTCGATCTCCAATCCGGGGGGACGGCGGCGCGCCATCGTTCTTCATTACGGCAAAGAACGATCACGGACAACCAGGGTCTTCCATCGTCTGTCCGTCGCTGATCGGTTCGTCATTATCCCCGGTCGTGGGGTCGCGGCTGGCAAGCTTCTTGGACCCTATTACGTCGATGTTTGCAGCGACCAGCCTTCCGGATCGATGATAATCCAGACGGCATCTACATTGACGAATTGCCCTTGGACTGATAACATTGATAATAGTATAGCCGCCCAACGCTGAGACAAACCTTAAGGGGTAGGTGCCATTCGCAGCCTTCTTATAGGAAGTATGCGGCTGCTGGTGACGGCTGGATTATTGTGGGCGTTGTTGGCGCGTGCCGACCTCAGTCATCTCAAGGAAGTCGTCGATCACGTCTCGCTGCCGCTGTTGGCGGCAGGGCTGGCGGCACTTCTGGCGACGAGCCCGTTCAGCGCGCTGCGCTGGCACATCGTCCTGAGGGCCGAGACGACCTCTCCTGGACCCTGGACCTTGCTGAAGATCGTGCTCGTCGGACTGTTCTTTAACCAAGCCCTGCCTTCCGGTGTGGGCGGCGACGCCATCCGGGCCTGGCGTTGCCATCGGCTCGGCATCGGCGTGGCTGCGGCCATTCGCAGCCTCGTGCTCGATCGTGTCAGCGGATACGTCGTGATGGTCGTCCTGTTTGCGGCGAGCCTGCCCGTTCTGCTGCACATCCTCCCTGATGCGCGCCAGCGCTACGGCGTCGTCGTACTCCTCGGTGCGGCGCTATGCGGATTGATCGCGCTGTTCTTGATCGATTACCTGCCACGCCGCCTATTGCGTTTTCGGCTAGTTGCCGAACTCGCTGTGCTGTCGCGCGTGGGCCGCCGGCTGTTCGCCCGGCCGGCGTGGTCCGCGGCCGTTGTGGGGCTCGCTGTCGCCACCGTCGGCCTTACGATACTTGCCTTTATGCTGGTGGCGGACAGTCTCGGGGTAGATCTCCCCTTCACCAGCTGGATCGTGATCGTGCCCCCGGTCAGCCTGATCCAGCTGGTACCGGTCTCTCTCGCCGGGTGGGGGGTGCGCGAACTCGGCTTTGTCGTCGTCCTCGCCGGTTTCGGAATCCCGGCCGAGGCGGCGCTCGCCGCCTCGCTGTTGGTCGGGCTGTGCATGATCGTCGTCGGTCTCCCCGGCGGTTTGCTGTGGCTGACCGAGTGGGACATTGCACCGGCGGCCGCCGCGAAGAGTGGACACGCAGCCGCTCGGGTCGATCGATAAAATACTAAACGCGCTGGTAAATTACACCAAATCAGGCTCAATCGCGGACGCCGAAGCAAAATAAGCCATGGAATAATGACTGAATCGCGTCATGCGAAGCTTTGTCGCATCGCCGATGCATCGGGGTGACTACCGCTTGAGGCCGAACCTTTATGACAATGTGCTGTCGCTAATGGTCGCCGGACCTGACGCTGCCTATCCGAAGCTCGACTGGCGTCCAGGAAGAGGTTCCATGATTGATAACGTCCAGGAAGCGTGTGACGCCTGGTTGACGTTCAGGTTGCGCGTCCACCCCAAATATTTCGGGGCTCCCAATTGGCCTGGCTGATCCTGATCTGGAGCATGTTGGCAGCACTCGCCGGTTTCGTGCTCTGGCGGGATGCGCTGGACCCGCATGGTATGGTCATCGAGGGCATAAAGTTCTGGCTTTCTTATAAGAGCCGGCTCGGTCCGCTCTCGCTACTGGTGTTGTGCGTTCTCACTTTCGCGATGATTATGCAGGCTAACGGGTTGCGACAACGGGTCGCCCGCCTGCCGGCGGTCCTGGCCGCTCATTGGCGCAAGGCGGGCTGGATTTTCGCGGGCGTCGGCCTTGTTGGGGCGCTCGTGGCTGTCTGGGTACTCCGTGCCTTTCCGTACTCGGGTGACGAATACGATTATCTATTCCAGGCAGAGACATACCTCGCCGGCCGGCTGTCGAACCCGATGCCGCCGCTTCCCGATTTCTTCTGGGTGGTGCACACCTCGTTCCAGGATGGCAAGTGGGTGTCGACCTACCCGCCCGGTTGGCCGCTGCTGCTCGCCGGCGTGTCGGCAATAGGCTTACCCTTCTGGCTCGCTTGCCCGGCTGCCGGAGCCCTGCTGCTATTCGCCTTGTTCAAGCTGGCGCAGCGTCGGGATGGGCCTCTCGGCGGCGTCCTGGCTCTGGCGCTGGTTGCGCTCTCACCGTTTTTCGCGTTCAACGCAGGGTCTTTTTTTAATCATGTGCCCGCCACCGCCGCAGGCCTCTTCTTCTGCTGGGCCGCTCTGGGTTTCCTCGACCAGGCCCGGGTCTCGAAGGCGTGCCTCACCGGCATCGCGCTCGGCGTGCTGGGGCTCATCCGCCCGGTCGGCGTACTGTTCTTCGCGCTACCTTTCGCCGGCGAATTCTGCTGGCGGGCACGGCGCCAGCACTATCTCAAAGCACCTGCGATCGTGCTCGCCGGCCTGCCATTCGTTATTGCTCTGCTCCTTTACAATCACACAGTCACCGGTTCGTCATTTCTGGGCGTCTTTGCCGATCAGCGGCCCGCCGAATTTGGCTTCCATCCGGTCACCGAGGAGGGTGACGTTCTAACGCTTCGCGATCAGCTGCGCATCGCAGCGTTTCGCATCGTGCTGGCGGCCGAGTGGACCTCGCCGGTCCTGGTGCTCGGCTACGGACCGGCCCTGGTGTGGCTCGTTATTCGCCGCCGCCTGAGCTTCCTCGACCTGATCTTTCCGACTTATGTGATTGGTTATCTACTCGTACCATTCACCGGGACTCATCAATACGGACCTCGCTATTATTTCGAGGGATGGCCGTTTTTTGCGCTAACCGTCGTTTCCGGCCTTATGCCGTTGCTGCAAGCGACGAGAGAGCGATGGCGTGCGTTCGTTACGTCTCTAGTGATGGCTCACCTGGCGATCGCTCTCGCGGCCGGCGTGATTTTCGGAATCTTCATGAGAAAGATCATCGACGAGACCATGGATCTCTTCGATCAGGCTGCGGCACAAGGTCTCAGCAATGCCGTCATTGTCGTGCGCTCCGGGACCAGTCCCTCGCGGTTCTATGATCCGCGCGGCTTGGACCGCAATGGCATCTCGATTGATGGTGAGGTGATTTACGCGCACGACCTTCCTGACCGGCTCGGGGAACTGCGGCAACTCTTCTCGCAACGTCATTTCTACATTTACGAACGGGCCTCCGATAGCCCAAAAGGCGTCTTGCGCCGGCTTTGGTGATGCAGCGCGCCGGTGACTTCGATCGAGGTGCCGAGGCTGGACCGGCCGGCAAACCACGGATCTCGGCGGCCGCATCCCGCCTGGCTATTCTATTAGTTAGGTAGCTAAGGTCCGGAGTGCCGCTTACATCGCCATTGATCGAATACCCGACCTGAAATCTGTTTCGTATAGGTCGCGTTAAAGTCTGCGAGCACAGCTGCCGAGAAGACATTGCTTCCATCGAAATGGCTAATCTCTACGAATGGGGCCCCCGATGGCAAAAGCCAAATGTCGGCCCGACATTCTCTTATCGGGCGTCGGACGATCTCCTCGCTTACGCCGTTTAGCTTGAGAATCATCCACGAAATCGAGTCGATCGGGAGCGGGTTTCCGCGAAAAACGGGGATTACGCGCAAAATTTGGGCATCGAAAGATGCGGTGCCCGGGCCGACAGCAACCTTGAGGCCCGGATTGTCATCGAGAGCCTTGTCGATCTCCGCCACCGCCTCGCTGACGAGCGGAGTTCCTGCAAACATGTGCAACACTGTGCCCCACGAGGAGATCACGATTGGGCCGTAACCGAACAGGAGGGCGGCGATCAAGCCCACCGAGAGGCCTTCATACCTACCCCTTGCTCGAAGGTCCGGTAGGCTAGCCGAGACCTCTCGACGCATGACAACAAAGCCCCAGACGACAGACGGAAGAAAAGGTAGCAGATGATATGTTCCCGCGCCAGTAACCGAGGCGGGAAGCGTGACGATTGTCATACACAATACTAGCGCCGCCATAGACCAATTGAACGCACGCGGAAGTTGTGGTCTGAACAGTGCATACATGCACAAGAGTGGGGCGAGAAACATCGCTTCGAAAACAATGTTCTGCTCAAAGAGCCATCGGTTGAACGGAGTATGCGACAGCGTTTGAAAATAATGATAGTATTCAAGAAATGAAACGTTGTTCGGGCTAAAGGGGACAGCCAAAGCGATAGCGCCCGCCAACCCGGCGACGCAGGTCAGGCGCAGGCCCGCCGCGATGCCCGATGATCGATTCAGACAATACACAAAGGCTGGAAGAATATAGAGGGCGCCATGGATTTTGATATTGACGCAAATACCGCCAAGCAGACCAAGTGCTCCCGCCGTGAGCATCGTGGGCGCAGCAGTGGCTGCGAGAACACCGGTCTGCGCGGCAAGAAACAGTAGTGCATCTGAGCGCACACCGGATACGAAACCCTGATCGGTGAACCCGCCTAGCACCAAGCATTGCACACCCGTCATCGTTAGTGCCTCCGCAACACCAGCGCCGGAACGGCGAAGGGTCGCGAAGGACAGCACCTGCGATAGAGCAAAAGCCGTCAGGCCAAGTATCTTCGAAGCACCGATTGACGGCCCAAGAAGCCAGAGAAAGAAACCGGTCACCTGGAAAAGTGCTGGTCCGTATTGGGCCCCATAAACGTCACCCGCACCCAGTCGTGCGTAGAGCGGGTAGCCCTCCCAGCCCAGCCACGACGCCGCGGCAACTAAAGCCTCCGCGTGATTGAGATAGCTCGGGTAGAAAAGATACCGGATGAGAACGGCAAGTTGCACGGTGGCCATCACCGAAATGCCAGCAACACCGCAAATTTTGAGCCAGCGCACGCCGCGCGATTCAGGGTTGAGGGGTACGACCATCACTGCTGCCGCTGCCCCGATGATAAGGAGGAGCGCAAACTGGCCCTTCCAGACCGCTCGAGGATCGAGGGAATAGAGCGGGTAGAGAAATGAAAGGTCGATCAACAAATCTAAGACCCTCCAATTCGGCATTGCGCGGATGCCCGAGTGCGTGCGCGATTGTCCGCCGCTACGGGCCGCCGAAGCATCGGTGTCCGAGTGCAACGGGTGCCGTGCGGAGCCGAAGGCCTAGTCTTACGATTTACAAAATTTTGGCATGATGTATTTGTGTAGTTCGTGACCGCAAGATGTTGTATTTAGGCCTATCCTTTTCCGGATCGGGGAACCGGAATAGACCCGGACCGAATAAGGAGAGTGAAACGCGATTTGCGGCTTGTGTCGAGCCTTTCGACGCACCGTTGTTGCTGGCTTCCCGAGTGCCAGCGCCGGCTTGACAAGTGGCGGATGGTGTATAATACTCTGCGGTAGTCTCCGGCGCTTGATCCTTGCACGAAAGTTACGACCTGTGGACGGGGACGGATCGCAAATGGACTTGAATATTCCTGCTGCGGTGGTAACACTTGTTAAATTTTCGTCGGGGTTACTTTTGCGGGATATCGTCGCGCAAACGGGGTTGGCTGGCTCCGCCACGACCGGCCCAAAAGGTATCGCTCCAACATCAATGAAATGACTTCCCTCGGCATCCCGCAAGACCTGATCTCCATCGTCGTGCCGGCGTATAATGAAGCCGACGGGATTGCCGAATTCGATCGACGTCTGTCGGATGTTCGCGCGAAGTTAGCGGAGAGGAGCGAGGTTATATACGTCGATGACGGCAGCGGCGACGGTACCTTCGCGATCCTGCGATCCCTGCGCGAACGCGATCCCACCATCTCGATCGTCAATCTCAGTCGGAATTTCGGTAAGGAAATAGCACTGACCGCTGGGCTCGATCACAGCCATGGCGAAGCCGTCATCATCCTCGACGCGGATTTGCAGGATCCGCCCGAACTCATTCCGACCCTGATCAAACGCTGGCGCGAGAGTCAGGCTGATGTCGTGTTTGCTCAACGGTGTTCCCGTGCGGGCGAAAGCTGGTTCAAGAGAGCCACCGCATTCGGTTTCTACCGCGTCATCAACGCGGTCAGCGCGCAGTCGGTCCCGGTAGACACTGGCGACTTCCGACTGCTCAGCCGGCGAGCGGTTGACGCAGTCAAGATGTTTCGCGAGCAGCATCGCTTCATGAAGGGCTTGTTTGCTTGGATAGGTTTTCGCCAGATTGCGGTTCCTTACCAGCGCGACCGACGGTTCATCGGAAACAGCAAATGGAACTATTGGAGACTTTGGAACCTTTCGCTCGAAGGCATAACGTCATTTAGCATAGCGCCATTGAAGGTAGCGACGTATCTCGGTCTATTTACTGCAACCTTTGCCATCCTCTATGGAACTTACATGATCGGCCGCACAATTTTTTTTGGAAATCCGGTTGCCGGGTATCCATCGCTGTTGGTCATCATCTTGTTCCTGGGTGGCGTGCAGCTTGTGTCATTGGGCATAATCGGCGAATACGTGGGACGTGTCTTTAACGAAACGAAACGTCGCCCGCTGTACTTCGTGGATGCTATGCTGCCGGGTCGACCGGCCGAGACTACCGGTCCTTCGCTGTCGGCCGACACCTACCAGGAGACGGATGAGGCGGTGGTCGAGCATACGGCGGGCCGGGATGTCAAAGCCACTGTCGACAACCGTGTCTGATCACGCACTGCTAGAGCTGCAGCAGACACTCTACGCGTCCAAGAACCCAACGCGTCGCTGGCTTCATACTTCCCGACGGGACTGGATTCTGAAGGCAATTTCTCGTCACAAGACCGTAAAAATGGGGTGTGCGCTCGAAATCGGCCCCGGCTCAGGTGTGTATTTGCAAGCTTTATCTCGCTTATTCAGCAAGGTCGTCGCGGCAGACGTCGAGTTGGCGTTCCTGACCCAAGCCGAGTTTCTTGCCCAAAGCCATCCAAACATCGACGTTGTCGAAGATGATATCGTAAATTCCAAGTTTCCGAGCGGTTCGTTCGATCTGATCTTATGTTCCGAGGTCATCGAGCATATTCCGAATTCGGCGGGCGCGCTAGCGCACATTGCCCGTATATTGAAACCCGATGGAGTATTGATCCTTTCGACACCGCAAAAATACAGTTTTTTGGAGCTTGCTTCGAAAATCGCGTTCTTGCCGGGGATTATCGAGCTGGTGCGTCTCGTTTATAGAGAACCCATTATGGAGACCGGGCATATCAATCTTTTAACGGGTAGAGCGGCTAGAGCGCAGCTCTCTAATGCAGGATTTGTCTTGCGCGAGTGCCACGTAAGCGGGCTATATCTGCCGTTAGTCGCCGAATTCCTGGGAGAGATGGGGTTGCGTTGCGCGATCGTTGGCGAACGGATGTTGAACCGCACCGGATTGACCGGCGTGCTCTGGACGCAATTTTATGTTGCGGCTCGACCGAATTAGATCTACCGGCTTCAGCCCGAAAAGGGTTGGCCGCTGTTTAGTAGTAGGTGGAAGTGTATCAGTCATTTATTTTACAGCGGCATCGCTTATAGTTTCGAAAGCCGGGACGAGCGAGATCGTCGCCGCCAACCCTGGCATTCATTATCGCGGTGCTCTGGAATTATAGTGATCTCGCTTGAAACTCAGGGGTTTGATAACAACAGGTCAGCATGACAAAAGCGCTTTCGCTCTATCTCGACGCGTTGCGCTTCGGTGCGGCGTTTACCGTGTTCATGGCTCATTACGCTGATGGACGCTTCAGCGGCGGCCTGTTCTGGCAGATGCAGCCCTACGGCCATACGGCGGTGATTGTGTTCTTCGTCCTTTCGGGTTTTGTCATCGCCTGGGTCACCGAGACGAGGGAAGGGACCCTTGAGGAATACGCCTTGAGCCGGGCCGCCCGGCTCTATTCGGTGATTGTCCCGGCGTTTATCGTAACTGCACTGCTCGACCACATCGCGATGGCGATCGATCCCCGCTTATACGGACCGGAAACCCTACCGCCAATGTTGCGCGGCCCGATCAACGTTCCTCTTGGGTACCTACTCTCGTTGGTTTTTCTTGGCCAGAGCTGGACATTGGATATGCCCCCGGGTTCCGCCCTGCCCTTTGGCACGCTCAACTATGAGGCTTGGTACTACGTCCTCTTCGGCCTGGCCGCGTTTCTGCAAGGGCGACGCCGGATGGTGGCGCTCACCGCGGCCGCCCTGCTGGCCGGACCAAAGATCCTGCTCCTCTTTCCGGTTTGGTTGATGGGCATGTCGGCGTGGCGATGGCGCGCGGTCGTGCCGAGGCGATGCGGAGCCCCGCTCGCGCTCGGCGCCGTAGCGGCGTGGACTGGGCTTGAGGCTTTCGGTGGCGAAGATCTATTCCAGCATCCAGTATCGTCCTGGGCATCCTGGGTCCCAAACAGCTACTCGGCCTACGACTACATTATCGGCGCGCTCGTTGCACTCTTCATCCTAGGTCTAGCCAACGCTCCGCTGCCTATGCCTGGAGCCGCGGCGCAGCGCCTGATCCGATTTCTCGCCGGAACGACGTTCGGGCTCTATCTGCTGCACGTACCGCTTTTAAACTTCTTCGGGACCGTGATCCCCGGCCCGGCCGGCCGCCCGATACATCAGCTGCTGGTATTCGGGCTCACTCTCGGGGTGGCGATTGGTTTCTCGCATATAATCGAGCAGCAGAAAGGGGCATTAAAACGCGCTTTGCGGTCGGGGCTCGATCTGGCTCGCAGGAGGCGCCTTCGGCCGACCCTCGAGCGCCAAGGAGCTCCCTAATCCGGACGGAGTTCCCGTGCCATCCCCATCGGCGCGACGAGCCGCGCGGAGCGCCCAGCGCCGCGCGGAGAACCTCGCGTGCGGTATTCGAGGGCGACACCCGCGCATTACCTGGTCGATAAAGGTTTTGCGAAGCGCCGGCATCGTCCCGTGCCACAGCGGGAACATCATGACGAGGTGTTCAGCCGCGCGAGGGCGATGCCGCAGCCCTCTTGCTGCGGCGAAGTTACGCCCATATCGCAAGGTCATGGCGTAATTGTCAATTTATTGGTATGATAGCAACGAGCGCGTGATAGCCGGCTTCCCTGCCGGTTCCCTGCCGCGCCGTCGATTTTTGCCGAGCGGCGTGCGCAAGACTATGATCAAGCACAGTTTTTTGTGCCGGGGGCGCCAAGAAAAAATTTTTTCCCGGGCTTTCCCTGTGCGGCAGGGAACGTCTCTACAATTGTGCGACACCCGCGCGGGCGCAGTCCTCGTCCTGCTGCGAGGTACCACCGCCCACGCCGCAAGCACCCTCGACGATGCCGTTGCGCACGATCGGAACGGCCCCCTGGCCCATGATCATGTGGCCGCCCGAGGCCGCGGCAATGCCGCGCGGGGTCGGCTGGTCAGCACGCTCGGTCAATTCACCACTCGGCCGCCCGAAGGCGGCCGAAGCGACAGCCTTGCCCTGGCTGCCATAGGCGCTCGCCCAGATTGCGCTGTCCATGCGTTGAAGCGCGATCAGCCGGCCGCCGCTGTCGCAGACCGCAGCGCTGATCCTGATGTTGAGCTCTTGCGCCTTCGCTATGGCGCCGCGAACGATGCGATTGGCCTCGTCCAGTGTCAGAGCCATTGATCCCTCCGTAGTTTGAAACGTTACGCGGTTCGTTTTACCCCGGCGCGGCGGCGCGGCGGATGTTCGCGCTCTGCTCGGGGATGCCGGTCTCCTCGAAGCAGACGCGCGCAAAGGCGGCGACACCGGCCCGGATGTCGTCCTTTGACGGTAATGCGAAGCAGAGCCGCAGATGCGATTTGCTGACGCCCGGATTGCACGACCATTCGGGACCCGGGTTAAAGACAATCCCGGCCCTGGTGGCGGGTGCCACGAGCTTGGTCACGTCAATCCGGTCGGGGAGCTTCAGCCACAGAAAGATGCCGCCTTTCGGTTTCCATACCTTTTCGACCGCGGTGCCGAATTCGCGCTCGACGGCCTCCACCATCGTGTCGAGCTTGTCGTGCAGTGTTTGCGTCAAACCGCCGACATGCTTGGTGAAATTCTGGGAGAAATATTCGGCGACGACCATCTGGTCGAGCGCGCCAGTGCCGCTGTCGGCCTCGCGTTTGCACGCAACGAGCCGGCTCATGACCTCCGGGACGGCGACCGCGTAGCCGAGCCGCAATGACGGGGCCAAGGTCTTCGAGAACGAGCCGATATGGATGACTCGCTGGGGGTCCATCGCATAGAGCGAAGG
>Ga0306918_10001822_pt1 | contig 10695 bp, 14 predicted proteins | sample tim00Cox0000000H_FD_203315 | JGI IMG/M metagenome (GOLD analysis project Ga0306918, IMG submission 203315) | Lab enrichment of tropical soil microbial communities from Luquillo Experimental Forest, Puerto Rico - timezero.00C.oxic.00.000.00H (v2)... | ecosystem: Environmental > Terrestrial >... | reverse complement strand
TTATTCGGGGTCGGTGGTGCCTTCGTTGCGCCGCCGCTGCTGACGACGTTCTTCGGGTTGCGGCAGTTGGAGGCGCAAGGTCTGGCGCTGGCGCTCGTTTCCCCGAGCGCGCTCCTGGCGTTGCTGGCGTATGCCGGGGCCGGTCGGGTCGACTGGCTTGTCGGATTGCCGCTCGCACTTGGCGGCATCGCGGCGATCTCCACTGGCGTCGCGTTCGCCAGCCGTCTGCCCGAGAGACGGATGCGGTTGGCGTTCTGCGGACTGTTGCTGATTACGGCAGTTCTGCTGGCGGCGCGCGGGTGATCCAAGCCAAGCGGATCAGAAAGTCCTTAGTTGGAGGGCTACGGACGCGAGGTGAAGATCGTTGATTGAACGTGTATCACCGACTTCCCACAATCTTACAGGTCAAAGGCGAATAAGAGAACTCGCGTGATGCGCCATCGGTGACCATGTTGTACAGTCGAGTGCCGCCGCAGGCCAGCTTCCAATTCTGGAATTCGTAGAGCTTATTGGTTTGCAAAAGGCTCTCCGAATTGACCGCTGGGAATGTGATCCTTTTTTGATCCAAGTCTATCTTAGGGGCTTGAACTTGGGCGATCGGATTGTTGTCTTCGTACAGGCTGCCGGGATCACGAGAGCGATTCTCAACTGATCTGGGCCTATCCCTCACAGTCCTGGGGCTTTTTTCCGCGTCAGCCAGTGCGGTGGTGAGTTTTTCGATCTGCGTCCCGGTCTCGGTCAGTTTAGTCCAATACTCGGCCAGCAGCTGATCTTGTGAGGCTAGCCGACCATTGAGATCAGCAACGCGCTCGCGATGGAAATGCTGGAAACCGGAATAGGAGACACCGAAGACGATGATCCCCACCAGGACAATCGCCTCTGGCGCTCCCCTGATCACCCTTGCATCCGCTACGAGACGATCGATTATTCGTCCAACAAAATCGTACTCCATTTCCTACATGACCTCGGTGATTGACGTGAAGCCGGAATCGCCACGCTGAGGGAGCCGGTGACACCGGCCATTGACGTTAAATGAAGGATGGGATCGACTGCCCGATCTCTGCTGTGGATCTTTCGCAGTAGGCAATCACCTCACCAAGATACTGTTTGAGCCTGGGTGTCGTGGCCTCCTTCAAGAGTTTTCGAGCGCGCTCTGCTGCTGCGCGATAATGGGCGGCAGACTTCTGCTTGCCTGACCATTCCGAAATGTCGTGGAAAGCCCCAGCTTCCATAATCCCCCTCCCCCAATGTCCGGTTGATCTAATGCGAGAGCAACGAGGAGACCGCCAGCCAGATCGGGGCCCAAAGACCGAGCGACAACAGCAGGGTCAGCGGCCATGCCACTCCTACTGGTAGCGTTCTAGTGCCCGTGTGTAGCGAACTCTCAGGCTGATATGGCCGCTCGTATGGCGTCTTGGAGTTAACCAAGGCTCCCTCCCGAGTCAGATCGCCCCCGCGAACAGCGTTAACCATTGTTCCGTCAATCGCGCGCCCCAATCAGCGTCAATTGAGCGTCCATCCCAGGACGGAGCACCGTGTAACCGTTTCGAAGAGGCAAATCGAAGTTATGCAGGCGCGCCTCGAAATCCTGGTCGTAATGGCCATTGGCGATGGCGGGCCGAAGGCCTTCGTCAAAACCTTCAAGCGCGGTTACTGCGTTGTCGGCGGCCGGATGCCGAGCGCGTTGCGTCAGCTCGATTCCGGTTCCAGCATTGCCCGCTGGCGATCTGACACATTTCAGATATACTTGGTACCGGAGTCACGGTGCCAATGCCCAAAGTCCTGACACAAGCGCAAATCGATCAGTTCCGTGAACAGGGTTTTGTCTCGCCGATCCGCGTAATGTCGGACGCCGAGGCACTCGGCAATCGCAACCGCCTTGAACGCTTCGAGCGTGAGACAGGTGGGCCGCTCGGCGGCAACCTGCGGCACAAGGCGCATCTCCTGTTTACTTGGCTTGCCGATCTCGTCCGTCATCCACGAATTCTCGATGCGGTCGAAGACCTTTACGGCCCGGACCTGCTGTGCTGGACGACGAACTTCTTTATCAAGGAAAAATCCAATCCGGCCTTCGTCTCCTGGCACCAGGATTCAACCTATTGGGGCTTGAGCCAGCCCGATGTGGTGACGGCTTGGGTTGCCTTTACCCTTGCCAACGCTGGGAACGGCGCGATGGAGGTAATCCCCGGCAGCCACAAGCTCGACCAGATCCCGCATCGCGACACGTTCGCCAAGCACAACCTGTTGACCCGCGGCCAGGAAATCGCGGTCGAGGTGGACCACTCGAAGACCGTCCGGCTCGACCTGGAACCGGGCGAGATATCGTTGCACCATGTGCGATTGGTGCATGGCTCTCCGTCCAACACCTCGGACGACCGCCGCATCGGATTTGCGATCCGCTATATCCCGACTTATCTACGCCAGCTGTTTGGCGACGACAGCGCCAGCCTAGTGCGCGGCGAGGACCGCTATCGGCATTTCGAGCTGGAACCCCGACCGATACAGGACATGGATCCTGACATGCTGGCGTTGCACCAGGCAATCACCGAGCGCAATGCCAAGATCCTGTATCGAGGGACCAGCGTCGACAGCTACAACGACCCGCGCGCGGCCGGCCTGCGATGAAGGTTTACGAAGGCGCGCGCAGCTTTGACGCGGAATCGTCATTGTTGCTGGCTAGCCGCTGCCGCCGCGCCACGGCGAGCTCACATCTCGCGGGAATTCGCCCCGGAACCGATGGTTCGAATCCGTCTCCCTCCAGCGGAGAGAGTCAACAAACTTTCGGTTTCAACTGACGAGGACGAACTCTGCGCGATCCATCTTCGGAATCGGCTCGAAGGCAGGCTGGGAGATCCCGATGCCATTCGTCGGCTCATCCTGGCCGGTGGCGAGGTCGGGCGAGAAACCCCCGTTGCGGCCAAAACATGTTTGGTCGATCCGCACTCGATTGCAGATGGAGGGACGGACGCGCGACTTGGCGATGTTCAATCTGGCAATCGACAGCAACCTGCGGGGCTGCGATGTCGTTTCAATTCGAGTGGAGGACGTCGCATCAGCGGATATACGGTCGATCGCGCAACAGTGCGGCAGAGGAAGACCGGTCGGCCCGTCAGGTTTGAGTTGACGGAACAGACGCGGCAGGCGGTCGACGATCGGCAGCTCCGGGTAGGGGCAGAGAGGGCGCGTGAAAGCCGTCACGCCGCTAAGGATCTTGGACGCTATAATCTGGTCCGGCGCAATGCCCTGCTCAACCCATTGCACGAGCGGGCTCAGGAAATCGGAAGCGACCGCCGCTTGGTCGACAACGGCAGCACACCCGCTCAGACTCTCGTCATTGAACCTGGGGTAGCCTCTGGAAGCTGATCATGTCGCCGCGGTCTGATCCAGCCATTACCCGCCGTCGCTTTGTCCAATTTCTCGCCGGCAGTCCATTACTCGCCCATCCTGGCGCGCCAGCCTTAGCGCAAAGCACTTCCGCGTCGTCAAGGCTGGCCGATCCGATGGTCTGGGCGCCGCGGGATTTGGACAAGCTGATCTCCGATCCTAAGGACGCCCTCGATGTGTTCGACTTCGAACCCGTCGCACGGAAGAATGTGCCGCCGGCGCATTTCGGCTACATGGTCACTGGTATAGACGATGAAGTAACGCTTCGCGCTAATCGCGAGGGCTTCCTGAAGTTCCAGTTGCGTCCTCGTCGGCTGGTCGATGTCAGCACGGTCGACATGACCACCGAAATTCTCGGCGCGACATATGACAGCCCGATAGTAATTGCGCCGACCTCCAGCAACCGGGCCTTCCATCCCGACGGAGAAATAGCGGTTGCTAAGGCGGCGAAGGCAGGAAATCACCTACAGATCCTCTCTACCGTAGCGACGACCTCCATCGAGGAGGCGATCGCAGCGCGAGGTGCACCGGTGTGGTTTCAGTTGTACCCGACGCCGAAGTGGGAGGTCGGCGAAGCTCTTGCCAAACGAGCGGAACGCGCTGGATCCCCCGTGATCGCACTGACCGTCGACGGTCCCGCGCCGCCAAATTGGGAAACGCTCGTCCGGCTGCGACGCACTGATACGCGGCAGTGCGATAGCTGCCATGGCAGAACTTTTCGGGAGTTTGTCGCACGTAAGCCGAATTTCGATGGCATCGATCTCGGCGGCGTCACCGGCTTGAACGCCCCGAATCTGACCTGGGATTTTGTCAAGCGCCTGCGTGACACCATCAAGACGAAGATCGTATTGAAAGGCATTCTTGCGCGCGAGGATGCAGAGCTCGCGGCCAATTACGGCATTGATGGGATCATTGTTTCAAACCATAGCGGACGTGTCGTAGATAGCGGCCGCGCGACAATCGAGGTCTTGCCGGAGATCATCGAGGCAGTTGGCGGCCGCATGCCAGTGCTCGTGGACAGCGGCTTCCGCCGGGGAACAGATATTATCAAAGCGCTCGCCATGGGCGCGCAAGCGGTATGCATCGGGCGGCCTTATCTGTGGGGCCTTGGTGCCTTCGGTCAGCCGGGTGTCGAGCGCGTGCTCGAGATCCTCCGCAAGGAGACGAGCGCCGCGATGCAGCAGGTCGGAGCGCCGTCAATCAGGCATCTCACCCCAGCTTTGGTGCAGAGAGCTTGAGCGCAGGACAATCGCGAAGAAACTCTGTTGTGGACCACGCCAGGGCATCGCGCCGGAGCCTCATCGGGCGGGAACAGCCAGCGAAACTGCCGCGGCGCCTGTCGTGGGCGTCGCGCCAAAACGCGCGGTATCGGATCTTGGCCTATTTCGGGTTGTATCAGGAAGGAAGTGCCTGGAGCGCGACCGCATCAGACTGAGTGGCTGGGTGCCGCCTATCGGCGATTCGGAACCCGCAATGAAGCGATCACGCCGCCTGCCGGCAGGTTCTCAACGCCACGGCGATCACCACATAACGGGGATGAAGCCCCCTGTTTGGTGGAGCCATGCAGCTATGGATCGAATGGTTGATTGGCGGGGTGGTTTCCGTCGTGGTCGCGGTCGGGGTCATCGCCGTCGTCCGGACGATCGTCACCGGACTTACAATCTCACGCCGCCCGTCTCACCACTTGGCGCAACAAACGGGCACGTCGCCAGTACCGCCAGAGATTGAACTTCCTCCGACGTGGCGGGGCCCGGCGGGATGAGTGCCTAGGGGGCGTTACGCCTCAAGCGGCCGGACTAGCGGCTGTGAGGGCGTCCCGAGTGGTCAGCGCCGCCTGGGATCACTATCTATCGCGGATAAAAAACCTTGAACTGTCGGACGGCGAAGCAGCTGTGCTCGTCTGCGAGCTGCCCGACATCATCTGGAAGGACCGCTATCCGCTCAGTTCCCGCATCAGGGTACTGGGGGAGATCCTTGAGATGCTGCGGCGGCGAGCATGGTGGCGACCGGGTTTCAATCGCGTTCTGTCACGCGGGGGTCTCGATTACGTCTCGTGCTCGCCTTACCGCGTGCCGATCGCCCGACTTGCCGCGGCGCAGGCTCCGCTGTCGGGTGGGCCCTGGAGTCGGACCGTGTGACAATGAAAATTGCGGGAATCCTTTTGGCCCTGGTCGAGGTTGCCGGCCCAGCCGCCGCACAGACCAGAGGACTACCCACACCAACCCCGTCTCCAGCGATCTATTCGAGACCAACTCCTGCGCCGCTGGCGCCGCCCGTCAATCCAGGCCCGGCGGTCGTGCCACCCGCTGGTCTCTCCCCGCTGCTGACGGAACCGGGGCCGGTGTCCCCGCCCCCTCAACGAGCGGCGCCAGTCTACCCGTCCCTCCAGCTCCCCGGCCCGGTGGGACAGCAGAATATGCGGGCCTACCGCAACAGCCTACTCAACCAGCAATGGCAGCGCGAGCGTAGCGGTATCAGTCCCGGCAGCGAGCGTAGCCGCGAAATCCAACAGCAGCTTAACCAAACCAGCCCGCAGTGACCATGGGCGTGGAATCCCTGGCCAGAGCCAGCTCGCGAGCCTCCGCCACCGGCGCCGAAGCGCTACGAACCGCCGTCGAAATCTGCCGGTGTCGCTGAGCATCGAACTACCAAACTGATATCAATCGGTTACTGAGCAGCGTCCCCAAGGGGGTTCGAGCCCCTCTTGCCGCCGTAAAAGAGAGCGGTTTCAGGGGTTGATGGGGGTACTGGCTAGCCGCAATAAAAATCGCGCGCCGCGACATTCTGCTCAATTTGCGGCGCGCATAGCCGGCCTTTCCTGCGCCGCGGCACGGTCTGGCTCGGCCGCCGGATTTGGAGTAGCGCGAGCATCGCAACTGCCGCAATGCCCGGTTTGGACCGAGCAATTCCATGCTCGGCTCTGGCTCAACAACGCCACAAGATTATCGACAATAGAGTGGCTTTGGTCGGCGAAGAGAGCGTGAGTGGGGTCACCCGCGGCAGCGGCCGCGGGATCACCCAGGAGAACCCACCGATGCGCATCTACATCATCGGCAATGACGGAATCACGCTGTGCCGCGAGGCGTCGGCCACAGTGAATGACGGTGAGATTGCCGTCGCGTCGAACGAGGAATTGCACGCCGCCCCGGTCAGTGGCAAGCGGCTATTGGCATTGTGGAATGCTCTGCCCGGTGTCGAAAAGCGGAGGAGGGTCGGCAACCGCGGGGCGCTGATCGATCAACTGTGGTCGGCGATCGAAGCGTTGCCGGAGCCTGAGCCGCAATCCGACACAAAACGCCCCTCGAAGCAGGACGAGGTCATCGCCATGCTGCGGCGGCCCGAAGGCGCTACGGTCGACGAGGTGGCGAGCGCCACCGGATGGCAGCGTCACACCGTGCGCGGCGTCTTCTCGGGCACCCTGAAGAAGAAGCTCGGGCTAACGATTGCCTCGGCCAAAGAGGAACGGGGCCGCGTCTACCGCCTCGTCGAGCCGGCAAGCGTATGAAATCATCAAGGAACAACGCTTCGGCTCGCCAGCGCGCTGGCGGGCCGTCGCCCGTTGCCGGTCGACGAGGTGACCGGCGCAACCGAGCGCGTTCGGACAATGCCGCGGTCGAGCAGGAGATTGCCGGACTGGTCGATCGGCCGACGTCCGATCTGCGGCTTGCTTGGCTGCAGTTATATCGCACCGATCCACCCGTCGGGCTCAGTCGCGATCTGATCATCCGAACCCTGGCTCATCAGGTTCAAGAACGTATCCATGGCGGCGCGATCCGGGCGTTGGGGCGCCGTTTGCAGAGCCTGGCTGGAGGGCTTGAGAAGGGCGACGCGTCCTTCTCTCCCGGTATCGTGCTGAAGACCGGTACGACATTGGTGCGCCAGTGGCGCGGGCACACTCACACCGTGCTGGTTCGTGAGGACGGGTTCGAATATGAGGGCCAGCGTTATCGCTCGCTGACTGTGATCGCCGAGCGGATCACCGGCGCGCACTGGTCGGGGCCGCGGTTTTTTGGCCTGACCAAGCGAGGTGGTTTGGTCGGCGCCGGGGCCGGCCGATGACGCGGTCGCCCGGCAGCGGAACATCCCGGAACGCAAGGGTTCGCTGTGCGATCTACACCCGCAAATCCTCCGAGGAGGGGCTCGAGCAGGAATTCAACTCGCTGCAAGCGCAGCGCGAAGCCTGCGAGGCGTTCATCAGCAGCCAACGGCACGAAGGCTGGGTGTGCTTGCCGGCTTGTTATGATGACGGCGGGTTCTCGGGCGCGACGATGGAGCGGCCCGCGCTGCAGCGCTTGCTCGCGGACATCACGGCGGGGCGGGTCGACATCGTTGTCATCTACAAGATCGACCGGCTGACCCGCTCGCTCGCCGATTTTGCCAAAAGTGCCGTGTATAAGCAAAATCAATGGCTTACAGTGTCTAACCTAACTAAATCGTACCGTAGCATATCAAATACTTATATAGGGGAGTGTCTAACCTGATGGGCAGACCTGCCGGCTACCGATCGGCCCCCGCGAGCGGCGGGTTTCTGTACCCTCGCGCGCTCTCTCGGTCCCGTCTACGTTCGGCTATTAAGCCGGTAGAACGGCTGGTCGAGCATGGTCTCATGCCAAGTGGCGTACCACGCCTGGACATAGGGCTTGATCTTCTTCAGAAAGTCGGCGTGCGCCCGCTGCTCGGGAGTGAGGCCCTTGGCACAGAACGTGCGCACCTCGCGGTAGAGGCCCTCTACGTCTATCGTCCGCGGTTGATGGTTCTCGACGACGATTTTTCCCCCAATGACGACGGTGGCGACATCCGCGCCCATGGCGCGTTCCACAAAGGCGTAAGCGATGTCAAATTCCGGGTCAATCCAGGGATCGCGTGCTACCCGGTCGAGATCGACGAGAATTGCATCACCCTTCATGCCGGGTAACAGCGCGCCGACCTCGTCCGCGAAGCCGGTCGCCCTTGCACCGTTTAACGTCGCGATTTCGAGCGCCTCGTAGGCGCTCAATGCGGGCGTCGCCAAGTCGAAGGTGTGGAGGCGATGCACCTTGTGCATCATCCGCAGTTCCATCACCGCATCCTCGTCATCATTGATGGTCTTGTCATCAAGCCCCATCGCGACATTGACCCCCGCCGCGCGTAACGGCACGACCGGGGTGATGCCGTTGCGCATGTGGAAGTTGCAGCTCGGATGGCTGGTGACGGAGACGTTCCGCCGCCCCATCAGGTCTATCTCGGCTTCGGTCACGTGGATGGCATGACCATAGACGACATTGCTCTGCACCAAACCGAGATCATCGAGCCAAAACACCGTCGGCTTTCCGTGCCGGCGGAAGCCGTAAGCCTTCTGCACCGGCGACTGCAGCAGGTGCGTATGGATCATCACGCCGCCGCGCTCGTCGGCTTTGTCCCGCACACGGCGCAAGAACGCCTCGCTTGCACCGTGCGCCCAGCACGGCGCGAGCAAGATGCGCGTGTCATTGTTGTTGTAGGTATCGTAAAGCTCATCGAAGAGGCTGAAATAGGCGTCCGCCAGCGCCTCCTTATCAAAAAACACGAACGGGCGTGCTTTGATCCTCAGATCGGGCGGCAGCGTCTCAATGAATTCCTCCCCGCCCATCGCGAGTTTGCTCTCATCGCGCACGCCGGGCGAGAACGCGAGCCTAATCCCGGTCGAGAGGTACGTTTTGATCGCAGAATGTGCGCGCCTGGCGCCTTCGACGCCGTCATCGTCGAACCCGTTGTGGTGCAGGAGCGTGCAGCCACTGCGAAGGTGACGGAGTGCGCACATTGCCGCAGTCAGCTCGGGTGGTAGGATTGGCATGTACGCCCAATCGAAAAGAGCGTTCTCCAGAAAGTCGTTGCGCACACCTTTCTGGATTGGCGAAAGGCCGCGCCCATGGCTATGAGCGTCCACCAAACCGGGCATCAGCAACTGAGTGCCATCGCCGATGATCCTGGCGCCGGGATATTTGGGCGCAATTGTGGCAAAAGGGTCCGTCTCTTTGACGGTGCCGTCCATGATCACAACCGCGCCGGACGGGATCACGCCGGATCTTCCGAGGCGCGGATCGGTAATGGCATATGCACCACGCATAATGATCGTGTCGGTCATAAGCTCGCACCCTCGTGAGCTGGCGCAACGGCTTACTTGCCGAGGCCAAGTGGATGAACCATCGAAAGCTCGTCCAGGATGACGCTGCCGGGCGTGCGAATTGCAAGAGTAATGATTGACGCTCACCGACTTTCGCTCGACATCACGTCGAACACAACGACCCTCAGCGGATGAATCGAACAGACTGCTCCGTGCGAAGTCGTCCTTGCTCCAGCCCGCCACCGCGGCCACACTCGCTCAGGCAGGAACCTTTGGGCGATCAACTGAACGGCCTTGCTGGAAACGGCAACTTGCCAGAAAACAGCGTACGCTCGATCGCTGTGGCCTCCAATGGACCCCCAAGTCATGACCCTCAATGAGCTGATGCGACAGATTGAGGAAACGGAGCGTCTCATCGCCGTGTATCACAATGCCGATGAAGTGATCGTCGGCACCGAAGATCAGATCTATAGTAGGCGTGGGCTAATAAACCGAATTACCCTCACGGCGGCCGAGATTGGCGACCAGATCGTCAACATCCTCGAACATCGGCTTGCGGCGATGCGGGTAGAGCTCCAAAAACTCGAAGGCAAAGGGGAAAGCCGGTGATCGACCTGCCGTCCGGGCGAGGGGCCCGCCGGATTTTGTTCTACGCTCTCTGACTCGCGCGGCTGAAATGCCAGCGGGCGCCCAACTCGCCGTGTGCCAAACGGCATCGTCGAGCAAGCTCGCGGAGCTGGCCGGTCATTTCACGATAATGACTGCCACTCAATAGCTCGATCGCTGACGGCTCAGTTTCGTGCAACTTTTCGCAGTGTTTGTCTGGCATCTGCACCGTCCGCTTTCGGCGGCCTCACAGCCTACAAGGCCTTCGCCGTGGTCGCAGTAAGGATGTCGGCCTTACGGTTGAGGGCAGCGATCAGACCGTCGATACCACCTTTCTTCAGGATGGCGGCGAACTCGGAGCGGCGGGTAGCCACTTCACTGATCGCGCTATCGAGATAGATATCGGAGATCAGCCAGCTGTCGGCGTTGCGCCGCATCATGTAGTCGACTTTGACCGCGTCGCCATTGGCTTTGATGATCTGGCTCTTCACCATGACGCCGGCTGGTGCGGGCTGCTCGCCAGTCACCTCCAGCTTCTGTCCGGCATAGCTGTCAAAGCGGTCAGCGTATATCGCCGAGATGTAACGTCCATAGCTCTCGGTCATCTGCTGACGCTGCGCCTC
>Ga0306918_10001821_pt1 | contig 10697 bp, 8 predicted proteins | sample tim00Cox0000000H_FD_203315 | JGI IMG/M metagenome (GOLD analysis project Ga0306918, IMG submission 203315) | Lab enrichment of tropical soil microbial communities from Luquillo Experimental Forest, Puerto Rico - timezero.00C.oxic.00.000.00H (v2)... | ecosystem: Environmental > Terrestrial > Soil... | reverse complement strand
CGACTCTTCCCTCGCGCTTTACCGCACGCAAAAGAGTCGGGAGATACTCACCGACTTTCTCGGCTCCAAAGCGACCGATCAGGGTTAAACGCCCCGCTTCGTTGTCCGGGTTGAGAATATCGATCAGCCGCAGCAGATCGTCCGCCTTGAGTGAGGGGCCGCATTTCAGACCGATCGGATTCTTGATGCCGCGCGCGTATTCAATGTGGCCATGATCAAATTGCCGCGTACGATCGCCGATCCACAGCATGTGACCCGACGTGGCATACCAGTCGCCCGTGGTTGAATCGACACGCGTTAATGACTCCTCGAAGCCGAGCAAAAGCGCCTCGTGGCTTGTATAGAAATCGGTCGTTCGCAGCTCCGGATGACTCTCAAGATCGAGGCCGCAAGCCTGCATGAAGCCAAGAGCTTCGGAGATACGATCGGAAAGTTCGACGTAACGTCGAGACTGCGGGCTGTCCTTGACGAAACCAAGCATCCACTGACGAACGCTGGCAAGATTGGCATAGCCACCTTGTGCGAAAGCGCGGAGCAGATTGAGCGTCGCAGCCGATTGCCTGTAGGCTTCGATCTGCCGCCGCGGGTCAGGTCGTCGAGCATCTTCGGTGAAAGCGATGTCGTTTATAATGTCGCCGCGATAGCTGGGCAGTTCTTTACCGTCGCGCTTCTCACTCGGAGAGGAGCGCGGTTTTGCAAACTGACCTGCAATGCGACCGACTTTCACCACCGGTGAAGCTGCGGCATAGGTCAGTACGACCGCCATCTGCAAGAACATGCGGAAAAAATCGCGGATATTGTTTGCACCGTGCTCGGCAAAGCTTTCTGCACAGTCCCCGCCTTGCAGCAGGAAAGCTTCGCCTTTTGCGACTCGCGCCAGCTGCTTTTTCAGGTTGCGCGCCTCGCCCGCAAATACGAGTGGAGGAAACGTGGCGAGCTGTTTTTCGACGTCAAGCAGCGCCTGCCGGTCCGAATAATCCGGAACCTGCTGAATTGGCTTCTTGCGCCAACTATCCGGCGTCCATCGCTCGGCCATCTCGCTACTCCAGAATTTGGCCGGCCTTATACACGACCGTGGCCTTGCTAAGCCACTTTTTCCGGCGGATTCGGTTATTTTTGGGCTTACTCGGCCGCCGCTCGGCCGTAGCTCAGGGCTTTTTCGCGCATGGTCACAAGCTCCTCCGCGACCGTCGGGTGGACGGCCATGGTCGCGTCAAAGTCCTTTTTTGTGGCGCCCATCTTCACCGTAATCCCTACGATCTGGATCAATTCGGCCGCATCCGGTCCGATAATATGGCAACCCACGACGCGATTGGTGATCCCGTCCACCAGCAGTTTCATGAACGAACGTGTATCGCGGCCGGAAAGCGTCGCCTTCATAGGGCGGAAAGTGGTTTTGTAAACGTCGACTTTGTCCAGTCGTTCGCGAGCCTGCGCCTCGGTCAATCCTACGACGCCGATTTCGGGCTCGGAAAAAACAGCTGTCGGCACATTGACGTGATCAACAGCGGTCGGTTTTCCGCCGTAGACGGTATCGGCGAAGGCGTGACCTTCCCGGATCGCCACGGGGGTAAGGTTGACCCGGTTGGTGACATCACCGACCGCATAGATGTTCGCGACCGACGTCTGCGAATAGTCATCCACTTCAACGCCGCCGTGTTCATGAATCCGGACGTCGGTGGCCTCTAGGCCGAGTCTTGTGATATTCGGTTGCCGGCCGAGGGCAAACATCACCTTGTCGGTGGCTACTTTGATGCCGTCATGCAGATGCGTCACGTACTCGTCACCGGACTTGTCGATCCGGGCGACGGTATGGTCGGGTATTACGGTGATCCCGCGTGAGACCATTTCGTTCCGCAGGTGCTCACGAATGTCATCGTCGAAACCCCGCAGAATGTTCACATTGCGGCAGACCAACGTGACCTTGGAACCAAGACCGGCGAAAATACAAGCGAACTCCACGGCGATGTAGCCGCCGCCGTGAATGAGAATGCGTTTTGGCAACTCCGGAAAATGAAACGCCTCGTTGGACGAGATTGCGTGCTCGCGGCCAGGAATTTTTGGTCCCATATGTGGCCAAGCCCCGGTCGAGATCAGTATCGTCTCTGCGCGAACACGAGCGCCGCTGGCTAACCGCACAGTATGAGCGTCTTCCAGCCTGGCGCGGCCCTTTATGAGGCCGACATTGAAGCGCTCCAATGTCGTTGTATACGCTGCTTCAAGCCGCGCGATTTCTCGGTCCTTGTTGGCGATGAGAGCCGGCCAAGAAAATTCCGGCTGTCCCACGGTCCACCCGTAACCTGCGGCATCTTCAAATTCGCCGGAGAAGCGTGACGCATAGACCAGTAGCTTCTTTGGCACGCAACCGCGGATAACGCACGTGCCGCCGACCCGATACTCTTCGGCAATCATCACGCGTGCGCCATAGCTTGCAGCAATTCGCGCGGCCCGCACGCCGCCAGATCCGGCTCCGATGACAAACAGGTCGACGTCGTGATCGGCCATCTGCCGCCCCCTACATTAGCGAAGGCCGCCAGCCGAGCGCGCACAGCTCCATCAAAGCGCGTGGCCTCTCTTTTTCAGTTCGTCGCGCATCATTGCGACGACTTGATCGGAAAGCTTATTTGCCCAATCCTGCGCAAATTTCATACTCGCATCGACCACCTTGGGTTGCTCAGTTAAAAGTTTTTTTCCCGATGGAGTCTTGTAAAAGGCGAGAATTTCTTTGAGTTCTTGCTCAGAAAAATTTGCAGCGTAAAGGCGCGCGACCTCGTCGTTCAGCTCCGAAAAGCGCGACTGGAGTTCGGAGCGCAGCTGGGCCGAAATCTCATTCAGGTCCTTCGCCAGGCTCGGATCCTGCTGTAGATATAGAACTTTCGCCTGCTCGACGACGCCGGCGATCAGCGGGCTGAAAAGGCTCGTCGCGCCTGCGACAGCAATAAGTTCTTTTGCGGTGGACATCGCGGCCGCCGATGGCGGTTGTTGTGCGTTTGCAGCCGGCCCGATTGTGGCCAACATTATCGCAAGCGCGGCCGGTCGGGCGCCGTTTTTGATGGCCTCAATGACACGCATTAGGAAACTCCATTTGGCTAGAGATATGACGCTCGTTCGATGATTGTCACGCCATCCGGGCCGCTGACTATGGCCTTGTGCGCGAGGCCGATAAACAGGCCATGCTCTACGACGCCAGGTACGCCCGAAATCGCATGCGCCAAAGAAGCCGGGTCGTCAATCCTGGTTAGCGCGGCGTCAAGAATCCAGTGACCGCCATCCGTGACAAATGCATGGCCGTCCTTGCTCCGACGGAGCGTCAGGGGACCGGGGCGCTGAACCGATCCGATTGCTTTTTCGAGTGCTCGCTGGGTGGCCGCCAAGCCAAATGAAACCACTTCAATCGGCAACGGAAAACGACCTAGGACATCAACGGTCTTGCTTTGATCGGCGATCACAATCATGCGGGTAGAGGCCGTTGCGACGATCTTCTCCCGCAAAAGGGCGCCGCCGCCGCCCTTGATCAGGCAAAGACCGGGGCCGATTTCGTCAGCGCCGTCAACGGTGAGATCTAGCTCAGGCACCTCGTCCAATGTCGTGAGCCTGATCCCGCAGCGTTTTGCATCGGCAAAAGTCGTATCCGAAGTTGGTACCGCAACGATATCAAGGCCGGAGCGAACTCGTTCACCGATCAACTCGATGAAGTGCTTCGCTGTCGATCCAGTCCCGAGCCCCAGGCGCATGCCCGGTCGCACAAATTCAACAGCTCGTGCAGCGGCAGCGCGTTTCTGGGCGTCGGCGTTCATGGGTACCGGCTTCGAGCATCGATTGACCTTAACGATGTCACGTGTATCTAGCCTCGATCACCTCTCGTGAATAGCCGAAATCTGCCGTATCCATCGTGGCTGCTAAATCGAGACTTGCAGCCGAAGGAAAAATAGCGATCGAGGATGTCCAGCCCTACTATCGTTTTTGACCTTGATGGCACATTGATCGACACTGCGCCCGATCTCGTCGCGACTCTTAACGTCATTCTGATCCGGGAGGGGTTGTCGCCCCTGGCCTACGAGACAGCGCGCAATCTAGTCGGCGGCGGTGCGAAGGCCATGATTGCTCGCGGGCTTGAAGCCGAAGGGCGTCCCTGTCCGCCGCCACGGCTCGAAGAATTGTTGGCGGATTTCATCGCGCATTACAGCGACCACCTCACTGAGCGATCGCAGCCTTTTCCAGGAGTGACCGATGCGCTTGATGCGCTTTCGGAACGTGGCTATCAATTCGCAGTTTGCACGAACAAGATTGAGCGGCTTTCGACAAACCTTCTAAAGCACCACGACCTCGCTGAGCGGTTCATCACAATCTGCGGGCCGGACACCTTTGGAATCGAAAAGCCTGATCCGGAAATTCTCCGCCGCACCGTGATGAGGGCCGGCGGAACGCTAAAACAGGCCATCATGATCGGCGACTCAATTGTCGATATCCACACTGCGCGCGCGGCAGGCATTCCGGTCATTGCGGTGGACTTTGGCTACAGCGAACGTCCGGTGGCGGATTTCGGACCTGACCGGACCATCAGTAGTTTCGCGCAGCTGCCTATGTCGGTTGCGGCTCTTGCGCAGAATATTTGACGCTCCCAAGCGCAGCCTAGCGTAGTACGGTAAAAAACGATACCCCATGTTGCACGCGCGCGACGACGCTCGTATCCTTGCCATGGGGCGAGCGGCGCGATGCCGCTTGAGTGGGACTGTCTAACATGATCCACCGATTTCTTGCAGTTATCGGCAGTGTAGCCGCGCTCGCCGCATGTTCATCTGACATGGCGGGGTTCAAATCGGGGCCTTTCCTAGACACAGTAAGTCTCGAATCCGAACCCCCGGGCGCCGATGCGAAGGCTTCCAACGGACAAAACTGCCGCACTCCGTGCTCGCTCGCGCTGCCGGTCGACGCCTCGTCGTCGATAACATTCACCCTCAACGGCTACCAGCCGGAAACGGAAAAGCTTGAGACAATTACATCGACCGGTGAACCGCCGAGGTTGCGTCCCAACCCTGTGGTCGTTGAATTATCGCCGGCGGCACCATCGACGGCTAAGAAGTCGACCAAATCCGCGACAAAGAAGCCTGCTACGCGACCAAAGACTACGGCGGCTCCGCCCCCTTCACCCATGACGGCCGCACCGGCTCAGGCGCCATCATCACCTTGGCCGACAAATCCGCCGGTCGTACGCCAATAAATCGGCGCGGCGTACCGGCGTAAATCGCGAGAACTTGCTCCGATTGCCGACGCTGGCCAATATCGGGCAGAATTCCTATATGTAAGGTCGTGAGCCAGGATCCGCCGCGCGGGCAATGGATGGCAATAGTGGTCAGTTCCGCTTCGACAATTGAAATTGATCGCCCCGGGCAGAAGCCGCGGGCTTTGGTTGACCCTTTCCAGCGCGCCATCACGTATTTGCGCGTATCGGTCACTGATCGATGCGACTTCCGTTGCGTCTACTGCATGGCGGAACATATGACGTTCCTGCCCAAGGCCGATCTGTTGAGTCTTGAGGAACTTGATCGCCTCTGCAGTGCATTCATCGCGAAAGGCGTTACCAAGTTGCGGCTGACTGGCGGCGAACCGCTGGTGCGTCGGGGAATTATGACGTTGGTCCGTTCCTTGTCGCGCCATCTGGCAAGCGGTGCGCTTAAGGAGCTGACGTTGACGACGAACGGCTCGCAGTTACAAACGTACGCGTCCGAGCTAAAGGCGTGCGGCATCAATCGCGTTAACGTCTCGCTCGATACACTTGACCCTGAAAAGTTTCACGCCGTTACCCGCTGGGGCGACTTAACCAAAGTGATTACCGGAATCGATGCAGCACAGGCAGCAGGCTTGCAGGTCAAAATCAATGCGGTGGCCCTCAAGGGCGTAAATGAGGAAGAAATTGCCGACCTGCTTGAATGGAGTCACGGACGCGGCATGGACTTCACCGTAATCGAAGTCATGCCCCTCGGCGATGTGGATGAGTCGCGACTTGATCAGTATCTCCCGCTATCGATCGTGCGGTCGCGACTGGCCGAGACCTATACGCTTGAAGATATCGATTATCGTACTGGCGGCCCTGCTCGCTATGTTCGCGTGAAGGAAACCGGTGGGCGGCTGGGTTTTATTACGCCTCTCACACACAATTTCTGTGAATCATGCAACCGTGTCCGCCTCACGTGCACCGGAACTCTTTACATGTGTCTTGGCCAGGATGATGCCGCCGACCTGCGGCGTTCGGTGCGCGCCTCGGAAAGCGACGAGTTCTTGAACCAGGCAATTGACGAGGCGATCATGCGCAAGCCCAAAGGCCATGATTTCGTGATCGACCGTCGCCATCAGAAGCCCGCGTTGCAGCGCCACATGAGCACGACCGGTGGGTAAACGTCGACATAGGCCAGGCCCATTCATTTTCGCCGTCCCGCCTCCCCCAGTTAAACGAGACCTTATGGCTCGTTAGCGCGGGGTTCGGCTTTGGGCCCATCTTTCGACCAATTTCTCCATTGACGCCTTATGGCGGCATCGGATTAAGGTGTGGGGCTTGGTCATACCAGGCGTGGGGAATGAACAACAACAACGAGGGCCGGCCACCCAGCAGAGCCGGTTCGTGGGGAGAGGTCACGTGGGCGGCTTGAACGCATTGCTTACAGCATTGCTGCCGGTGACGCGCGTCATTGACGCCGCCACGACATGGATCGGGAAACGGTTGGCGTGGTTGATCCTGGCGGCTGTCATCGTCTCGGCAATCAATGCCATTGTTCGCAAGGTTTTCGACACCTCGTCTAATTCTTGGCTAGAATTGCAGTGGGTGCTTTTCAGCATAGTGTTTCTCTTGTGCTCGCCATGGACATTGCTGGCCAACGAGCACATTCGCATCGACATCGTGAACAACATGCTGCCCAAGCGTGTACGGGACAGCATCGACGTTGTTGGTCACGCGTTCTTCCTGCTCCCATTGGCCATCGTGATGGTCGTCACCGGCATCCCCTTTTTCCTGCGATCGTTTGAAATCAATGAGCAATCGGGAAATGCCGGTGGGCTGCCGCAATGGCCAAGCAAAGCACTAATCATGATTGGATTTGCAATGCTGCTGATCCAAGGCCTGTCGGAGTTGGTCAAGCGCATTGCAGTCATGCGAAACCTCATTCCGGACCCGCATGCGGGCCAGAAGAGTTCGCTCGAGACCGAGGCCGAAGAACTGATCGACGCAATTGAAAAGCACTAGTTGTTTATTGGCGTAACCGGGGTCGAGCATGGAAGCATTTTTGATCGCCAATATGGCTCCGATCATGTTCGGCGCCCTGGTTATCTTTCTGCTGCTTGGCTACCCGGCGGCATTTTCGCTTGGCGCGGTTGGACTCTTCTTCGCGGTAATCGGCATAGAGCTTGGCCTGTTTGTTCCGGACTTTCTTCAAGCGTTGCCGGAGCGTGTCTATGGCGTGATGAGCAACGACACGCTGCTGGCGATTCCTTTCTTCACTTTTATGGGTTTGGTGCTTGAACGATCCGGGATGGCCGAAGACCTGCTCGACACTATCGGCCAATTATTCGGCACCATCCGCGGAGGTCTTGCCTATGCGGTGATTTTCGTGGGCGCTTTGCTCGCCGCAACAACAGGCGTCGTGGCAGCGTCGGTAATTTCGATGGGGTTAATCTCGCTCCCGATCATGCTGCGCTACGGTTACGATCGCCGCGTGGCCAGCGGGGTGATTGCGGCCTCCGGCACTCTCGCGCAGATTATTCCGCCATCGCTTGTCCTGATCGTTATGGCCGACCAGTTGGGCCGCTCGGTCGGGGACATGTATGAAGGGGCGTTTATCCCGGGAATCGTACTCGCGGGCCTCTATGCCCTCTATATCTTCCTCATCACTTTGATATGGCCAAAGGCTACTCCAGGCCTGCCGACGCAGGCCGTCGGATTCCGGGAGGCAGGCGGCGGTCGCGGGCTCGGTTCACTTGCCGCCCTCGCCATTGCCAGCGGCGTGTTTGGCTGGTTCATGATGCGGAATTCTGACACGCACGGTGCCGATTTCGTCGTGCTGACTATGTTCTTCGCCATTCTGTTTGCGTTCGCAGTAGCTGTCGTTAATTGGCTCACTAGCCGTTACATGGGCTTCCGCTTTCTTTCACACATTGCACAGCAGACCACCTTTGTAATGGTGCCCCCGCTGTTCCTGATTTTCCTTGTACTCGGCACCATATTTATCGGAGTCGCTACCCCTACCGAAGGTGGCGCGATGGGTGCGTCTGGCGCGCTAATCCTTGGCACGCTCAAACGGCGCCTGAGTTGGGACCTGATTCGCCAGGCCACCGAATCCACCGCCAAGCTATCCGCTTTCGTGGTTTTCATCCTGGTCGGGGCGCGCGTGTTCTCTCTGACTTTCTACGGTGTTAGCGGACACATTTGGGTTGAGCACTTACTGACGTCATTGCCTGGAGGTCAGATTGGATTCTTGCTCTTCGTCAATGCCTTCGTCTTCGTGTTGGCTTTCTTCCTCGACTTTTTCGAACTCGCCTTCATCGTTATTCCCCTCCTCGGCCCCGCCGCCGAACATCTCGGCATCGACCTGATCTGGTTTGGCGTCATCCTCGGCGTCAATATGCAAACTTCGTTCATGCATCCACCATTTGGATTCGCGCTGTTTTATCTTCGCTCGGTTGCGCCACGTGAAACGTTCGTCGATCGTGTGTCCGGTAAACGCACGGAAGGCGTCACGACCGGCCAGATTTACTGGGGCGCGGTTCCATTCGTGATAATCCAGGTGATCATGGTGGTAATGGTCATTTTGTTTCCGTCCATGGTCATGCACTACAAGCGCGGATTATCGACGGTCGACCCGAACAAGGTAAAAATTGAAATCCCGCAGATCGAGATGCCACCTCTCGATCTGAACATCAAATAGGCGACGCCCTATAGATAAAAAAACCCCGGAGCGAAGGCTCCGGGGTTTTTAGCTTGAACGCAAGGTATCAGGCGCGTGTATGGCGAACCATGAAGCTGTCGTAGTTTAACTCCGCCACCTGGAACCACTGATAACCATTTCGCGTGAAGTCCATCATGGACTCATTCACTTTCTTAAAGCTGGCATTCTCTTTCGAGATTTCGCTGTGCAACTCCATCGCCGCGTTGTAGCTCGCCTCCATGACTGGCTGCGAGAAAACATGCAGTTTTGTGCCTCCGGCAAGCAAGCGCTTGAGCGCCGGGGGATTTACCTGGTCGTATTTGGCCATCATCCAGGTGTTGGCGTAATGCCCGGCCTGCTCAAGCACGGCCTGATAATGTTTTGGCAGCGAGTTCCATTTGTCCAGGTTGACGAATGCGAACAGCATCGAGCCACCTTCCCACCAGCCCGGAGAATAGTAGTGCGGCGCGACCTTGTAGAATCCAAGTTTTTCGTCGTCGTAAGGGCCGACCCACTCGCATGCGTCGAGTGTGCCCTTCTCCAAGGCCGGATAGATATCACCGCCCGCAATCTGCTGCGGAACACTACCAAGCTTTTGTAGCACGCGCCCGGGAAATCCTCCGATACGCATCTTGAGACCTTTGAGGTCGTCGACCGTATTGATTTCTTTGCGATACCAGCCGCCCATTTGGCATCCAGTGTTGCCGGCAAGGAGTGCCATGCAATTGTATTTTTTGTAAAACTCGTTCAGGACCTCCTTGCCGCCGCCAAGCGTGAACCAACCCTGGTTCAGCCTCTGATTAGGCCCGAAAGCAACCGACGTTCCGAAGGCGAAGGTCGGGTCTTTTCCGAAATAGTAGTAAGATGCGGAATGGCCGATTTCGACAGTACCGTTCTGCACCGCATCGACAATCGCAAGACCAGGAACGATTTCACCGGCAGCAAAGATCTGAATCTGAAATTTGTTGTCCGTGGCTTCCCCGACCGCCTTACACATGACGTCGGCACCACCGAAGAGTGTATCGAGCGATTTTGGCCAACTTACCGGCATGCGCCATCTGATTTCCGGCATCGATTGGGCGATGGCCGGCGCGGCAACAGCGCTCGCGGCAACACCCAGACCCGCAGCTTTTAAGAATTGACGACGCTTCATTCCCTTACCCTCCCTAGGTTCCTTTGTAAGCGGCGACCCAACGTCCCCCTTTTATTTTTCGACTCGGGGGATGGCGCCAACAATGGCGGAGCCGGCTAGCCGAAGCCAGTCTGCCCTGCTTGAACCAAAGTTGTAAGAGGGGCTATGCGCAAAAAGATCAGGACCGGCTTTCGAACCGGTCCTGATCGTCGTCTATCGATACATCAGCTTCTGGCGCCGGTGCGGATCATGAAGCTGTCGAATCCATATTCGGCGACCTGCCACCAGAGATATTGGTCGCGGCGAAATGCCGTCATCGAATCCAAGACCTTCTTATAGCTTGCGTTTGCGGCAGACGTTTCGGCATTTACTTCGTTTGATGCCTTCAGGCAGGCCTCCATGATTCCCTGTGAGAAAGGCCGCAGCTGAACGCCGTTGGCAATCAGACGCTTCAAGGCTTGTGGATTGCGGCCATCGTATCGAGCTTGTTCGTCCACATTCGCGTAGCCGGCAGCTGCTGCAACGATTGCCTGATACGATTTTGGCAACTCGTTCCATTTCGCCTGATTGATCAACAGATGATTGGTGGTGCCGCCCTCCCACCAGCCTGGGTAATAGTAGAACTGAGCGACCTTGTAGAAACCAAGCTT
>Ga0306918_10001815_pt1 | contig 10715 bp, 8 predicted proteins | sample tim00Cox0000000H_FD_203315 | JGI IMG/M metagenome (GOLD analysis project Ga0306918, IMG submission 203315) | Lab enrichment of tropical soil microbial communities from Luquillo Experimental Forest, Puerto Rico - timezero.00C.oxic.00.000.00H (v2)... | ecosystem: Environmental > Terrestrial > Soil... | reverse complement strand
TCCGGGTCGAACCAGAATTCGGCGCCCCGCCACAGCTTGACGCCGACGCCTAAGCTCGCATCCCAGGTCTCGCGGCCTTGGTTCGGGAAGAGACTGTTCGCCCCGGTATAGGGCGAGCGGAAGGGCGGTGCATATTGCTCGACAAAGGTGGTCTGGCCGTGCACGGCGAAGGAGCCGAGATCGAGCGCTTCGGGACCATTGATGAAGATCTGCGGATCGACACCGTCGCGGCCGAGCCGGTAATTCAATCCGACCCGCAGCGTGTGGACGGCCAGATTGGATGTAAAGCGCTGCGCTCCGGCTGGAAAGTTGACGCTTTCAGTGCCGTAATCGGTAAAGAGATATTCGGCGCGCGCCGTCCAACGCGGTGTCAGCGTAACTTCCATGCCGGCGCCCGCAGCGCCGCCGAAGCGCGGCACCACGAAATGATTTTCGACCGTTCCGGCGACGGCCGAGCCGCCAACCGGTGTGCCGGAAACTTGCGTGCGGGAGAGCTGATCGAAGCTGTAGGCCAAACCGGCGGTCGCGTACAGCAGCCAATGGCCGTACACGTAGCCGAGCCGGCCGCGCACGGTCCCCGACATTTGAACTTGATCACGATAGTTCGCCTGGCCGATCAGCGGTGAGGCGAGCGCTGCGGTGGCGCCAACTACGTTCGCAAACGACACATCGGCTTCAACACCAAGCACCATCCGCGACGGCAACATGTAATTGTAGCCGGCCTGCATGCCGAGCAGATAACTGCCGGTTCCTTTGAAGAAGTCATACCCTTGAAAAAGCCCGAGCGTGCCGGACAGGCTCGGCGCAGCGCTGGGTTGGGTTGCGCTCCAATGCGAAACGCCGGCGGCATAGCCGAAGTGGCTACCGGCATAGAACCCGGACCAATCATCCACGCCCGCGGCAGCCGGCGGCGGCGCCTTGGTCGGCAGAACGTTCGCGAGATCGGCAGCTTGAGCGCCGCTCGCAAAGACAAGCAAGCCGAGCCCCGCCAGGCATCGTCCCCTCATCACGCCCCCGAACCGATTAGACCCCGTTTTACTTGCGACCGCAGCTTCGTGTTGCTGCCACCCTCTTAACGACAATAGCGTGACATGGGCTGGTCATGTCCACGCAAGTACGGTCATTCCCACAGCCAATCGACCGGCTGGCGGCCACCCGCGTCAGGCGGCCATTACCGCGGTACCGACGCCGCGCACCGGCAAGCGATGGCGGGAGCGGCAGCGCGTACCTGCTCACAGCGGCACTCGACATCATGAGGCCGCCCGCATACCATACCCCCTACCCTATTGTCGGGAGATGTCAACCTTGTCCCACACCAATCGCGAAAAGCTCAAGCTCTTGAACCGCGTGCGACGGGTGCGCGGCCAGATCGAAGCGATCGAGCGCGCGCTCGAAGACGAAAAGGGCTGTGCCAATGTGCTGCATCTCATCGTCGCAGCGCGCGGCGCGCTTTCGAGCCTTATGACCGAGGTGATCGAAGACCATATTCGGCTGCACGTTGTCGATCCGGCGCGCGACGCCGAGCGCAGCCGCGGCGCTGAGGAATTGATCGAGGCGGTGCAGGCCTATCTGAAGTGATCGCCGGCACGGCGGATACGGCGCAGGGATCGTGATGGAAGGCATCCCCAATCTCCACAGCCACGTCTTCCTCGGCGAAGGCCACGAACGCAACGAGCGGCGCACCTGGTTGGTGATCGCGCTGTGCAGCTTCATGATGATCGCCGAAATCGCCGGCGGCGTTCTGTTCGGCTCGATCGCGCTCGTCGCCGACGGCTTGCACATGTCGACGCATGTAAGCGCGCTGCTCCTTGCTGCGCTCGCCTACCGCTATGCGCGCCGCCACGTCGATGACGAGCGTTTCAGCTTCGGCACCGGCAAGCTTGGCGATCTGGCCGGTTTCGCCAGCGCCGTCGTGCTCGCCATGATCTCGCTTCTTATCGGCTATGAAGCCCTCACGCGCTTCATCTGGCCGGTGTCGATCAGTTTCAACGAGGCTATTCCGATCGCCGTTCTGGGTCTGATCGTGAACGTCATCACCGTGCTCCTGCTCAGCGGCGGCGATCATCGGCATGGTAACGAACATGCCGACCATCACCACGAGCATCATCATCATGCTCACCACGCCGCACACCGCGATAACAATCTGCGGGCGGCAGTCGTCCACGTGCTTGCTGACACGGCGGTCTCGATCGTTGTTATCGTCGGCTTGGCGTTGGGCCTGTTGTTTGGCTGGGTGTGGACGGATCCTGCCGCCGGTCTGCTCGGCGCGTTTGTTACCGCGGCCTGGGCCTACACGCTTATCGGCGACACCGGCGCGATCCTGCTCGACATGAATCCCGATCGCGATATGGCCGAGCGCATGCGGACCATGATTGAGAACGACGGCGACCGCCTGACTGATCTGCATCTATGGCGGCTCGGCCCCGGCCATCTCGGGGCGATCCTGTCGGTGGCGACCAGACAGCAGCGTGGACCGGACTACTACCAGTCGCTGCTAAGGCGCTTTCGCAGCTTATCGCATGTCACCGTTGAAGTGCAGCGGCAGTGAAGCGCCAGGCTTCTTTCAGATCTTCTTCGAAATCCCGAAGAAGAAGCCGCGACGCGGACCGAATTGTGGCGCGAACACCCCGATACCGGTGCCGTTACGCAGCTCGTAGATCGTGTCGAGCAGATTGACTACATCGAAGCGCAGCGTAACCGGTTTGCCGTCCGGCATCGAGAATTGGCGGGAAATTCCGGCATTGAACTGCACGTAGGGTGCCTGGTGATCGATATTGGCGTCGCCCGAGCGCAGTCCTGAGCCGTAGATCATATCGGCGCTAATCCCGGTCCCGCACCACGATGACCACGCCTCGTAAGTTTCGGCCACGCGGCCACAGAAGCGGAAGGAGGCGCCGGCCGACGTGGTCTGAATTTGCGCATGATCGGTAAAGACCCAATGGGTGGCGATATATTGGAACACGGTTTGGTCGCCAAGATCGGAAAGCAGTGTCGAATTATTGAATAGGAACTGATTGGAAACGACATTCGTCGCCTTCTGCCGCGCATAGGCATAATTGAAATAAGCCTCTAGATAGCTGGAGTGCAATTTGACGCTGAACTCGACGCCCTCGTTGATCCCTTTCTCGTAGTTGAACGCGTCGAGCACGAGCGCCTGGCCGAATTGCCCGTCGTCGAGCAGGTCCTTCGCAATCTTGTAATAGGCATCGACCCCAAACTCCGCGGTCACGCAATCGCGCGGCAGCGCCGAATAGCAACCGAGCGGAATGATCTGATTGATGCCGGCGTCGAAATAATGCGATCGCTCTGGCAACACCGGGCTGCCGACGGGATTCGTCACAGCCGCTGTCGTGTTGTTGAATGCGTTGAAATTCACCGGTGCGGCTTCCACCAACACCGGCGGCGTGAAATAACGCGCATAGCCGGCGTGGAAAGTCGTGCCCTCGAACGGCTGGTACGTAAAGCTCAGCCGCGGGCTTAGCTGATTGGCATCGAGGAACTGCCACATCTGATCGAAGCGCAGGCCGGCATTCATCGTCAGCTTGTCGGTGATTTTCCATTCGTCCTGCACATAGACGCCGGCGAGCCAGCCGAGCTTGTGGACGTCATCGGTGATCGGAAATGGCGGTTCGATCCCGGGCGGAGCACCAGCCTCGACCAGCGACGTATTATCGACCCAGATCTGTTCGGCGCTCACCGTGAAACCGGCGCGCAATGTGTGCCGGGGCGCGATGGCATAGGCCACGTCGCCGGCGAAGCCGTTGGTATAGGACTGCCGGCTGACATCCGAGGCGACCCCGTTGATGAGGAGATCGCCAATGGGGTCCGGAATAAAGTGCAGGTTGTTGTAGCGTGTGAAATAAGAGAATTGCCCGTCGAAACCGTTCACTGACCGTTGCAGCGCCAAAACGGCGAACTGGCTCTGCTCGTTCTGCCGCTCGTTGAGATTGGCCGAATTAAAATTGGTCACGCCGAACGCGCTGTTGAGCGTCGTCGGTTGATTGGGAGTATTCGGGATTTGAAAATTCGCGGTGTACGTTCCGGCGATCAGGCTCAAGCGCGTATAGGGATCAAGGAAGGTGGATAGATAGGCGAAGCCCCTCTCCTGCCGGGAGAAGTCGTGAATGGCATTGAGCGTCGGCAGCGTATTTTCGATTCCCAGATTGGTCTGGAGATAACTGCCGGTGAAGTAATATTGCAGGCCGCCATAACAGTTGGCGGAAGACGAAGGCGGCGCGTTGGTCGGGAGCGCCGTGCTCGTGCTCAGACAATTGGCACCCAAGGTGCCGCCATATTCGAAGCTCGGCTGAATCCGTTCGCGGCTGCCAAAGTAATAATTGATGCTGCCGGAATTGTTGAAAATGTCGCTGCGCGTGGTGATGTCGACGAGGCCGACGGTGCGCAATCCGTATTCGGCGGGCAAGGCGCCGGTGACAAGGGACAAGCCGCCAATGAAATTGGTGTCGAAGATGCTGCCAAAACCGTTGACGCCGTCGGGCAGCATTACGCCGTTGATGCGAAATTGCAGATTGGCGTGATCATTGCGCAAGTGAAGAAGTCCGCTCGCCGCCGAATCCTGCGACACGCCCGGCGCTTGCAGGAGCACGCGCTCGACTGGGGCATTGGTGCCCTGCGGCAGGGCTTGAATTGTGTCGTGACTGAGCGCGGTCGAAGTCGTGCCGATGTTGGTGTAGAGGTTGCTGCGCGCCTGGTCGAAGCTCTTGCTCCTTTGCGTCAGGACTTCGGCCGGCGACACCGGTGGCACCGTTGTCGGCGGCGCTAGGCGCCGCGCGACCGGTTGCGGCGGCTGCGCTTTCGGTTTTCTCGTGCCGCGGATCGTGACCTGCGGCAGCTGCACGCTTCTGCCTGCTGCAGGCTGACCGCCGCCTTGTCCGCTCACCGGCGCTGCGGGCTGGCTGGCGCCTACGCCGCTGCCCTGCCCCGGCGGCTGACCGCCTTGAGTGCTGCCACCCTGGTCGCCACTCTGCTCGGCGTCCTGCGCGCTGGCGGTCGTCTCGAAAGCGATCAGAGCAAAGACAGCCGCCGCGCCCAACAAGGACGCGCGAAACAAGAAATAATTCTGATCAAACATGACGCTCTGCTGTTGCGAATACTGTAAGTCCAACCAAATAGTCGGATCACTCAGCAGTCGTGCTGTTGCGGGCAGATCGCGTGACTTAAGCAGGAGGGAACAGAACTAGCGCCGCGTCTGCTCGCTGATCGCCGTGGCTCACGCGCGCTTGCGCCACACCCGGCGAATCAACTCGACCGCAGTTTAGGCGACAGGCGGGGCGCGCGACCGAAACGCCAGGCGCGGCCGTTCCGCGAGCACAGAGTTTGCATTGAGCGAATGCTCGACCCTCTGGAAACTCGCCGGCAACGGCAATTGCTGCTGCGGCGCCGTGAGCGCCGTCGATGCCAGGAATATCGAGGCGCAGATCGCGCAAAATCTATCGTCGTCAATTGGCGCCGGCGCCTGCGGCAGAGTTTGGCTCTTGGCAACACGCTGCGTGATTGCGGCTGAGTGCGAATTTTTCACCAAACCGGGCAAATGCACGTGATCGAAGGCGAGCACGATTTGCAGCGCCACCGCGATCAGCGCCAGCACAATGCCGTACCGCTTATGTCGAGTAATCCAGCCCATCCCCAGCGCACCCGTCGCGCCACAACGCGCCCCCGCGCGTTTGTCGCATGCTAACGTTACAATGTTACATTTAGCAAGGGGTACACTTGGGCGACAATCACGGCATCAACACGCGAGTTAATTCACGCACATTGCCGCGCATCATAGCGATGTAGGTATCGGCCGGTCCGCCGGGCGGCGATAGCGCATCGGAATAGAGCGGCCCGCCGATCTTGTTCCCGGTCTCTTCCGCAATCCGCTGGATCAAGCGCGGATCGGCAATATTTTCCAGAAACACTGCCGGAATATTTTCGCGACGGATCTGCTCGATGAGTTTGGCAATGTCGCGGGCGGACGGCTCGGCATCAGTCGACAGGCCTTCCGGCGCCACGAACACAATTCCGTAAGCGTCGCCAAAATAGCCGAACGCGCTGTGCGCGGTGATGACCTTGCGACGCGCGGCGGGAATGCGGTCGATCGCCGCTTTGATCTCGGCATCGAGCATGTCGAGCTTGGCAAGATAGGCGGCAGCATTGGCTTGGTAGATTTTTTCTCCTGCCGGATCGGCCGCGATCAGACCATCGCGAATATTGGCGATATAGATTTTGGCATTGCTGACCGACTGCCAGGCATGCGGATCGCTTGCAGCGCCGTTGCGCAAGGAACGACCACTGCGCGTGATCACACCGCGGCTCGCCACCACAACCAGCGCGCGCGTGCCCGAAGCCGCGATCAGCCGATCGATCCAGCCTTCAAGGCCTAATCCATTCACACAGACCATATTTGCCGCGGCCATCGTCCTGGCGTCGCCCGGTGTCGGTACGTAGGCATGCACGTCACCATTGGGTCCGACCAACGTCGTCACTTGGGCGCGTTCGCCGCCGACATTGCCGGCAAGGTCGCCGAGAATCGAAAACGTGGCGACGGCACGGATGCGGGTCTGCGTTTCGGCCCGCCCCCGCATCGAAAAACCCATCGAGGCCAAAGCCGCGGCGGTAAGCGAGACGGCGCGACGGCGGGTGGGCAAGGGACGCTCGTTGAGCCTGTTAGGGTCAAAGTCGAAGCTGGCAATTGAGCCTGCGACGGCGGAAAAGCGTGTAATGTTATAATGTTACAGAGTCACGCCCACAACCCTTGCCGCCGCGCGCAGTGGTCCATGCCGGCAGTCGTTAACGGCGCCCGGCTTTGTTCATCGAAAGAAGACAGATGTCGTGCTAAAGCCGCGCGCCGGCGTAACAACTCGGTGCAAGGAAACCACAAGCGGGAGACCTGGGGGACGGCTCCGATCGACGCCCGGAATCGGAGCTTTTGGACGGTTCTTATGAGCGACAGGTCGAGCACGGCACAGAATGGTCCGGATCCGCGGGCGCAGGCACTCGTCGGTTCGTACACGCGCGCCGGTTATGTCCGGATCGATCCGCCGGTGCTCCAACCGGCAGCGCCGTTCCTCGATCTTTCCGGCGAGGATATTCGCCGCCGGATGTTTCTGACGACGGATCCGAAGGGGCGCGAAATGTGCCTGCGGCCGGATCTCACGATTCCGGTCTCACGCGCATATTTGCAATCGAACGCTGCCGGCAAGCCGGCGGGTTTTTGCTACATCGGCCCGGTATTTCGCCACCGCCAGAGCGCGTCCGCAGAATCTCTCCAGGTCGGCATCGAGTCTTTCGGTCGACAGGATAAAGCGGCTGCCGATGCCGAAATGCTCGCGCTCGGACTGGAAGCGACGGCGCAATTCGGCGTCAGCGCGGCCGAGATTCGCACCGGCGACGTCGGCTTATTCTCCGCCTTTGTCGCGGCACTTGATCTGGCGCCGGCCTGGAAGCGGCGGTTGGTGAAGGACTTCAATCGCAAATCTTCGCTGAAACATGACCTCAACCAGCTCACGCTCGCGGCCGCCCACAATCGCGCCGACTACCAGGGTGTGCTTGCGGCGCTCGCCGGCTCAGATCCGAAAGCCGCGCATCACCTGGTCACCGATTTGCTATCGATTGCGGGGATCGCCACGGTCGGCGGACGCACCGTCGCCGAGATTGCCGACCGTTTCCTCGAACAAGCGACACTCAACGCGCCGACCAGGCTGCCGGGCGATACCCGCGCACTGATCGAGCGCTTCCTCTCAGTCGCCGGCGATCCGGACGATGCTACCGGCGAACTACGCGCGCTCGCCGCGGACGCCAAAATTTCGCTCGGGCAAGCGCTCGATTTGTTCGAGACGCGCACCGGATTTCTCGCCGCGCGCGGGCTCGAGGTGCGCAAGATCAAATTCGCCACCGCTTTCGGTCGCGGCTTCGATTATTACACTGGTTTCGTTTTCGAGCTGCACAAACCCGGCGGCAGCAATCCGCTGATCGCCGGCGGCCGCTATGACGCTTTATTGGCGCGGCTCGGCGCCCGCGAAGCGATCCCGGCGGTCGGTTTCGCGGTTTCTGTCGAAGAGCTCGCCGCGGCGGGAGGCGCGCCGTGAACACGCCGCTCGTCCTTGCCGTCCCGTCGAAGGGCCGGTTGCAGCAAAACGCTGAAGCCTTCTTCGCTCGCGCTGGACTTGAACTCGTCAAGCCGCGCGGGGCGCGTGACTATCGCGGCACGATCGACGGCTTCGAACAGATCGAGATAGCCTATTTGTCGGCGGCGGAGATCACGAGCCAGCTCAGCCAGGGCACCGTGCATCTCGGCATTACCGGCGAGGATCTGGTCCGCGAGATGATCCCGCAATCCGAGGACCGCGTCATCTTGATCGCCGGGCTCGGATTTGGCTTTGCCAATGTTGTTGTCGCGGTGCCGCAGGCCTGGATCGACGTGCGCACCATGGCCGACCTTGACGACGTGGCAACCGCGTTCCGCCTCAAGCACGAGCGCAAGATGCGGCTCGCCACTAAATACGCCAATCTCACCCGCGACTTCTTTGCCGCGCACGGCATCGTCGACTACCGCATTGTCGAAAGCTCGGGCGCGACCGAAGGCGCGCCGGCGGCCGGCACGGCCGAAATGATCGTCGATATCACCACGACCGGCGCCACGCTTTTAGCCAATGGGCTTAAGACCATCGAGGACGGCGTCATTCTGCGCTCGCAGGCTAACCTCGTCGCCGCGCGCGCGGCGGCCTGGAGCGAGATGCATCGCGAAACAGCGCGGCGCCTGCTCGACCGCGTCGCCGCGCAGAAACGCGCCGAGGCATTCACCGAAGTACGCTCGCGTTTTGCCGGACTGAACGACCGGCTGCTCGCCACGGCCAAGGACAAGTTCGGCGTGGTGAGCCCGTTCGGCGGCCCGACGTCGTCGGGCATGCTGACCTTGCACTGCCCGCCCGACAACGTGCAGGCGCTGGCAAGCTTCCTGCGCGAGCACGGCGCCCAGGCCGTCTCGGTCGCGTCACTCGATTACATCTACACTGGTGACAATCCGCTCTACGCGATTCTCGCAGCGGAGCTCAAACGCTCCGCGCCCTGACGCTTTGCTGGCGAAGCGTCTTAAACTTCGATCACGCCGTATGGCCATCGAAGTCGGCGGTTTCCGGCAACTTCTTCTCGCGCCGGGGCGTCATCATGGCCTTGTCGGGCTCACCCGGCACCCCGCGCGGACCGAGCTTGCGCCGTGCGAGCTGGTCTTCGGTTCCCGTTCTTCTTCGCGAATATTTTTGTTCATACGATTCTGACGGATTCAAAACGGTCGGTGCATACGGCCGAACAGCCAGCCGAGCCCGAGCGCAATCGCCACTGCGGTATAGGGCTGCGTTTCGATCGTGTTGCGGAGTGCCCGTTCCAATGACCCGGCGGTCTCTCGCGCGGCGTCGTTGGCGCTGTCGGCAAGATCGGCGGCCTTATCGCGGGCGTGCTCGTAAACTTCCTGGGCGGCGTCAGAGGCCTCTTCGGCCAGTTCACTCGCCTGTTTTTTGGCATTGCCATAGGCGCGCTTGAATTCGGAATTGGCGGTCCGGGCTTCGGCCATGACACTCCTCGATCACCTTCTGTCTTTTCGCTTTTGCTCAAGCTTGTTGCTTTCGGCCGACTAACGCGCGGGTAACCGCAAAAGTTCGCGGTTCCGAACCTTTTTCCGCCCAAATAGCTGCCCGATCGTTTGTTTTCGACGGCAGCGGTTGATTTAGCCCACGCGAAAATTGTGGAACTGATCGCCGCCGCGGCGCGTTCAATGGTGCACGTTTTGAACCTGCTATAGAAGGGTTAGTGTTTGTCAGAATATCTAAATATATCAATAAGATAATCAAAAGACGACCGCGCTAGGTACGGCATAGGTACAAAGGCCCGAGGCTGTGGAGGCAGCGTGGCGTTTCATCGAATAGTAATGTTGCGAGTGATAGGGTGCGGTTAGGCTGAGCGAAAGTCATGACACGCTCAGCTTTAAAGGCCTCGACATTCGGTCGAGGCCTTTAACTTTTCTGCCCCTGCCCTCGGCGTCCATCGGCTTAGGCTAATTTCACACAAAACAGCCGCAAATGAGTGAGATGGAGCATTGCAATCTGCCGGGTGCGTAAGCTTGGGGGATCGCACCAATGGACGACGACGAAATCCATCTACACAAAACCTACGCCAGTCACTGGGACATGGACGATGCATTCTGTGCTCGCATGCGCTGGGCCTTAGCAGCGGGACTGGAAAGTGCGCCGATTGGTGTTGTCACGACGCCTGGAACACAAAATCCTAAATACGTCCTAGCAGAATATCTCTGGCCGCAAGTCTCTCCGCTGGTCGATATCGACTTTTAGTTGCGGTCTGCCACTAGTAGGGCCGGGAAATTCCTCCTCCCACTGGGTGTGGGTGGTGCCGTTCCTGTGATGGGGATCACAGCGCACTCGGCGGTTTACTGCTTTGGTCTCAACGCACCGCCGGGGGCGACGGTGTCGTATCATGTGTGTATCCTCCAAGAACTTAGGGCCGCTGACTTAGCGGCCCCCTTTCTTTACGAGGAGTGGCTTGCCCTCACTCGCTTGGCGCAGCCCTGCTGCTCATTGGTTGTTCGGCAGGTGCTGCGCTAGTTAAATGAACTGTCATGTGCATCATCCGTTGCGCTGGATCGCGTCGGATGTCGCAGGGAAACCCTAGGTTATTCAGTAAGCGCGACGCGCCCTCATTGT
>Ga0306918_10001808_pt1 | contig 10728 bp, 9 predicted proteins | sample tim00Cox0000000H_FD_203315 | JGI IMG/M metagenome (GOLD analysis project Ga0306918, IMG submission 203315) | Lab enrichment of tropical soil microbial communities from Luquillo Experimental Forest, Puerto Rico - timezero.00C.oxic.00.000.00H (v2)... | ecosystem: Environmental > Terrestrial > Soil... | reverse complement strand
TCTGATTGGCTTCGTCCTGTCGGTTATCCTGACCGCTATCCCGTTCTGGCTCGTCATGACGGGTGCGCTCGACAACAAGCAGGCGACGGCCTTGTCGATCATGGCGCTGGCGGTTGTGCAGATCGTGGTTCACATGGTCTTCTTCCTGCACATGAACTCCAAATCCGAGGACGGCTGGACGATGATGGCGCTCATCTTCACGCTCATTCTGGTGGTGATCACACTGACCGGATCCTTGTGGGTCATGTATCATCTCAATATCAATATGATGCCGGCAAGCCAGGACATGAGCCAGATGCCGTGAACACCACTCCCGATCCGACGGGCACCGGGGTCGGCGTGATGACCTCGGCCCGTCAATACGGGGGTTGCTCCCGCGGTCAGAAGAGAATTCAGCGTTCACCGCTGCGGCTGTTGACACTCGCCCTCCTCGCCCTGTTTGGCATTGCCGCACTGACGGCGCTCGGAGTTTGGCAGCTTGAGCGCCGGGCGTGGAAACTCTCTCTGATCGAGCGGGTCGAAGAGCGAGTTCACGCGATCTCCATTGCCGCGCCAGGGCCTGCCGCATGGTCGGCCGTCACTGCGGCCCATGACGAATACCGGCGGGTCCGTATGGCCGGGAGCTTCCTCAACGATTGCGAGACGCTCGTGCAAGCTGTCACGGCGCTCGGCAGCGGCTTCTGGGTTGTCACCCCGTTTCGCACGGATGAAGGCTTCACCGTGCTCGTAAACCGCGGCTTCGTTCCGCCGGAGCGGCGCGATGTCGCGACCCGTGCGGCGGGCCAGGTCGCGGGCGAGACTATGGTCGCGGGCCTCCTGCGGATGACGGAGCCAAAGGGTGGGTTCCTGCGTGCGAACGATCCCGGGCGGAATCGATGGTACTCACGCGACGTCGCCGCCATTGCCGCGGCGCGCGGGCTCTCGGACGTCGCTCCCTATTTCATTGATGCTGATGCTGGCCCCAGTCCAGACAGCCTCCCTCGGGGTGGTTTGACCGTGATTGCCTTTGCGAATAATCATTTGATCTATGCGTTGACCTGGTTCGGATTGGCACTGATGCTCGCCTGTGCAACGATTTTTGTCGCACGCGATGAATGGCGCGTTCGGAGGAGCACCGAATCGGCAACAATGCCGCAGAGCTCTCCGCCTTGACTGGAACAATATGTTGAACCGAAGGAAGAACCTGAGCGCTGGGGGAGCGGCTGGGATCTCCTCCGAAGAGCGATCTGCTGTGCCGATGGAACATGGCAGACCTGAGACGGACTCGGAAGCTGTAGCGGTGCTGGCACCTGCCCCGGATACCGCCAATCAGAAGAACATGAGCCTCCTCATCCAACTGCGCTGGATCGCCGTGGTCGGTCAGATCGTGACGATCGCGGCCGTTCAGATCGGGCTCGGGATTGCTCTGCCGCTTGGCCCCATGTCGATCGTCATCGGCGCGCTCGTGATGCTTAACCTCGCGAGCTTTGTGTGGCTGCGGAACGGCGCAGAGGTTAGCAACCGCGTGTTGCTGGTGGTTCTGATATTCGATGTGGCCGCGCTCACCGTGCAGCTTGGACTGAGCGGCGGCGCGACGAATCCATTCACGTCGCTCTATCTGCTCCAGGTAACACTCGGCGCAGTCCTTCTCGATGGGTGGTCAACCTGGCTGGTGGCCGTCCTCGTCGGCGCAAGCTTCACAAGCCTCACAATATTTTACCGGCCGCTGGTGCTTCCCCACAATGATATGGGCGATATGTTTTCTCTCCACATCGCGGGGATGCTCGTCTGCTTCGCTTTGGATGCGGCCTTGCTCATCGTATTCGTAACCCGGATAACTGGAAATCTGCGCGAGCGCGATGCACGCCTTGCGGCGCTGAAACAGCGCGCGGCGGAGGAGGATCACATTGTCAGGATGGGCCTGCTCGCGACGGGTGCCGCGCACGAACTCGGAACGCCACTCGCGTCGCTTGCTGTCATCCTCGGCGATTGGCGCCGCATGCCCGCTATCGCTGCTGATGCCGACATGTTACAGGAAGTCGAGGAGATGCGCGCGGCGGTTCAGCGTTGCAAGGCGATCGTCACTGGTATTCTTCTGTCTGCAGGCGAGGCACGGGGCGAAGCGCCGGTCGTGACGACCATCAACGCCTTCCTCAAAGAGATCGTTGACGAGTGGCGCGCCGCACGTTCGGCCACGGCGTTGTCATTTGAGAACAATTTTGGGGTTGATCTTCCCATTGTCTCCGATTCCGCGCTGAAGCAGGTTGTTTTCAACGTACTCGATAATGCGTTCGAGGCATCGCCGAATTGGATCAGCCTGACGGCCCGTCGAGGCGCGGATACACTCCTCCTCGAGGTGAACGATGCCGGGCCCGGCTTCGCTCCGGAGATGCTGACGCAATTTGGCAAGCCCTACCAATCGAGCAAGGGGCGGCTCGGTGGAGGCCTGGGACTTTTCCTCGTCGTCAACGTGGTGCGTAAGCTTGGCGGCTTCGTGTCGGCGCGCAATCTCCGCCAGGGCGGCGCATCTGTAACTTTGAGCCTCCCGCTTGATGCCCTTGCGATTGGGACTGGTCGATATGACGAGTGATTGCCTTCTGGTCATCGTCGAGGACGACGCCGGCTTTGCGCGGACCCTCAAGCGTTCGTTTGAACGGCGCGGCTATAGCGTTCTGGTCGCGGGGGGATTTGACGAGCTGATCCAGCTTTTGGAGGAGCATTCGCCCCGTTATGCCGTTGTGGACCTCAAGCTTGGCGGCGCCTCCGGGCTGAGCTGCGTTGAAGCGCTGCGCGCGCAAGATCCGGACATGCTCGTTGTGGTGCTCACAGGGTTCGCGAGCATCGCGACCGCAGTCGAGGCTATCAAGCTTGGCGCTTGTCACTACCTCGCCAAGCCCGCCAATACAGATGATATCGAGGAAGCTTTCAATAAGACGACGGGCGATGCCAGGGTGCCGCTGACAGAACGGCCAACCTCCATCAAGACGCTGGAATGGGAGCGCATTCATCAGATGCTCGTCGAAACCGAGTTCAACATTTCCGAGGCGGCGAGACGGCTTGGCATGCACAGGCGCACGCTTGCCCGCAAATTGGAAAAGCGCCAAGTGAAATAAGGAGCACGTGCCTGGTCACACCCGCCTGACTGCGATCCCTCCACCGGCCGATTGATTGTTGCCGCAGCAACGATTACGGTCGCGACGATGGTCACGGGCCTGCGCGCCGCGCAAGGCGGAAAGCGGTATCGAGCCGAAAGACCTGCCATCAAGGGACGTCAGAGCAGAAGCATCGGGTCCGTCCGGTGTGGTGACGGGGCGTTTTGGCGGTCCTGCAACTCTCTGCAAAGACATGGGATGTCAAAGGCAGAGAACTTTCATGCGGACCGCCATCAAGCGCCTGATTGACGAGAGCGCGCCGGACCTCAAGGCGCGCCTCGTTACGATCTACGCCGTCCTCGCTATCCTGAATGTAGGGGTGTGGCTCGCGGCCTTCATCGCCTTCTGGGACAAGCCGGCATTACTTGGCGTCGCTTTGGTGGTTTATGGTCTCGGCCTACGCCATGCCGTCGATGCCGACCACATTGCGGCGATCGACAACGTCACGCGCAAGCTGATCCAGATGAAGCAGCGGCCCGTGTTGGCCGGCTTCTTCTTCGCCTTGGGTCACTCGACCGTTGTCATTATCGCCGCGGGCGCCGTTGCCGTGGCTGCGACGCTGCTCGGCAGCTTTACCGCCGTGCAGAGCGTCTCCGCGATCATCGGCACAGCGGTCTCCGCGTTTTTCTTGTTCGCGATTGCGGTGATGAACATCATGATCTTCGCCGCGATCTACAAAACCTACCGCCGTGTCCGGGGCGGTGGCGCCTATGTCGAGGAAGATCTCGACATCCTGCTCAACAATCGCGGCTTTCTTGCACGCATTTTCCGGCCGCTATTCAGGCTGGTGACCAAAAGCTGGCATATGTTTCCGCTTGGCTTTCTGTTCGGCCTCGGCTTCGACACCGCGACCGAGGTGGCCGTGTTCGGCGTCTCTGCCGCGCAGGCCGCAAAGGGCGTGCCGTTCGAAGCGATCATGGTCTTCCCTCTGCTTTTCACCGCCGGCATGTTGCTCATCGACACCACTGACGGCGTGATGATGCTCGGCGCCTATGACTGGGCCTTTGTCAAGCCAATGAGGAGGCTCTACTACAACATGATGATCACGCTGGTATCGGTCGGTGTTGCGGTTGTCATCGGCGGCATTGAGGCACTTGGCCTGATCAGCGATCAACTCGGCCTGAAGGGCGGCCTCTGGGACGTGATAGCCGCGCTCAACAACAACTTCAACAATCTCGGCTTCCTCATCATCGGTGTCTTTTTTGCCGCTTGGGCGATCTCTTATCTCGTTTACAAGGCCAAAAGGCTCGACGACATAGAGGTGCAAACGAGCGGCCAGACTTGATCGGCCAAGGCACTAGCATGTTAACCCTGCTGGCCGAACGCCGTGCAGACCTTTCACCGCACTTTCTCCAACGCGGGCGAAGTTCAGAACCGGATCACGCATGGAACGTGCCAACTTGTCAGCGTCATTTCGTCTCGATTTAAATTTGATTGCCGGAATTTCTCAACCAAGGCGCGCCTGCTGAGCGCGAAATCTTGATATAAGTAATTGTTTTATATAGATTTATGCAAGACTTTGGATCGCGCTTGGATGCCAGCATTGCTGCGGTCAAGGGTTTAGGCTTGGCCGGCGCGGCCGCAGGTGGGGGAGTTGATCAACTTGGCCAGGCTCGCCATATGCCAGGGCTAATGGCCGCCTATGCCTTCAAAGTGGGTTGGAAGCCGTCTCATTTTGAGGGTGTGAAGCGACGATGGCAGCCGAGGGGCTGCGTGGACTGCCTCGGATCAACTCATCTCATGCATGATGTCGTGCCGCCCCCATCGCTTGCGGGGACACCCGCTGAGCTTGCTCAGCGCAAACGCCGCCACCCTGTCCGCGTCGGACTCGCGGCGCGGACGATTATTCTGATTACGGCCTTCATCTTTCTGGCGGAGACCATGATCTATTTGCCGCTGGTCGCCACATTTCGCGACTCGTGGTTGCGCAACCGGCTCAGCGCTGGCTATACCGCCGCGCTCGTGCTCGAGGCGGCGCCGCGCGCCATGGTGCCGGAGGCTTTGTCGCGCGAATTATTGGAGAGCGTCGGCGCCCGGATCATCGTCCTGCAAATGCACGGGGCGAGACGAATCCTCGCCGCCTCGGAACTCCCTCTGGAGGTCGATGAGACCTATGATCTGCGAGATGCGGACATATTGACCTCGTTCGCCGCCGCGATCCGCGCCTTGACCTCGCCCAAGGGGCGCGTGTTGACCATAATAGGCGACGCGCCGAGGGGGGGTGAGGCGATCGAGGTCACGATGGATGAGGCGCCGCTGAAGCAGGCCTTGCGCGATTATTCGCAAAGAATACTCATCATCTCACTCACCTTGAGTGCCATCGTGGCGAGCCTCGCGGCGATTGCGACCCACATCATGGTCCTTGGCCCGGTTCGCCGCCTCACCAGAAGCCTGATGAATTTCAGCGAGGATCCAGAGGATCATTCCCGCATTATTGTACCCTCCGGGCAGCGCCACGAGATTGGCTGCGCGGAGGAAAAGCTCGCGATGATGCAGTCCACGCTGGCGCGGGAATTGAACCAGAAGAAACACCTCGCTGCGCTGGGCCTTGCCGTGGCGAAGATTAATCATGACATGCGCAACATGCTGGCTCCGGCACAGCTTCTCTCGGATAGGCTCGCGGATGTGCCTGATCCGCTGGCACAGCGGCTCGCCCCCAAGCTCGTGGCGACGCTCGATCGCGCAATTCGTTTTTGTCAGGCAACACTGACCTATGGCCGGGCTGTCGATGATCCGCCAAAACCATCGCCCGTGGCTTTGCGGACGATCGTCACCGAAGCTGCCGAGACGGTGACACAAGCGGTCCAGGGCCGGATCGAGGTCGTGACCGAGGTCCCGGAGGATTTCGAGATCGTCGCCGATGCCGAGCAAATATTTCGTGTGCTCATGAATCTGATTCGCAATGGCGCCGAGGCCCTTGAGGCTGCCGGGCCGGCGCCCGGCTATTCGCCACAGGTGATCATAAGGGCGCGGCGGGAGAAGCAGTCTGCCGTGATCGAAATCGCGGATACGGGTCCGGGCGTTCCCCAGGCGGTGCGGGCAAGGCTATTCACCGCAGTCTTCAGTTCCAGCCGGCCGGGTGGATCGGGGCTTGGCCTCGCGATTGCCGCCGATCTCGTGCATGCGCATGGCGGCACGATTATTCTGGTGCCGGAAGCCGAGGCCGAGAGCCCTGGCGCAACCTTCCGGATCACTCTGCCTGCTTCCCCTGTTAAGCTCAGATCCGTATGAGCTGGGGCGCTTGACGGGCCTGAGCCAGGCCGCTTGAGCCCATTGGTTTGGCGTTCGCGATGGGCTGGAAACGAGTTCTTAATTCCTTCAGAATTCAGGGCGTAGCTATTGCCAGGATCGGTGCGACCCGCTAAATGGAGCCCTGCATCTTGGTTCGGTCGAAGTCTCGACCAATGCCGGAGTTGGCGCCCGTAGCTCAGCTGGATAGAGCACTAGACTACGAATCTAGGGGTCAGGAGTTCGAATCTCTTCGGGCGCGCCAAATTACCTCAATAAAATGCAGGCGATATAGGCATGAGCCGGCCGACGGCGACGAGGCATTCAGCAAGGTCTTAGGTCGAAGGGCAGCACTTCCTGGCGAGATCGGGATGCGGCTCAACGAGGTCGTGCCGCAGCAGGTCGAGGAGGCGCTCGCGCACTTTGTCGGCCCGGCTCGGGACGAAGCCGCGATGCAGTCGCAATATCATTCACCCCAATACCACCTTGACCTGGACTGTATCATTGCACTGGCCGGATGCGAGCGCCTTTCCCGGGGCCGCCCGGAATTCAGAGCCACAGGCTGAGCTTTTGCCCCTGGATCCCGGATGCCCTTCTGGCTCCGGGAGAGTGCCTCTCTTTGCGCGAACTGCGCCAAACGAAAGCCGCCTCCTTTCCCGGGGCGGCAAAGCCGAACCCGGGATCCAGAGAGAGTCACAGGCTGAGCTTTTGCCGCTTGATTCCCCCGATGCACTCTATTCATCATGCCCTTTTGATCATGGCGCCTCACCCAGGCGCGTGCTTTCTTGGCCGATGAAAGCAACGCGTATCATATTGGTGGCGCCGGGCGTACCGAAGGGGACGCCGGCGATGATGATGACGCGGTCGTTAGGGCCGGCAAATCCTTCGCCGTGGATCCATTTGCATGCGCGTGAGGTCATATCATCGACATCATGCGCGTCTTCGGTGACGACCGCGTGCACGCCCCAGACGATACTCAGCGCGCGCGCCGTCTTCCGGCGTGGCGTCAGCGCCAGGACGGGAGGTTGCGGCCGCTCGCGCGCGATACGCAGCGCCGTGGAGCCGGAGGATGTCCAGGCTGCGATCGTCTTGAGTTCCAGCGTCTCCGCCATGTTGCGCGCGGCAACAGCGATGGCGTCCGGACCTGTCGCTTCCGGTGTGGCGCGCTGGGCATTGACGATCACGCGATAAAGCGGATCCAGCTCGACTTCCTCGGCGATGCGATTCATCGTCGAGACAGCCTCGACCGGATATTGTCCCGAGGCGCTTTCGGCCGAAAGCATCACGGCATCGGCGCCTTCGAACACGGCGTTTGCCACATCGGAGACTTCCGCGCGCGTCGGCACGGGCAAAAAAATCATCGACTCAAGCATTTGCGTGGCGACAACGACCGGCTTGCCGAGAAGGCGTCCCTTGCGGATGATGCGTTTTTGCAATCCGGGTACTTTTTCCAGCGGCATTTCGACACCGAGATCGCCGCGCGCCACCATCAAACCATCGGCGCATTCCATGATTTCGTCGAGCCGGGTGATCGCCTGCGGCTTCTCGATCTTGGCCATGACGAGCGCCCGTCCGGCGGCGATCTTCTTCACCGCGGCGACATCTTCCGGTCGCTGGACAAAGGAGAGGGCGATCCAGTCGGCGCCTGCATTGAGCCCAGCTTCAAGATCGGATTGATCCTTCTCGGTCATGGCGGCGACGGGGATCTCGGTTTCAGGAAGACTGACGCCCTTCCGGTTCGAGACTTTGCCAGCCACTTTCACGACGGTCACGGCGCGGGAAGGATCGGCCTCGACAACCTGCAGTTTGACCTTGCCATCATCGATCAGAAGCGATTGGCCGGGCCCCAGGGCACCCAGGATTTCCGGATGAGGCAGGTGGACGCGGTTGATGTCGCCGGGGGCAGGGTCCGAATCCAGGATGAAGGTCGCGCCCTGGACCAGTTCGACCGGGCCTTCGGCAAATTGCCCGAGGCGCAATTTCGGTCCTTGCAAATCGACCAGAATCCCGATCGGACGATTGAGCTTTTCCTCAACCGCGCGAATCATCGCGACCCGGTCGCGCATACCATCATGGTCGGCATGACTCATGTTGATGCGAAAAACATCCGCGCCGGCCAGCGCTAAAGCCGTGATCTTCGCCTCATCCGATGAAGCCGGTCCGAGCGTTGCCACAATCTTGCATCGGCGTTGCCGTCTCATAAGTTTCCTCCGAGAAATTGCCCACACGCAGGCTTTTGATTTGTCACATGAAATTAATTGCTCGCCCGAATTGCCACCGCCTCCTTGAAACTGAGGCGCTGCCGTTCAAGGCAAATCGCTCTCGTATAGTTAACGTTTACCTTACTATAGTTAATCGTTTACCTCAACAAGCTGGGCTACTTGACGAGCGTGTAGAGACGTTCCCGTGCCCTCTCCCAAAAGGAGATAGGAACCGGGTGTGCGTGTTGAAGATTGGCTACGAAATGCGGGCGTCGAATGGCTGCGAAACCCTGGCCCGAAGCCTAAGAGTTTCAATAAGTAGAACTATGTTCCCTTATTACGAAAGCAGAGGTTTCTTGTCAATCTCGTGCGCCCGGAGCGGGAAGGCTGGACTAAACACCTAGAGCGCTTTCCGAACAGATTGAATCGGAAAGGCGCTTTACCTGTTACGGCGGTATCTACTTCGCCTAAAAATGCTCTAATAACTTTGAGAGACCGAAAATTCGCGAGGTGCAGGGGTCATTGATCGATCAGACGCCTGCGGGTCAGGAATTGCACCTCGGCATTTTGGGCGATTTCGGCCGCGGCTAATTTCATGTCGTCAAGACAGTCCTTCAGATCCTCCAGGCCGTGCTGGTAGACGGTTGAGGTCGCAGATATGGCTCCAGTCAGGGTTCCATCCCGGGCAAGGATCGGAACGGCGATGCAAATGATGGAAACCTCATGTTCCTCGTTGTCGATCGCAAAGCCGCGTTTGCGCGTTATCGTCAGCTCTTGCAGGAGCTCGTCGCGGCTACAGATCGTGTTTTCGGTGAAAGGCGCCAGCGACAGGCGCTCGAAGATGCGATCTCTTTCATTGGCCGGGACATGAGCCAGCATGGCCTTGCCGAGCCCCGTGCAATAGAGCGGTGCAACACGTCCGGGTGAAGAGAACATGCGTACCGAGGATTTGACCATGCGCTTGTCGAGGTAAAGGACGTGTTCTCCTTCCATGCAGCCGAGACGGATCGTCAATCCGAGTTTTTCGGCAAGGCGATCGATTGTCGGCCGCGCAACCTCGACCAGCGACGCATTTTCCCAGGCGCCATGCGCCAATCGGATCAGCCGCAGGCCGAGCCGATAGCGTTGCGCCGCCTCATCGAAGGCAAGCATTCGCTCCGCCTCGAGCTGCTTCAAAAGCCGATGCAGCGTTCCTTTCGAGAGGCCCGCAACTTGCTGAATTTCGGAAAAGCGGACCGGTCTTTCAAAGGAAGCAACGACATCGAGCAGATGGAGCGCTTTCGTGATCGGGCTGCTCATATCGGCTTGCGTGCCATCGGCCGAGCGAGCGCTCCCCGCAGCGTTGGTCATGTTTCAATCGTTCCTTCAGGGGCGGACCCGATTTGCCAATGGCGTCGACTTCGTGGAACCTTTTTATCCTATTTCCATGTTACGACCTGGTTCCGGCAATAGGAACACCGACTAACCGCCGCATATGATCTCAGGGCCGGGCCATAGGCTCCGGCAATGCCACCCCGTTCTTTTGGGGTTCTCCCTGATCCTAAACGGCCAGGGCCTCCACAAGGCTCTCGGCAGCTTCACTTTCAACTTCGGATGCGGCCTCCTCGACAAGTTCGCCCGGTGCTTCTTCAAGGGCGGCGCGGTACGTGGCTATCCCGGTCTTGATCATCCCTTTTGCAAGGGGACGAAGAATATGGCCGGCAGCCGGCAACAGGATCGGGGCCAAGATAAGCATCCCGACGCCAAGCGCTACGGGGCTAAGCTCCAACTCAAGCAAATCTTGAACTCGCGCCATCTTCTCCTCCCCTTTGTACTTCTCGTAGAGCATTTATGTCTCGTCCGCCCGCTATACCGCCAAGAGCGGCTTCTGGTTCCCTTCTTGAATTTTCGCTTTTTCTTCAGCGTTGGCGAAAATTCGAGAGCGGCACCATGCTTTATACCGTTGGCATAACAACGTGTTTCAAAAAACTGGCACCATCCAAGCCCTCATCCTGGAGACCTTTGCACGAATCGGCTGATGTGATTCTCTTGTTTTGAGAGCAGGAGGATTCGATGCCGAAGCGCTGTGTTGGTCAGCTCGATTTCATGGATGCGGCGGTCTCGGGGCGGCCCAAGAGCCGGGTCGCCGCGCTCGCCGAGATTTCGCGCCTGGTCGATTGGGCGGCGTT
>Ga0306918_10001807_pt1 | contig 10730 bp, 10 predicted proteins | sample tim00Cox0000000H_FD_203315 | JGI IMG/M metagenome (GOLD analysis project Ga0306918, IMG submission 203315) | Lab enrichment of tropical soil microbial communities from Luquillo Experimental Forest, Puerto Rico - timezero.00C.oxic.00.000.00H (v2)... | ecosystem: Environmental > Terrestrial >... | reverse complement strand
ATATTTTCGCCCCGTGAATCAGCTCAAATGAAGCTGTTGGTGACCAGGCCGGAGCCAGGAGCGAGCGCCACGGCGGCGCGCCTGGCCGCCCTGGGGCATGAGGTTCTGCTGCTCCCCTGCCTGAGCGTGAAATCCATCTCGCCGCGCTTGCCGGAATATCCCGCCGCTCTTGTGGTGACGAGCGGGCAGGCCGTGCCGGCGCTGCCCGCGCGGCTGCATCATGTGCCGGTATTCTGCGTGGGCGATGCCACTGGTGCTAAATTGCGTCAGGTCGGATTCACGCGCGTGGAGAGCGCGCAGGGCGATGCCGAGGATCTGTTCAGGCTCATCGTGGCGCGGCACCTGGACGGGCTGCATGTGCTGGCGGTGGGAGAACGGCACGGGCTGGCGCTGCTGCAGAAGCTGCGCGGCGCCGGAATCTCCGCCGTGCGGCGGAAGGTTTATAGTGTGACCAAGCTGCGGCATTTGCCCGAGGCAATCCGGGCGCAGCTTGCGGCGGGCGGCTTGGACGGGGCGCTGTTCTATTCGGCTGAGACGGCGCGGGCCTTCGCCACCCTGCACCCGCCCGGCACGGCGGAAATGGACGCTTTCGTGCTGAGTGAAAATGTCGCGAAAGGCTTAACGGGCTTGCCCTGGCGGGAAATTCATGCCGCACTGGCCCCGACGGAGGCGGATTTGATGGCGTTGCTGGCATGAGCGAAACGGAGAGCACATCCACGGCCGCACCCGAGCCGAAGCCAGCCCCCCTGCCGGCACCAGCGCCCATTGCCCCGGCGCCGGCGCGCCGCCACGCCATCTGGCCCTATGTGTTCGTGCTCGGGTTTTTGGTCCTGGCGGGGGGCGAAGTTTATTTATGGTATCAGGGCCAGGCACACCGGGCCGACTCTACCGACCTGGCCGTGCTGAAGGCGCAGCTTGATGATCTGCGCACCACCCAGGCCAATGCGGCGCCCGCGCAGAACCCCGCGCAGAACAGCGTGACCGTGCAGGCGGATCTCGCGCAGAAATATGCGGACCTCGCGGCGCAGCTGAACGCGGTGCAGGCGCAGGCGGCGAGCGACCATGGCGCGCTCTCCACATTGCAGGCCAACGCGCAGGATTTGACCCAGCTGACCCAGCGCATGGATTTGCTCAACGCGCTGGGCATGGCGCGGCTCGCCTTGGATGCCGGGCAGCCTCTGGGGCAGATCCCAGGCGCGCCGCCAGCCTTGGCGCAATTCGCCACCACGGCGCCGCCGCTAGAGGCGCGGCTGCGTGAGAGTTTCGCGCTGGCCGCGCGGGCAGCTGAGGCGGCAAGCCTTGGCGATAACGGGCAAAGCAGCTTCTGGGACAAGGTCAAAGCCCGGCTGGAAGGGCTGATCACCATCAGCAACGGCACGTATGTTATTTTCGGGCCTCCGGCGGCCGCAGCGCTGATCCAGGCGCAACAAGCGCTGGATAATGGCGATCTGGCCGGGGCGGTGGCAGCGCTGCAGAATTTGGGGCCGGGGGCGAAAGACGCCATGGCGGATTGGCTGGCCCAGGCCGAGGCGCTGCTGGCGGCGCGGTCGGCGCTGCTCAAACTGGCCCAGGGGGCCTGATGCTGACGGCGGCAAAATTTCTGGTCCTGGCCGCCATATTCCTGGCGCTGGCCTGGTGGGTAGGCGGCCTGCCCGGCGATGTGACGGCGCATGTCGGGACCTACACCATCACCACCTCCACCCCAGCGGCCTTGCTGCTGCTGTTCCTCATCGCCCTGATTTTCACCATGCTGGTGCGTGTGATCGGCGGCATCGGCGGCGCGCCGGGGAAAGTGGCGGCCTGGCGGGGCAAAAAACGGACAGCGGCGGGCGAGCGCGCGACGCAGCGCGGGCTGGTGGCGCTGGCGGCGGGCGACGCGGTGGCGGCGAAAGCCGAGGCGCAGCGGGCCCATAAGCTGCTGGGCGACACGCCGCTCTCCTTGATGCTGCGCGCCGAGGCGGCGCGGCTGGCGGGCGATCTGGCCGGCGCCAAAACCGCCTTCGCCCAGCTGACGAAACATAAGGAGATGCGCTTTCTCGGCCATCGCGGCCTGCTGCGCGCCAGCATGGAGGAAGCCGACCACAACGCCGCAAGCCGCCATGCGCTGGATGCCGAGGATGCCTATCCCGGCGCCGCCTGGACGCGCGCGCAGCGGCTGGAACTGGCGCTGAAGGGCACGGATTATATCGCCGCGCTGAAACTGACGCAGGACAAGAACGAGGTGGCGGCGCTCGCCGTGGCAGCCAGCACGCAGGCGCCGGCCTCGCGCGATGCGCTGCATTACGCGCAGATGGCGCTGAAAGCCGTGCCGGGTTTTGCCCCGGCCGTAGCCTCAGCCGCTTCGGCGCTAAGGCGGCTGGGCAAGATTCGCGCCGCGCGTAAAATGATATCCTCGGCCTGGCAGCTGAAGCCGCACCCGATGCTGGGCGCAGAATGGTTCGCCGGGGGCGCCACGCCGATCGAGCGCGCGCAGGACGCGACCCTTCTGGCCGCCGCCAATCCCGGCCATGTGGAATCCGAGCTGGTGCTGGCGCAGACCGCTTTGGATGCCGGGCTGGTGGCGGAAGCCAGGCGCCATGCCGAGCTCGCCTTGCATGCCGGACCCGATGACGGCCGCGCGCAGGGGATTCTCGACACGCTGGAGGGCAAGCCCCGCACGGCACCACGCTGCGGCTGGGTCTGTGCCGCCTGCCACCATACCAGCCAGGATTGGTCGGCTCTGTGCCCCTCCTGCGGCAAGCTGGGCAAGTTGCGCTGGCGCACGCCCGGCACGTCCCTGGTGTAGCGCGCTTGCGCGCCTGGCGCCGCCTCCTCGCTGTGGCTTTGCTGCTCGGCGCCGCGCCGGCGGCCTTCGCGGAGACGCAGGATTGCGGCAGCATCGTCATTCCGCCGGGGCTCGGCATCGGGCCGGGGGCGGATGTCACCTCGCTCAACCCGCTGCTCACCAGCTCGCTCTATAACCAGGAAGCGGCGGGGCTGATTTTCACGCCGCTGCTCTGGATCAACCGGTTTCACCAAATCGATTACGAACGCAGCATCGCCAGCGCCGTGACGACACCGGATAATGGCAAGACCTACGACGTGACGCTGCGGCCGTGGAAATGGTCTGACGGGACAGCGGTGACATCGGCGGATGTGCTCTATGCCTATCAGCTCATCAAGGCGCTGGGGCAGTCCTATGCCGCCTATGGGCAGGGCGGCATACCGGACATCATCGCCAGCATTTCCGCGCCCGATGCGGCGCATGTGCATGTGGCGCTGACACGCCCGGTGAATCCGCAATGGTTCATCCTGAATGGGCTCTCCCAGCTCACGCCATTGCCGCAGCATGTCTGGGCGCATTATTCCACCAATGAAATCTGGCAGGCGCAGAGCGACCCCGCCTTTTTCCATGTGGGAGACGGCCCGCTTCTGCCGCAGGCGCTGAATATCGGCATCGACGCCGTCTTCGTGCCCAACCCGCTTTATGGCGGGACAAAAATGCATTTCTCGCGTTTCGTCATGCGGTTTGAATCCGCGGAGGGGCAGGAATTGCAGGCGGTGCAGGCGGGCGATCTCGATATGAGCAACATCCCGTTCGACCTTTACGGCAAGGCGCTGCAGCTGCCCGGCGATTATGTGGTTACATTGCCGCCGAGCTATAGCTGGCACGAGCTGATTCCCAATATGGCCAACAAGGCGACGGGTTTTTTCGCCGATGTGCGGGTGCGCCAGGCGCTGGCGGATGCCATCGACCAGAAGCGGATCATCGCGCTCGCCATGCATGGGCTGGGGATACCGGTCTATAACCCGGTGCCGCCTTATCCTGACACATTCCTCTCGCCAACGGCGCGGGCGGGGCAATATCCGGTGGGATATGATGTGGCGAAGGCGAAAACATTACTGGCCGCGGCGGGGTTTTTGCCTGGCGCGGACGGGATTTTGCAAAAGGATGGGCAGCGTCTCGCCTTCACGCTGCTGATTCCCGCCGGGCAGCCTTTGCGCATTGAGATTGCCGAAAGCATTCAGCAGGATCTGCAGCAGGTAGGAATCGCCATGAAGGTGCGGCAGATGGAATTCAACCAGATTCTCGCGGCGATGGTGGGGCAGCCGCAAGCCTGGGAAGCGATTTTGATCGGCATGAATCTCGGCGCCTATCCGAGCGGAGAGGAACTTTTCTCCGCCGGCGCGGCGCTGAATAATAACGGCTATGCCAATCCGAAAATGGATGCGCTCATCAAGCAGAGCACGGACCAGCCGGGGCTGGGTGGGCTGTTCGCCTACCAGGATTTTGCAAGCGAAGAGCAACCGGTGATCTTCCTGCCCAATGAGCGCTATTCCGTGCTGGTGCGCAAAGGGCTGCATGGGGTGCAGGATTTTCTCAACCCGCTCGGCGCCTGGGCGCCGGAAAAGCTTTATTGCACGCCAGGGCGCGCGAATTGATGGTGACGCGCCGGCTCGCCTCGGGTGCCGTATCCATTTTCATTCTGGTCACGCTTGTCTTTTTCCTGGCACACCTCACGCCCGGCGGGCCGGCTTACTCCATTCTGGGACAGAAATCGACGCCGAATGCGGTGGCGGCGCTGAATGCGCGGCTGGGGCTCAACGCATCGCTGCCGGTGCAATATGCGCTATGGTGGAAGCATCTGCTGCAGGGGCAGCTCGGCTATTCCTATCTGCTCAACCGGCCGGTGGGGGCGCTGCTCTGGAGCTATGAGGTGAACACGCTCATCCTCTACGCCATTGCGATTTCCTTGAGCACATTCCTAGCGATTTTGCTCGGCCTGGCGCAGGGCGTATGGATGGGGCGCTGGCCGGCGCAACTCATCGGCGCGTTCCAGCTGCTCTTCTACGCCACGCCGCCTTTCTTCACCGCCGCGATGCTCATCCTGTGCTTCGCCGTCTGGCTCGGCTGGCTGCCGGCGGGCGGTATTGGCGATCCGCGCCTCGCGCATCCTGGGCCCGCCACCTATGCCGCGCATCTCGTGCTGCCGGTGGTCACCATCACGCTCCTCACCGTGCCGATGCTGTCGCGCTATTTCGGCGCCGCGGTGCATGAGGAGTTGGAAAAGGATTATGTACGCACGGCGCGGGCGAAAGGCGTGGGAGAGAGCGCAATCCTGTTCCATCATGTGCTGCGCAACGCGCTGCGGCCGCTGGTGACGATGCTGGGCCTGTCCTTCCCCTATATTTTCACAGGCGGCGTCATCGTCGAATCCGTGTTCGATTATCCCGGCCTCGGCTGGCTGCTCTGGCGCTCGGCCTTGGAGCAGGATTATCCCGTGCTCGTCGCCATCGTGCTGCTCATCGGGCTGCTCACCGTCATCGGCAATCTGCTGGCCGATCTCGTCAATGGCCTGCTCGACCCGAGAGCGGATTATGAGTGAGAAGCGCGGTTCGCTCCTGGCGGGGCTCGCCCTGGGCGGGGCCATCGCGCTGCTGAGCCTGGCAGGGCCGTTTCTGTACCGGGCCGATCCCTACGCCATCCACCCCGCCTACGCGCTGCGCGGGCCGAGCCTTGCCTTTCCGCTGGGCACGGATGAGCTGGGGCGCAACGGGCTGGCGCTGCTGCTGGCGGGCGGGCAGGCGACGCTCATCGTTTCGCTTCCCGCGGCACTGCTGGCTTTTTGCTCCGGGCTTGGCTACGGGCTGCTGACGGGGCTGGGGGCGGGATGGCTCGATAAAATCCTCATGCGGCTGCTGGATGTTTTCCTGGCGCTGCCGAGCCTTGTGGTGCTGATTTTCTTCGCCGCCTTGGTGCCGTTGAATAATGTGAGCCTCGTGCTGCTGCTGGGCTTTCTCTCCTGGCCGGCTCTGGCGCGGCTGGTGCGCAATGAGGTGGTGGCGCAGCGCGGCCGCGATTTCATCCTGGCGGCGGAGCAGTCCGGGGCAGGACGGTTCTATATCGCGCGGGTGCATATAATGCGCATGATCGCGCCGGTGCTGGTGGTGAACGCCACCTTCCTCGTCGGCGATACGATTTTCTCGCTCTCCGCCTTGAGCTTTCTGGGCCTCGGCGTGCAGCCGCCGCACGTGAGCTGGGGCAGCTCGCTGCAAAGCGCGCTCGACATCATCGCCCTCGCCCCCTGGTGGCTCATCATCCCGCCCGGACTGATGATTTTCGGCTCGCTTCTGGCGGCATCGCTGGCAGGACAGGGGCTGGTGCGGCGCGAGGGCGCACGATGACGCCTGTGCTGGAGATACGCGGCCTGACCGTGACCCTGCCGCGCGCCGGGCGCGATGTGCCGATATTGGAGGATTTCAACCTGACGATCGCGCCCGGCAGGATGCTGGCGCTGGTAGGGGAAAGCGGCGCCGGCAAGAGCGTTGCGGCCCTGTCCGTGCTGCGGCTTTTGCCGCCGGGTGCGAAGATCAGCGGGGAAATCAGGCTCGATGGCACGCGCGTGGAAAAAGCCGGGCTGCAGCGCCTGCGCGGGGCGGTGGCTTCCATGGTGTTCCAGGACCCGCTGGCGGCGCTGAACCCGACCCAGACCGTGGCGGCGCAGATCGGCGAGGCCTGGCGCGTGCATAAGGGCGGCAGCAAGGCCGAAGCGCGGGCAAAAGCCTTGGCGCTGCTGGAAGAGGTGGGGATTGCCGACGCGGCAACGAGACTCGATGACTACCCGCATCAATTTTCCGGCGGCCAGCGCCAGCGCGTGATGATTGCGATGGCGCTTGTCTGCGGACCAAAGCTTCTCATTGCCGATGAGCCGACAACCGGGCTCGACCCGCTGGTGGCGCAGCAGATCATGTCGCTCATCGCCGGGCTGCGGCGGAGCAAAAATCTCGCTGTGCTGTTTGTGACGCATGATCTCTCCCTGGTGGCGGAGCATGCGGACGAGGTGCATGTGCTCTATGCCGGGCGCAGTGTGGAATGGGGCGCCGCGAAAGAATTTTTCGCGCAGCCGCGCCACCCCTACAGCGCGGCGCTGCGCGGCGCGGTGGCGTGGCTGGGGCAGAAGAAGCTGGCGGCGATTCCGGGGCAGCTGCCGGAGCCTGAGGCGCGGCCGCCGGGCTGCCGCTTCGCGCCGCGCTGTGGTTTTGCGCAGGTGGACTGCACACGGGCCTATCCTGCCCCTGTGCAAACGGATGGGACCATCGCGGCCTGCCTGTATCCGCTACAAGGGCGCCAAACATTTACGCCGGCCGCCGGGGCACCGGCGGCGCAGCGTTTCGCGCCGCTGCTGGAGGTGCAAAATCTCTCCCTGCGCTATGGCAAAAAACCCGTTTTGGCGGATGTGTCCCTGACGGTGGGGCAGGGCGAGTGTCTCGGCATTGTCGGCGAGAGCGGTTCGGGAAAATCAAGCCTGGGCAAGGCGATTTTGCAGATGCTGCCTTATGCCGGCCGGGTTGCATTGGAAGGACAGGATTTCGCCGCGCTGCGCGGCGCGAAAATGCGAGCAGCGCGGCGGCGCGTGCAGGTGGTGTTCCAGGACCCGCGCGAGAGTCTGAATCCGCGTTTGCGGATCGGCGAGATCATTGCCGAGCCGTTACGCCTGGCCGGAATGAAGCGGGGTGAAGCGGCGGCGAAGGTGGAGACGCTGTTGCACGATGTGGGCTTAAGCCCCGCGCTGATGGGGCGGCTGCCAGGCAGCGTCTCCGGCGGGCAGGCGCAGCGCATCGCCATCGCCCGCGCGCTGGCCGCAGAGCCCGCTTTGCTGGTGCTGGATGAGCCGACCTCGGCGCTCGATGTCTCGAACCAAGCGCTGTTGCTGAATCTGCTGCGCGGCCTGGCGCAGGAGCGTGGGCTCTCCTGCCTGCTCATCAGCCATGATTTCGCCGTTGTGAGTTTTCTTAGCGACCGGATCGCGGTGCTGCGCAAGGGGCGGGTGGTCGAGACAGGCGAGACGTCCGGGTTACTGGCCGCGCCGCGCGAGACCTATACGAGGAAGCTGGTCGAGGCCGCGCCGCGCCTGCAATCATAGGTTGAGGGGCAGGCCGCGGCGGCGTAAGACTGCGTCATGCTGTCCCGACTCTCCCGCCTCTGCGCTTGGGCTGTGCTGGCGGCGGCGCTGCTGACGGGTGCTGCGCTGTTCGTTCTGGGCGTGAAGGCGCAAATGCTGCGGCTCTGGCTTTATATGCGCCACGGGCTGAGCTTCGCCGATCCCTACTGCACCACGGGCTATTGCGATTATGGCATGTTCTGGCTGGCGGGGTTTTTGCTCCGCCATGGCCAGGCGGCGTCGTTATATGGGCCGCATTATGCGGCACTGGCGGCGAATATTCTGCCTTATAAGACGGGATGGTGGCCCTTTGTTTATCCGCCCACCATTTTGCTCCCCGCTTATGGGATGGCATTGTTGCCTTTGGCGGCGGGCTATTATCTCGTTTCGGCCTTGATGGTTCTGGCCTCGGCGCAACTGTTGCGCGCGGCAAGGCTGCCTTGGCGTTGCGTCGCCGCCGGACTGACCTCGTTTCCCGCCATGTGGACGCTCTATCTCGGCCAATGGGGCATATTATGCGGAGCGCTGCTGATTTACGGGCTGGCGCGGCTGCAGGACCGGCCGGCACGGGCCGGGGTGGCGCTGGGGCTGCTGGCGGTAAAGCCGCAATATGCGCTGTTGGCACCGGTGGCGGTGCTGGCCACGAAGCAATGGCGGGCGCTGGCGGCAGGGGCAGCCGTACTGGCATTGTTTCTGGTGCTGTCCTGGCTGCTGGGCGGCACGGCGTGCTGGCGCGCTTATCTGGGGCCGGGGCGTGCGGCGATGCGCGCATTGCTGGAGCAGGAGTTTCCGGCGAATTGCGAAGCCATGGGCAGCTCCGTCTTCTGGATGCTGCGCAGCCTGCATCTCTCCGTTGCCGGGGCATATCTGGGCCAGGCCGTGGTAAGCCTGGGCAGCGCGCTGCTGTGCTGGCGCCTGTGGCGGCGGGAGACGCAAAACAGGCTCATGGCCAGCGCCGCGCTGACCCTGCTCGCCAGCCCTTACGGCTTTACCGGCGATATGGCGATGATCTGCACCTTGCTGCCGCTGCTGGCGCGGCACGGCGCGCACTGGCGCAACGCGCTGCTGGGATGGCTATGGGTGGCGCCGGCTTTTGTGCCGGTATTCGTGGCCCATTGCGGCATTTTGCCCACGCCGCTGCTGCTGGCTGCCATGCTGGGGCTGAGCTTGACAGCTCCAGCCACGGAATGAGCCAAGACTTGAGTCTTCGCCTATCCAAATGATAGGTCTGAGACATGCCGCCTCGCGCCCCTAGCCTTTTTACAGTCACTGGCTACGTGGTTGCCGCGCTCGGGCTGGTGCCTGGTCTGGTTTATTTATGCGTATATTTGTTTCATACATACTGGCTAATCGGCATGGACTGGCCCAGCCGGTTCGGCTTCGCAGCCTCTTCTTATATCGCTTATCGTGGCGATTTTGATATATTTTGGGCGGCAGGCACGGCTTTGCGCCAGTAGATCAGCGTTAATCTGTATGACTACACCCAGTTCAAAGCGCTGATCGCGGCACTGATCCACCATACGCAGCCGCCCTTCATCTATCCACCAACGGCTTTGTCCCTGTTCGCCGCTTTGTCGTTACTGCCTCTTGCCGCGGGGTTTCACCTTTTCAACCTGGCTTCGCTGGCGGCGGCGGCATTTCTGTTGTGGCGAAGCAACGTTCCGCCTTGGTGCATTGCTCTTGGACTGATCAGTCCTGCGGTCATCTGGAATCTTTATCTGGGCCAGCTCGGCCTGCTCTGCGGCGCATTGCTCATTTTTGGTCTCAGCCGGATTGAGAACCAGCCCTGGCTAGGGGGACTGGCGCTGTCACTGCTGGCGCTCAAACCACCCTATGCGCTCCTGGTGCCGATCGCCGTTCTCGCACGCCGGAACTGGACGGCCGTGGCTGCGGGCGCGCTCGGTCTCACCATGCAGATCGGACTATCCTGCCTCTTCATCCATGCCTCGCCTTGGTCCAGCTATCTCAGCGACGGACGCGAGGCCATGCACAGGCTGCTAGTCGCGCCCTTCATCTACGGGCGAGGGCATGACAGTTACGAATATTAAGGCATCTCCGTCTTCTGGATGTTACGCAGCCTGCATATCGGCGTATCGGTTGCCTATGCAGGCCAGACTATAGCCAGCCTGCTTGCCGTGGCCGCCGCCTGGCATGTGTGGCGCAATGCCACATTGCCGCAGCAAAGCCGCCTGCTTCTCACAGCCCTGCTAGTCCCATTCGCGACGCCCTACGGCTTCACGGACGATCTTTGCCTCATATCAGTGCTGATGCTCACCCTGGCTCGCAGGGATACGCCCTGGCGCAATGCCGCGCTGGCTTGGCTATGGTCTATTCCCGTATTCATTCCCTACATCACTGCCCATGCGCATATACTCATCACGCCGCTGCTGCTTGCCTGCGCGCTAATTCTTGCCTGGCAAAGCAGGTACGAACTAGGCGCGAAAATGTCGGGCCAAACAGCAAACGCCACGGCCATTCCCGCAATCGGGCACGCCCAGAAATATTCGTGACAACAGCCTAAGCCTTCCGCAACAAAAACAGCCCCTGCTCGCCGAACAAATTGGCCAGGCGGCGTGAGCGGCGCCAGGGGGTGCGGGCGCCGGCTTCGTCGGCGGCGAGCCATTGTTCCACGATATAGCCGTCCTTGTCGCACAGCGCGAAGAAATCGCTGATGGTGCAGGGATGGATGTTGGGGGTCTCGTACCACATGCGGTTCCAGCCCGCTGTCATCGGCATGCGGCCCTTGGTGAGGAGCTGCAGGCGCAGGCTCCAATGGCCGAAATTGGGGAAGCTGACGATGGCATAGGT
>Ga0306918_10001801_pt1 | contig 10756 bp, 8 predicted proteins | sample tim00Cox0000000H_FD_203315 | JGI IMG/M metagenome (GOLD analysis project Ga0306918, IMG submission 203315) | Lab enrichment of tropical soil microbial communities from Luquillo Experimental Forest, Puerto Rico - timezero.00C.oxic.00.000.00H (v2)... | ecosystem: Environmental > Terrestrial > Soil... | reverse complement strand
ACGCGAACAGGCAACGACCGGTGATCAGGGCGATGGGACCTCCCGGACGATACACATTCTGCGGGCTGGTTCCCGGCGCGCTGATGAAATCCACCTTCTCGACCAGCGTGCGGCGCGTGTGCTCAAGGCGGAACAGGATGACCTTGGGCACGACGTAATACATGTAGGCGGACCCGAACGAGCCCGGAAAGCGGACCGTGGGTGCGCCATAGTCGCCGGTAGCGACCAGATTGATGTTGGCCTCTCCGTCGATCTGTCCACCGGAGAGAAAGAACACGTCGATGCGTCCTTGACTGGCGCAATCGAACAGCTCACGCCCGCCATCGGTGAAGAATGTCTGCCGGCGGCTGCCCAGCAGCGACACATGCGGGCGCCCGCCGCCGCGCTCGCGCGCGAGCAGAGCTGCGGCCGCGGGTATCGGCGATGACGCTCCGATCGCTGCATGATTGGTATTGGCGATCAGTCCGGCGATCGTATCGATCAGCAGCTCTTCGATGCGGTAGTCGCCTGCGGCCGTCATCGCAGGGCCGGTTCACGCCGCGCGCTGAGCATGCACGTGCAGCTCGAGGTATTGCAAAAATCCTTCCTCGCTGGCGGCCAGGCGAGCATACTCGGCAAGGTGTAGGTCATCCGCGCAGTAATGACCGGCCAGCGCCAGCGGCCAGGCACCTTTCGGGACGAGCGCGACCCGTTCGACGTAGAAACCTCCGAGCGCGCCGGCCGCAAGCCAGGGGTCGTCGAACAGATTTTCGTCCTGGATCTTCTCGACGGTCACCACCGTCTTCGCGGCGGCATGCGCCATCATGGCAAGCTCGCGATCGCGGCCGATCCAGACATTGCCCTCGCGATCGGCCAGGGCCGCGTGGAACAGAGCGACATCCGGCTTGATTGCGGGCAAGAGCACGATTGGATCGTTGTGACCGAACGGATTGTCCACCACCTTCCAGTCCGGACGATGGGCAAGCAGATCCGAGCCGATCAATCCCCGCAGCGGCATGAACGGCACGCCCTTTTCGGTCGCCTGGACGGCAGCATGGAGCGCCGGGCAAGTCGCCTCCTTCATCCGGATCGTGCCCGCGCGCACGGCTGCGCAGAAACGCGGCGCCGGCCCGAATTCGCCGAGGCTGACTGCGGACGTTTCAAGCGTTTCGATCGCGCCCGCTCCGATCAACAGATCGGCCTGCAAGCTCGATGTGGGCAACGTGACGAGATGCAACCGCTTGACGCCGTGCCGAATGAGCGCGCGCGTCGCCGCCATCGCCACCCCCGATTGCTCGCGAGCAACCGCAAGCACGCAGCCGTCGGAGATTGGCGCAAGCGCTTCCTCGAGTGTGCGAACGATCATCCGCTACGACAACGATTGCTTCACGCGGTCGGGCGAGAATGGTACGCGGCGAATGCGCACACCGGTGGCGTCGAAGATCGCATTGGCGATCGCGGCCGCCACCGGGCGGATCGACGGTTCGCCGGCGCCGCTGGGCGCAATCTCAGGATGGTTGATCAGCACAATGTCGATCGTCTGCGGCGTCTCGGTGATGTCGAGGATCGGGTATGTCATCCAGTCCACGCTGGTCACATTCCTTCCGTCGAACTTGACCTCTTCCCAGAGCGTGCGGCTCACGCCCTGCACGATGTTGCCCTCGATGGTATGCTTGAGACCATCGGGGTTGATGATCTGGCCGCAGTCGTGGGCGACGGTGAACTTGCGCGCCCAGATCCTGCCGCTGGTGCGATCAATATCGACCTCGGCCACGATCGCGCATCGCGTCCCGTTGCGCTGGGAATAGGCGATGCCGCGGCCGCTCACCTTGCTGCCGGTCTGGTCGCGTCGTGGTGATAATCGGCCTTGCCAACCCGACTTCTCGGCGGCAGCCTTGATCACCGCGATGTCGCGTGCGTCCTTCACGTGCCGAAGGCGGAACTCGATCGGGTCAAGCGCGAGCGCTGCCGCCAGCTCATCCATGAAGGATTCGCTCGCGAAATGGACCTGCGGCCCGACCGGATCGCGCAAATGCGCGCTGCGCAGCGGCGAGCCGCGTTCGAGAAGCGGCGGGATTGTTTCCCAGGCCAGGCGCTTGTTGGCGAACTCGTATGATTCCGCCGGCACGCCGAAGCCGTCCCCGGACTTGAGCGCGACATCGCGCAGTTGCCCCGCAAGCGTATCCCAGGGCGCCCCGCCATTGGTGTTCACGTCGATGCGCGAGAACCCTTTGCTCGTGAACTCGTAGGCGATGACATTGCCGGCTGCATCGATGGCCGCACGTGCGCGATGGATGGAAGCAGGGCCCTTCGGGTCCCATCCCGTTGCCTGCTCGCGCGTATATTGCACGCGCACCGGCTTGCCGACCACTTTCGCCAGCACCGCCGCGTCCATTGCGGCATCGTCGGCGTCGCTCCGACCGTAGGAGCCGGGGCCGACGACCCAGACGGAACGCACTCTCTCGGGCGCGATATCGAGGGTGAGCGCGATGCCGTTGCGAACGAAATGCGGCTTCTGCGACCCGGTCCAGCAGGTGACGTTGCCGTCCTTGATCTCGACCGTGGCGCAGGCCGGGCCCATACAGGCATGCGACTGGAACGGCCATTCATATTCGGCCTCGACCACGCGGGCTGCGGTCTTGAATGCCTCATCCACATTGCCGGCTTCCTTGCCGCCGACCTCGCGCTTTCGTATCGGCGCCTTGCGGATGTGATCGTAGAGGGCAGTCCAATCCGGGAACGGCGGCTTTGCGTCCGACCATTCCACCTTGAGCTTCTGCGATGCTCTGATTGCATCCCACTCCTTGTCGGCGACGATGCCGACGAAGCCCTTGTCCCAAATGACCCTGGCGCCGGGAATATCGGCAATCGAGCTTGCATCCACCTTCACCGGAACTGCCCCCGCAGTCGCCGGCCGGATCATGCGGCCGTGCACTATGCCCGGCACCTTGATGTCGGTGCAAAAGTCCTGTCGGGCGTACACCATGGGCGCGATGTCTTCGCGCACAATCGGCTGGCCGACAATCTTGTGATCCCTGTAATCCTTTGGCTTTGCCTTGCCCGGGGCATAGAGGGTGTTGCCGAGCTGCTTGTTCCAGTCGAGCTGCACGTTGAAATAGCGTCCGCCAATGAGCTCCGCGTAGGACGTCCTTTTCTGCTTGTCCGCTTTGGCGTGCACCACGCCCTCGGTCACCATCAGCTGATCGGCGGGCAGGCCAAGCTTCTGTGCTGCCATCTCGACCAGCACACGGCGCGCCTCTGCCGCGGCCATGCGCATCTGCTTGCCGCCAAGCTGGATGCCGGTGGAGCCCGAGGCGCCGCCCTGGTTCACGCTGGTGGCGGTGTCGCCCATGATCACGGTAACGGACTTGAACGGCACGTCGAGCTCTTCAGCCACCATCTGCCCGATGGCGACGAACAGGCCTTGGCCCATGTCCATCTTGCCGAAGAACGCGGAAACGGTGCCGTCGGCATTGACGGCGATGTAGGAGGAAAGCTGATCGGGCGTGAGCGGCGGTTTTCCGCCCTGTGCGAAAGCATCTGCAATCCCGAGCACGGTGTCGAGCCCAATGGGCATCCCGATCGAGACCACCAGCGCGCCGCCGGCTTGAAGCATCGAGCGGCGAGAGAAATGCGCGGGCTTTTCCATTCTGGTCATGGTCGCCTCCCTCAGCCCATCATCTCGGCTGCGCGCTTGACCGCGCGCAGAATGCCCATATGCGTTCCGCAGCGGCACTTGAGGCCGGTGAGGGCGTCCTTGATCTCAGCCTCGGAAGGTCTTTTCTTCTGATTGAGGAACGCCGCCGCGGTCATGATCCAGCCGTTGATACAGTAACCGCATTGCGGCACCTGTTCCTCGACATAAGCCTTCTGGATGGGATGAGGCTTTTCGGGCGTGCCCAGACCGGCCAGTGTCACAACCTTGCCGTTGCCGACCGCCGACACCGGCGTCACGCATGAACGCACGGGCTGGCCGTCAAGGTGGACGGTGCAGGCGCCGCATTGCGCGATCCCGCAACCGAAATGCGGGTTGTTGAAGCCCAGGTCGTTGCGCAGTGCATAGAGCAGCGGCATGTCGGGATCGGTGTCCACCGTATGAACCCGGCCGTTCACATCAAGATCAATTCGAGCCATGACTGGGTGTCTCCGTTGCTTGCCGCTGCGGGTGCATATCGGCTCGCGACCCATGAGTCGCGGCCGCGTGAGATTGGCGAAAGCTTGTCGATTTCTGATGCGTTCAAATCCTAATCCAGCCCCGCCGTCCTGTGAAGGCCGTCCGCGACTGACAATGCCGTGACTGCCGTGAAGAGATTGCGGACATCGCGCTCGGGAACATTGCGGGTGATGAAGACGAGCCTGGTCGCGCGGTTCCCGTCGGGCCAGGCGGCAAGCTCCACCGGGGGGTGCGCCAGGTGCTGGACCATGTGAACGACAACCGGGCCGCGGCAGCCCGTCACGTTCAGAAAACCCTTCACCCGCAAAAGATCCCGGCCGCGCAGCGCGATGAGCGTTTCCATGCTGCGGGCAAAGACCTCCCAGGCAATGGGCGCTGCATCGGTCACAACGAAGCTCGAAATGTCGTCACTGTGATCAGATTCGGCGACAAAGCCCGCACGCAAAGCGCCTGCGCCGGCATCTGCCTCGACAAGCCAGTGCGGATCGAGGTTGCCGTCGACGCAGCTGTGAATGGCGGCGCGCGGGTTAAGCAGGCGCAGGCGCTCGACGAGCCCCTCGACATTCTGTGCCGAGACAAGATCGCACTTCGAGACCGCCAGACGATCGGCGAGGATCACCTGCTTTCTGGCTTCCGCCGACCACGCCAGGGTGTCGAGCCCGGCGGCGGCATCAACCACGGCGAGGAGCACCTCGACATGAAATTCGCCGCCCAGGGCGCGGTCGGTGGCGAAGGTCTGCAGGATCGGTCCGGGATCGGCGAGCCCGCTCGTTTCGATCAGGATGCGCCGGAATTGCGGCACTCTGCCCTGGTCGCGTTCGGCGACAAGCCCGCGCAGCGCAATCTGCAGGTCGGAACGCGTATTGCAGCACAGGCAGCCGTTGCCGAGCAGCGTGATCTGGTCGGTACTGCCGCGCAGGAGCGCGTTATCAATGCCGACGCTGCCGAATTCGTTGACCACAACGGCAGTGCCTGCGCCTTGTGCCGTGGCCAGGAAACGGCGGACCAGCGTGGTCTTTCCCGCGCCGAGAAATCCGGTGACGATGGTCACCGGGATGCGCGCGCCGCGAGCACGTTTGAGCCTGCGCCCGAACGAGCCGGCATCGCGGGAAGGAAAGAGATCGAGCAACGCGCCTCCAGGAACGCTCCCCGCGCTCGCCATCATGCTCAGAGGATTGGGATCAAAAATCCATTTCCAGAATGTAGAGCCCGCCGACGTGGCGGTCGACGGTGTAGACGATCTCGCGCTCGTCGACGAATACGTCGTTGAGCTGAATGGTGCCGGTCGGCGCCATCGGCGGCGCCGGCGGGACGAACACCCCCACTTCCTTCGGCTGGTACGGATTGGAAATGTCGTAGGCGCGCAGCCCCCCGTTGAAGAAGGTGCCGAGCACGATCTGATCGGATTGCCACACTGTCGGCAGCGGCACATTCTCGTGAATGTTGTGCGCCCCAAAGCGGCCGGCGGCGGCATAGGCTCTGTGGTCGGGCATCGGGCAGGTGGAGATCGGAACCAGGTTCGCTTCCTCCCGCGCATCGAGCACCCAGATCAGCTTGGGCCAATCCTTGGCATTGTTCTCGGTGGATTCGTCGGTCACCAGCATGAGGCCGCGGTCGAACAGCGGCACCACCGTGTGCATGAACCCGGTATAGGGCGGCGAATTGGTCCACCGGGAAATCTGCTTCGGGTTGGCCTTGTCGGAAATGTCGAGGATGAACATTCCGCCGTCGATATAGGCAAGGTAGCAGCGGTCGCCGCGCTGCGGATAGACGTTGGTGTTGTGGGCACGGTAGCCCTTGTCCAGGGGATGGCGCGGCGGCGGCATGACATTGTCGCCCTGACGTGTGCCGGGCATCCACCAGCGCCCGATCTCGACCGGCTTTGCCGGGTTGCGCACGTCGATGCAGCGGTAGAACTGATCATCGTTGGGGTGCGTCGGCGTGAAGTCAGGCGCCCCGGAAGCGGTGTGGACGTACTCGCCGTCGCAGAACCAGAGCTGATGTACGCCGCGCGAGCCAGGCCCCGAACAGTCGAAGAAAGAGATCGACTTCGGATGCTCCGGCGTCGAGATGTCGAACAGCTCGAATCCGGCGGGCTGCAGCCCCTTTTTCTGCGTCTGATAGGCGACCGCCATGAGGTTGCCGCAGGTCTCCAGCGAGTTCGATCGCATATGGGCTTGCGGCAGATCGGTCTGCACCACGACCTTCGGTTTGCGCGGATCGGATACGTCGACTGCGGTAAAATTCTTCGGCGCGCTCTCGTGCGCGAGCCAGAGGATGCGCCGGCCATCGGGCGCGATCTGGATCGACATGCCCTCGCCCATGCCGCCAAAGCCGTCGAGCGCATGCTGAGCGATCAGATTGAAATTCCAGGTGACGGGCGCATAGCGCCCGGTTTGCAGCGGGCTTACCTCGGCAGCAGTCATGGAGTGCTCCTTGAGCTGATGGATCGGGGATGGCCGAAATCCTTTCCGGGCGCAAGAGCACCTCGACATCCTTCTGCAAGTGGGGCTCGAGGTCCGCTTCCTGCCAGGCTTTTCATTGCTCCTGCTGCATCCCGAACTCGCGGATGCTTGACGAGACGTCGTCAAGCGTCTGCGCGATCACCCGTCGCAATTGCGCGGGCGTCGACGAGACCGCAATCGACCCGGCCATCTCGATCATCTCGCGATAGTCCGCAGTAGCGACGATTGCCGCGATCTCGTCGTGGAGACGATCGATGATCGGCTCCGGCGTGCCGGCGCCGGCGCAGATACCGAGCCATCCGAAGCGAACGAAATCCACGCCCATTTCCGTAAGCGTCGGGATCCCCGGCAGGCTCTTCAGCCGCTCGGGTGCGGATACCGCCAGGATCTTGAGCTGCCCGGCCTGGTACTGCGGCACGATCGCAAGCGTGGGCGAGACATAGAACTGCACGCGTCCGGCGATGAGCTCCTGCACGACCTGAGCGCCGCCGCGGAACGGCACCCGGTTCATGGCGATGCCGGTGAGCTTCTCGATCTGGCGCGCAAGAATTTCCTGCGCCGAGCCTGCGCCGATGGTCGCGTAGGCCACTTCGTTGGGGTGCGCCCTGGTGTAGGCCAGGAACGTGCCGAAATCCGCCGCCGGCACCGAGTTCGCAAGCGCCAGGCCGTAGTAGTATTTGGCAATGAGCGAGATCGGGGCGAGCTCGTCGAGCCTGAACGGCACGTTGCGGTAGACGGCGGTATTGATGGCCTCGAAATGGGTGCAAAGGAGAAGCGTGTAGCCGTCGCGCGGCTGCGCGAGTACGTCGCGGGTCGCCAGCATGCCGGCTGCGGCCGGCTTGTTCTCGACCACAACGCGCGCCCCGAGCGCCTGCCCGAGCTTCTCGGCCACAAAGCGCGCTGGAATGTCGGTTGGTCCGCCCGCGCCGAAGCCGACCACCAGCCGGACCGGCCTCGTGGGATAATTGTTGATGGCCGGTGCCGTGCCGGCGGATGGCGCCAAAGCGGAGAGCGCGATCGCGAGCGCGCGGCAGATCGACTTCGCCTTTCGAAACCGAATGGAGGGCTGAATTTGTTTTGTCAAAACACCCGGATAAGTAGCATTTAATTTCATATTTCAACCAGTGATAATGTCTGCGCCCGCCGCGGTCTTCCGGCCCTAAGCCCGCGCAAACGGCAAGTCTGATACTCCAGGAGCTGAGCTGAGTAGATCACGGTCTTGCAGGCGCGCTCCGCAACCCGGCCTTCTCCATCGCGCTCTCATAAATGTTATGCGCTTTCCCCGCCAGCGCCCTGCGGCCCCAGTTTCGCCGGCGGGAACTTGCGTATAAATTGAGTAGAGCAAGGAATCGGGGCAACGAGGCCGAAGGCACCGACAAGGAGCGCCGCTATGGGACCGCAAGCAGCTTCGCGACCGATGACGTCATCCGAGCGCGCCGACGAGCTCGAGCATCGGATGATGCGCGAGCTTGACGCCAAGATTGCGCAGAAGAACGCCGACAAGATCGCGAGCCAGTCACAGCTTTTCAACCTCGCGGACGGCAAGCGGGACATGCCCGGCGGGGCGGCGGTGATGGCGAAGAACCCGGGAAAATATTTCCTGATGGGGCCCGATCCGCGGCTGCCGGAAATGCCGGACAAGCCCACGCTGATCGACTTCTTCAAGCTGCGGTTCTCCTCCTCCAGCAATCATCTCCTGCAAAGCGCCGCGCTCGCACGCAAGGCCGGCCACGGCGAGAAGGTCGTGCTGGCCTGCCTGCTGCACGACATTGCCGTGACCGGGTTCATCCGCTGCGATCACGGCTACTGGGGGGCGCAGCTCATCGAGCCCTATGTCGACGAGGAGGTGAGCTGGTCGGTGCGCATGCACCAGGCGCTGCGCTTCTTCCCCGATGAAGCGGCCGGCTACAAATATCCGGACGCCTATCTGAAATATTTCGGTCCGGACTACAAGCCCGAGCCCTACATCGAGGAGGAATACAAGCGCGCGCGCAACCACAAGCACTACATGACCGCGCGCCTTATCTGCATCAACGACATCTATTCCTTCGACCCCAATGCCGTGGTCGACCTCGACGAATTCACCGACATCATCGGCCGCAACTTCCGGCAGCCGAAGGAGGGTTTGGGCTTCGACAACACGCCGGCCTCGCACATGTGGCGCACGCTGAATTGGCCGACGCGTTTCCTGTAGCGCCAATTATCAGACCGGCAGCACGGCGCGGTACCATTCAGGTCTCGGCAGTGCTGAATTAGGTCAGCCGCGTCCGGTTTTGACGACGGCCGCACGTTGACATGACTGAAAAACAAGGCTTTAGAAGCATTTCTCGCATGTTGGCAGGAGCGGGTGGTGCTTCGGGGCAGTGCGATCGTAGGTATTGTCCAGCTTGCGTTGACCGTCGCCGCCGTCGCGCAAGAAGCTCCTGCCACCGAGTGCGATACTTATGCTGCATCCCCGCTCGACCCGCAGCGCAAGGCACCTGCCGTTCCTGATGGAGAGGTAAATCCGGCATTGGCCGTTCCCGCGTGCGTTTCCGCGCTTGCAAGCTTTCCGGACTCCGGCTGAAGTATCAGCTGGGTCGCTCCTATCGGCAGGCCAAGAACCAGCGGGAGGCAATCGGCTGGTATCGGCAGGCGGCCGAGCACGGATATGCTCCGGCGCAGGCCGCTCTCGGCTACATGTACGAGTCTGGTGAAGGCACACCGCAAAGCTACCGGAATGCGGCTTTTTGGTATGGCAAAGCCGCCGATCAAGGGATGGCGGCGGCGCAATACAATCTCGGCGTCATGTACCTGCGGGGCAAAGGGCTGACCACAAATCTCACGGAGGCGCTGTTCTGGTTCCGAAAGGCCGCTGAGCAGGGCAACAAGGAAGCGCAGGAGTTCGTCAGAAAGCTGACCGCGGAGGCGGCTGGCGCAGCGCCGCGCGAGCCGTCACGACCAAATATCTCTTCCGACCGCTCGCAATCCGAGCGAGCGATTGCGCAATGCAGCAGCAAGGGACTTGCTCAAGACTGTGAACTGGCTGCGCGCTATCGTCCTGACGATGCGCAGCTGATCTACCGGCTGGCTCGCGCCTACGAATCGGATAGCAACCTGCCGGCGGCGGTGACGCAGTATCGCAAGGCTGCCGAGAAAGGTCATGCGTCAGCGCAGCACTCTCTTGCCGCCATGTACGAAAGCGGTCGCGGTGTGCCGCCGGACATGGCGAAGGCGATTTCCTGGTATCGCAAATCTGCAGATCAGGGAAATGCAGACTCGCAATACGCTCTCGGCATCATGTACGAAAGCGGCCGAGGCGTTCCGCGCGACTCGCTCGCGGCCTACGATTGGATGCAGAAATCTGCAAAGCAGGGAAACGATAAGGCTGTCGCCTGGACCAAGCGGGTGGCCGCAATTGTAGAAGGGCAGCAGTCGGTGGCCGAGACCGCGAGCAAGGGCATGGCATATGCAAATACGCAGGAAACATCATGGAAGCTCGCTCTGACCAAAGGTGATACGCCGGATCAGGACGGCATCTCGGTCGTATCAGTTCAGGAAAATGAGCAAGGCGCAGTCGCCGAGGTAACCGGTTCTTGCAGGGGCGGAAATGTGATGTTCTCGGCAGAGATCGTGGATCGGAAGGGAAAGCCTGCGATAAAGCTGCCCCTGCAGGTGGACAAGGCCGGCGCGGTGGGTCTCCATGCCATTACTCGCATCAATGAAGAGGCGCCCGCGTTCGGACCGTTGTTTCGGGAGGGTACATTCAACAACAAGCTCAATCTCGTGACCCTGTTCAGGAAAAATCCGACCGTAGCCGAAACGCTGGTATCAGGATCGCTTTATGCCGCCACGCTGCTTTCGCAGACTTGGCGCGTGTATGTGCAGCTCGAAACTTCCATGGGATCGATGCTCATCAAAATCCCGATCTACGATGCCAACGTGCAGAAAATGATCAAGTCCTGCTCGTAGGTCCGATCGCCACCTCCTTGAATCGCCGCAACGTCTCGATGTGGTCGTCGACATTTGTAATGCGGTACATGGGGTACAGCATCACCATGTCGGCGCCGAGCCGGCGCCAGCCGTCCGCGGCGGCCGCCCAGCCTTGCGGGTCCGGGCTTTGCATGCGCAGCCAGGCCTCGATGCCGAATTTGTCAGG
>Ga0306918_10001800_pt1 | contig 10763 bp, 8 predicted proteins | sample tim00Cox0000000H_FD_203315 | JGI IMG/M metagenome (GOLD analysis project Ga0306918, IMG submission 203315) | Lab enrichment of tropical soil microbial communities from Luquillo Experimental Forest, Puerto Rico - timezero.00C.oxic.00.000.00H (v2)... | ecosystem: Environmental > Terrestrial > Soil... | reverse complement strand
TTAAGCTTTGGATGATTTCGCCTCTTGCGAGCGGGCCGCAATGCTTCTTTTCGTCGGCCTTGGCAATCCCGGCAAGGCCTATGCCGCAAACCGGCACAATATCGGGTTCATGGCGCTCGACGCCATTGCGCGCGAATATCGCGCGCCTGAATTTCGCTCGCGTTTCCAAGGGCAGACGAGTGAAGTCACGATTGCGGGCGAGAAGATCACCCTTTTGAAGCCCGAAACCTATATGAACGAATCCGGCCGCGCTGTTGGCGAAGCCGCCAGATATTACAAGATCGATCTGGACAAGATCGTCGTCTTGCACGACGAACTCGATCTCGCGCCCGGCAAGGTCAGGGTCAAGAAGGGCGGCGGCAATGCTGGTCATAATGGCCTGAAATCGATCACCCAGCATCTCGGCAATGATTATCGCCGGGTGCGGATCGGCATCGGCCATCCCGGCGCGAAGGAACTCGTGCATAATTATGTGCTCGGCGATTTCGCCAAAAGCGAAGTCCCCTGGGTCGAAGCTCTGTGCATTTCGATTGCCGCAAATGCCGGAGAGCTCGCCAAGGGCAATGATGAGGCCTTCCAGAACAAGATCTTCCGCGCGATGGAATCGGCGGGGTTCGCTAAGGACGGGCTGTTTTAAGCAGAGCCACGCTCGGCTTATAGGTCCCCTCACCACCCGCCGAAAGCTCACCTTAAATGGCACGGCGGCAGGGGAGCGTGACTTGAATTTGAACTCAAGGATCTTCGACCGCCGGGGGCGGCGCGCCTTTGCCGCGTCCTTGACTTCAAATGCCAGTCACGCTGGGGTCAGCCGTTCCGTTTAAGGCATAAATTGCCTGCGGCGGCGTTGGAGCTTTGTGGCTTGACACGAGGTTCGTGGAACACGATATTCGTGTCATGAAAAACCTCACAATAACCTTACGTGAGGACGTTGCCGAATGGCTGCGCGTCGAGGCTGCCAAAGCCGGTTCCAGCATGTCCGCTTTCGTCGGCGGTCTTCTGGAAACGCGCATGGGTCGCGGGAAAGACCAGATGGCCGGCCTTGAGTTTTTCTTGAGCGGCCCCGGATTTCCCGGCATTTCCGCCGATCTGCCCAAGCGGGAAGATATTTATGACCGGGAGGCTCTTCGTCGACACGAACATCCTGATCTATGCGCTGGATCCGGCAGCGCCGATGAAAAGGGCCACGTCAGCGAATTTGCTGAGGCAGACGATCGGCAATCACACCTTGACCTTGAGCCCCCAAAATCTGAATGAATGCTACCGCGTTCTCACGCAAAGGCGGCGCCTTGTTCCAAAGGAAGCGGCGCAGTCCTTTCTCACGCTTCTCATTCCTTGGTGCATTGCGCCTCTTGACGCGCAAACGACCGTTAAGGCATGGGCAGTTCAGGATGAAGCCGGCCTGCAATGGTGGGACGCTTTGCTGGTTGCCTCGGCTCTGATGGCCGGGTGCAAGCTGTTCATTTCTGAAGACATGCAGGACGGAAGCTTGATTTCCGGAATGCGAATTGCCAATCCGTTCAGCGCCGAATTTTCGGCGCGCCTTGCTGCGCATTAGGACGAGTTTTCGAAGATGGGTTTTAAATGCGGCATTGTCGGCCTGCCAAACGTCGGCAAATCGACTCTCTTCAATGCGCTGACGCAGACCGCTGCGGCGCAGGCGGCGAATTATCCCTTTTGCACGATTGAGCCGAATGTCGGCGATGTCGCCGTGCCGGACGAGCGGCTCGACAAATTGGCGGCGGTCGCGAGTTCCAAGGAGATCATTCCGACGCGGCTCACTTTCGTCGATATAGCAGGTCTGGTGCGCGGCGCCTCGAAAGGCGAGGGGCTCGGCAACCAATTTCTCGGCAATATCCGCGAATGCGACGCGATCGCTCATGTGGTGCGCTGCTTCGAGGATTCCGACATCACCCATGTCGAGGGCAAGATCGCGCCGGTCAATGATATCGAGACGATCGAGACTGAATTGATGCTCTCCGATCTCGAAAGCCTCGAAAAGCGCGGCGTCGGCCTTGAGAAAAAAGCGAAGGGCGGCGACAAGGAAGCCAAGGAAACTTTCGATCTCGTCAGCCGCTGCCTTGCGCTCTTGCGCGAGGGAAAGCCCGCCCGTCTTGTCGAGGTCAAGCCGGAAGAGCAGAAGCTCTTCAAGGGCTTGGGGCTTTTGACCTCGAAGCCCGTGCTTTACGTCTGCAATGTTGAGGAAGCTTCCGCCGACAAGGGCAATAAATATTCCGCCGAGGTCGAGGCCCGCGCCAAGGCCGAAGGCGCGGTCTCGGTGGTCGTTTCGGCCAAGATCGAGAGCGAGATCGCGGTTCTGCCGCCAGCCGATCAGAAGGAATATCTCGAAGCGGTCGGCCTTGAGGAACCGGGCCTCAACCGGGTGATCCGGGCGGGCTATGGCCTGCTGCATCTCATCACTTATTTCACGGTTGGCCCCAAGGAAGCCCGCGCCTGGACGATTCCGGCGGGAACCAAGGGCCCGCAGGCGGCGGGCGTGATCCACACCGATTTCGAAAAGGGCTTTATTCGCGCCGAGACCATCGCCTATCCCGATTATATTGCCTGCAATGGCGAAGCCGGCGCGCGCGAAGCGGGCAAGTTCCGGCTCGAAGGCAAGGATTATGTCGTCGCCGATGGCGATGTCATGCACTTCCGGTTCGCAAACTGAACGGGCGAACGGGCACCCTCAAACGTTTTCCGCGCGGGCGCGCAGCGCGGCAAGATGTTCATTGTTCTTGAACAGGACAAGAATGACTTCGGTGATGATCCGCGCGGCGACTATGGCGATTGCCATGCCAATCAAGGTGCTGATCAGCCAGACAAGGCCGGTGAAGAAAGAATAAGGCATCATGCCGAAGGCGGCGAAAATGTTTGAAAGGCCGAAAACGATGACCAGCGCGACCTGAAGAATATAGAAAATGCGAATGAGCGAAGGGGTAAGATAACGGTCGAAATTGAGAAAATCCTGAAACATTTCTGACCCTCGTCTTGCAGAAAACTTGTTTCAAAAGCTTGCGCCATCCAAGCCCTACTCTGGGTGGGGGCCAAGTTTTGGAATGAGGTTCTTACAAGCTATAGCCGATACGGCGCAGGTTTGAGAATAGCGCGTCACAGCCATTTGTCATCAGCATCGCGGGTTTCCCGCCTTTCGGCGATCTTCTTTTCCCCAACGGCTCGTATAGGCTGTCCTCCCGGTGCCAAGGGAATCTGTGAATGGCAGGCGGCATAATCGTGATGCGCTTACGCGGCCTATTGCGCTGGATCCCGGATTCCCGTCCGCCGCGCTCCAGGGCTCCGGGAAAGCGCTTCCCCGCTGCAGCGAAGCGGAGAGCCGGGGCCCAGGAAGTTTTGCCGAACGCCATTGGAACGACGAATGAGCTTGATCTTTTTTGAAGATGTAGAGGCCGGTGAGCTTCAAGAATTCGGCGCCTATGCCGTTACTGAGGAGGAAATCCTCGGCTTCGCGCGGGCTTATGATCCGCAACCGTTCCATCTCGATGCGGAGGCGGGCAAACGATCCCTGCTCGGCGGCCTTGCCGCCTCGGGCTGGCACACCGCCGCCATGGCCCATCGCATGTTATATGAGGCCTTCCTGAAAAATACTGCCTCAATGGGGGGCCCCGGCGTCGAAGAGTTGAAATGGTTGAAGCCGGTTCGCCCTGGCGATCTTTTGCACGCGCGGCGAACTCTTCTCGACAAGCGCGCGTCGAAATCACGCCCTGAAATGGGCATCACCCGGCACCTGCTCGAAACCTTCAATGGCGCTGGCGAATGCGTGATGACCCAGCAAAACGTGCTTCTCCTCGGTCGGCGCGGTTTCGAGCAAAAGCCCATTGTGCGAACGAGGCCCGAGGCGGCCGTTACTGCGGCCCCGCCCACGCCAGAGCCCGAAAAGCTTTTGCCGCTGACGAAATTTCTGGAGGATTTTCGCCTTGGCGAAGAGATAGATCTCGGCGCAAGGACCTTTACCAAGGAAGACATCATCGGCTTCGCCACAGCCTATGATCCGCAGCCTTTCCATCTTGACGAGATTGCGGCCAGCCAAAGCCATTTCGGGCGGCTCGCCGCTTCGGGTTGGGAGACGGCGGCCACCTGGATGAAGCAATGGGTCGCCCATCAGAAGATGTTCTTGGCGGATCTTTCGGGGCGCGGCGGCGTTACGCCTGAGGTAGGTCCCTCGCCCGGGTTTCGCGATCTCAAATGGCCGCATCCCGTCTATGCGGGCGACCTCGTCCATTATACGACAACGATTGAAAACAGACGCGCGACCTCACGCCCCGGCTGGGGGATTATCTTCACGCATAATAAGGGCATCAATCAGGACGGCGTTCTCGTCTTCGAATTCAAAGGAGCCGTGTTTTGGCAGATGCGGCCATAAAACTATATGAAGCAAGCAAGGCCCCGAAATTCGATGATGATTTCCGCCGCGCCTTGACCGAGCTTTTCCGCTGGCGGCGGGACGTGCGCCGGTTTCGGCCGGAGCCTATTCCTGACGGGCTTATTGACGAGCTTGTCTCCATTGCCGCGCTTGCGCCTTCGGTTGGCAATAGTCAGCCCTGGCGTTTTGTCAGTGTCGAGAATGTGGCCCGCAGGCAGTCCGTCATCGATGATTTCAACGATTGCAATGCCGAGGCGCTCAAGACCTATGAAGGCGAGCGCGCGGCGCGCTACGCGCGTCTCAAGCTCTCCGGCCTGCGCGAGGCGCCGGTGCATCTTGCAGTCTTCAGCGATGTTACGACTCTGGCCGGTGCGCGGCTGGGACGTCTCACAATGCCCGAGACCTTGGCCTATTCCGTCGTTGCCGCGATCCAGATTCTTTGGCTCGCGGCAAGGGCACGCGGGCTCGGCCTCGGCTGGGTGTCGATCCTGCATCCAGACCTCCTTAAAAGGACGCTGGATGTGCCGGACGAATGGCAATTCATCGCCTATCTTTGCATCGGCTATCCCCAGGAAGAGCACGAAGATCCCGAGCTTCAGCGGCTCGATTGGCAGGCGCGGCTTGCCGAGACGAGCGTGATCTACAGGCGGTGATGAGAGCTTCTCAAGCTCCGCCCAGCTCAATCACATCGAGATCGGCGCCAAGGCACTCCCGGCCGATTTCGACCACATGCCGATGGTGGGTGAAGAGGATCGGCTGTACGCGAGGGCTGATCGCGGCGAGCGCCAAAAGTCCGTGCCTTGTACGCGCATCGTCGAAGCTCGCGAAAAGATCGTCGCCAACGAAGGGCGTCGATTCGGCCCGCTCGGCATAATCCTCAAGAAAGCTCAAGCGAAGGCTGAGATAGAGCTGGTCGCGCGTGCCTTCGCTCATATTGCCGACGAGCACGCTGCCGCCGCTCGGCGTGCAGCCCGCGAGATGGGACTGATCCTTTTCGTCAAACTCCTGCCGCAAGCCTGTCCAGGCCTTGCCCGTCAGGCAGGCGAAGATTTCGCCAGCACGGCTCAGCAAAGGATCCTGATGCTTGGCGCGGTTGGTTTCGAGCGCGTGATCGATGAGGCGCGCACCAATCTTCAGGATCGCCCAGTCCTTTGCGGCTTCGCGCAATTCGGCTTCGGCATTGCGGCGCTGCTGCCAGGCGAGTTCGGCGCCCGTGCCTTTTTCAAGCCTTTCGCGCTCCTTCTTCAAAGCGTCCTGCGCTGCGAAAACCTCGTTCGAAGCGCGGTCCATTCTTTCGCTTTCCTCGGCGAGCATCGCAAGTTCCGCATCGACCCTGTCGCGATCGAAATTCTGCAATTCCGCCCGCAAATCCTCTTCCGAACGGCCTTCGGCGGAAGCGGAAAGTTCACGCCGTTTTTGCGCGCAAGCTTCGATTGAGGCGTCACGTGCTTGGAGGCGCGGCAGGAGATCAACAAGGCTCTCGCTTTTGGATTGTGCTAGCGCGGCGAGCTTTTCGAGCCGCTCTTGTGCCTTATGCAGCGTCTCCTCCGCGCCGCGCAGATCCTTTTGCAGCTTCGTGATCCGCCGCCCGCATTCCTGTCTTTGCGATTGCGCCTTGCCTGCGGCGTCGAGCCTTTCGTGCAGGGTCTTGATCGCATCGGCCTCGGGAAGTCTTGCAAGATCGGCAGCCAGAGTCTCGATGAGCGGACGGGCCAGCGCTTCGAATTGATTGATATCGCGCTGCATCCCCTCGACGCGTTTGGCGAGCCCGTTGCGCTTCTCGATGAGGCCTGGAATGCCTTTCCAGACATCAAGCGCGGCTTCGGTCTCTTCCAATGTCGCATCGGCCTTCAGGCCGAGTTCATCCACGGCCTGACACCAGAGCTCGTTCCATTGCGCGACCGCGGCTTCGGCCTTGGCTTTTTCGGCTTCGAGCTTTGCGACACGGGTCGCGGCATTGGCTTGCGCCGCCTGCGTGCCTAAGGCCTGTTTCAGCCCATCTTCGAGCTGGCGCAGCCTTGTCTCGATCCGCGCGGCGAGAAGCCCAAGCTCGGCCGAGACCATGTCATCAAGGCCGAGCTTGGCGGCAATATTGGCGAGGCTCGGCCGCGCGTCAGTGAAGCTTTCATCGAGAGCCGCAAGTGCGGCGGCTTGTCTTTGCAAGGCCTCGCGCTTTTGCAACAAGGTTTCAACCTTGGTGAGCCAGCCCTGCATTTCGGCGGGCGACTTTGGAATGAGCAAAGGTGCGAAAAGTTCGGTCCAGCTTTGCATGAGCGCGGCCTGATCCGCGCGCAGGCGGTCAAGTTCCGCCGTGCCGTCAGTGGCTTTCTGTTTGGCCTCATCGAGCCTTGCCTGCGCATGGGCGTAAGCGGCCACCCGTTCGGCATCTTCATTGGCGGCATCGGCGAGCCGGTCGGCCTCATGCGATGCGACTTCGAAATCGGCGATCTCGCGCATGAGGCTTGCGCCCGAAGGTGCCTGCGGGGCATGAAACAGCGCATCCTTCAGCCGCAGCCAATGCGCATCGCGCCTATTGCGTAAATGCGCAATGGCATCACGCGATGGCACCGGACGCAAGGCGCAAAGGCGGGCCATCTCTTTTTCAAGTGTGGCAATACTGTCCTTTGCGTCGTTGAGGCGATCCTCAACACGCCGGATTTTGGCATCGCTGTCATCGAAAGATTTTTGAAATTTCGTCAGCGTCGCGGACGCTGGCAAGGACGATCGTGCAAGGTGATCGAGATCGTCAATGGGCGGGTCGAGACGGAGGGCCGCTTCGGCCAGCGCCGTTGTTTCCGCGCGGATCTCCTGGTCGATTTCGCCGCGCCGTTTCGCCTGCGAAAAGACCGGACGCAGAGCCTCGAATGTTTCGCGCAAGGGAGCGGGATCAGCGACCTTGCCGCGCGCCTCCATCTCGCGGGTCAAGCGCGCGAGCTCGTCTTTCTCTGTGGCGAGAGATTTTAAAAGTGTGTTGTTTTCAATCTCGGCCTGACGGCCTGTCTTCACGAGTTTTTCGAGGCGTGCGATCAGACCGGCCGTCGGCTGCCGCGCTTCGAGCGCATCATAAGTCAGACCGAGCAGAGTTGCGTGCGCGGCGAGCGTGCCTTCGGTCTGGACCGTCTCGCTTTTGACGCGCGGCAGATCCTGCCGGGCTTTTGCATAGGCTCCCGTATCGGCGAAAAGCTTCTGCACCTCGCCTTGATGCGCAAGAAGCGCTTCATCGACGATAATTTCAGCCTGCTGGCCGAGTGCTCCGGCGGCTTCCGCTTCAAGCCGCTCAAGTGTCTCTTTCGCCGTGCGTGCTGCATCAAGGGCTGTGGCAAGCTCAGTCGTGAAGGAGGCAGCAACGTCCGGCAGAGGCTGCAAGCTGGCGAGTTCATGCCCTTGCCGGTCGATCTCGTCGATGAGCGGCGCAATGCGCTTCAACCGCAAGAGCCGCGTGGATTTCTCGAAGACGAGACTTTTATCCCGGCGAATCTGATCGAGGCTTTCGCCGCGCTCGGCAATTTCTTCGTTCAGCTTTTTCCAGGCATTTTCGCGCAGCTCCGTCTTGCTGATGGCTGCGCGCGCTTCCTCGAAACGCGCCAGAGCCTGATAGAAGCGCCGCTCCTTCGCCTTGCGCGGCGCGAAAATCAGGTCTGCTTCGGCTTCCAGCGCCTTGCGCAATTCGTTGAGATTGGCGAGGCCCGACGCTGCCGAGAAAAGGCTCGCGCCAACATCCCCTTCGCTCGAGAGCAAAACCCCGGCGCCGTCGCGCAGCGCCGCCGCATTGAGCCCGAAGGCGCGTTCGAAGACTTCGCGCGTGACGCCGCCGAGAAAAGCCGCGAGCCGGTCATCGGGCAAAGGCTTTTCCGCCGCGTCGATGAGCGCATCCTTTTTGCCGATCTTGCGGCGGAATGAGAGGCGCTGCCCATCACGCCCGATGATCGTCGCCCCTAACCGCAAATCGCGATTTTGATGCAGAAAACCCTGCGATGTCGCCTTGTCGATGCCATAGAAAAGATCGGTGATTGCTTCAAGCGCAGTGCTCTTGCCGGCCTCATTGGGGCCATGCACGAGATGGAGTTTCGCGCCCTCGCGAAAGCTAAGATGACGATCAGTGAAATGTCCGTAGCGTTCGAGATCGAGGCCAAGAAGCCGCATCGCAAGCCTCAATCCAAAGCGCGGTGAAGCACGAGAGCTCGTGCTTTTGTAATCAGACTCTCGATCTCGCCTTCGAGCGGCGTGTCCTTGTCGATGGCTTGATCCGGCATCCGGGCCAGGACCGCGCCGATGATCTGGCCTATTTCATCACGCAATTGCGCATCGGTTTCTGCCTCGGTCAGCATCGCGGCAAGATCAAGCGAGGCGATAGCGCCGGGGCGGCGGGGCGTAACATCGGGTTCCACGGTCGAGAGGATGAGCTTTTCGAGCCAGGCGTCTTGATGGCAGCGATGCGCCGCCGCCTGGACTTCGTCATAGAGATCGCGAAAGGCCGATTGCCACGAGCGATGCAAAGTCGTTTCGCCGCCAACCTCAATGCGCAGGGCAAGAAGCCGGTCGCCTGCTGCCGCGACTTCCGGCTTGATCGCCTCCTCGATGCGGCGAAGCGCAAGGGCTTCTTCCGCGACACCTGCCAGATCGACGCCAATGCGCGCGAAACGCGCCTGATCGAAAGCGACATGGCGCAGGCTTGTAACGGTCTGATCGGCGACTTCGACAAGGACCGCACCTTTGGGGCCGCACTCGCGTATACTGCGCCCCTGCAAATTGCCGGGAAACACGATTCTGGGGCTCTCGCACAAAACCTCGAAGGCATGGACATGGCCGAGCGCCCAATAATCATAGCCGCGCAGGCTCAAATCTTCGAGCGAACAAGGCGCGTAGCAGGCGTGCGGCGGGCGTCCCTCGCAGGATGTATGCAAGACGCCGATGTTGAACCAGCCGGGGATCGCGCGCGGATAGGCGCTGGCGTAATTCTCATTCTCGGCGCGATTCGAGAAACTGCGCCCGTGCAGCGCAACCTTGTAATCTTCGAGGCGGAAGGTTTCGGCGCTCGTCGCGCGAAAGCGTTTCGTGTTTCCGGGCAGAGTAATGGTCTTGGTCACGACGCTTTCGGCATCGTGATTGCCATTGATGAGGAAGACGGGAATCTTGGCACGATCGAGCCGCGCCAGTTCGCGGTTGAAAAAGAGGCCGATCGAGGAATCGCGCCATTCGCCGTCGAATATATCGCCCGCGATCACGAGAAAGGCGACCTCTTTCTCGATCGCGAAACTCACAAGATCGGTGAATGCCTGCCGGCTGGCAGTGCTGAAGCGCTGCGCGATCTCCTCATCCTTGAGCGACAGGCCGAGAAGCGGGCTGCCGAGATGCAGATCGGCGGCGTGGAGAAAGCTGAAATTCATGCCTTGCCGCTTGGTTTCGGATCGAAAGAGCTTCGATCCGATCATTGCAGGCGGGCAGGGGCAACCCGAATTTTCAGCCGATCCACAGGCTTTGCGCGTCTTCCTCAAGCGGGGAAACGGGAATTTGTCGCAAAATTTAATGTACGCAAAAAAGCAAAATATTTTCATATTATCTCTTGCAATCTAAATTCCGCCCGCCTATTGTCTCCATGCAAATACGCAGCATGGAGATAATAATGGTCCGTTTCACCAAAGAGCAAATGTTCAACGAGCTGCGGACGATTTTTTTGTTCGAGGCCGATCACCTTCTGATGGGGGCCGGTCCTGAAATGGCTCGACGCTTCATAGGCTTCGACACAGGAGATGAGGCCGAATACTGCAACCATTCTCCAGCCGAAGTAGATCTCAGCCGTTTCGCCATCAGCGGAAAATTCGATGGGGGATACGAATATGCGTTTCGACCGAGCGTTATGAACACGCTTGGTGAAGAGGGGGTACAGGATCTGCACACATTCATGCTTGGTACGCCGAGGGCCGGGGGTATCAGTTCAGGAGGTGAAACGCACTCCTTTATGACGCCGGAGGGGCTATGTCAGATGGTCTGCGACACTGTGCATGCGCGCTGGAAGCTCGAATGGGACCCCGTATGGGCGGGCAGCCACACCTTCACAACGCGCGAATTGGCTCTCCTTGCGGACATGACAGAAGGTGCCGTCCGCAACGCACTCGCTGACAAGAGTGAAAACGGGCTGCGCGCAGTTCCGGGCTCTAAAAACCCGGTCATTGTCGAACATGCCGATGCAATGCGCTGGCTAAAAGGTCGTCGTGGTTTCATCCCCACGCCCGACCGCCCGAGTGCGGACCGGTTTCTTTTGGAGCATCTGCAAAATATCCAATCAAGCGAAGCGCTTGGGCATCTTGTCGGCATGCAACTGTGGGCGGCTTTCGGATCGCCGGAGAAAGCTCCAGCCGCCCTGGGTTGGAACCCTGCGGAGGTT
>Ga0306918_10001793_pt1 | contig 10777 bp, 12 predicted proteins | sample tim00Cox0000000H_FD_203315 | JGI IMG/M metagenome (GOLD analysis project Ga0306918, IMG submission 203315) | Lab enrichment of tropical soil microbial communities from Luquillo Experimental Forest, Puerto Rico - timezero.00C.oxic.00.000.00H (v2)... | ecosystem: Environmental > Terrestrial >... | reverse complement strand
GTTTCATTTTCATCACACACCGGTCGCTGTGGCGGAGTGTACAAAGGGGGAGTGTCCAACCGTGCTGGCGGTAAATGCTGCCCCCCGCCGCAGAGTGTCGTCGACGGCTGTATTGGCCTTCAAGGCGGAGTCGATCGCCAATCTAAGTTTGGAAAGCTCCTGAGTGACGGTGTCTTTCGCTCCTTCGCCTGCTTTGGCCTTTTCTAATTCATCGATCACCGCTTTGGCGTCGGCGTACTTTTCTTTTGCGATTCTGTTCTCTTCCGCGGCCAGCTTGAGCATAGCCTCCAATTTTTCGATTTTGCCGTCATAGCGCCACTGGTACGCCCACCGAATTACCGACCAGATCGCTATAGCGGCAGCGACCAGCGTGAGGAAAAAGGGAATCGGCGCATTCAAGGCAAAGCCCAATTGATCTTGCACGGTTGGCATGGCCGGAACTCCTGTTCGGTAGTGGGTGAGGGACACGCCTTCCAGAAGGCCCCGCCAAGCCACAGAAACCGGGGCTGTTCGCGACCGGTGGCGACTACTGACCGGTTTGACGAGGACCCAGCATGTCATTTTCTAACCGGTTGAGTCGCTGACGCATTTCTTTACCGGTCCTGAAAAATGGTAGTGCCTTTGCAGGGACGGGCACGGCTGCGCCTGTTTTAGGATTGCGTCCGTTGCGTTCTTTGCGCCGTCTAGCGGTAAATACCCCGAAGCCTCGCAGCTCTACACGGCCTCCCTGACGGAGAGCGTCGATGATCTCCTCAAGGATGGCATTGACGACCTTCTCGATATCTCGTTCGTAGAGATGCGGACAGAGAACCATGAGGTGCTTTACTAGATCGGACTTGAGCATGGCGTACCCCCGGCAAGGTGACAGTCATTGGACCCAACCTTGGACCCAAACGCAACATAACGGAGCACAACGGGCTGCCACGGCAGGGGATGACGGAGGGGCGGGAAGGCCTGAAATACCTAACGCAACGTTATGCGACCGCACGCACTGCGACGATGGCGGCACAATAAAAGGACAGGTTCTCGCCGCCGGCTTATTTCAAACGCGCGAAACTGGCCGAAAGATGGTTGCGCGTTACCTACAGGGCGTTGATTGGAAAGGATTTTCAAGCCCGCCCGCGGGTCGGCAGCGCCTTTTATGACGAATTTATCGAGACCGAGCCGGTTATTCGTGCGTTACGCCGCCATTCCGGCCTTCGCAGCCGCGCCCGTCGCGAGATACCAGTCGAGAATCTGCGCGCCCGTCCAGTACAGCACGCCCTCGAAGCGTCGCGCATGATCGTAGACCGCTTCCAGGTATTTGATGCGGTGCGGCTGTCCGCTGATATAGGGATGGATCGCAATGGCCATGATCTTGGCGCGATTTTTTCCCTCGGCATAAAGCCGATCGAACTGGTCGATTGCGCGTCTTGCGAGATATTCGCTTTCGTGGTGCTGCACGATCATCATCCCGATGTCGTTGATCTCCACCGTGTAGGGCAAGGTCACCAGCGGGCCGCGCGCGGTCGCGATCACCGTGGGCTCATCGTCATAGACCCAGTCGCCGATATATTTCACGCCGGCGCCGGCCAGCAGTTCCGGGGTTTCCAGTGTCTGAGTGAGACCCGGGCCGAGCCAGCCCACAGGACGCCTGCCGCTGAAGCGATCGAGGATGTCGAGCGAGCGCGTGATCATTGCGGCCTGGTCCTCGATCTTGTGAATCGGCATCTGATCGTAGCCGTGGCCCATGAACTCCCAGTTGAGCCGCTTTGCTTCCTGAGCGACGCGGGCGTAGTCCTCGCAGGTACGGGCATTGACGGCGAGCGTCGGGGTGATGCCGAGCCGCTCGTAAAGCTCGAAGAAACGCCAGGCGCCCACCCGCATGCCGTATTCGTGCCAGCTCCAGTGCGGCACGTCGGGAAGCAGCGACACGCCGGTCGGGGCGGGAAGAACCTGGCGGGGCATCGGTCGTCCGATGTCCCAGACCTCATAGTTGACGATGGTCCACAGCACGAGCCGCGCGCCGTCCGGCAGGTTGAGCGGCGGCCGGTCGACGATCGCCGAGAACTCGCAGCGCTCGCGCGGCAGCATGGGTGTGGTCATAAGGCGCTCCGTTGGATTGCGTCGTCTCCATCCCCGACTGGTAGGGCCCCTGCACTGAAGCCTGATGATAGGGTGGCGGCGCGCTACGATTCATAACATGATCTGCAGAGGAAAAAACGCCAGGACCGCAATCTCACACGCGCGCCTTTCCCTGCCGCTCACCATCGCGATCTTTGCGCTTGCCTTCCTGCTGCCGGCATTCCCTTGGCTTTCCGGCGTGGTGACCATCCCGTGGGATGCCAAATCGCAGTTCTTTCCCCCGGTGCAGTTTCTCGCGACCTCGATAGCGCGCGGGCAATGGCCGTGGTGGACACCCAACGTCTTTGCCGGCTGGCCGCTGATCGCCGATCCACAGTCGCTGCTGTTCTCCCCGCTGCACGTCATGTTGGCCGCCGCGAGCTCCGCCGTCGGCCTGCGGGCGTTCGATGCCGTGACATTTGCGTACCTGTTCCTCGGGGGCCTCGGTGTCCTGCTGCTCTTCCACGACCGCGGCTGGCATCCCGGCGGCGCGGTGGTGGCGGCGATGGCATTTGCGTTCGGGGGCGCCGCCAGCGCCCGCATTCAGCACACCGTCGAGGTCGTGAGCCTGTGCTGGCTGCCGCTCGCGCTCTGGCTCGTTGCGCGCGCGCTGGAGCGCCCGTCCTGGCGCGCGGGTGTGGGCGCGGGCCTCGTGTGCGCCATGCTGGCGCTCGGCCGCGATCAGGTCGCGCTGCTGTCGCTCTACGTTGTTGCCGGCTTTGTTTTGACTCACTGGATCGGTGCCGAGCATGGGCCAAACCAAAAACCAGTCCGGATCCGCGCGCGCTGGCTGGCGCTGGGCGCGGCCGCGGTCACCGCCGCAGCCGTTGCCGGATTCCCTGTCCTTGCATCCGCACTCCTCGCCGCGCACTCGAACCGGCCGGTGATCGGCTACGATTCGGCAGCGGCGGGCTCGCTGCACCCCGTGCATCTTCTCCAGCTCGTGTTCGCCGATCTCTACGGCGCCATGAATGACAACCACTGGGCGCCGCAAAGCGACAGCTGGGATGCCGCCTGGGGCTCGCCCGGGCTTTATCTCTCCCAGAACATGGGTCTTCTCTATGCCGGCGCGCTCACCATTGCGGTGGTGCTGGCATTCGGCCTCATCCGCGGTCTCGCCTGGACGCGCGAGATCAGGTTCTTCAGCATCGCCGCGCTGCTGGTTCTGCTCTATTGCCTCGGCGGCTACACGCCGGCTTTCTATCTGATGTACGAGCTGCTGCCGGGAGTTGCGCTCTATCGCCGGCCGGCGGATGCGACTTTCGTGCTGGTCGCGCTCCTCGCAGTGATCGCCGGCTACCTCGTGCACCTCTGGCTCACGGGCACCGTTGCGCCTGCTGCACGGCGCCAGCGCGCGGCCGAGATCGCGACCGCGATTGCGCTGACCACCGCCGCGCTTTGGCTGGCGCATTCCGTTGTCGGTGTCTCCGCCGCATTCAGTCCGGTCTTGACCGCGGTTGTGCTCACGGGCGCCGCGATTATGGTGCTTGCCGCAACGCGCACGCTCAATGTTCGCTCGCCGCTTGCTGCGACCGCAGTGATCGCGGCGTTCATGGCCGCGGATCTCGCCTGGAACAATGCCCCGCATGTCTCGACCGGCCTTGCGCCGCAGCGCTACGACGCATTGCGGCAGGGTACCGGCAATGAGACCGTGCGGCTCATCAGGGCGCGCCTCGCCGCCGCGGCCGCGCCGGACCGGCGCGATCGCGTGGAGCTGATCGGTATCGGCTATCACTGGCCGAACCTTCCGCTCGCGCAGGACTTCGATCACGTGTTGGGCCACAATCCCTTGCGGCTCGCCGATTTCGAGGAAGCGACGCACGCCGGCGACACTGTCGCGCTGCCCTGGCAGCGTACGTTCTCACCGCTTTATCCATCCTACCGTTCGACCTTTGCCGACCTTCTCGGCGTGCGCCTGATCGCGGCCGGCGTGCCGGTTGAGGAAATCGATTCTTCGCTCAAGCCGGGAGACCTCAGCTTCATCGCGCGCACCGCGGACGCCTATGTCTATGAGAACCCGCGCGCGCTGCCGCGGGTGATGCTGGTGACCGACTGGCGGCTTGCCGATTTCGACGCGCTCACGCGCGACGGTTGGCCTGGCGTCGATCCGCGCCGCACCGTGCTGCTGCAGCACGCGCCCGTGGGGCTTGCGTCCGGCATGACTTCCGGCGCCGGCGGCTCCGCCCGCCTGCTGCGCTACGCCAGCACCGAGGTGACCGTCGCGGTCGATGCTCCCGCAGGCGGCATCCTTGTCCTCACCGATGTCTGGCATCCCTGGTGGCGCGCCAGCGTCGACGGCACGCAGGCACAGATACACAAGGCCGACGTGATCTTCCGCGCCGTTGTTGTGCCGCCCGGTCGGCACGTCGTGCGCTTTTCCTTTCATCCCGTCGCCGGCGCGCTGGCCGAGCTGGCGGGGAAGCTGAGCGGTCAAGCTTGGTGATTATCGAGGGCAACCATCTGCGCACTCAGGCATGTGAAAGAGGCCTGAGGCGAATTCGCCCGGGCTCGATCACAACCAGATTGCCCGGGAGCTTGTCCGCGTGGGAGCGGATGACTTCGGCCACAGCTTCAGCCTCCGCTGCGTTCGAAACGCGATCCAGTTCGAGCAGGATCAAGCCGCGGACCCCAAGGCGCTGGCGAATAACCAGCTCGCCGAAATCGCGATCCTCCGTAATCAGAATCGAGCCTTCGGCATCCGCCAGTTCGAGGACAACGCTGTCAGGTGCGCCCGACCTCGTTTCGCCGATCGATATGACGTCGAAGCCATCCGCTCGTAACCGCTCGATAACGCGACGGGAGACGCTCTCATCCGCCAGAAAGCGCATCACTCGGCGGCGAGAACCGTCTCATGTTGCATGTAGTCGGCCGCAAACGCCAGCGCTGCCCGCACGTCGTCCTCGGTCAATTTTGGATATGCTTCGAGCAGATCCGCGAATGAGCGGCCGGCGCCCAGCTTGCGCAAGATGAGTTCGACCGTGATGCGCGTATCTTTGATGCATGGCTTGCCCATCATGACGGCAGGATCGATGGAGATGCGAGCGTGTGTCATGCGCTTTCCGCTTTGGTTTTCCGTCTTAGCCGCAGCCGAATGATAGCCGAGAACTCTGGCTGCGACAAATTTGGCCAGCGATAACTCTGTTCCAGACTTTCGAACAGGATCGGACGTGCCCGTTGACCCTCCTTGACCCGCTGCGACGTCCCGCAAGATAATAAAGGTGAGAGGAGAGCACGCGATGACGGGCGCCACCGAGCACGAGGCCGAGATGCTCGACAGCAGGAAGAGGATGATCAGCGGCACCTACCTGCGCAACGCGTGGTATGTCGCCGCGTGGTCGCACGACCTCGCCGAGGGAAAATTGCTGGCGCGCACCATCCTCAAGGAGCCGGTCGTTCTCTATCGCAAGTCGGATGGCACCGTCGTCGCGCTGGGGGACCGCTGCCCGCACCGCTTCGCTCCCCTGCACATGGGAAAGATCGTCCACGGCGATCGCGTCCAGTGCCCCTATCACGGGCTCGAGTTCGATCAGACCGGCGCCTGCGTGCTCAACCCGCACGGCACGCGAAACATTCCTTCGCGCGCGCGCGTGCGCAGCTATCCGGCGACCGAGAAGCACAAGGCGATCTGGATCTGGATGGGAGATGAGGCGGCCGACCCCGCCAGGGTTCCGGATTTCAGCGTGCTCGACAACGTGCCCGAGCGGCATGCAACCAAGCGCGACCGCATCACCATCCGCGCCAACTATGAGCTGATCATCGATAATCTGCTCGATCTGAGCCATACCTCATATCTGCATGACGGAATTCTCGGCAATGCGGATACGGTCGAGTCGGAGATCAGCGTCGAGCAGGACGGCGATGACGTGATCGTGGGGCGCCATGCCGGCAACGCGGCGGCGCCGGGCTTGTTCGCCATCCTGATGCCCTCGACGCCTCCCCGCGTCGACAAGTTCACCCGCATGCGCTGGATGCCTCCCAGCAATCTGCGGCTGGTGACCGGCATCTGCATGCCGGGCGCGGTGCCGGAAAGCGGGACCGGCTATCATGCCATCCACATGCTCACGCCGGAAAGCGACGCGACCACCCACTACTTCTTCACCGCCGTCCGCTTCAACGTGCTCACCGCCGATGATGCGCTCAACGCGCAGATCCAGGACAAGATATCGACCACCCGGCGCTTCGCATTCGAGGAGCAGGACGCACCCGTCATCGAGGCGCAGCAGCAGCTGATCGATGCTTCGCTCACGCCGGTCGATCCCGTCATTCTCGCAATCGACGTGGGACCCGTGCGCTACAAGCAGATCCTGCGCAGGCTGATTGCCGCCGAGCAGGCGCGTTAGCTGCTTTCATGCAACCTCCCCGCCGTCGATTTCTGCAATGGGCGAGCGCCGCAGTTGCGCTGTGCGCGCTCATGCGACGCTCGGCTTCGAGCCCGTGGTCAGCACGCCCGACGCGTTCTCAGGCCAGATCAAGGAAGAGATCGAGACTTGGGGCAACGTGATCCGCGCCGCCCATATCAAGGGGCAATGACCCGCTTGGCGTTTTGCATGTCGAGAAGCAGTGCCGAACACCGCACCTGTTGCGTGGTCGTCGCTTGCTGCTTCCTGGTGTCGCTTGCGACATCACCCGCGTCGGCACAGGACTATCCGTCCCGCACGGTCAGAATCATCGTGCCCTTCGGCGCCGGCGGTCCGACCGACGTCTTTACCCGCGCAATCGCAGAGGAGCTGCGCGCGAGCCTCAACCAGCCGTTCGTCATGGAGAACCGGCCGGGCGCCGGCACCATCATCGGCTCGGAAGCAGCGGCGAAATCTCCGCCCGACGGCTACGCGCTGCTCATGGTGTCCGCAACGCAGACCACGACGGAGACGCTTGCGCCCAACAAGCCGTTCAAGCTGATGCGCGACTTCGTCCCGGTGGCGGGGCTCATCAATTCCGAGCTGGTGATGGTGGTGCACCCATCCGTGCCCGCCAACAACGTGAAGGAGTTCATTGCGCTCGCGAAATCAAGGCCGGGGGCGCTCAATTACGCCTCCTCCGGCGTGGGCTCGAACTATCACATGGCGGGTGAGCTGTTCAAAAATCTGACCGGGACCGACATCGTGCACGTTCCCTACAAGGGCAGCACCGGCGCGCGCAACGACATCATCAGCGGCCAGGTGCAGATGATGTTCGATTCGGTGCCGACCATGGCGCAGATGATCCAGGCCGGAAGGGTCAGGGCGCTCGCCACCAGCGGCCGCACGAGATCGGCGATCCTGCCGGACGTGCCCACGCTGTCGGAAGCCGGGGTTGCGGGATACGAGGCAACACTCTGGGTGGGCGTGATGGCGCCAGCGGGGACGCCGCAATCCGTCGTCGATCTCCTCAACAAGGCGATCAACGAGATACTGGCGCGGCCTGAGGTGAAAGCTGCGTGGGAGAAGCAAGGTGCGGAGCCGCTGGTGATGACGCCGGGCGAATTCGGCGCGCATGTACAGTCCGAGATCGAGAAATGGGCGCGCATCATCAACGCGAATGCCATCAAGGGAGAGTGAGAAATGAACAAGCCGCTGCGCATCACGGGCACCGAGCATTGGACGACCAAGGACGGCGGCGTGAAGCTCTTCCTGTGGAACAAGCATGCCGGCGATCCTTCCGGACCGGCGGGGCGGATTCTGCTGGTGCACGGATCGTCCATGGCCTCGCAGCCGACCTTCGACCTGCACGTGCCGGGGCGACCCGATTCCTCGGTGATGGATTACTTCGCCGCGCGCGGATACGACACCTGGTGCGTCGACATGGAGGGCTATGGCCGCTCCACCAAGGATCGCGACAACAACGCGCCGATTGCGTACGGCGCCGACGACTGCTTCGCGGCCGCAAGCTACATCGACAAGCTGCGCGGCAAGCGCGCGCTTCTCCTTTATGGAATTTCATCGGGCGCGCTGCGCGCGGCGCTGTTTGCGCAGCGTCATCCGGAGATGGTGGCGCGGCTCGCGCTCGATGCCATGGTGTGGACCGGTGAAGGCTCGCCTACGCTGGCCGAGCGAAAAAAGCGCCTGCCCGAGTTTCGGGCCAGGAACCGCCGCCCGATCGATCGCAAGTTCGTGCGCTCGATCTTCGAGCGCGACCATCCCGGCACCGCCGACGACGCGGTGATCGAGGCCTTCGCCGATGCCATCCTCAAGCTCGACGACTCGGTGCCTACCGGTACTTACGTCGACATGTGCGCAAACCTGCCGGTCTGCGATCCGCAGAAGATCACGGTGCCTACCCTGATCATGCGCGGCGAGTACGACGGGATCGCAAGCCTGCCGGATCTGCTGAAATTCTTCGAGAAGCTGCCGAACCCCGACAAGCAGTTTGCGGTCATGCCGGGGATCGCGCACGCGTCCTTTCATCAGAAGAACTACGCTATCTGCTACCACCTGCTCGCGAGCTTCTTTGCGCAGCCGGAGCCGGTCTATCGCGGCAGCCACTGAGCCGTCGAGCCGGTGCCTCCATGCCCGGCGTGCGTGCAACAGCTTCAATAATGTTTGCGAATTATTATACCGCCAGAGCAGGCATTTTGCAGAACAAGCCCAAGGTTCTCTTGCAGCTTCTGTTCTACACTGCGACTTTCTGGAGGAATCCTTCCACTTCCGCCCGCAGGTCGTCGGCCGCCTTCTCTGCCGCCTCGGATGCCGCGAGCGCGGTCTCGGCCGAGGAGCGGGTTTCGGTCGCGGCACCTGCAACCTCGCCGAGCACGCTGACGATCTCCTTCGCGCCGCTTGCGGCGCCGCTCACGTTGCGCGTGATCTCCCCGGTGGCGGCGCTCTGCTCCTGAACGGAGGAGGAAACGGCCGCGGTATGGCGGTTGATCTCCTGCATGCGATCGACAATGCGGCGGATCGCCTCGACGGCGGCGCTGGTCGAGGTCTGCACGCCCGCAATCTGCGCGGCGATCTCTTCCGTCGCCTTGCCGGTCTGCACGGCGAGCGACTTGACCTCCGAGGCCACGACCGCAAAGCCGCGGCCGGCCTCGCCCGCGCGCGCAGCCTCGATGGTGGCATTGAGCGCAAGCAGGTTGATCTGCCCGGTCACATCCTGGATGAGCTTGACCACGTCGCCGATCTTCTGGGCGGCCATCGCCAGCGAGCCAATCTGATCATTGCTGGCGCTTGCCTCGCCTGCGGCGACCGCAACGAGCTTGCCGGTCTCGCCGAGCTGCCGGCTGATCTCGTCGATCGAGGAGGAGAGCTCGCTTGCAGCCGACGCGACCGCCTCGATGCTGGCCGAGGCCTCGTTCGACGCGTGCACGGCGCCGACCGCGCGCTGCGAAGTCCGGTGCGAGGATTGAAACAGCGTGGCGGCAGTTGCGCGCATGGCGGCGGCGCCGTCGCTTACCGTCCTGAGCATCGCCTCCGCGCGCGCTCGGAAACCGGCGATGGCAGCCTCGATCATGGCCCGGCGCTGCTCCTGGGAAGCAAGGCGGTCGCGCTCGCGGTCCTGCCGGCGCCGCTCGGTGATATCCTGATGGGTGGCGACCCAGCCACCGCCTGCCATCGGACGGCTGGAGATGGAGACGCAACGCCCGCCGGGCATGTCGCGCACGTCCTGCACGCTCTGCCCCTGCGCCATGTTGTGGCGCGCCTCGGCAATGTATTGCTCGGGGTCGCCGGCAAACGTGCCGACGCGCTTGCGCGCCTCAAGCAGATCCCGCAGCGAGCATCCGGATTTCGCGACCTCGGGCGACAATCCGTACATCTCGATATAGCGTTCGTTGCACAGGATCAGGCGCGCCGAGCTGTCGAACATGCATAACCCCTCCGACATGTTGTTGAGCGCGGTCAGGAGGCGGGTGTGGTGCGTGCGGATGCGGCGATACCAGACGAGCGCCGCGCCGCTTGCAGCCAGGCAGGCGCCGGCGGCGGCGATCTGGACCGGGAATTGCATCAGATCGGCAAGCATGTTCCCAACGTGTCGCGGTGCCAAACCAGATGAAGTGTGCGGGAAAGGCGTTGTTATGCCGTTAAGCACCGGTTAAGAAAGCCTTTGCTTGCAGGCGTTGTTTTCCAAGCACTTACCTCTACAAACCCCGGTGGCAGGCCCCACTGTTTCCCAATACGTTTTAGCTGAACTTACAAACCAAGCGGGCCGCCCAGGATTCCAACCAGCGGTCGGTGATGCACATGCGACATCGGGCGGGCCCGGCTCCGTTTCCATCCTCCCTGCCTTCCTTTCAGTGTCGTTCGGCGGGGCCAGGACCGGCCTGCTCTCCACCGGAGCCCCTCAGGACCATGCTGAACGACATGCGCGGGCAGCGAGACGACTTCCGAGAGCAACGGGACGCACGGCAACTCCGAGCGGAAGCCTCACAGCGGGCTCTCACAGATCAGCGGGAGAAGGCCTCGACCGCGCAGTCATGGTGGGGATGGGCGCAAAGCACAGGCTGAACGCCATCATAGGCAAGCAGGCCTGAAATGGATGTGGAGACATTTCTCGGTGCGATCCTGATCGCAGCTTGGGCCGCCGTCGTGCTGCGAGGGCTTGAGCGGACGGCCGTAGCGGCAAGGAAGGGACGCAAATGGGAGCGGGCCTATCTTGTCGGCCTGAGTGTCGGCTCCTCATTCGGAGTCGGGTATTTTGAAGCCCTAGGTCTTTCATAGGGTGAGCCATCGCGGCTGGTGAGGGAATTATCTTGGCTTACGGT
>Ga0306918_10001791_pt1 | contig 10788 bp, 10 predicted proteins | sample tim00Cox0000000H_FD_203315 | JGI IMG/M metagenome (GOLD analysis project Ga0306918, IMG submission 203315) | Lab enrichment of tropical soil microbial communities from Luquillo Experimental Forest, Puerto Rico - timezero.00C.oxic.00.000.00H (v2)... | ecosystem: Environmental > Terrestrial >... | reverse complement strand
TCCTACGCCGCCAAGGCGGCCGGCGCGGGGCGCGTCACCGGGGTCGATCCCGTCGACCGCACAAGCCACGCAACGGCATTCGGAGTCGACGAGGCGGTGCGTGCGACCAGCGACCGCTGGGTGAGCCGACTGGCCCCCGGCGACCGCGCCGATGTCGTCATCGAAACTGTCGGCCACCAGGTGGCCACCCTGGGGCATGCGATCGAAGCCGCCGCCCCCGGCGGCACTGTCTTTTACTTCGGTGTTGCCGATGACGAGTCCTATCCGATTAGCATGCGCCTTATGCTGCGCAAAAACCTGACCCTGAAATCCGGTGTGACACTTGACCGGCGCCGAGTGCTGGAGCTGGCCGGTAAATTCGCCGCCGAACATCCCAGGCTGCTCGGCACATACCTCACCCACACCTTCGGTGTCGACCAGGTGCAGGCCGCGTTCGAATTGGCCGGCCGGCCAGACCCCGAACGTGTCAAGATCGCGATCGCGGACTGAGCGTGCTGCAGCAGGCGCTGAACAAGGCAACCCCGATATGGGGCGGATGGATCACCGGTCCCACGTTGATCGGACCCGAGGAGTTCGCCAGGGCCGGCTACGACTACGTGGGTTTCGACGCGCAGCACGGCTACCTCGACGACGCCGACATCGCGGGCATCCTTCGCCGCATCGAACATGTGCCCATCGCCACCGCGGTGCGACTACCGAATGCCGACGCCGCACCGATAGGGCGTGTCCTCGACGCCGGCGCCGACGCCGTCATCATCGCGATGATCGAATCGGCCGACCAGGCCGCCGCGGCGGTGTCCGCCACCCGCTACCCACCGGCGGGCATCCGCAGCTTCGGCCCGCTGCGCGCCAGCCTGGGCCACGACGCCGCCGCCCTGGAGTCTCGTGTCAGCGTGTTCGCGATGATCGAGACGGCGGCGGCAACGTCCGGCCTCAGTCAGATCTGTGCCGTTGACGGCCTGGCCGGAATCTATGTCGGACCGGCCGATCTGGCCATCTCGATGGGCGTCGATCCCGTTGGCGCGACGCAACATCCGGCCGTTCTGGACGCGATAACGCGAATCCATCGCGCGGCCGCCGACGCGGGGCTGGTTGCCGGCATCCATGCGGGGAACGGCAAGGCGGGCCGCGCCATGGCGCAGCTGGGATTTGGGATGATCACTCTAGCGGCCGAATCGCAGGCGCTACGGAGAGGTGCCGAACAGCACCTACGTGAGGCGACCGGGCAATGACGGACGATGAAGCAGCGATCCGCGGGCTGATCGCCGGGTACGCCCTTGCCCTCGACGTCGGAGACGTCGACGGATGTGTCCAGCTGTTCACCGTCGACGCGGAATTCGTCGTCTACGGAAGGTCTTTCGCCGGGCACGACGGCATCGCGAAGATGTTCCGGGATGCACCGCACGGGCTGCACCTCACCGGCGTCTCGCGAATCGACGTCGATGACAACACCGCCACGGCGCGGTCGCAGGTGCTCTTCGTCAGAGCCGGCGACCTGCACCTGCGCCCGGCGCTGTACGACGACGAACTGGTCCGCGACCCGACAGATAGGGGGCAGTGGCGTTTCCGGCGGCGGCGGTGTCGGTTTGTCACCAGCGCCGGCCTGGCCGACAGCCCCGGGGTCCCGTCATCATGAATCGACGCGTCGCACTGGTGACCGGCGCGGCCGGCGGACAGGGCTGGGCCATCGCGAAACGGCTACGCGCAGGGGGGTATTCGGTGGCCGCCTGCGACCGGCGGTCCGACGAACTCGCCGCTGCGGTAGACGAATTGGGTGACGGTGAGGTGATGGGAATCCAACTCGACGTCACCTCCCCGGCACAGTGGGAGACGGCCGTCCACACCGTGGTCGACCGATTCGGGTCGCTGACCACGCTGGTCAACAACGCCGGCGTCCGGCACCGGGCGTCGTTGGCCGACGAGACGGCCGAGGGCTTCGAAAGCGCTTGGCGGGTGAACTGTTTCGGCACATTCCTCGGTATTCAGGCGACTCTCGCGCAGCTCCGTTCGGCCGAGCACGCGGCCATCGTCAACATCTGCAGCACGGGAGCGATCCGTCCCTTCCCGCGGCACAGCGCCTACGGTTCCTCGAAGTGGGCGCTTCGGGGCCTGACCCGAAGCGCCGCAGCCGAATTGGCCCCCCTCGGCATCCGGGTCAACGCGGTGTTTCCCGGACCCATCGCGACCCCGATGCTCGATGACGCCACCCAACTGAGGCTGGCCGCGTCGTCGGCGTTCGGGCGGATCGGCCAGCCTGGCGAGATCGCCGACGCCGTAGCGTTTCTGGTCTCCGACGAGGCGTCATTCATCACCGGATCGGAACTCGTCGTCGACGGCGGGCAGTGCCTGCAGATCCGATGAGCGGGCAGCTGGATGGGTTCGAGCGCCTCGATCCCGCCCTGCGGGCCGTCGCGACGACGCGAACCGACTTTTCGCTCGCCTCGATTCAACTGATGCGCGAACCGTTCAACGCGCGGCGCCGGGAGGCCGCCGAACAAACCGACGCACAAGGCGTCCAGATTGTCGAGGACACCGTGGCGACCGAAGCCGGCGCTGTGCCGGTGCGCATCTACCGCGGCGGGGAGCCGGTGATCGTCTACTGCCATGCCGGCGGCTTCGCTCTTGGAAACCTGGACACCGATCACCGCCAGTGCGTGGAGCTCGCGCACCGCGGGCGGTGCACGGTGGTGTCGGTCGACTATCGGCTGACCCCCGAGAACCCCTATCCGGCCGCGCTCGATGACGCGGTCGCGGTGTTGCGGTGGGTGGCGGCCGATGCGACCGGACTCGGCGTCGATCCGGCGCGCCTGGCCGTCGCCGGCAGCAGCGCCGGTGCGACCCTGGCCGCATGCCTGGCGCAGGGTGCCGCCGGCGGGTCGCTGCCGGCCATCGTGTTTCAGCTGCTGCATCAGCCGGTGCTCGACGACCGAGGAACCGCGTCGAAGGCGGAGTTCCGCACCAGCCCGTCCTTCGACAGCGAGGCGGCCGACCTGATGTGGCGCTATTACCTTGGCCCGCAAGCCGGATCGGTAGCTTGCGTGCCCGCGCGGCAACAACGACTACATGGATTGCCACCCGCTTTGATCACCTGCGCGGAGATCGATCCCTTTCGTGACGAAGCGGTCGACTACGCGCTGGAGCTGCTTCGCTCCGGGGTTTCCACCGAGCTGCACGTGTTCCCGCGGACCTGTCACGGATTTGACTCGCTGCTGCCCGATTGGTCGGGCTCCGAGCTGTTGTTCGCCCTGCAGGGGCGGGCCATCCGGCGCATCTGGCACGACGGTTGAGGGCGTAACACACGCCACTGGCGATGCCGCGCTCTAGACGGTTGAGGTCGAAGCTACCGCCATATTCGGCGCCGCTAAGTTCGACCTGACGAGAAGATTGACGTGAGATGGGTTGGTGTGGTGAGTGGCTCGGTCAGGACGCTTGCTCCAGGGTGACGTGGTAGCCCATGGCTTCGAGTTGACGGACGGCGTTGCTGCGCGCTTTCTGCGGGTTGAGGCGGGTGAAGTAGTCGCCGCCGGGGTCGTGGTAGGCGGTGTTGGTGGTGGCGATGTTCCAGATTGCAACGAGCAGTGCGCGTTGCACGGCGACGTTGGCGCGCAGGGGTCCACGACGGGCGGTGATCCGGCGGTACTTGGCGGCCAGGTAGGTGTCGCGGGTGTGTGAGATCGACATCGCTGCGGTACCGAGGGCACCTTGTAGGTAGGGGTTGCCGGGCCGGGTGCGCCGCGATTTGATTTTGCCGGCCGATTCGTTGTTGCCGGGTGTGGTGCCCGCCCACGATGCAAGGTGTTGTGCGGTGGGGAATTTGGTCATGTCCGCACCGGTCTCGGCGACCACGACGTCGGCGGTGTATCCGCCGATGCCGGGGATGGTGCAGATCAGGTCCCGGAACCGGCGAAAGGGTTTCATCACCACCTCGATCCGCTCGGTGAGCGCTTCGATGGCCGCGGTGTGCTGGTCGATGAGGTCCAGGTGCATGCGGGTCAGGAATGCGTGGTGGGCGTTGAACCGGCCGTAGAGGGCTTCAGTGAGCTGCGGGATTTTCCTGCGGAGTTGTTTCTTGGCCAGATCAGCCATGGTCGCCGGATCGGTCTCACCGGCGAGCAAGGCGTCCAGCATCGCCCGCGACGAGGCACCGTTGAGGTCGGCGGCGACCGAGGACAGTTTGATACCGGCGTCCTCAAGCAGTTTTTCCAGCCGTTGGATCTCACGGGTGCGTTCCCGCGTCACTGCGGTGCGGGTGCGGGTCAAATCGCGCAACTGCCGAATCGGCTCTGGGGGAACGAACGAGCCGCGGACCAGACCGTGAGCGCCAAGCTGGGCTAGCCAGGTGGCATCGGCCACATCGGTCTTGCGGCCCGGCAGGTTCTTGACGTGACGGGCGTTGACCAGCATCACCTCGACGCCGGTCAGGTCCTCGAGCAGGTAGTAGAACGGCTTCCAGTAGTCGCCGGTGGCTTCCATCACCACGCACGTAACCTTCTGTGCGGCAAGATGATCGCGCATCGCCATGATCTGTCGGGTGGTCGCTCCGAACGTGGCGACCGTTTCGGTGGTTTTTCGACGGCCTGCACCGTTGATCCGGACGCAGACTTTGGCGTCCCTTTTCGAAATGTCCAGGCCCGCGCAGCGCGGATGAATGACGTCCACCGCCGATGCTCCCTTCCTTCTCTGGTAGCCCACTATCGAAGGTGTCCGTCGTGGGGAGGGCAGGGAGAGTCGGAAGTCTGACGCACGGGCTCAAGGCACCAATCCACGGTTCCCGTGGAAGCCCTCCGCCACCATGCTGACTTACAGGCTCAAGGCACCAAGGTCTTTGCGGGGACAACCACGACGAACACCGATAATGGTCCCGCCACGCCCATGGTGAGCACAACAGGTGACCACCGCCGAATCTTCACGTTCCACGGTGCGCCAACGGCGCCGGTCTGCTGACTTGGCTCACTCAGGGATTTGCGGTAGTCGCTGCGGGTTGAGGTGTTGCTTTGCGGCTTGGGCTGGGGATGTGGGCGCTGAATTTCGGGTGGGGATCGGGTGGCCGGGATTTGTCGTGGGTGGCTGCGATGATGATGTCATGTCGTCGACCGCATCCGCTGGCGCCGTGGTGGTCAGTCCTTGCGAGCGTCTTGAGGTGCTGTTTGAGGAGCTGGCGGAGTTGTGCGGTCAGCGCAACGCGATTGATGGGCGCATCGTGCAGATCGTGGCCGAGATCGATGGCGACCAATTGTGGGGTGCCACCGGCGCGCGGTCGGTGCCGGCGTTGGTGGCCTGGAAGACCGGTTGCTCGCCGGCCAACGCGCACACGATCGCCACCGTCGCGGGCCGGCTTCAGGAGTTCCCGCGCTGCGCCCAGGGGATGCGGGAGGGCCGGCTGTCGCTGGATCAGGTCGGCGTTATCGCGGCGCGGGCCGGCGCGGGATCCGATGAGCACTACGCGCGGCTGGCGCGGGTCGCCACGGTCACTCAGCTGCGCACCGCGGTCAGGCTGGAGCCGCGACCCGAACCCGAACCGCGGCCCGGGCCCGAGCGCTCGATCACCAAGGCCACCGACGAGCGGGGCAGCCGCTATCGGATCACCCTTTCCCATCCTGACGCCGCGAAGTTCGACGCCGCCTTGGCGTCTCATCGTGATGCGCTGATGGCCCAGTGGAAGCACGATCACGGCACTGGCGAGGATGCTTCAGATCGGCGGCCGGTGTTGCCGAGCACCGCCGAGGCGTTTATGCGTCTGGTGGAGGCGGGATGGGACGCCGAGGCCACCCGCCGGCCCCACGGGCAGCACACCACCGTGGTGGTGCATGTCGACGTGGAGCAGCGCGCCGCGGCACTGCATCTGGGTCCGCTGCTGTCCGACGCCGAGCGCCGCTACCTGACCTGTGATGCCAGCTGTGAGGTCTGGTTCCAACGTCACGGCGAGGTCATTGGTGCCGGGCGGGCGACCCGGCTGATCAACCGGCGGCTTCGGCGCGCGCTGGAGCATCGCGACCGCATGTGCGCGGTTCCTGGCTGTGGGGCCACCCGTGGTCTGCACGCCCATCACCTGCGGCACTGGGAGGACGGCGGCCCCACGGAGTTGGCCAACCTGGTGCTGCTCTGCCCGTATCATCACCGGTTGCACCATCGTGGCGTGCTCACCATCGCCGGGCCCGCGGGCGCTGTCATCGTCACCGACAACGCCGGCCGAGTACTGAGCCCGGGATCGCTGGCGCGCCCACCAACTCGACCCCCGCCCGCGGTGGCGCCCTGCCGGGGACCTACCGGCGAGCGCGCCGACTGGTGGTGGTATGAACCCTTCCAACCCCAACCACCACCGACAAACAACTAGCTTGGTTACCGGGGCCGGACCCTGGCGGCACGGTGTCGAAGCCCAAAACATGTTGGGGTATAAAGAAATTTCGTTCCGCGGACCTGCCACGGGTTCGATTCGCTGCTGCCGGACTGGTCGGCCTCCGAGCTGTTGTTCGCCCTGCAGGGGCGGGCCATCCGCCGCATGTGGCACGACGGCTGAGCGTCGCGGGACCTCCGCCTCTACTGTGAGCAATATGGCGCGCTGCGGATTCCCAATTGCTGCAGAGGACTGCGACGGCGCCTTCACCGTCGACGCGTCGCGGGTGACCTTCGGGCGCGGTTGCCTTGCGGAGGTCGGTGACCGGGCCCGCGCTCTTGGAATGCGGCGGGTGGCGCTGTTCTCCGACAACGGCGTGGCCAAACTGCCGGTCTTCGCGAAGACACACGACTCCCTTGTCGCGGCGGGACTCGACTTAGTCGCCTATACCGACGTACATGTCGAACCCACCGACGCGTCTTTTCTGGATGGGGCGCGTTTCGCGCAAGAGCTGAACCCCGACGGCTACGTATCGCTGGGCGGCGGCTCCGTCATCGACACCTGCAAGGCCGCGAATCTGTACACCACCTATCCCGCCGACTTCCTGACCTACGTCAACGCGCCGATCGGCGAGGGCAAGCCCGTACCCGGCCCGCTCAAGCCGCATATCGCGTGCCCCACCACGGCGGGCACCGGCAGCGAGGTAACCGGCATAACGATCTTCGACCTGCTTTCGCTAAAAGCGAAGACTGGCATCGCCTCTCACGCGCTGCGCCCCACCGAGGCGCTCGTCGACCCCGACTGCACCGCGAGCCTGCCTCCCGAGGTGGTCGCCGCTGCGGGGCTCGATGTGCTGTCGCACGCTTTGGAGTCGTACACCGCGCGGCCCTACGTCCGGCGGCGTGCTCCCGCTCGGCCCAGCCTGCGACCCATGAGTCAGGGTGCTAATCCCTGGAGCGATCTGGGCTGCCGCGAGGCGTTGCGCCTGCTGGGCCAGTTCTTGGAGCGTGCGGTGAACGACGCCTCCGACACCGAGGCCCGCGAGCAGATGATGTGGGCCGCAACGCTTGCGGGCATCGCGTTCGGCAACGCGGGCGTTCACGCGCCACACGGCATGGCCTACGCGGTGGCGGGTCTTGTGCGTGAATTCCGCCCCTCGGGTTACCCGGCCGATGAGCCGCTCGTACCGCATGGCATGGCCGTCATCGTCAATGCGCCGTCGTCGTTTCGCTACACGGCGGAGGTGAGCCCGGAGCGGCACCTGGAGGGCGCACGACTGCTCGGCGCGGACACGCGGGGCGCCGGCACGGAGGATGCGGGCGAGGTGCTGGCCGGCGAGCTGATCCGCGTCATGCGAGCGGTGGGCATGCCGAACGGGCTGAGTGGGGTGGGCTACACCGAAGATGACGTGGTCGCCCTGACGGCGGGTGCTTACCCGCAGCAACGCCTTCTACAGAACGCTCCGCGGGAGATGAGCGAACCGGTTCTGGCGGACCTGTTTCGGCAAGCCATGCGCTACTGGTAAGCCATACAACCATGACGTCGGCTCCAATGGTTCCGCCCGCACCGGACCGGCTGACCGGCCGCGACTTCCCGGTGCTCTGGCCCGTGCTGACGCGATGGGCCGACAACGACATGTTCGGCCACCTCAATAACGCCGTGTATTACCAGCTGTTCGACACCGCGATCAACGGCTGGATCAACACGAACATCGACATCGATCCGCTGACCACATCGTCGCTGGGCATCGTCGCCGAGTCGGGCTGTCGCTACTACTCCGAACTGCATTTCCCGGAAAGGCTCGTCGTCGGACTTGCGGTCACGCGGCTCGGGCGCAGCAGCGTCACCTATCGGCTCGGCGTTTTCCGGGGCGCCGAGGAGCTGGCCGCCGACGAGGCGCAAGCGGTCACCGCCCTCGGGCACTGGGTGCACGTGTACGTCGATCGGACGAACCGCAAGCCGGTCCCGATTCCCGACGCCATCCGCTCGTTGCTGTCGACGGCGTGCGTGGACCAATAACCTCCAGATCGCGCGCGGCGCGGTCGTTTTCGCGCAAACCGCGCCCGGACGGCGTTGCCGTTGCCGGTCGCCCATCCGGCTATGCTTCGCCAATGCCAGTTTTGAGCAAGACCGTCGAGGTCAGCGCCAATGCCGCGGCGATCATGGCGATCGTCGGCGATTTCGAGGCCTATCCGCAGTGGAACGAAGGGATCAAGGGCCTGTGGGTGCTCGCCCGCTACGACGACGGGCGTCCCAGCCAGCTGCGGCTCGACACCGAGGTTCAAGGCATGAAGAGCACCTTTATTCAGGCCGTGTACTACCCGGGTGCGAACCAGATTCAGACCGTCATGCAGCAAGGCGACCTGTTCTCCAAGCAGGAGCAACTGTTCAGCGTGGTGGAGGCCGGCGCGTCGAGCTTGCTGACGGTGGATCTGGACGTCGAGACCGCCATGCCGATACCGGCGCCCATGGTGAAGTCGCTCCTCAACAACGTGCTCGACCAACTCGCGGAAAACCTGAAGCAGCGCGCCGAAAAGCTGTCCGCCAGCTAGGGGGCCGTCGCGGCTCGGTCGGATGAGTCGAAGACTCCCGTGCGGTCCAGCATCTCGGTCAACCGGTTCGCCGCGTCGGTGAATTGCCAGACCGTGTGCTCGATCACGGCGGCGGCGTCGCGCCGGCGCAGCGCCGCTATCAACTGGCGGTGATTGTCGACGGCGGCCGCACCCCATTGCGGATCGGCGGCATATACCCGCACCGGCATGTAGCGCGCGGCGTTCAGCAGGAACCACGCCAATTTGATCCGGCCGCTCGCGTGGTTGAAGACGCGGTGAAAGGCGAACTCAATGCCGGCGATGGTCTCGGCGTCGCCGGATCCGATGGCCGCGGCGAGCGAGTCGTTGATGCGGGCGAGTTCGTCGATCTCCCCGTCGGTGATGTGGTCGGTGGCCGCGGCCGCCAGCTCTTTGGCGATGGTTGCCTGCAGCCAGAAGATGTCCTGGATGTCTTGCCGGGTCAGCGGCAGCACGACGTGACCGCGGTGCGGCTCGAGCTGGACCATGCCCTCACCGCGAAGTTTCAGGAGGGCCTCACGCACCGGCGTCACGCTGACCCCGAGTTCGGCCGCGGTCTCATCGAGGCGGATGAATGTTCCCGGAGGCAACATCCCGGACATGATCGCCGCCCGCAAGTGGCCCGCGACCTCGTCCGACAATTGCGCCCGGCGCAGTGGCCGCCGGGTCCTCGGCCTCGTCGATAGCGGTGCGTTCACGGGGGGCTGCCAGGGCCTTTCAGGGCTTGGCGGGGCTTACCGGGGTCTTGTCAGGTGGACTTCAAAGCCATAGTGTGACCCACACAACACTATGTTTTATCAAATATCAACCTGGCGCAAGCGGTGCGAGAGGTGAAGGGGAGGCAATAGTTGACCGCGCAATTGGCCAGCCATCTGACGAACGCCACCGAGCAGCCGTATCTGGCTCGGCGGCAGAACTGGGTCAACCAACTCGAGCGGCACGCGCTGATGCAGCCGAACGCGACCGCGCTGCGGTTCCTTGGCAAGACCGTCACGTGGGATGGACTCCACCGCCGGGTCGTGGCGCTGGCCGATGCGTTGAGCCGCCGGGGAGTCGGCTTGGGCGACCGGATCATGATCCTGATGCTCAACCGTCCCGAGTTTGTCGAGTCGGTGCTGGCCGCCAACTATCTGGGGGCCATCGCGGTCCCGCTGAACTTCCGCCTCACCTCCGCCGAGATCGTCTTCCTGGTCGAGGACTGCGAAGCGCGGGTGATGATCACCGAATCGGTGCTCGCCCCGGTGGCCACCGGTGTCCGCGACATCCAGCCGATGCTTGACATGATCGTCGTGGCCGGCCCAACCAACGGGAGCGTGCTCGGCTACGAAGACCTCATTAACGAGCCCGGCGATGCTCCCGGACCCGCCGACGTCCCGAATGACTCGCCTGCATTGATCATGTACACCTCGGGCACCACCGGCCGGCCCAAGGGCGCGGTGCTGACCCACACCAACCTGACCGGTCAGACGATGACCGGGCTCTACACAAACGGCGCCAATATAAATAGCGACGTCGGCTTCGTCGGTGTCCCGTTTTTCCACATCGCCGGTATCGGCAACATGCTGCCCGGGATGCTGCTGGGCGTTCCGACGGTGATTTATCCGCTGGGTGCCTTCGAGCCCGGGCAGCTGCTCGATGTGTTGGCAGCGGAGAAGGTCACCGGCATCTTCTTGGTTCCCGCGCAGTGGCAGGCGGTCTGCGCCGAGCAGCAAGCGCGACCCCGTGACCTCAGGTTGCGGGTGATGGCGTGGGGTGCGGCGCCCGCGCCCGATGCATTGCTGAGGGAGATGTCGGCAACTTTCCCGGGAACCCAAATACTGGCGGCGTTCGGCCAGACCGAGATGTCGCCGGTGACCTGCATGCTGCTCGGCGAAGACGCGATCC
>Ga0306918_10001790_pt1 | contig 10800 bp, 8 predicted proteins | sample tim00Cox0000000H_FD_203315 | JGI IMG/M metagenome (GOLD analysis project Ga0306918, IMG submission 203315) | Lab enrichment of tropical soil microbial communities from Luquillo Experimental Forest, Puerto Rico - timezero.00C.oxic.00.000.00H (v2)... | ecosystem: Environmental > Terrestrial > Soil... | reverse complement strand
CAGCCGCGGCGGGATCTTGTCGGTCCGCGCCGTCGGCGGCTTGCGGCGGCCTGCCTCCCACTGGACGGGCCACCGCGCGCCGTCGCCGGCGTACCCCTGCTCAGCGGCCGCGTGCAGCGTCCACTGCGGGTCGTACAGGTGCGTGCGGCCGAGGGCGCACAGGTCCGCGCGCCCGGCCAGCAGGATGGAGTTCACGTCGTCGTAGCTGGAGATGGCCCCGACCGCGATCACCGCGACGCCAGCCGGCCCGGCGACCTGGTGGCGGACCTTGTCGGCGAACGGCGTCTGGTAGGACCGCCCGAACGCCGGCCGCTCGTCCTTGCTGACCTGGCCGGATGACACGTCGATGGCCGCCGCGCCGTGCGCGATGAAGGCGCGCGCGATCTCCACCGCGTCGTCGTCGGTGTTGCCGCCGGGCACCCAGTCGGTGGCCGAGATCCGCACCGTCACGGGAACGGCGTCGCCGGCCGCCGCGCGGACCGCGTCGAAGACTTCGAGCGGGAACCGCAGCCTGTTCTCCAGCGGCCCGCCGTAGCGGTCGCCGCGCGTGTTGGACACCGGGGACAGGAAGGAGCTGAGCAGGTACCCGTGGGCGGCGTGCACCTCGATCAGGTCGAAGCCGGCCTGCACGCCGCGGCGGGCGGCGGCGGCGAAGTCGGCGATGATCTTGTCCAGGTCCGCCCGCGCCGCCTCCCTGGGCACGTGGCAGTCGGCCCCGTACGGCAGCGCCGACGGGCCGATGACCTCCCAGTTGCCGTCTGGCAGCGGCTCGTCCATGCCCTCCCACATCAGCCTGGTCGAGCCCTTGCGGCCGGAGTGGCCGAGCTGCAGGCCGATCTTCGCGGTGGATCGCTGGTGGACGAAGCGGGTGATCGCGGCCCACCGGTCGCGCTGCTCATCGGTCCACAGCCCCGGGCAGCCGGGCGTGATCCGGCCCTCGGGCGACACGCAGGTCATCTCCGTCATCACAAGACCCGCGCCGCCCAGGGCCTTGGACCCCAGGTGGACGAGGTGGAACTCACCGGGCAGCCCTTCGTCGGCGCTGTACATGTCCATCGACGAGACGATGACCCGGTTCTTCAGCGCGAGCGGGCCGATCCGCGCCGGGGTGAACATCGCCGGCGCCGGCGCGGCCCCGGCATGCCGGGCGAATTCAGCCTCGATCCGCGCCGCGAAGTCCTCGTCACGTTCCCTGAGGTTCTCGAAGGTGATCCGGCGTGACCGGGTCAGCAGGTTGAACGCGAACTGAGCGGGGTCCTGCCCGGCGTACATGCCGATGTTCTCGAACCACTCGAGCGACGCCTGCGCCGCGCGCTGGGTGGACTCCACGACCGGTTTGCGCTCGGCCTGGTAGGCGTCGAGCGCCGCCTGGACCGATGGGTGCTCATGCAGGCAGGCCGCCAGCGCGAGGGCGTCCTCCATGGCGAGCTTGGTGCCCGAGCCGATGGAGAAGTGCGCGGTGTGGGCCGCGTCGCCGAGCAGGACCACGTTGCCGTCATGCCAGCGCTCGTTGCGGACGGTGCGGAAGTTGAGCCACTTGGAGTTGTTGGTGAGAACCTGATGGCCGCGCAGCTCGTCGGCGAAGATCTCCCGGATCCGGCCGACGGCGTACTCATCGCTGGCGCCGGGCGGGAAGGCCTCGTGCTCCGTCTTGCCGAACCCGGCGGCGCGCCACACCTGCTCGTGCATTTCCACGATGAACGTCGAGCCCGCGGCGGAGTACGGATAGCCGTGGATCTGCATAGTGCCCCACGGCGTCTGCTTGACGAAGAACTGGAACGCCTCGAAGACCAGGTCGGTGCCGAGCCAGATGTACTTGTTCACCCGCTGGTCGATGTCGGGGCCGAACGCGCCGGCGTAGCGTGTGCGGATCGCGGAATTGACGCCGTCGGCGGCGACCACGAGGTCGTGGGTGGCGCACAGTCCCGCGACGTCTGGCGCGGGCGTGCGGTAGCGGACGTCCACCCCCAGCTCCGCCGCGCGGTCCTGGAGGATCCGCAGCAACTCCTTGCGGCTCATCGCCGCGAACCCTTGCCCGCCGACGGTGAACCGGTGCCCGCCGCCGCGGGAGTCGGTGCGGGCGATGTCGATGTCGGTCCACCGGGCGAAGCGGCGCTCCATCCGGTCGTGCACGACGGAGTCGGCGCCCTCGATGCCGCCCAGGGTCTCGTCGGAGAACACGACCCCGAACCCGACGGTGTCACCCGGGGCGTTCCGCTCCCACACCGTCACCTCGTGCCGCGGGTCGAGCCCCTTCATCAGCGCCCCGAGGTACAGGCCGCCCGGGCCGCCCCCGGCGATCGCGATCTTCACGCCCCGGCCTCCGGCGCGATGATCTCGCGCAGCTTGAAGTGCTGGACCTTGCCGCTGGCGTTGCGCGGGAGCGATGTCGTGAAGCGGACGTCCCGCGGGTACTTGTACGGGGCCAGCTGGCCCTTGACGTAGTCCTGGATCTCGCTGGCCTTGGCGGTGTCGCCGGCGACGCCGTCGCGGAGCACGACGAACGCGCAGATGATCGAGCCTCGCTCGGGGTCCGGCTCGCCGATCACCGCGGACTCCACGACGTCCGGGTGGGTATCGATAGCCGCTTCGACCTCCGGACCGCCGATGTTGTACCCGGAGGAAAGGATCATGTTGTCGGTGCGGGCCTGGTACCAGAAGTAGCCGTCGTCGTCTTTGACGAACGTGTCCCCGGTGACGTTCCAGCCGTTGACGACGTAACTGGACTGCCGCCCGTCGTCGAGGTAGCGGCAGCCGACTGGGCCGATCACCGCCAGCCGTCCCTCGACGCCGGGAGCGGCCTCGTTGCCGTCGGCGTCGAGGATGGTAGCCCGGTAGCCGGGCACCGGCTTGCCGGTGGCCCCCGGCCTGATGTCGTCGCCGGCCGCGCTGATGAAGATGTGCAGCAGCTCGGTCGTGCCGATGCCGTCGATGACCCGTAGCCCCGCCTCGTCCCGCAGCCGCTGCCAGGTCTCGCGCGGAATGTGCTCGCCGGCGCTGACCGCGGCGCGCAGCCCGGACAGCTGGCCGGCCTTGCCGGACCGCAGGATCTGCTTGTAGGCGGTGGGCGCGGTGGCAAGGACCGTGACCTGGTGCTCGGCAACAAGGTCCGCGAGCTGCGCCGGTGCCGCCGCCTCAGTGAGAAAGGCGCACGCCCCCGCGCGGAGAGTGAACACCACCAGCATCCCGAGGCCGAACGTGAACGCGAACGGGGCGGTGCAGGCGACCAGGTCGTCGGGCCGCAGCCGCAGGGTCATCTTGCCGAAGGTGTTGTCGATCGACAGCAGGTCGCGGTGGAAGTGGGTGGTGACCTTCGGGGCACCGGTGCTGCCGGATGTGGGGCCGAACAGCGCCACGTCGTCGGCCGCGGTATCGGCGGCGGCGAAGTCGCCCGGCTTGCCGAGGATCCGGCGGGTCAGGTCGTCGTCGGCGTCGCCGCCGTAGGCGACGACCCGCAGGCCTGGGGCGGTGCTGGCGGCGGCGGCGTAGACGTCGTCGGTGTGACGGTGGTCGGCCAGCGCGATCGACGGCCTGGTCTTGGCGATGATCGGGGCGAGTTCGCGGGCCCGCAGCGCTGCCATCGTGGTGACGACGATGCCTCCGGCCTTGATGACGCCGAGCCAGGCGGCGACGGTCCACGGGTTGTTCGGCGAGCGGAGCAGCACGCGGTTGCCGGTCACCAGGCCGAGGTCTTCGGTCAGCACCCGGGCGATCTGGTCGGCCCGCACGCGAAGCTCGCCGTAGGTCCACACAGTGCCGTCCGCGGTCTGGAGCGCGGGCCGGTCCGGGCTGTAGGCCGCGGTGGGCACGTCGATGATCTCGGCGGCCGCGTTCAGCCGCTCGGGATACTTCAGCAGGTCGGTGCTGAACTCCAGGACCGGCCACTGGGCGGCCGGGGGAAGGTTGTCGCGGGCGAAGGTGTCCGCGTAGCCGGTGCGGGCCAGCGGTGTCATGGGCGCTCCAGCCAGTCCGGCAGTTCGCCGTCGTCGACCTGCGGCAGGTTGACCACGATGTTCTCCGGGGTGCGCGTGGTCATCCAGGTCAGCGGCCGGGCGCGGTCGAGATTGCACTCGATGTGCGGCAGGAACGGCGGGACGAACACCCAGTCGCCTTCCGCCATGTCGATGTAGTCGGCGAACTTCTCGCCGAAGTAGATCCGCGCGCGGCCGGACAGCACGTACCCACCGGTCTCGGCCTCGCCGTGGTGGTGCGGCACCGAGCGGTACCCCGCGTCGTTGCGCACCTGGCCGAACCAGAGCCGGGTGGCCGGGGTGTGCTGGGCGCTCACGCCCGAGACGCGGGTGACGCCTCCGGACTGGGCAGTGCTGCCGGGCTCGTGCCCCGCCCGGGTGACCACGGGAACGACCGCGCCGCCGGCGCTGGCGTACCGCGAATTGTCGCCCGCGAGCACGTATTTGCTGAGGTCAGGTTCCATGCGCGGTTCCCCTCGCTTTGCCGAGCATATTTCATTATTCTCACGATCGTTAGAGATCTGTCAATAACTGTTACGCTGAACCAGTGAACACCACCAGCCTGCTGCCCATCCCCGTCAACCCGGCCGTGCTGCCGGCCCCGAGTGGCTACTCGCACGGCACGCTGACCGGCAACACCCTCTACCTGGGCGGCCAGACGGCGCTCGACGCGGACATGCGGATCGTCCGCGGCGGGATCGTCGAGCAGTTCCGCCAGGCCTTCGGCAACCTGCTCACGGTGCTCCGCGAGGCCGGAGGCATTCCCGAGGACCTGGTAAGCATCACGATCTACCTGACCGACATCCCGGACTACCAGGCGCACGGCAAGGAGATCGGGCGCGTCTGGCGGGAGCTCGCCGGCCCCGTCTACCCGGCCATGGCGGGGATCGGAACCACTGGTCTATGGCAGCCTGAGGCGATGATCGAGATCCTCGGCGTGGCCGTGATCCCCGATTCGCGCCTAGTGCCCCCGCGGCGGGCCGTTCCGTAACGTACACGAACGCCCCACAAATGACATATTTGTCGGGTGTTCGGCCGGATCGTTAGCCTGGAAGTCATGGCTGACTGGATCTTTCAGGCCAACCCCCGGCACCACGACCTGGGTGCCTCGCTGGCCGCCTCCCGGGAGCACTGGTGGGGGACGCCTCGCTACCGGGGACCGGATGGCGGTCGGCGACCGGGTCTGGCTGCAGGTGGTGGGGCCGAAGGCCCCTGGCATCTACTATGCCGCGACGATCATGTCCGAGACATACGAGCATCCCGTGCAGCCATCGGACCCGGCGCACTTCCGGTGGCGGACCGACATCCGGTTCGACTACCGCATCCGCCCGCCGCTGCTCAGGTCTGAGCTGCTCGAAGACGTCCAGCTCGGGTCGTTCCGCCCGTTCCGCGGCTTCCAGGGCTCGAACGTGCCGGTGCCGCCAGAGGTCGCCGCGGCGCTGGCCGCGCGGGCCGCCCCCCGCCTGGAACCCCTGCCAGGCGGGAATGGATAAAACCACGGTCCGTTCGGGATAAAAATCACGCCGTCCCGCGCCGGCTCAGGCCTCGGCCAGTGTCTTGATCTGCTCAAGAGTGACGGTGATGTTGCGCTCGAACTCGCGCATCCGCACGAACACGATTTTCTGCTCCTTGTCCGGCATCTGGTCGATCGCGAGCGACAGGCCCGACCGGGCCGGTCCCAGCTGCACCCATTCGGACAGTTCAGTCCCGCCGTCCTTGGGCTCCAGCCGGAAACGCCACAGCGCGCTCGGGTTGGCGGGATCCTCCACCGCCCACCCGAACACCCGCTCCGGCTCGAACTCGACGACATGTGAGATTGTCTCCCACTCGCCCAGCGCCTCGTGCTTGCTGTGCCCGGTGAACCTGGCACCCGTGGCCGGCGCGCCGTCGAGCCACGCCACCGACTGCAGCTCCGAGCTCATGGCCGGCATGAGCTCGATGTCGGATACGAGTTCCCAGACCCGCGCGGGCGGGGCATCGATCCATACCCGCACCTCCACCGTGGGTTTGTCCGCGTAGCGCGCCCCCGTCCACTCCATGGCTGGCCAGCCTCCTCATCGTCCCGGGCTTGGAGACGTCTCCTGACGCCAAGATACCGAGTTCTATTGTGAGACTTGGCTGTTGAGAGTCACATAGAGGGAGGAATCTTCGGCATGACGCTTTCGATCGGGCTGTCGGTGAATCCCCAGGACCCGCAGTGGCTGGACCTGGCCCGCGAAGCCGAACGAGTCGGAGTGGACTCGATCTGGGTGCCCGAGTTCTGGGCCTACGACGCGTTCACGCCGCTCGCGGCCATCGCCGCCAGGACGCAGCGGGTTCGCCTCGCCACCGGTATCGCGCAGCTCGGGGCCCGGACCCCCGCGATGCTGGCGATGTCGGCCATGAGCCTGCAGAACATCTCTGATGGCCGGTTCATCCTGGGGATCGGGACCAGCGGCCCGCAGGTGATGGAGGGATGGCACGGGGTCGGGTTCTCCCGGCCGGTGCGCCGGACCCGGGAGACCATCGACATCATCCGCATAATCACCGCGGGGGAGCGTCTCACCTATTCCGGCGAGGTGTACCAGCTTCCGTTGCCTGGCGGTGCAGGGGCGGCGATCCGGTCCCGCGCCGGGGCCTGCTTCGTTCCGATCTACGTGGCGGCGCTCGGGCCGGCGAACCTCGCGCTCACCGGCGAGCTGGCCGACGGCTGGATCGGCAACTCGTTCTTCCCCGGGTCGTCGGAGGTGTTCTTCGGCCCGCTCGGGGCGGCGGCGCGGCAGGCCGGACGGTCGCTGTCGGACCTGGACCTGGTGGTCGCGGTGAGCGTGGAGTTCACCGAGGACATCGAGGCGGCGGGGCGGCGCCATGCCGCCGGGTACGCGTTCACATTCGGCGCGATGGGTTCGCGGGCAGACAACTTCTACAACAACGCTTTCGCCAGGCAGGGCTTCGGCGATGACGTGGCCGAGGTCCAGCGGCTCTGGGCCGCAGGCGACCGGGAAGCCGCCGCCGCCCGGGTGCCGATTGAGATCGGCCTGGGCACCAACCTGATCGGGCCGCCCGACGTTGTCCGCGACCGGCTGCGGGCCTACCGCGACTGTGGCGTCACCACCCTGCGGGTGAATCCGATCGGCAGCGATCTGCGGGAATGCGTCGCGGGCCTGGAGACCCTGCTCGACCTGGTGAACGACGTGAACGACGTGAACGACGTGAACGACGTCTTGTGATGCCGCTGCCAGCCGGGGTCCCCCCGTGTCCTCCATCCGCCGGAACGGGAGGTGGTGCTTGGATGGGGCGCATGACAGCTGAGCAGGAGCCGCGAGTAGTCAGCGCCAGTCGCGAGATCGCGGCCGGGCACGGGCGGATATTCGAGCTGATCGCCGACCCGGCGCAGCAGCCGCGCTGGGACGGCAACAACAACCTGGCTACCGCCCCCGCCGGGCAGCGCGTGCGCCGCGCGGGCGACGTGTTCACGATGACGCTCAAACGGGGCGGCATCCGGGAGAACTACGTAGTCGAGTTCGAAGAGGGCCGCCTGATCGCCTGGATGCCCGCCCCCGTGGGGCGGGCGCGGCCCGGGCACCTGTGGCGCTGGGAACTCGAGCCGGTCGGGGAGTCAAGCACGCGCGTCACGCACACCTACGACTGGACCCGGCTGACAGACCGGTCGCGCTTGCCGCGAGCCCGCAGGACCACCGCCGACTGGCTACTGGCATCGATGGACCGGCTCGCTGCCCTCGCCGAGCGACCGTCGACGTAAATCACCGCCCGGGCTTACGGGTGCGGATGCTTGTCTGATAGTCATTGTTAGTTGAAGACAAGCAAGTTCCCGTTGAGTTTCAGGTGGGGAGCATCCGCCCATGACGGTAAATTCCGAGGTGGCAGGCGCGCCTTTGCGGGCTGGCCGACCGCTCGGCCCGCGCTACAAGTGGATCGCGCTTTCCAACACCACGCTGGGCATGCTGATGGCCACGATCAACCAGTCCATCGTGCTGATCGCGCTGCCCGCCGTGTTCCGCGGCATCGGGCTGAACCCGCTGAGCCCGGGCAACACCAGCTACCTGCTGTGGATGTTCATGGGGTTCCTCGTTGTCTCCGCGGTGCTGGTGGTGTCCTTCGGCCGGCTGGGCGACATGTTCGGCCGGGTCCGGATGTACAACATGGGCTTCGCGATCTTCGCCGTGGCGTCGGTCTTCCTGACCGTCACCTGGATGCACGGCGCCGCCGCCGCGCTGTGGCTGATCATCTGGCGCATCGTGCAGGGCATCGGCGGCGCGTTCTTGTTCGCCAACTCGACCGCGATCCTCACCGACGCGTTCCCGGCTAACCAGCGCGGCACCGCGCTTGGCCTGAACTCGATCGCGGCGATCGCCGGGTCGTTCATCGGGCTGATCCTCGGCGGCGTGCTCGCCCCGGTGAACTGGCACCTGATCTTCCTGGTCTCGGCCCCGATCGGCGTGTTCGGCACCGTCTGGGCGTACTTCATGCTGCACGACATCGGCGTCCGCAAGCACGCGCGGATGGACTGGTGGGGCAACCTGCTGTTCGCGGTCGGCCTGATCGCCATCCTGGTCGGCATCACCTACGGCCTGCTGCCGTACGGCGGGCACCCGATGGGCTGGACCAACCCGTGGGTCCTCGTCTCGCTCTTCGGCGGCGTGGTCCTGCTGATCATCTTCGTGTGGGTGGAGACCAAGGTCGCCGAGCCACTGTTCAAGATCTCGCTGTTCAAGATCCGGCCGTTCGCGGCCGGAAACGTGGCGAACCTGGCGATGGCGATGAACCGGGGCGGCCTGCAGTTCATGCTGATCATCTGGCTGCAGGGCATCTGGCTGCCGCTGCACGGCTACGGCTACAGCCAGACCCCGCTGTGGGCGGGCATCTACCTGGTGCCGCTGACGATCGGCTTCCTGGTGTCCGCGCCGCTTTCCGGCATCCTGTCCGACAGGTTCGGCGCAAAGTCGTTCACCGTGGGCGGGCCGATGCTGGCGGCGGCGACGTTCCTGGCCCTGGCGTTCCTGCCGGTGAACTTCGCCTACTGGCAGTTCGCGGTCCTCATCGCCATCAACGGCTTCGGAACCGGCCTGTTTGTCTCGCCGAACCGCGCGGAGATGATGAACTCCGTGCCGGCCGGCGAGCGCGGTGCCGCGGGCGGCATGATCGCCACGTTCATGAACTCCGCGTCCGTTCTCTCGATCGGCATCTTCTTCTCGCTGATGGTGGCGGGCCTGTCCAGCGCGCTCCCGGCGAGCTTGTTCAGCGGACTGACCGCGCAGGGCGTCCCGGCTCACTCGGCCGCGCCGATCTCGCACCTGCCGCCGATTGGCGTGCTGTTCGCGGCGTTCCTCGGCTACAACCCGATGCAGCAACTGCTCGGCCACCTGCTGACGCACCTGTCACCGGCGCACGCCGCGTACGTGATCGGCCGGGAGTTCTTCCCGCACCTGATCACCGGCCCGTTCCACGACGGGCTCGGGGTCGCCTTCGGATTCGCGATCGCGACCTGCGTCATCGCCGCCGTGGCGTCGGCGCTGACCGGCCGCATCCCGTCGCCGCGCGCCGCGCACGAGTCAGTAGGCTCCGAACTAGCCGCCGTAGCCGCCGAAAGCAGCGGAATCGAACCAAGCGAACTAGTCGCCCCTAACATGGTGACCGACTCCCGGGACCAGCACCACGCTGACTAACCCGCGACCCGAAGGGTCGCATCCCCCGCGAGCCAAAGGGCGCGCCGGTGCCTGGACTGAGGAGCGATGAGCGAGGAACGAGCGAGGGAGCGACGAGGGAAGGCACCGGGTTAAGCGCCCGGAGGCGAGCGGGGAAGACAGGGAAAGCGAGTATCCTGCAGGTGAGGAGCAGGTAAACAAATCGTTCACCTCTCCACTCAGTGGGGTTCCCGGGGATGATTAGCCCTGGTAATTGTCTAGCGCGATACCCGAGGAGACGTTGCGCGTGAGCGAAAGTCACCCGGCCGCAGTCATCATCCTCGCTGCGGGCGAAGGCAAGCGCATGAAGTCCCGTACCCCCAAGGTTCTCCACCAGCTATGCGGCCGTAGCCTGCTCGGGCACACGCTGGCAGTGGCCGGCGAGCTGACACCGCAACGACTCGTGGTCGTCGTCGGCCACGGGCGAGATCAGGTGGCCGCGGAGGTGGCCAGCCACGCGCCGGAGGCGCGGGTAGTCGTCCAGGACCAGCAACTCGGCACTGGCCATGCCGTGCGGATGGTCACCGAGGCGCTCGGGGTCATCCCCGGAATCGTGGTCGTGACATACGGCGACATGCCGCTGCTGCGCGGCCAGACGCTGCGCGCGCTGATGGCCAGCCACCGCGTCGTCGGCAACGCCGTCACCGTGCTCACCGCCCAGGGCGACCCCGCCGGCTACGGCCGGGTCGTGCGGGACGCCGACGGCACGTTCCTGCGCATCGTCGAAGAACGGGACGCCACCCCGGCCGAGCTTGCCATCAACGAGTACAACTCTGGCTGCTATGCCTTCGACGGCCTGCTGCTGGCGGACGCGATCAAGCGCGTGACGACCGACAACAAGCAGAACCAGGAATACCTCACGGACGTCGTGGAGATCGTGCGCCGCGACGGGCACCGGATAGGGACCGTGCTCGCCGCTGACGCGGCGGAGATTCAGGGCATCAACGACCGTCTTCAGCTGGCCGCGGCGCGCCGCGCTCTCAACGACCGGATACTCGAGCACTGGATGCGCGCTGGCGTCACGATCACAGATCCCGCCAGCACGTGGATCGACGTCACGGTCACGATCGGGCAGGACGCGGAGATCGGCCCGCAGACCCAGCTTGAAGGCCGGACCGCGATCGCCGAGGGTGCCAAGATAGGTC
>Ga0306918_10001776_pt1 | contig 10820 bp, 9 predicted proteins | sample tim00Cox0000000H_FD_203315 | JGI IMG/M metagenome (GOLD analysis project Ga0306918, IMG submission 203315) | Lab enrichment of tropical soil microbial communities from Luquillo Experimental Forest, Puerto Rico - timezero.00C.oxic.00.000.00H (v2)... | ecosystem: Environmental > Terrestrial > Soil... | reverse complement strand
CGAGCGCGAAGCCGAGATCGAAATTTTCCGCCCCCGCGAATATTGGCTGGTGGAAGCCACCATGCTCACCCCCACGGGCGCCCCCTACCCGGCTCGGCTAACCCATTACCAGGGCAAGAAACTCGACCAGTTCGACCTCAATGACGCGGCCAAAGCCGAAGCCGCGCGCGCCGCCGTGCTGGCCGGACATTTCAAGGTCGCCGGCGTCGAGAAAAAGCGCACCAAGCGCAACCCGCCCGCGCCTTTCATCACCTCCACGCTACAGCAGGAAGCCAGCCGCAAGCTCGGCCTCTCCTCGCAGGTGACGATGCGCCTCGCCCAGCAGCTGTACGAGGGCGTGGACATCAATGGCGATACGGTGGGCCTGATCACCTATATGCGTACCGACGGCGTGCAGCTCGCCAAGGAGGCCGTGGAGTCCATGCGCGGCCGCATCCGCAGCGAATTCGGCGGCGATTACCTCCCCGCCGCTCCGCGCGAGTACCAGAGCAAGGCCAAGAACGCGCAGGAAGCGCACGAGGCCATCCGCCCGACCGACATCAACCTCACCCCCGCCAAAGTCGCGTCGATGCTCTCGTCCGACCAGGCGCGGCTGTATGAGCTGATCTATAAGCGCGCCCTCGCCTGCCAGATGGCCGCCGCCGAGTTGGACCAGACAGCCGTGAACCTGACCGACGGCAAGGGCCAAACATTGCGCGCCACTGGCTCCGTGCTCGCCTTCGATGGCTTCCTGCGCCTGTATCATGAGGACCAGGACGATCCGTCCGACGATGAGGATGCGCGCATTCTGCCGCCCATCGCGGACGGAGACCCAGCGAAAACTGGTAAAGTGGAGGCCACCCAGCATTTCACCCAGCCGCCGCCGCGCTATTCCGAGGCCTCGCTGGTGAAGAAGATGGAGGAGCTCGGCATCGGCCGCCCCTCCACTTACGCCTCCATTCTTTCTGTCCTGCGTGACCGCAATTATGTGCGCATGGAGAATAAGCGGTTCGTCCCTGAGGATCGCGGCCGCCTCGTCACCGCCTTCCTCACCAGCTTCTTCGCGCATTATGTCGATACCGGGTTCACCGCCGGGCTGGAGGACCAGCTCGACGAGATCGCCGAAGGCAAGCTCGACTGGCGCAACGTGCTGCGCAATTTCTGGAATGATTTTTCCGCTGCTGTCGAGCAGACCAAAGGTTTGAAAATCTCCGACGTCATCGACGCGCTCGACGCCGATCTCGGTCCGCATTTCTTCCCCGTTCGCGCCGATGGTTCCGACCCGCGCCTCTGCACCGCCTGCGGCACAGGGCGGTTGGGGCTGAAGCTTGGCCGCTTCGGCAGCTTCATCGGTTGCTCGAATTATCCAACCTGCCAGTACACACGCAAACTCGCGGTGGATGGCGGCAGCGAGCAGGAAGACAGCCTCAAGGACGGCATGCGCGTGCTCGGCCAGCATCCAGACACGGGCGAGGACATCACGCTCCGGCGCGGCCCCTACGGGCTTTATGTGCAGCAAGGCGAGCCTGACCCCAACGACAAGAAAGCGAAACCAAAACGCGCCTCACTGCCGCGTGGGATGGATGGCGAGACGCTGCCCCTGGAGGATGCGCTCGGGCTGCTCGCCTTACCTCGTTTGGTCGGGCTGCATCCGGAGACGGGGCAAAAGATCGAGGCCAATATTGGAAGATTCGGACCCTACGTGAAAATGGGTGCGCTCTTCGCTTCCATGGACCGCGACGATTCCGTTCTGCATCTCGGCCTCAACCGCGCCATGGAGCTGATCGCCAAGAAACAGGATTCGGTGAAGTCGATTGGCGTTCACCCCAAGGACGGCGCGGAAGTGCTGGTGCGCAAGGGCCGCTTCGGCCCGTATGCGCAATGGGGCAATGTGGTGGCGAATCTCCCGCGCGGGCGCGAAATGACCGAGGTGACGCTGGACGAGGCCGTTGCGCTGCTGGCCGAGAAGGGCAAAACCCTGGCGCCGAAAGGCAAGAAGGGCGCCACTGCGAAGAAGAATGGTGCCAAGGCCAAGGCCGCACCGGCGAAAAAGGCGGAGCCCAAGGCCAAACCCGCGCCAAAAGTAAAAACCGCGGCGAAGAGCGCGGCAAAATCAAAGGCGAAAACAGCAGCCAAGCCCAAGGCTAAAACCACTGCCAAGACGAAGGCCACAGCCAAAGTCTGAGCAAATAATTTTTCTGAAGAAACCAGACCCTTCTCCCGGAACGAAAATAATCCGGGAGAGGGATGTTCGTCTTGCGCGCTTCGTTACGATATGACCCTTTCCTGACGCAAAGATTAACGTCAGGATATAAATAATGAAAATCCCCCCATTCCTCCTGTGCCTTTTCCCTCTCGCCGGGCTTACGAGCTGTGCCTCGATCGTCAATGGCACCACCGAGCCGGTGACGGTGTCCACCACCAATGATGTCGGCGCGCCGCTGGACTCCGCGCAATGCGATCTCAGCAACAAAAGGGGGGACTGGAGCGTGACGACGCCGCAAACGGTGATCGTGCATCGTTCCTTCTCGGCGTTGCAGGTGAAATGCACCAAGAGCGGCTATGAAGAGGCCGATCAGAAGGTCAAATCCACCACCAGCGAGGCTTTCGCGGGCAATATTCTCGCCGGCGGCCTCGTTGGCGAGGCTGTCGATGCAGAAAATGGCGCGGCGTTCGAATATCCGGAAACCATCACTGTCTCGATGAACCCTACTCCGGCCGCAGCGCAGACCCCGGCACCGCCGGTCGCCGCACCCGCCCCGGTGGCGGCGAACTGACAGCTTTTGCCGCGCCCGGCTTGTGCCGTAAAAGAAATGGCACGGGCCGGGCGCATCCGGTCCACAGGGAGAACGACAATATGCAGGATACACACATACTGGTCCTGACCGCCGGCATACTCGGGGTCATCTTCTTCGCCCTCACCGTCTGGGTGGCGACCTACCGCAACAAAACCAAGCTGATGCTTGGCGATGGCACCGGCACCGGTTTGCCCGATGCCCAGGGTCTGCAGGTCGCGGTGCGCGCGCACGCGAATTTCGCCGAATTCGTGCCGCTCACCCTCATCATCCTCGCCTGCCTGGTGCATGAGGATGTCAACCAGATCTTCTTCCTGATCCTGTGCGCCACGCTGGTGCTGGGGCGCATCCTGCATCCCATCGGCATCCGCATCCTCACGCCCAACGTGCCGCGCGCCGTGGGGGCCATGCTCACCTGGGCCGTGCTGCTCATCGCCAGCGTCGCCACCATCGTGCTCGCATTATGAACTGAAGATAAGTATTCATATAAATTTTATTCATGGCGCGGGCGAACGGAATATGCTTTTACCCGCCCATGAAGTTTGCCAAATGACCGCTGCCCCTCTGCGCTTTCGTGACGAACGGCTGATGCTCGACCCGGCTGGTGCCGCCTTCTGGCCCGCCAAACGTGTGCTCATCGCCGCCGACCCGCCTTTCGCCGCCCCCGCGCCCAGTTTCGGCGCCCCTCCCACCGATAGCCGCGGCGCGCTGGAGCGGCTCAACCGCCTCATCCGCCTGTACCGGCCAGCCAAAGTCATCATGCTGGGCCATGGCGGCGCGACGAAACTGCAAAAGGACGAGCTGGCACGCCTGACTGCCATGGCGCGCGAGGCGAATTTCCTCTGGGTCGGACCGGTGGCGGCGGATCTGCCGGGCAGCTTCGTCGCGGTGCATCGTGAAGGGCCCTTCACCTTCCGGCATGAGCCCTCGCCGAAGCTGGCGCCGCGTGAAATCGAAATCTGCGGCGCGCTCAGGCCCTGGGCCAGCATCGACGCCCGCCCCCGGCGCATTGCCCGCCCCTGTTTCGTGGCGGATTCCAGCCGGCTGATTCTGCCAGCCTTCGGGTCCAATGGCGGCGGGCAGGATGTGCGCGAGCCGGCGGTCACTCGCCTCTTCCCACGCGGGCTGCGCGTGTTCCTGCTCGGCCAGGAGCAGCTCTACTCTTTCGCGCTCGAGCAATTGGGACGGATGGCCGAAGTGGCTTAGGCCGCCCGCAGGGAGCGGCGCAACACCTCGTTTGGTCAGGAATGACCTGCGCTGGCGCTGCTCTACATCCTCGATGAGCGGGCGCGCCAGCCCCACGGCCTACGGAAATGTGAAGAACCCATAACCGGTTGTAACTTGCAACCAGGCGCTGCGCACCCCATTTCTGATCTGTAATGTGTATGGACTCTCTGCTTTCCCGCCTGGGTTGCGTATGATCCCGCCCGGCGTTCCACTCCGCGTCACTGGCGATGTGCACGGCGACGCAAAGGCATTCGCGGCCGCCGCGGAGACAGACCGTTTCATTATCCAGCTGGGCGACCTGGTGGATGACGGGCCTGACACGCCGGGTGCGTTGGCGGTCATGTTCCGGCTGTTGGCGGAAAAACGCGGGCTCTTCATCCTCGGCAATCATGACTACAAGCTGGCGCGTGCACTGCGTGGCGAGCGTGTGCGCAGCGCCACCACATCGCGAACCATGGATGAGCTGCCGGCAAATTTGCGCGAACCCACGCTGGGAATGATCGCCGCTGCCCCGGCCTGGGCCAGCAGCGAAGGACGGCTTTTCGTGCATGGCGGCTTCCACCCCGCTATGCTGGAGAGGCCAGGCGAACCCATGCCTGCCAGCGGCCGCCCCGGTCCGCTCCTGGCCCGCGCCCTCTACGGCCAGACAACCGGACGCGTAACCGGCGCCGGCAAACCGGAACGGCTGCTGCGCTGGGTCGACGAAATTCCGGCCAACTTCACCGTCTATTGCGGCCACGACCAGCGTAGCCTCAATGGCCGCCCTTATATCCGCCACGGCCGCCAAGGTGGAACCGCCATCTTCCTCGATACCGGCGCGGGCAAAGGCGGTCACCTGTCCTGGATCGATCTGGACCCGCTATAGTCTGGGGATAAGCCCCCGGCCTTTAGTCGATCAGCTCGGCCAGGAACGGGTTGAGTTCGCGTTCGCGGCCGATGGTGGAGCTGGGGCCGTGGCCGCAGGTGAAGGCGAAATCGTCGGGCAGGGTGAGTAGCTTGTCGCGGATGGAGGCCATGAGCTGTTCGTAATTGCCGTAATTGCCAAAATCCGTGCGGCCGATGGAATCGCGGAACAGGACGTCGCCCATGATCCCGAATTTCTGCTCCATGGCGAGATAGACGACATGGCCGGGCGTGTGGCCTGGGCAATGGCGCACGGTAAAGGTTGCCCCCGCCATGTTCACCGTTTCGCCATCGGTGAGATAGCGCGAGGGCGTGCAGTTGCGCGCCTTCATGCGGTACATCTCGCCCTGCTCCTCCATGGTTTCGAGCAGAAACCGCTCGGCGGCGTGCGGGCCGATGACCGGGGCGCCAGTGAGCTCGTGGAGTTCCGTGGCGCCGCCGGCATGGTCCATATGGCCGTGGGTGAGGTAGATGGCGGTGAGTTTTGCCCCGGTCTTTTCCAGCGCGGCGGTAAGGCGCGGGATATTGCCGCCCGGATCGACGATGGCCGCTTCCAGCGTTTCGTCGTCCCACAGCAGGGTACAATTCTGCTGGAAGCCGGTGACCGGGATGATGCCAACTTGTAATGCCATGCTCAGCTCCGCAAATCTGGCGGCGTGGCCTCAGTTTTCAGCAAATCCACTGCCTCTTCAAGCGAAAGAATTTCCTGCGCGGCCCCGCCGAGCCGGCGCAGCGCCACCTTGCGCTCCTCCGCCTCCTTGCGCCCGACAACGAGGATATTGGGCACATAACGCAGCGAGTGATCGCGGATTTTCGCCTGGATTTTCTGGTTGGACACATCCAGCTCCACCGCCAGCCCGGCCGCCTGCAAGGAAGCCGTCACTTCCTCGGCATAGGCGTCTGCATCAGAAACGATGGTAGCCACCACCACCTGCGTCGGCGCCAGCCAGAGCGGGAAGCGCCCGGCATATTGCTCGATGAGGATGCCAAGGAAACGCTCGAACGAACCGATGATGGCACGATGCAGCATCACCGGCCGGGCGCGGCCGGATTCAGCAGTGACATACTCGGCATCCAGCCGCTCGGGCATCACGAAATCCACCTGCAGCGTGCCGCATTGCCAGTCGCGGCCGATGGCATCGCGCAGCACGAATTCCAGCTTCGGTCCGTAGAACGCCCCCTCGCCCTTGTTCAGCGTATATTCCACACCGGCAATAAGGCAGGCTTCCTTCAACGCGCCCTCGGCCTTGTCCCAGATCTCATCAGAGCCCGCCCGCTCATCCGGGCGGTCGGAGAATTTCACGGCAAAACTCTCGAAGCCGAAATCCTTGTAGACGGATTCAAGCAATTCAACGAAGCACACGGTTTCGCCCGCGATCTGATCATCGGTGCAGAAGATATGTGCGTCATCCTGGGTGAAAGCGCGCACGCGCATGATGCCATGCAGCGCGCCTGAGGGCTCGTAGCGATGGCAGGAGCCGAATTCGGCCATGCGCAACGGCAGCTGGCGGTAGGAGCGCAGGCCCTGTTTGAAAATCTGCACATGGCAAGGGCAATTCATCGGCTTCAGCGCAAGCGTGGATTCCTCCTCCACCACTTCGGCAATGAACATATTCTTGCGGTATTTGTCCCAGTGTCCCGATTTTTCCCACAGCTTGCGGTCGACAAGCTGCGGGGTGCGCACTTCCTCATAGCCATTCTTCTCCAGCCTGCGGCGAATATAGGCCTCCACCGTGCGGTACAGCTTCCAGCCTTTCGGGTGCCAGAAAATGCTGCCCACCGCCTCTTCCTGGATATGGAACAGCCCCAGCTCGCGGCCGATCTTGCGGTGGTCGCGGCGCTCAGCCTCTTCCAGCTGGTGCAGATAGGTGTCCAGCTCCTTCTGGTCGCGCCAGGCGGTGCCGTAGATACGGCTCAACATCGGGTTCTTAGCATTGCCGCGCCAATAGGCCCCGGCCGTCTTCTGCAGCTTGAAAGCTGTGCCGATGGCACCGGTGCCAGGCAGATGCGGACCACGGCACAGATCGAGCCAGTCGCCCTGGCGATAGACGCTGATCGGTGCGTCCTCGGGCAGATCGCGGATCAGTTCCGCCTTGAAGCGCTCGCCGAGATTTTCAAAATATTCAACGGCCTTCTCGCGGTCCCACACTTCGCGTGTGAATGTGGAATTGGCGGCAATGATCTCGCGCATCTTCGCCTCGATGGCCGGGAGGTCATCGGGCGTGAAAGGCTCGTTGCGGTAGAAATCGTAGTAAAACCCGTTCTCAATGGCCGGGCCGATTGTCACCTGTGTTCCTGGGTACAAGGATTGCACGGCCTCCGCCATCACATGGGCGGCGTCGTGGCGGATCAGCTCCAGCGCCTCTGTATCCTTGCGGGTGATGAAGCGAACAGAGGAATCCTCGGTAATTTCGCGCGAGAGATCCAGCTCCTGGCCGTTGACGACCATGACCAAGGCGGCGCGGGCCAGACCCGGACCGATGGATTGCGCGATGGTCGTGCCCGTCACCGCGCCATCGAAGGAGCGAACGGAACCATCGGGCAAGGTAATGGCGGGCATAGGTCTCTCTCTGGCTGAAAAATTTGAAGGCGTTATGGCAGGGCCGCGCACACTTGCGCAACCGGCAGCTCTTGCAGGCTTCCGCTCCGTAAAATGCAGGGCCAGCCGCCGTCCGGGTAGCGGGGTGCGGTCAGGTCCGGGTCGGAGGCGGCGGAAAAGAGCGAAATGCAGGGAATACCAAGCGCCGCGGCAAGATGCATGGGGCCGGTATCATTGCCGATGGCCAGGGACGCGCCACGGAACACGCTGGCAAGCTGGAGGAAATCAGTCTTGCCCGTGAGGTCGATACCGCCGATGGCCTGCGCCAAGGGCCGCTCACTTGCCGTGCCGACAATGACCACCTTCATGTCCAGCCCTTCGGCCACCTGGCGAAACCGCTCCGCCGGAAAACGCTTTTCCGGCCGGTGCGGGGCGGCACCGGGCACCAGCACAGCATAGCGCGCGGGCAGCTCTGGCACGGGACCAGCGAGCCAGGACAGGTCCGGCTGCGGCAACGCCTGGATGCCGGCGAGGCGAAGCTGCTGCGCTAGCCGCTCGCGCGTATGCAGGGCGGTACGGTTGGGCGCGTCGGGGAAAGCGCAACCTTTGGCGATACCAGACCAGGGCGGGCGCCCGGCCAGGGCAAAATATTTCGAGCTACGGCCGGAGGTCTGCAGGTCATACACCATATCAAACCCGGCGAGCTGGCGGCGCAGCCGCACCAGGGCGGAAAAATCCCACCAGCTTGGCTTCTCATCCACCTCGACGCGGTCGCACCAGGGCGAGGCCTCCAGCAAAGGCGCGTAAAGTTTAGTGGTGAGGATGGTGATGTTGTCATACGGGTGATGCGCGCGGATGGCGGCCATGGCCGGGAAGGACAGGACCATATCGCCGAAGGCGCCGTGACGGATGACGAGTACCCGGCTCACCCCAGCAATTCCCCGTAAATCGCCAGCATCTTATTCTGCATCACCTTCAAGGAAAAATTCTCCTCGATATGCGCCCTGGCCCCGGCGCCGAATGCGATGCGGGACGCCACGTCCTGGTCCAGCACATCATCGAGTATACCCGCCAGCGCCGCCGCATTGCCAGACGGGAAAAGCAGGCCCGTGCTGCCGCCAATGATGGTTTCGCGCGCGCCGCCATGGTCGGCGGCCACCACGATGCGGCCCATGGATTGCGCCTCGATGATGGTGCGGCCGAAAGCTTCCGGGCTGGTCGAGCAATTCACCACGATATCGGCCAGCATCAAGGCAGCCGGCATGTCATCCGTGTGGCCGACAATGCGCAAGCGGTTGGCCACGCCGAGATGCTCCGCCAGGGAGACGAGACTGCCCGTATAAGCCGCCCTGCCCTGGTCGCTGCCCACGAGAATCCCGAGCGCGTCCTTATGGCGCATCTTCGCCAGTGCCTGGATGAAGAGTTTCTGCCCCTTCCACCCCGTCAGCCGGCCGGGCAGCATGATGGCGGGATGGCCGGCATCGGCCCGCCAGGCGCGCGCCAGGCGCACTGAGCGGTCGCCACGCACAGTGTCGGGATCAAAAATCCGCGTATCGACGCCACCATGCACGACGCGGATTTTTTCGTCCCGCGTGCCGTAGCGGGTCCTGATGAGGTCGGCGATGTACTCGCTCACCGCCACCACGCGGTCGCCGCTGACCATGATCTGGTTGTAACGCCGCTTGAAGGCGGAGTTTTCACTATAGCTGCCATGGTAGGTGGTGACGAAGGGCACGCGCAGCTTCTTCGCGGCATGATAGCCGCTCCAGGCCGGGGCGCGGGAATGGGCGTGGATGAGGTCGACATGCTCATCCAGCGACAAATCGACGACGCGGTTGATGTTGCGCCAGATTTTGAAAGGGCTTTTGGTGGCGAGTGGCAAGGGCACCAGCTCCGCCCCTGCGCGGGCGGCAGCGCCGGCGAGATGGCCGGGCTCGGCAGCGATGATGGCGCGATGGCCGGACTGCGTCACCGCCTCGGCAATCTCCACCACCACCCGCTCAGCGCCGCCATGGTCGAGACGGGGCAGGAGCTGGAGAATCGTTTTAGGGCGGGTGATCATGGCGGCGGGCGGTAACATGGATCGGGCTTGAAGGGGAGATTGCCATGCCACGCATTTTTCGGGAGCCGGGCGTGCCTCTGGCTTATGAGTTCCTGTCCGGCGCTGGCCCGGTGGTGGTTTTCTGCTCCGGCTATGCCTCGGACATGGGGGGCACCAAGGCGCTGGCGCTGGAGGAAAGCTGCCGGACACGCGGCCAGGCCATGCTGCGCTTCGATTATGCCGGGCACGGCCAGTCGGGCGGCGATTTCCTGGACGGCACCGTCGGCGCCTGGACCGAGGATTCGGCACATATCATCGCCGAAGTGACGGGCAGTGAACCGCTCATCCTGGTCGGCTCCTCCATGGGCGGTTGGATTTCGCTGCTACTGGGGCGTCGCTTTAGCGCGCGACTCAAGGGGATGATCCTGATCGCTCCCGCAGCGGATTTCACCGAGCTGCTGGTGCGCCCCAGCCTGACCCCGCCGCTGCTGGCCAAACTGCAGCGCGACGGCGTGCTGTACCAGCCGAGCGAATATGGCGCGCCGCTGCCCTGGACGCTGAAATTCCTCGAAGAAGGCGCCAACCACCTACTCCTGGGCGGCAAAATCCCCATCACCTGCCCCGTGCGCTTCCTGCACGGCATGAAGGACAGCGCCGTGCCCTGGGACCTCTCGCTCCGCATCGCAGCCGCGCTGGAGAGCGAGGCGGTACGCATTACCTTCGTGAAGGATGGCGACCATCGCCTGTCGCGGCCCGAGGACCTCGCTTTGCTCGACTCAAACCTGCGCGGCCTCCTCGTCCAGGATGGCGCGTAGACCCTCCCGGTAGGTCGGATAGCGCCATTCTATCCCCAGGGCGCGCTTGGTGCGCTCCGCCGAAACCTTCCGGTTATCCGCCCAGAAGGAGCGGGCCATGGGCGACATCGCCTCTATCGCCTCTTCAAACGGCACAGGCGGCGGCGGCGAGATCCCGAGCAGCCGGGCCGCCTCGCAGACCACGTCGGTGCTCGCGGCGGGCTCATCATCGGCAAAATTGAAGATGCCAACGGCCTCGGCCTGCATGGCGGCGAGCACACCCTGGGCGATGTCGTCGCGATGGATACGCCCGAACATATGGCCGGGCTTGAGCACATGCCGCCCCTGCCCCGCCCGTAAATCATCGAACAAAGAGCGCCCCGGCCCATAAATCCCGGCAAGGCGGAAAATGGCGACAGCGAAACTCTGCTCCTCCCCCTCATCCTCGGCGGCAAGCACATTGCCATCATCGGAACGCGTCAGACGCTGCCAGGCCCATTCCGCGGCCACGCGGCGGCGGGTGCGCTCTACATTGGGGTTGG
>Ga0306918_10001767_pt1 | contig 10837 bp, 9 predicted proteins | sample tim00Cox0000000H_FD_203315 | JGI IMG/M metagenome (GOLD analysis project Ga0306918, IMG submission 203315) | Lab enrichment of tropical soil microbial communities from Luquillo Experimental Forest, Puerto Rico - timezero.00C.oxic.00.000.00H (v2)... | ecosystem: Environmental > Terrestrial > Soil... | reverse complement strand
CTATTTGCGGAGACAAAGGTGCTCGTACACACAACCGCGCCACTTCGGGCACTTCGCTAGCCAGGAAATCGCCACAAGCGCGCCCCTTACTGAACGCTCAGAGCTAGCGACTGACAATCGTTTGGTTGGAAGTTCGAGTCCTCCCAGCCCCACCACGCATTCGCGATCGAACGGAGATTTCCCGAACTGCCCGTGAATGACCGCGACGTGGCGGGATTGTGCGAAAGCGGTCGGTCTCAGCAATCGATTATCGGAGCCAGTGGGCGGTTTTGCCCTCATTTGTCTCTGCTGGCGAAAAGCCGTTAAGTTACAGCTGGGCGGGGCGGCTTCGCCGTTGAGACTGGTAACAACCAGCTCAGCGATGGAGCCCAAGTCCTGACCATCTCCGTTACCTCGTCACCGTGCTGCCAAGCGAACGTGCCGCCGACGATTCTAACTGTCCTCGCTGGTTTTATGAAATGGATGATAGCGCCTCCGAAATCGACCTGACACACTCAACATCGTAGCAACGATATTGATTTCGAATCGGATAGCCTGTGGCCATGCGCGCCGACGTGTTCTCGTAACACCGCAAGCTTCTCCGCAAAGGAATGTCGTGGACGTGGCGGTGGTGAGATCGCTCTTGGCCCTGCGATGCTCGACAGAGCAAAACGCGCTTTACACATTGAATCCACCAGCGTCATCCAACGCCATCATGCGGAGGGCGTGCCCCTACCGCCACGGGCCCGGCAAGGATGCTCGTGAGAGAGCTTGACAACGACATCCGGAATTGGAGAACAGCCAAGAACCGTTGCCGAACTTCAGGGCCACGTCTGATTGCAGTCGAACTCGCGCGGGTTAGGTTACTTTGAATTTGCCGGCTCGACCTCGCCTGTACCGCCGCAAACATCGCATCGGCGTCGGCCGGTTCCCTCGCATTCTTTACAATTTCCAATCTTGATACCTGCGATGGATGTTTTGCCAGTGCCAGAACATGCTGGGCAGGAAGTAGTTCTTTGGCCGTGGCATTTCGGACATAATAACTTTCGGGGCACCGTTCTCCTCCCACGCTTCCAGCACAATACAAAATTTCCCCTCAGCCGCTTGGATCACTTTGGTGGGCCAGCGGCTACTGACTGTTTGCGCCTTCGGAAGGACGTCCCGCGAGACGATTCCGAGAAGGAAGAATGAGTCGCCAGCCGCCTTTGATCTACGTCAATGCCGCCGAACCGCCATGGAGCAGGATATGGACGGCGAGCACATGAGACGGAGTCCTTCCTGCCCAAGCTGCGGCCGGGGTCGTGCACTTTGTGCGAGCCGTGCCAGCAATCGGCGCTCTTCCCGAGTTACGGACTTACAGCTGCAAACCATGTAGCGTAACAACGACGGAGGCCGGCCTCATCGGTCTGTAATTACGCTTGTGTCGCTTGATGCCAAATCGTGTCTAGATTTATGTTGCATAGTAGGACGAAGGAAAGAAATCATGACAGTGCTGCAACACGAGAATAGGGTGCGTGTCGACTACGGCGCATCGGCCGAGCTATTCATACCAAAACGCAAGCGTCGCGAGCGCCAGCCGCTCGATTATCGTCGCTTCGCCACTGCCGCGGATGCTATCCGCTTCGCTGTCGAGGATTTTCCCGCCATCTGCACGCTCGGCGCGTGGATGCAGGTTGGAGATGAACGCTTCGACAGTGACGACATCCATCAGCTGTACGAAAGCGGCGATTATCCGCTGCACCGTCGCACGCGGCAGTTGCCGAAGAGCGGCGCACGTTAGCGAAGATCACCGAGAACAAGCCGGGGGTAACACTGGCGACCGGCAGGAGTTGGATACGCGTCACTAAAATGATCAAGCTCTCATGTCGCTTTTTTTAGAGTCGACCCAGTAATCGCAGGAGCCCGTCGAGAATCGTCAGGGGGTGAGGTGGGCAACCCGGCACGTAGAGATCGACGGGAAGGAGGCCCTCGACTCCGTTCGATACCTCTTGGTAATCGCGAAAGAGACCGCCGGAAATCGCACATGCGCCGGCGGCAATGACGAGCTTGGGCTCGGCTATGGCCTCATAGGTGATGAGCAGGGCCTCCTTCATGTTCGCGGTCACCGGCCCGGTCACCAGAACGCCGTCGGCGTGGCGTGGCGAAGCCACGAAATCGATCCCGAAGCGGCTCGCATCGAAGACCACATTGCCGAGCGCATTTGCTTCGACCTCGCATCCGTTGCAGCCCCCCGCGCTGACCTGACGCAGTCGCAAGGACCGGCCCACCAATCGCCGCAACTCGCGGCCGAGCGCATCGATCTGCAACGGACGGTCGCCGGTCGCCACCAACCCTTCGCGCTTGGAGGCGGCGACCCGCCAGTCGCGGCTCAAGGTGATCGCGCCCTCGGCGCATGCCGCGACACAATCGCCGCAGAAGATGCACCGCCCGAGATCGAGCTCTGGCCCTGCCTCGCTCACGCGCAAGGCATCGGTCGGACACACCTCGACGCACGCGGCGCAGCCGTCGACGCATTTCGCGGGATCGAGCACCGGGCGGCCGCGAAAGAGCGCCGGCAGACCCGGATCCGGCACGGGATAGGGCGCCGTGCGGTAGCCCTGGCGGGCGCGGGCTAGCAGGGTCTTGAACATGACGGGCGTGGTTTCCTAGAGGTCATGGCCGCAATAGGACAAATTGAAGCTCTTGTTGCACAGTGGGAAATTCATGATCGCCTGGCCCCGCATCGCGGTCGCGAGCGCAAACCAATTCCGAAATGACGGATCGACGATCTTGTACTGGGCAAACCGCCCCGCCGGATCGGTGAGCGCAAGGTGGAGGATTTCGCCCCGCCAACCCTCAACGATCGAGGCAATGACGGCATTGGGGGCGAGCCCACCCAGGGCGGACCGTGCAGGACCGTCGGTAGGCTCGTCGAGCGCCTGCCCGATGAAGGCGATGGAATTTTCGATTTCGCGCCAGCGCTGCTGCGCGCGCGCGAAAACGTCGCCGGCATCGCCGACCACGATGGCAGGAAGCCGCTCCGAATAGAGCGGCGCCGGAAAGTCACGGCGCGCATCGCGATCGATGCCGCTCGCCCGTGCGGCAGGGCCGACCACACCTAGATCCGCCGCCGCTTGCCGCGTCAGAATACCAATGTGCTCGAAGCGCCCCCTGACGGAAGACGATTTCCACAGCAGGCCGACGGCGTTGCGCATGTCGCGCTCGGCATCCTGCATCCGTCGCTTGAATTCGCGAAGAGTTTCCGCGGAGGGATCGAGGGCGATGCCGCCGGGCCGGACCCAGCCCCGCCCAAGCCGACTGCCGCAGAACATCGCCGTCATATTCAGCGCGTCACCGCGCAACCGGCCGCAATAGGCTGCCGCCGGCAGGAAACCGGCGTCGCCGGCAAGAGCGCCAAGATCGCCGATATGATTGGCGATCCGCTCCAACTCGAGGGCGAGCGCGCGCCGGCTGCGCGCGCGCGGCGAACATGCGGCGCCGGAGAGGCCTTCGAGAATCTGGCAATAGGCTGTCGTGTGGCCGACCGTGGTGTCTCCGGCAATGGTTTCGGCGAGGTGTAGGGTCCCCCGGTGCGGCCCACCCTGCAGCGCTCGCTCGATCCCGCGGTGTTGGTATCCGAGCGAGATCTCGAGATGGATGACCCGTTCTCCGTGGCAATTGAAGCGAAAATGCCCGGGCTCGATGATGCCGGCGTGGACAGGGCCGACCGCGACTTCATGGATTTCCGCGCCGGCCACCCTGAAGAAATCGGCCTTGCCGATGGTGGGGCCGGTGGGCGGGAAGCGAACCGGCTTCAGCCAGGGGTGGCCCTGCGGATCGACCCCCCACTGCTCATGAATCTCGCGCTCGAAATGGTGCGCCGCGGGGAAGTCCATCGTAAGGGCTGGATAGGCCCCGCTCACGATGGTTGAGGAAAGAGCGATCTCGCCCTGCACATCGTCGGCAATGGCCGCGAGAAGCCGCGTCTCGCCGTTCTTCTGCGACAGGCCGGTGAGCAGCAACAGGCGGCCGCCCGCAGCGATGGCCTGCAACACATCGTGGCGGAAAACCTCGATTTCGACGAACGGAACCGCGTCGGCGGGTATCGGAACCGCATTATGGGTGCGCGCGAAATCCATCACGGCCGAACCGCCAGCACCGCCGCCGCGCTGGACAGGGCGTGATAAAACGGCAGCGGCATCCACACCCCCAGCACGATCAGAAGCCCCGCCGCTGCCACGACGATTGGAACGGCGAGCTTGCCATCGCGGCCGCCGCGGTCGTGCCGGGATGCGGTCCCGAACACCATGTTGATCATGTGCCGCAGCGCCGACACGAAAACGACGGCGCTGGCGGCCAGAAAAAGGAACAGCGTCAACCAGGCGCCGGCGCCGATCGCGGCGCGCAACAGCTGATATTCGCTCATGAAGATCGAGAACGGCGCGACGCCAATCAGCGCCAGAAGGCTGATCAGTAGCGACACGCCCCATAGCCGGTCGGCCCGCAACGCGCCGGCAATCGTGTGCATCTCGTGGCTGCCGTAGCGTTGGCCGAGACGGCCGACCGCAAAGAAGGCCAGGGATTTACAGACGGAATGGTTGAGCGTGTGGAACAGCGCCGCAAAGCTGCCGAGGGGACCAAGGGCATAGCCCAGCGTGATGATGCCCATATGTTCGACGCTGTGATAGGCGAGCAGTCGCTTGGCATCGCGTTGAAAGACGATGAACCCGGCGGCGACCAGGATCGAGAGTGTCCCGAACACAATTAGCAGGCCGCTCGCGAAATCTTGTCCCAGCGCCTGTCGCACCGGCGTGGCAAAGCGCATGATGCAATAGAGTGCCGTATTGAGCAGGAACCCCGAGAACATCGCCGAGACGGGCGCTGGCGCCTGACTGTGGGCGTCGGGCAACCACGAATGGATCGGCGCCAGCCCGGCCTTGGTGCCATAGCCCACGAGAACGAAGACGAACGCGAATTTCATCAAGGTCGGATCAAGATGTGCTTCGGCGGAGGCGAGCTTCGTCCAGAACAACGCATCCGCCCCTATGCCGCCATCGGACTGGATCGAGGCCGCGGCGAGCAGCGTTCCCATGAACGCGAAAGCGATTCCGACCGAGCAGATGATCAGGTACTTCCACATCGCCTCCAGTGACAGGCGGCTCGGATGGAGCGAGATCAGAAAGGCCGTCAGCAGCGTGGTCGCCTCCATGCCGACCCACATGATGCCGAGATTGTTGGACATCAGCACCAGCAGCATCGCCGTCTGGGCGCCTAGCCACAGCACGCCAAAGCGCCGGGCGATGGAAGTGGTGAAGACGAGATCATCGGCTTCGTGTGTGAAATATATGCTGGCGAACGCCGAGCTGAGAGCGAACACCAGCGTCAAGACGACGATATGGAATGACGAAAAGGCGTCGATGTAGAACCATTGATCGGCGGCCGTCACGAAGCCTTTGGGTCCGAGGACCGCTGCCCAGATGTTCAGAGCGAGCAGCAGCTCTACCGCCGAGACGCCGACGATCGTTTTCAGCACGTGATGCGAACGGGGCAGGACGAGGCAGAAAAGCGCGCCCGATAGCGGCAGGGCGAGCGCCGCGATGATCGATTGGCTCGCGTACAAGGTCCTAGCCCCTCAGCTCGGTGAGCCGATCGACGTCCATCGATCCGAATTCGCGCGTGATGTGATAGATGGCGATCCCCATCACGAAAACGCCGACGAACGCGTCGAGCAATACGCCCAATTCGACTAAGAGCGGCGTCCCGACAACGGTTATCACTCCGAAAACGAATATGCCGTTTTCAAGCACCAGAAAGCCGATGACCTGCATCAGGGCGTTGCGCCGACTGATCATTAGGAACAAGCCCATGAAGATCAGAAAGATCGACGAATCGAGCATCACGAACGGTGCTTTCGCGAGAGCGGGCTTCATCTCCTGCGTCAGCCACACCGACAGCGCCAGGATGAGGATGCCGCACAGGATCGACATGACGAAGCTGACGAACGGCTGCACTTCGCGGTTGAAGTCGGCGCGCGCGCGCAGCCCGAGGAGGAGCCATGGGAAGACGATCCCCTTCAGCGCGATGTTGCCCCCGGCCAACAGCATAGCGCGCGCCGTCAGCCCGTCATCGTGGACGATCAGCGGCACCATCCCGAACAGAATGCCCTGGAACGAAAGCCACCGAATGCACGCGCCGATGCGGCTCGTTGCCAGAAGCGCAAAGCAGGTAAGCAAGCCGACGGCATGAATGGTCTCGATCAGGGGGGACATTGCTGTGTCAAACCAGTCTGATGATGAAGGCGACGGCGGAGAGCGTTGCGGCACCGACGATGAATTGCGGCACGTGGACGAGCCGGTAGCGCGCCATCGCCGATTCGATCATCCCGATCACGCCGGCCAGGAGGACCATGCCGACGAGCATCGCCGCGCCATCGAGCCACACGCTGCCGCTGCGGACCGGCACCACCAGGCCCGCCAGCAGCGCGCCTAAGATCCAGACCTTCAGCGCCGCCGCGTACTGGATCAACCCGAAATCGGGCCCGCTATGGTCGAGCACCATGACCTCGTGGATCATCGTCAGCTCGAGATGGGTGGTCGGGTCATCCACCGGAATGCGGGTGTTTTCCACCAGCAAGATGACCAGCAACGTCATGCCGACGAGCGCGAATGTCGGAAGCGCATCGGCCCAAGCGCCGATGGCGACCGCCTGGTAGACCGGCGTCAGCGCGAATGAACCGGTGACCCGAGCGAGCGTTGCCAGCGCCAGCAGCAAAGCAGGTTCGGCGAGCGCCGAGAAATGCACCTCGCGGCTGGCGCCCATACCTTCGAAGCTGGAGCCGGTATCGAGCGCTGCGAGCACGGTCGCAAACCGCCCGAGTGCCAGAAGTCCGACCAGCACGATGATGTCGCCGGAAAAACTCACCGGCGCGCCTACGCCGCCGAACGGCATCACCAGCAGCGCCGCCGCGAGCGCTGCGAGCCCGCCTACCGGCCCCAGCCGCAACAGCCAGGTCGTTACCTCGCCATAGACCGCACCGCGGCGCAGAGATTTCGCGATGTCCCAATAGGGCTGGAGCAGCGGCGGGCCATGCCGGCCGGCAATGACGGCCTTGGTGCGGTTGACGATCCCGAGCAGCAAAGGCGCGAGGATCAGCGCACAAAGCGGAAGGACGAGCGAGCCGGGCGCGGGCATTGGTCAGAGACTTTCCCAGATCAATAACGCGATCAGCGTCGCTGCGACGTAAAGTATGTACACGTGGATGTGGCCGTGCTGGATGACGTTGAGGCGGGTGACGACCCGGTCGAACCATCGGAAGGTTGGCACGAACAGCAAGTGCAGGGCCGGATCGCCGCTGTCGCTGGCATAGGATGAAGCGGCCGGGAAATAGCCCTGCGGCGGAACGAAAGCCTCGCGATTTTGGATCAGCAAATGAAATTGCGTGGTCAGCGGTTGGGCAAATGATGATGCCGTGTATTGCATCTTCGGCGACGGGAACAGGTATCCGCATCCCCAGACCGGGCCGCGGCGGACGGAAGCAACCGCGAGCCGGCGCGCACGCAGCGCCCAGGCCAGCGCCGCGACGGCAATAAGAAATACGAACACCGAAACCGCGAGCGCAAGCGGCCGGGTGACGATCGCGAGCTGGGCTGAGGCCGTGGCGACCGTGGCGCCGGTCACCTGCGCGACCACGCCCGCGAGAGAAGCGACCGCGAGCGGTGCGCCAAGGCCAATGGCGATGCAAAGCAGCGCCAGAACCGCCATGGAAGCGCGCATCGGCCGCGCCACTTCCCGTGCTTCGCTCGCTTCGGCGCTGCGCGGCGAGCCGAGGAACACGATTCCGAACGCCTTGGCGAAACAGGCGGCAGCGAGCCCGCCGATCAATCCCAGGATGACGATCACGATTAGGCCGGCTACGGCGACCGCCGCAGCCGGCTGCAGGACCGCGAGAAAGCCCGCATAAAGCAGCAGAAATTCGCTGACGAAGCCGTTGAGTGGGGGCAATCCGACGATCGCGGCGGCACCGATCAGGAAGAATGTGCCGGTCCAGGGCATTCGTTTCAGCAACCCGCCGAGCTCCTCCAGTTCGAGGCTGTGTGCGGCGCGGCCGACCGCGCCGGCGCCCAGAAACAGAAGGCCTTTGAAGATGCTGTGGTTGAGAACGTGGAGAAAGCCGGAGGCAAAACCGATGACGGCGAGAAGCGGCATTCCCTTGGCGAGTCCCAGCACGCCGATCCCGATGCCGAGCAGAATGATGCCGATATTCTCGACGCTGTGGTAGGCGAGGAGGCGCTTGAGGTCATGCTGCGCCAAGGCGAATAGCACACCGAGAACACCACTCGACGCGCCCACGCCGATCAGCAGCCAGCCCCACCATGGCTCGGGCGTCCCGAGAAGGGTCAGGACCCGCACCAGCCCGTAAATGCCGACCTTGATCATTGCGCCGGACATCAGGGCCGATGCATGGCTGGGTGCGACGGGGTGTGCCTCCGGCAGCCAGACATGCGCCGGCACTATGCCGGCCTTCACGCCAAAGCCAATGAGGGCCAGAAGAAACACCGAAGAGCGAAGCGCCTGATGGTCCTTCAAAGCAGCGCCATAGGCGGCGAAATCGGAGCTTGCGGCGATCGTGCCGAGCAACACGAACAGGACCAGCAGGAACGCCGTTCCTAGATGCGCCGCCACGAGGTAGGTCCAGGCGGCGTGCCGCACCGCCGCCTTCCGGTCGTCAAAGATGACCAGAAAGAACGGGCTCAGCGCCATGGTCTCCCAGGCCAGAAGAAACAGCAGCCCGTCCCGCGCGGCGATCACCAGCGCCATGGTAGCCGTCAGCATGTTGAGATGGAACCAGCTTGCCGCCGATGCGATGTCACGGTGGCCGGCAAAATAGCTGCGGCCATAAAGCCCGGTTACGATCGAGAGGCCGAAGACGGGCAGCAGGAAGAACGCGGACAGAGCGTCGATTTCGAGCTGCAAGCTGCCGCCCGGCATGTGCCAGATGCTCGACAGGCTTATAGCATCGCCAGTAACGAGCACGTGGAGCGCGGCAACGAGGCCGGAAGCGGATCCCAACACCGCGCCGGTTTGGCCAGCGAGCTGACATAGGCCGGCGCGGGGGTAAAGCACGATCGCAAGCATTCCGCCGAAGGCCAACAGCAAAATTGCGGCAGTAAATTCTAGCATCCTATGACCGAGAAACTATTTGGTGGGGAAACTGCGGTAGATCGATTCAGCCCGGATCCCTGCACTAACAAGAAAGCGCAATTCCGAGACGCTTCCGGCACACGACAAAGCGACCATCAGCATCATGCGGCTGGCCTCTTGAGCCGTACGCCGCGACCGGCGTTAGAGCTTGTGGCATTGTCGGAGATGAGTTCGATGCCGCTGGCGTCAAGCGCTGCCACAAGCTTCATCAACGAATCCACATTGCCGCGGATCACGCCGTTGCTCGCCTCCATGCGCTGGATGGTCGGGTGTGACAGGCCGGCCGATCGGGCGAGCTTGCGCTGGTCGATGCCAAGCAGCGCACGCGCGGCACGAAGTTGTGCAGCAGTAATCATGTTTCAAGCATCATTTCTTATGCTATAATTGTGAATATTGACCATTGCAATGGGAAAAATACATCCCCTCGTCGCCGCGCGGGCCATAGGCTGCTGTTTCGACGGTTGGCGGCGCCTCGTCTCATGTCGGCAATTGGCCGTGCGCCCCGAAGGCGCGAATCACCAGTGGATTAAGGCCCTTCCAGCGTATCGAGCGCCGAAGATATGTCGACCGGCATGAAATTGATCGCGTCAATGGCGTAATAGGTCGTGAAGTAACGCGGATCATACGCCATGAGCCGCTGCGCGATACCGTTATCGTCGAGGGTTGGATCAATCAGGGACGCGGCAAAGTCTGGCTGATGATCGCCGAACCGAACGATAAGAAAGGCATCGTTAGGGAAGTCCTGTCTCAGCCGCGCCTGAAAATCGGCGTAGTCCTTCGCGCTCATCGCCTGCCGGCGCAGATATTCATCGACCGGGGGCACATTGCCGAGATCTTGCCACTCGCTCATCAGATCGGGCCGATAGCGATGGTCCCATGGAAAATGATTTGCGGCGAGATAGACGAATAGAAACATCGGCCCGTGAGCGCGCTGTTCGCCGATCATGCGTGCGGCGGCGTTGAAGAAGAAGCTATCCGGCTCCAAATCCCGGGCGCCGAGGTCGTGTTGATCGTAGAAGTGCTGCACGCCCGTCGTGGCCTGAAAATTCCGCGCGCTCATGAAAGCGCCGAGCGCCGGATAAAGCGAAAACGTGCGATAGCCGCAGCGTTGCAGCGCCGCCGGCAGGCCGCGATTGACGCGGCCGGCGGCAATGCGCGTCACGAAATAAGCAAAACGGCCGAACGAACGCGCCGACAGCCCCGCCAGCACGTTGTACTCGGTGAACCAGCTCGGCCCGCCATTGCCTTCTACCAAAAAATTGCGCTGCTTGCCGTCGAACGACTTGAAATGCACGCCATAGCCGCGCGGCACCTTGATGCCTGGCGCCATGCGAATGTCGAAGCTCGATTCGTCGTGGATAAGGATGATGTGCGGCGGCGGCGCCGCGTGCCGGCATTTACCCGAAACGGGCTGCAAGCGTTCGGCGGCGACGGCATCGGACCGCATCAGCCCATGCGTCATCAGTTCGGCAATGGCGTCGACGCCGGAGCGGGCGAAGGAGGATACGAGATTGCCGCCATAAAAGGCTTCGAACGGCGCAAGCGGAAAATGCGTTTCGAGTGCGATAAGGCCGCCGAGACAACCGATTACCGAAAAAGCGGCAACACTCCGGCGGGGGCGAAATCGATCGAAGCGCCAGGCGCATATGAGGAGAGGCACCAGCGCCGCGACGCTCAG
>Ga0306918_10001758_pt1 | contig 10853 bp, 13 predicted proteins | sample tim00Cox0000000H_FD_203315 | JGI IMG/M metagenome (GOLD analysis project Ga0306918, IMG submission 203315) | Lab enrichment of tropical soil microbial communities from Luquillo Experimental Forest, Puerto Rico - timezero.00C.oxic.00.000.00H (v2)... | ecosystem: Environmental > Terrestrial >... | reverse complement strand
AACTCCCCTTTCTTCAATCCACGGCAATCCTCAACCACTCATCTCAACATAGTGATGCTACGGGCCAGGTTCGTTTCATTTGATGAGAAACCGGCGAATCGGTGATAACCCGTGGACCAGAAGCTGGCCCACACACTGGGAGCGCGTGCCAGAGTTTGCCGCTGCTTCCCAAGAGACCAACCCTGCGCAGTGTTGACAGCACGGGAGTTAGCCAATCTGCGAGGCCTTTAGAGTTCAATGACCGGCGAGGAAGCGACGCTAGCCCTGGTGGCGGACTGTCCGACCTCCAGAGCGACTAATTGCACGAGCCTCCGGGGAGGACTGGTCAACGCTCGCATTCATTCTAAACCACGAAACCTGGATCGGGACGGACAATGCTTGCTGGCCGAAAAGGCAAAGGGGCGAGCGCGATGCGACTGAATGGTCCCGGATTAGAGAGTATTTACCACACATACACACTGTCAAGCAGAAGTGCGTTTTCTTGAGGTCAAAGTTTATTGTTGACGGTGCTGTATACGGTGCGCTAAGCTGTGTACACAGCGGAGGGCCGAATGAGCAAAGCCAAGGTGGTCCTTACAGCCCGGTTGAATACCAAGGGCTTCCCTTTCGTGAACGTCACAATCCGGCGCAACGCTATCGAGCAGCCGGTCGAAATCGACGGCAAGATTTACTCGGGTGAATCCATCCAGGGTTTCTACGTCCGCTACCCGCACGTCGTGGGCAACTGCCTCTTCCCTGGGTGCAAAGGCGGGGTCGCAAGGCACGTCCAGCCCCTCGGCAAGGACCACGTTGACGCCCACGCCCAGTTCCAGCGCATCGAGCGCGACTTTACCCGCGTCCGCGAGGGCAAGCCGCCAATAGACGAGGTGAAGACTCCTCCCGAAGGCCGCAGCATCGAGGAAGCCGCTCGAAAGTTCGCCTCCGTCATTGAGAACAAGCAGCTCAAAGAGCGTTCGATCGAGTCCTACCTGAAATCGGTCGAGCAGTTCCAGGCGTTTTGCAGCAGTGCGAACGTCAAGACGCTTGACCAGATTACCCGCGGCACAATTTTGAATTTCGTTGGCTGGATGAAGAAAAATCTGGAAACTCGCGCAGGCGGTTCCGCGCAGAATACCTACCGCAACAAACTGAAGGACGTGCGAGTTTTCCTCAACGAGGTGGGCCTGGGTATGCCTCTCAAGCCGAGGGACTGGCCAAAAGAGGTGAAAGCGCGCAAGGAAAAATATTCGACGGGATCCGTCAAGAGCATGCTCGCGGCTGCCGACACATACAGGCGCCATGATAATTGCTTTTGGACGCCGGAGGACGACAAGGACCTCGTGCACTTTTTGCTCAAGACGGGTTGGCGCGATGACGAAATTGCTCATGCGCAGTACAGCGACATCAACTGGTGCAATTCAACGGTGAACGTCACCGCGAAGCCGAAAGGGACCTTCCCCGGCCCAAAAAATTCCTCTGCGCGTGAAAGAGACATCGTAATCGACGACGCTCTGCTGAAGCGCTTGAAGGTGCGACAGGGACGCTATGCCGCTAAGTCGAATAGCCTCATCTTCCCCAGCAAAGCCGGGAAGCCGAACGCGCATTTGATTCGGGTCATCCAGCGCCTCGCCAAGGAAGCGGGAGTCGAAGGCAAGATTGGCCTTCACAAGTTTCGCAAGACGTTCGCGACAATGGTGGCACGAGAGGAAGGAATCGAGCAGGCGCGCATTCTGCTCGGGCATGAAGACATTGAGACGACTCAGCGGTATCTAGCCGCTGATGAAGCTGCGCCGGAGCAGGACAAGGCGACCGTTAGGAAGCGTTTTAAGGACTTCGGGGACTAAGCTGCTCTCACGGTGCGCCTTTCCATGTAATCGTTCAACCACTGCAAGCGGAAACAACCACTGCAAGCGGAAACGCATGCCTTCGCGCACACGGGTGAACGTGATTTGCTTGCGCTTCATCAGCGTGTAAAGAGTGCGGCGGGAAACGCGCAAGTATTGACCTGCTTCGTCGACCGTCAAATACAGGCGCGAGGTCTCAAGGGCGAGAATCACTGCAGAAGGGGGTTGCGGCTTGTTTTCGGGAAATGCGGCAGCCAAGGCAGGGTATCCTTTGGCGTTTGGCTGCCTCTGGGTGGCTCGGTTTGCCCTCCTGAACCGGGGGCGTTGAGCCTAATGGTCAGCACGGAGCAGTCGTGGCGGTGGATTCTCTTGTTCATCAAACCGAAACATTTGACCTTCCTCCGGGAGCGAAAGGTCGCTCCTCAAGTTTAGCGTCTCATAGCAGGGGGTGCCGAGTCCAAGCACCCACGACCCTTATGCGGCTGGAAACACAGCCACTTAGGTGTCAAGGGAAATGCGGCATCGCCACTAAAAATGCGGCTAGGATTGGCTTCCTTTGACGCAAATATGCAAATTCGTCGAATTGAAAAATTGATGAGACTTTGAAGGCAAGTACCGCTATCGGCCATAGTACCCTCGCAATCCCGGATCGCCTCTCCGCGAGTTAAACCCCTGCCGCGTCATCCATATACCTCACGATGTAGGCATAATCGAGCGCTCCGGCGTTGGAGTGTCGCGCTTGGTCGTGCGAAATTGCGAAATTTGAGCCGTTTCGAGTCGCCGGGGCAGCAACTTACTCACAAATTATCGTAATTTTGCGGTAAAATAAGCCTAATTCCTCATTGGCTGGGAGATCTCCCCTAGCGCCTCCCAGCGCGTCCCAGACGGCAAAATTTTGAGTGTTTGCGGCGCCGAGTGAGCCAATACGAACGCAGAGCCGCGGCGGGGGAAGCGTCGCAAGCGTCTACCCTGCCGTGGAGCGAGGTGCAACGGATCCCCCTGCCCGTTGGCTGGAATCTAAGCGGGCCGCCGCGGTATGTCTATACCGCCCGCAAGGGATTTTGAGCAATCCGGCCGAGGTTTGGGGGAAACGTCGCGAGGGGCTAACCGCGCGGTTCGAGCGAGACGCAACGCTCCCCCGTCCCAGACTGGCCTGAAATCTAAGCAGGCGCTGTGGTGTTGTCTATACCGCCTGCAAGGGAGCCGAATTGTGACGCTGGTCACCGCAATCCGGCCGAATCAGTCGCAGGGTACGCTGGGCTAGGCTACACTTCACCCGCACCTCGGCCCGAAGGGCCGCGCATCGCCAACGGTCAGTCGCCAGCACACGCCACCAGCAAACGCAACAGGCTGACCTTGTGGAAAAGGCAGTTTCTTGCGGAAAAGGTGACGCTCGTCACAGACGCCACAATCTGATTCGAGCATCCTGCAGTTGGAGTCGTTTTTGTGTGCGAGAATGGCTCTTGAAACATGGGGCGCCCGATGACACGAAGTTGTCGGGCGCTTTTTATTTGCGGTGTGTCGGTCGTCACAGCCAATCCCAGCACGCAGCGGTACGGTGCGGTTGTCGAGAGTCCAGCTCGCCTTCTCGGTTGGCTTTCGACAGGCACTCGATGACTCCGGGCGGATTGTTGTCGAGTGCCTCCTTGTTTGTCGGCGCGCGTCTCACCCTTCGACAATCAACTGATTTCTGACGATTGCAGCAATAAAAAATGGCCCCTGCAAATCAGTGACTTACAGGGGCCGATTCAGATAGGTTTGTTGACGATTTCTAGCGCATGGCCGCGTAGACGGTGCCGATTCCAACTTCAAGCTGGCCTGCAATGGCCTTCCAGCTTGCGCCAGTAGCCCGCAGAGACTCAATCTCCTGTCGATCGACACTCACACGCGGTCGGCCGAGTGTGCGGCCCTTCGCTTTTGCGTTGCGCATTCCCGCGCGGACTCTCTCGGCAATTAGCGACCGCCCCAGCTCGGCGACGGCTCCCAGGACGGTGAATATCATCTTGCCGGTTGGCGTCGAGGTGTCCATCTGCTCGCTGTAAGAGACGAACTCACTGCCGAGAGCCTTGAATGTCAGTTGAGGGCTAAGTTTCCCGTTTTCGCGTCATTTGGTTGCACACCGTTGCACAACCGACTCTTCAAAAAGCCGCCAAAATCGCATATTTCTTCACTCTTGAGGGATTTCAAAAAGTGAGAGTCCCGGAGGAGGGAGTCGAACCCACACGGGGAGTGATCCCCGGCAGATTTTGAGTCTGCTGCGTCTGCCAGTTCCGCCACTCCGGGAAAGTGCCGAACTTGTTGATTATGAAGGCTTCCGGTCTTTGGATGCAACTCCCTCATTGCCCTCGTTTGGTGCAAGTGGGAATGAAGTGGGAATTACGTCCGAAACCGCGGCCTTCGCGCCTTCCTCGATCCGCCTCGCGGCGTCCCGGATGTCATCCTCGGACACGATATTGTAGCGCGAGAACACGGCGTCGGTCTTGTGGCCCGAAACCGTGCGCGCCGTCTTTTGCGGTACACCGCGGCGGATCATGTTGCGCACGCTCGAACGCCGGAAGTCGTGGAAGAGCAGGCCTGGCACGCCGGGCCGTCGATCCAGCGCGAGGATGGCTCGACCGAGCACGCCGACGAGGACGTGCAGAATCTTTCGGCGCTGGTTCCGGGCCGCGAACTGCGCTCGGCCATGCTCGAGTACAGCAAGCGGGTCGAGGACTTCAAGGAACAATTTCCGGACTTCGAGAAATATGTCGGCCAGGACATTCCGATTCCGTTGAGCGTGCGGGACGAAATACTGCGGCAGCCGAACGGGCCGGACATTGCGCTGTTTTTGGGATTCGCGCCGGATGTTATCGAAAACCTTAATCGCATGCACGCTCTTGATGCAGCCAAATGCATCGAAGCCATCGGCGAGGATCTTGAGCGCGCGTCGCTTCCGGGCGGCGAGACGGATCAAGCCAGCTGGAAAGCGGCGAGGAATCTTCAACTACGACAAGGCGGAAGCGCGCTAGGGGCGTCCGTCAGGAAAGCTTCGAAGGCGCGCGGTAAACGATAGGAGAAAACCATGAGCGAGTATGAAGGGAAGCCAAAGCAGCCCACAGCACCGGAAGTGATTGCCAACATGCCGCGGCGGGAAAACAACGACTCTCCCGAGTACGGCGGCGACCCTCACACTAACTGGGACGACAAGCCGCTCAGCGAGTCTGAAACGTGGAAGTCCCACGCATCACGAAAGCCTGCGAAGCCTGCAAAGAAGTAAGGGCATGACGCGCATCGTCATTCCGATGGCGCCGCCGAGCCCGAATGAGTTGCGGCGACGATACAGGATCCCCACGTCTACAAGCGCTTGCGCGAGGCGTGGGAACGTTCGCTGACAGCATGCCCAAACTCTGCGGAGTTTCTTGAGCATCGCATCGTTCGGTCGGCATCAGTACCTGGTGAGATAAAGAGCCGGGCCGAAAAGGAAAAGGCCCGTTACTCCGAATTCGAGGAGCCACGAGCCCTTTTGGAGCAGCCGAAGGCTGCCTGATTATACAAACTGTCTGCGTCTGCGGGCTGCCGCAAGAAGGCCCAGGAGCCCGCTTCCTAAGAGCACGAGTGTTCCTGGTTCCGGCGTTCCCACCGGCGTTCCCCCCACGGAGGCAGACTGGACGCCAAGAATGTCAAAAGCCCAGTGGCTGTCTCGGCAGCTATTTGCTCCCGCACCCGCTACGTCCACGAACTGGTTTGTTCCACAGCTACCTCCATTAAAGGTCGTGGCGAAGTTGGGGTCGCCCGCCTGAACGAAGCCGTTCGAGAAGTTAGGACCATTGGCGAAGTTGTCGTACTGCATGACCGAAACTGAGTAGTTTCCGGCGGCCAGCGTCGTCAGGTTCAACCAAGTGTCAAAATGAGCCCCGGTGATATCGGCGGCAACATGCGAACCGCCGTCGTCATTCTCGCCGACAATGGCGCCCATGCTGTTGAATACGGCAAGGATCGGGTCAAAGCCACCCCTTGCAATAACTGTGCCCGCAGCATTCGTGCCACCTGCGTAGGACCAAGTCTCAAGGATGACATTTGAGGTGGCACCCACGGTGAAGTCAAAGAGCTGTACCTGATTGCCTGCAGCTAGGTTTCCGGTGAAGGAGAAACTATCAGCCTTCAGCGAAGGAACTAGCAGCCCGGCGAAGAGGACAGTGGCAGACGCGAGGAGAAACTTTCGCATAATTAAGTACCCCCTTTTGTTTGTAGACCTGAGGCGGGACCGGACAACTTGACCTATCATTGAAACGAGCACTCCAAGGACAAATCGGACAACAAAATTCAAATGCCCGTTCCGCTTGTAAGCCACTATGAATGAACACATTAGACAGCTGAGAGGCAGGCGACGCAAGGCAGCCCCTCGTAACTTGCTGCAAAATAGTTCCGTTAATAGGCAGAAGAATGACCATTACCACTGAGAGTACCGTGCTGTGGGTACCGTTATTCAGGACGACAATGAAATCAAATTGATACGAGGTAGGTTGTCTAGTGAGGTTGTTCTCGAGCAACTTAGTCGTCAGTTTCAAATCCGTGCATCAAGTTGATGGCTTTGAGTTCAGTATCATCGTCGATTGGGAAGAATTGGTGCCCGCCCGGTGCGTGAGAGTGTGTCCATATCCAAAGCTTGCCGTCGAACTCCTCAATGTATCCGTAGAGGCCGCGGATTCGCTCTCTTTCGACTTTGAATCCCCAAACCGCACAACGACGAGCGAATTGTTCGAGCAGCGTCATCAGCAGTCCCTAACCTCCGGCCACTTCCTGTCGATGCACTCCAGAATGAACGCTGCCTAACTCTCCTCCATCCGGCTTTTGAAATAAAACCTAGCCGATTGTCAGTGATCCAGAGTCGCCATTCAGGTCTATCACTGCGCCTTCGGATGCCTGCGCCGCCACTCGGTTTTGGCTTCCTCTAGTTGCCGCTTGAACACCTCGGGACATTTCGGGTGTCGGCACAGACTTTTAGCGGCTTTGCCGAAACGTATCAATTCACTGTCAGGCATCGTTGTTTAATCCCTTGACAGCGAGTCATAGAGTGATAAGCTCCTGCCCACTTCGGCTCCAGCACGAAGTTTGTAAAGGGAGGCCGTATGAATTCTGGCCTTAAGTTGTGTCTTTGTCTGGTTTGCACTTTGTTTTTCGCAGTGCCGTACGTTCATGCTGATTCGTACACCCCTACTTTCGATTGCAGTCGTGGCTGCAACGCCGCGCCGCCGACGGCGCCGGATGTGACGTTCCCATCACCGACCCTCATGGTCCTGTTTGGTGGGGTTACCTGGGACTTCACACTCCCTGCAGTCGACCTCCCAGGAGACACGTATCTTTGGGGCATGTTTGATAGCTGCATCGGTGATTCATGCGTCGATACATTCGTCATTGTTGATGTCACGACAAATGAAACGGAGCAATCGGCGGTAGATACCACAACGGCGCCTTTCGGCGCAGGCAATTTGACCTTCAACCTTGTGACGGCCACCCCCGAACCGAGTTCCGTAGCTCTTACGCTGCTCGGGATCGTAGTCGTACCACTCGTGCGGAAACGCACACGTCAGAGTGTTCAACAGGCCAGTTGAACGCAACCGCACCTCGATTCTGTTGCCTGATGCGCCGCAGGATTTCTTTCTGTGGCGCATTCACGTTTTCCCCTACAAATTCAACATGCCTGGTTTGTTCTATAAAGGCAGAAGTCAAGAAAAAAATCTCTCCCTTGGCCGGAATTTTTCTTGCTTCGCAGCCCAGTTGATTGAGCAGGATCTGTTCTGATCTCCCGCGCCATGTGCTCGGCTGCCGGGCGGGTGAGCCCGGCAATTTGGGGGTTCTTCTACGAGCGGTTTTCATCGCTTCTTCGCGACGAAGCCTGTCAGTTCCGAAACCAGCAAAGCAGAACGTGGTTAAGTGGCAACCATGGTTCTATCTGAGACTTTTCGCCTATAGCTTTGATTGCATATTAACCGGCCAATTTTTCGTCATTTTATTAGTCCGTGTGGATCTTCTGCAGTTGTGAAGCAACAGCGAGGAGGCGCTTGTCGAGGCGCTGCAATTTACGGCTGGTTTTCTCGTCGCCCAGCTGACGGCGATACATTTCCAAAAGATGACGTGTGGCCCCCAGGGCCTGAACAATGCCCGAGAGACCGACGCTCGGCATGTCTTTGTCTTTAGGGAGAGCGAGCATGGGCAGACGATGCGGATGAGCTGCATTCTGGTAGGCCTGGTGGAATTCGCGCTGCAAATCCTGTTGAGTGACTTCCACGTAGCGCAAAGTCATACGGATGTCTTTGTGTCCGAGCAGCTTCATGAGAGCCGGAAGGCTAACCCCGAGCCGGAGCATTTCTGTGGCAAAGCTGTGACGCAAGCGGTGAGGAGTCACATGCGTGGAGCAACCAGCGCGCTTGGCGGCCTGGGCTAACGCCGATTGGAGAGTCAGCACCAGAGGAGCATGAACACCATAGCGCGGCAGCAGGAAGCCTTGCGATTTGGCTAATCGTGTGGGTGAGGCCGAAGAGCGCAGCGTGAGGATCCGCTCCACCATCCGCCGCATCTCGGGATCGGCCGGAACCAAACGTTCCGTGTGGAGTTTGCCGAGGGGGACATGGAGCGCCCACTGTTCGGTTCCCACCTGTTGGAGGCAGTCCAACGGCAAGTGGATGCACTCGCCAAGGCGGATTCCGGTGGCCCGGATGAGCAGGAGTGCATTGGCGTAGAGATCATCGGTTCGGCGCAGCTCCCGCTGCAGGAGCTGATCCTCCTGCGGGGAAAGAGGTCGGGGAAGATAGCGAGATGGTGCGGGGAAATCTTCTCGGCGAATGAGATCGGGCTGCAGGGGGTGGCCGTTGGCGGTTAGATCGTCCATCAACCGGCGGAGGCAAATGAGGTAACCGATGCGGGTTGAGTTGCTCAGGGGCGGTTGTTGTTCACTCAGCGAGCGGAACCAGCCGAGCAGATGAGGATCACGGTGCAGTTGAGAGAGCCGATGAAGCTGCGGGAAGGCGGCGCGTAAATAAGTGAGGAAGTGGTGCGCGGCAGATCGATACTGGAGTACCGTTCCGGGCCGAAGGGTGAGGGCGAGCGTCCGGATTTGCGCTTCGAAGATTTTTTCCAGGTTGGTTTTGGCCGGAGTCATGAGAGGTGGGAAGAGTCCAACGCCTTCCGCTTTTCGATGGCGCGGGCGTATTCGCGCCAGACGTCCTGCGGAGCGAGTTGGACATAGAGCATGGTGGTCGCAAGTTGGGAATGGCCCATCAGCTGTTGCAGGGCAGGCAAGGACATCCCGGCACGCACCATATCCGTTCCAAACGTGTGCCGCACGCGGTGGGGACTAGCGTGATGGACTTGACTGCGCAGTCGATGATGGCGGAACAGGGAACGAAGCCCCGCTGCAGTCAGGGGCTGGCCACGCTGTCGGCCTTTGAGAGAGACGAACAAGGCGGGCGCGTTGATCAACGGACGTTCCAGGTGCAGATAATGTCCCAGGACTTCGAGGATCTCCGGGGGCAGCGGCAGGAGGCGTTTCTTGTTTCCTTTGCCGTGGACGCGCATCTGTCCGTCGGCGAGTTGCAGGTCCTCCAGGTCCAGGGCCAAGACCTCACAAGAGCGCAAGCCGTCGAGGAGCATCAGCCCGACCAGTGCGAGATCGCGGTAGGTGCGGAAGCTTTGCCAGAACTTGGCGACTTCTTCGGCGGAGAGCGGCACGATGACCCGCCGCTCTTGTTTGAGGCGAAGTCCCCGAGCGACGGCGGTGCGAGGCCGGCCGTAGCCGAGGGGGGATCGTCGGGCGTAGCGACGCTGGAAATGCACTTGGCCGGCGGCAATCTCTTGACCGGTATGGAAGCGATAGCAGCAGCGCACCGCACCCAGGCGATGATTCACGGTCTGCGGGCTGGGTTTGGGATCCTGCTCGAGTTGATGACGAACATAGTCCACGAGGGTGGACTCAGTGATCTCGGCAAGCGGCTGATGTTGCGGTTCAAACCAGCGGGCAAAATCGAGCAGGTCATACGCGTAAATGCGTAGCGAACGGGGGGAAAGTTGGCGAAGGCGCTGACCGTCCAGAAAAGCATTCGCCCACTCGACCTCTCCTCTCTTCTCGTCGCACACACGGTACGGGGAAGCGCTGGCGGGCATGGCAGGCCGATGGTGCACGGAGAATTTCATGTGCGCCCCCAGCCCCAGCGTTCCAGCAACTGCTTGACACTCTCCAGATCGGAGGCCGCGTCGCGCAGTGCGGTTCTGCGAACTCGTGGGAGAGAAGAACTCGAACGCAAAGCGTGGTCGGGCAGCGGTGGAGAACAGTCGTGAGCTTTCCTGGGAGAGCAGGTGGGCAGATCCAGCACTTGGTAAATCCCGGCTTCATAGGCAATCAGGTCCCGGGCCACCAGTTCGTTGCGAGCGGCTTCCAGTTCGTGGGGAAAACGGATGTCCAACAACTCGGCCAGACGGACGTCGGAGTAAAAGCTGACTCCGTCTTTATTGGAAACCGCTACCAGGATGAAGTAGAGCAGCTTTTCTAAGCGGGAGAGGCCTTGATCGAATCCCTCGCGCAGGAAGCGGTGATCAATCCAGCTGAAGGAACCGCGGATGGAACGGCGACGATCGGGTCGGGGTGGTTGGGGTCGGGATTTCGGCATTTTCCTTCCTCAGCGGACTCAAGGTAGGAGAGCAGGGTTGAGAAAGGCTATCGGATCTTGTGCAACTTACGTGGGGGCATGCCGCGATACTTTCCCGCAACCCTATGCAGTCTCAAGGGTTACGAAGATATCGCGGCTTGTGTGACTTACATGGGCAATGCGGAGGGAAGTCCTTTCGGACTCGATAGTTACGTGCAGATCGCGGCTTGTGTGACTTACAGGCTCCAGTCTGGGTTGTTGGCGCCATTTTCGGACCGAAGCCGCGTTGCGCCGCACGTAGTCGGGATGCTGCTGGCGGTAGTGGCGCATGTATTCGGCCCGCGTTCCGTACTTTGCCTTTTGCTGCGGATAAGCACCGCAGAAATAGTCGGGGTTCTTGGTTCGCCAT